>JAABUT010001181.1_pt1 | contig 31490 bp, 31 predicted proteins | sample 5559281 | NCBI WGS metagenome assembly JAABUT01 (sample SAMN10711880, study PRJNA513359) | rock metagenome | isolation source: Antarctica rocks | place: Antarctica: Victoria Land, Ricker Hills nord | collected 2016-01-04 | reverse complement strand
GCCCCGGTTTTCCGCGGTTCGGGCCGAGATCTTCACGTGAAGTGCGGGACGGTCAGGACGTGGTGCTGACCAGCCCGCCGGTCTGCCACTGGCCCCAGTCGACGTTCCAGTCGCCGTACCCCGCGCCGAGCGACATCTGCGGCCCGTTTGCGTTCGGGTACGTGACGACGTCACCGATGCGCAGGAACCCGAACACCCGCTGGGCATCGTTGGGCAGCATGTTCGTGCAACCGTTCGATGAGTCGATGCCGTTGTGAATGTGGCCGACGTTCCACGGCGCGGAGTGCAGGTACTCACCGCCGTAGGTGAGCCGCTGCGTGTACTTGACACCGCACTCGTGGTAGCCCGGGCCGCTCATGCAGATACTGCGGCCCTTCTCCATGATCACCTTGGTGCCGTGCGCGGTCGGCGTGTTGCTGGCTCCGAGGGACACCGGGAACTTGCCGTAGGGCTTGCCGTCGCTGGTCACGGTGATCGTGTGCGTGGCATCGTTGACGACCGAGATGTTCGCCGCGCCGGTGGTGAAGTCGAGGGTGAGGCTGTCGTCGTAGGCGAGGCCCTTACCGGCCGACAGTCCCTTGGTCGGGATCGACACCTTCACCGTGGCATGGGCGGGCCAGTAGTGCTCCAGCCGGAAATGCGCCTCGATCGGGTAGCCCTTCAGGTACTGCGATGACTCGAAGTACCAGGCACCCTTGCTCTTCTGCCCGTTCACGGTGACGGTGGTGGCGTTCTGCAGCGCCTTGCCGCTCGAGATCTTCTTGGAGAAGAACGCGATGACCGGTATGCCGACGCCGTACTTCACACCGTCTTCGTTGAACAGCTTGATGTGCACCGGCTTCGGCGGTGGTCCGGTCGGCTTGGTCTTCGACGGCGAAGCCGAGGATGAAGCGCCGGCACCGGACGCGGTCTGCGTGACCGTCTTGTTCGGCCCGCTGCCACCTGAGCTGCAGGCGCTGATGAGCAGCGCGAGGACGGCCAGGAGACCGAGGGCAAGGTGATGCGATTTGACGCATGCGGGCGTGGACACGCCCACCACGGTAGGCGAGATCTCCCCGAGCCCCCAACCGGAGGCTTCATCTCACAGCTTCGCAACCTCCCCGACGAGGCCGTTCAGACCGCGTCGCGCAACCGCTGGCTGATCACCTCGCTCACACCGTCACCGCGCATCGTCACCCCGTAGAGAGCATCCGCGATCTCCATCGTCCGCTTCTGGTGGGTGATCTGGATGATCTGGCTGCTCTCCCGCAGTTGGGCGATCAGCTCGAGCAGGCGGCCCAGGTTCGTGTCGTCGAGTGCGGCCTCGACCTCGTCCAGGATGTAGAACGGGCTGGGCCGGGCACGGAAGATCGCGACCAGCAGCGCGACAGCCACCAGCGAGCGCTCGCCACCGGACAGCAGCGACAAGCGCTTCACCTTCTTGCCGGGCGGACGGGCCTCGACGTCGATGCCGGTAAGCAGCATGTCGCCGGGATCCGTGAGCACCAGGCGGCCCTCGCCACCGGGAAACAACGCCGCGAAGACGAGCGCGAATTCGCGCGCCACGTCGTTGTACGCGCTGGTGAACACCTCCAAAATGCGCTCGTCGACCTCCTTGACCACGGTCAGCAGATCGCGTCGGGTGGCCTTGAGATCCTCGAGTTGCGTCGAGAGGAACTGGTGACGTTCCTCCAGCGCGGCGAACTCCTCCAGCGCCAGCGGGTTGACCCTGCCGAGCAGCGCAAGGTCGCGTTCGGCGCGCGCGGCCCGCTTCTGCTGCACGGCACGGTCGAACGGCCCCGGTTGCGGCGCGACGACCTGCTCGCCGCGCTCAGCGGCCTGCTCGTACTCGGCGGTCTCGATCGCCGACGGCGGGCAGGGCTGGTCCGGGCCGTACTCGGCGAACAACGCATGGACCCCGACGCCGTACTCGTCGACCGCGCGCCCCTCGAGCTGCTCGATGCGCAGGCGCTGCTCGGCCCGCATGACCTCGTCGCGGTGCACGGCGTCGGTGAGCTGGGACAACTGTTGGGCCAGCTCGCGGGCGCGGGTGCGCACGCCGGCCTGCTCCGACTCGCGAGCGGCGCGCTCGCGCTGTGCCGCGTCGCGCTCGAGCTCGGCAGCGGCCAGCGATTCGGCGATGCGCACCAGTACCCGCTGCGCTGTGTCACGCACGTGCGCGGCCACGACAGCGCCGCGGGCGCGCGCCGCCAGCGCAGCCGCACGGCGCCGGCGGGCCTCGCGCTCGATCTCGGCGGCCCGCAGCAGCTGGTCGGCGCGCCCGTGCATCGCCCGCACCCGCTCCTCACCGGTGCGCACGGTCAGCCGGACCTCAATTTCGGCCTGCCGCGCCTGCGCCACCTGGGCCTGCAGCGCGTCGCGCTCGGCGGTGTCCGGCTCATGCGGCTCGTCGCTGACCGACTCGGCAAGCCGCAGACGTTCGTCCAGCTCGGCCAAGCCAGCGAGGTCGGCGTCCCGGGTGGCGTCCACAGCCGCCCTGGCTTCGTCGAGGCGCGACGCCTCGGCGCCGGCCGAGCGCGCCACCTGGCCGAGCTGCGCCAGTTGCTCGGCCACCGCCGAGAGCTTCGCGTCCGACTCGTGCAGGGCCTTGAGCGCCCTCGCCACCTCGGCGCGCTCGGCGACGGACTGCTCGCGGGCGCGGGCGAGCTCGGCGTGCAGCCGGTCATGACGGGCGGCGGCTTCGTCGGCCTTCTGCCGGGCCTCATCGACGGCCGCGCTGACCTCGATCGCCGAGGGTGTGGACGACGATCCGCCCGACGACCAGTGCGCCCCGAGCAGGTCGCCGTCGTGCGTGACGGCGCGCATATCGGGATGGTCGGCCACCAGCTTCGCCGCTGCGGCAAGATCGGCAACGATGACGACGCCCTCAAGCGCGACGTCGAGCGCCGGGCGCAACGACGGCGGCGCCTGCACCACGTCAACGGCCCACTCGCCTGCGGGCGGCGGCCCCTGGCGCGCAGGCGTCGCACTCTCGTAGGCCGTGCCCACGAGCAGCCCGGCGCGACCGCCGTCGTCGGCCTTGAGGAGCTCGAGCGCGCTGAACGCATCGGTGGTCGACGCGACGGCCACGGCGTCGGCGACCGTGCCCAGTGCTGCGGCGACGGCAGCCTCGTGGCCGGCCTGCACCGTCAACACGGCTGCGACCGAGCCGAGCACCCCCGGCAGCCGGGTGCTCGCGGCGAGCAGGGCCGCGGTGCCGTCCTTGCGAGTGAGGCCGACGACGAGGGCGTCGGCGCGCGCCGTCCAGGTGGACCGCTCGCGCTCGGCCTCGCGTTCGGCCTCGGCGAGCTCGCGGGTCGCCGCTTCGACGGCCTCGTAGGACGCCACGGCGTTCTCGTGCCGGGCGTCCAGACCCAGCTCGCCGTCGTCGAGCATGCCGACCTCGGCCTGCACCCGCGCGAGGTCGGCCTCGGCCTGCGTTGCGCGCTCGCGGGCGTCGGTCGCCGCGGCGAGCAGGCGAGCGCCCTCGTCGCGGCCGGCGACGGCGCGGGTGCGCAGCGCGTTCACCTGCCCGATGAGCCTCGCGAGGCCCTCGCGGCGATCGGCGACAGCGCGCACGGCAGCGACAACGGCCCGCTCTGCCTCGGCGAGCTCGTTCTCGTGCTGTTGACGCCGCGCGACGACCTCGCGCAGCTCGCCGCGCGCGACATCGAGATCGGTTTGCAGCCGGCCTTCCTCCTCGCGCAGCTCGGTGGCCTCGGCCTCCAACGCCTGCGGGTCGCGGCCGGTGCGGACGTCCGCGGGCTCGGCTGCCAGGTGCCGCGCGCGTTCGGCCGCCAACGATGCGGTGCCGCGGAAGCGCTCCTGCAGGGCGGAGAGCCGGTACCAGGTGTCCTGCGTGCGAGCGACCAGCGGGGCGTCGTCAGCCAGCCGGGCGTCCAGCTCAGTCTCGCGGCGACGAGCGTCCTCGAGGGCGGTTTCGACGCCGCTTCGGCGGGCGCGGATGGCGTCTTCGTCGGCGACCTCGCGGTCGAGCTCGGTGCGCAGCGTCACCAGGTCGTCTGCCAGCAGCCGCAGGCGCGAGTCGCGCAGCTCGGCCTGCACACCGGCGGCCCGCCGGGCGATCTCGGCCTGCTTGCCCAGCGGCTTCAGCTGGCGACGCAGCTCGTTGGTGAGGTCGGTGACGCGGGTAAGGTTCGCTTGCATCGCGTCCAGCTTGCGCAGCGCCTTTTCCTTGCGCTTGCGGTGTTTCAGGACACCGGCGGCCTCTTCGATGAATCCGCGCCGTTCCTCGGGCCGGGCCGCCAGTACGGCGTCGAGTTGCCCCTGCCCGACGATCACGTGCATCTCCCGACCGATGCCGGAGTCCGAGAGGAGTTCCTGAATGTCCAGCAGCCGGGCGCTGTCCCCGTTGATCTCGTACTCGCTGATGCCCTCGCGGAACATCCGCCGGGTGATCGACACCTCGGTGAAGTCGATCGGCAGCGCGTTGTCGGCGTTGTCGATGGTGAGCGTGACCTCGGCGCGACCCAACGGCGGACGGGCTGCGGTGCCGGCGAAGATGACGTCTTCCATCTTGCCGCCACGCAGCGCCTTGGCGCCCTGCTCGCCGAGCACCCAGGCGATGGCGTCGACAACGTTGCTCTTACCGGAGCCGTTCGGGCCGACGACGGCGGTGATGCCGGGCTCGAAGCGCAGGGTCGTCGCCGACGCGAACGACTTGAAGCCCCGCAGTGTCAGGGACTTGAGGTGCACGGAACTCCCGGATCGGCGCGATACGCGGACGGCAGCAAACCTACCGGGCGGCGGACCGGGGTCGCGTCAGGCGAGGACGGGTTCGGCGATCCTGCGCAGTTCCAGGTTCAGCTCGGTGTCCGCGACGACGCCGGACTGCTCGCGCAGCTGCGTCAGCTCGGCCTCGAGCTCGCGCACCCTACGGCGCAACCGGCCGACCTCGATCGCGAGCAGCTGCTCGCCGGGCGAACCTACGTGTCCCATCAGGGCGCGTGCCATGTGGCGACCCTTCACTTCCTGCGTCGTCCGGTGGCCGGCGGGATCTCGTGGATCCGGGCGGGACACGCGGACAGTCTGCCGGGAGCGGGCTCCCGTGTTGTCCGCTCATGGTCCCACCGCGCCGCCGACGGGGTCAACTCCTTGGCCGGCCCTGGCATGCCGGGCAAAAGAAGCTGGACGTCGGGCCAGACCCCGGGGGTCCCGCCGCCTACCGAGGTGATCAAACCGCACTCATGCCCGTCCCCGCGTGCTGCAGCGCGGATCGATCACGGGACGACCGGCCGTCCTACGCGCGCACCTAAACGTCAGGCGACAGGCCGCGGCCGGCGCTGGCACGCCGGGCAGAAGAAGCTGGACCGGTTCATGAACGACGCGCGACGGATGGCGACACCGCAGCGGCGGCACGCCCGGCCCTCCTGCCCGTACACCGCCAGCGAGCGGTCGAAGTAGCCGCTCTCGCCGTTCACATTCACGTAGAGGGCGTCGAAGGACGTCCCCCCGGCCCGCAACGCGTCGCGCAGCACGGCCCGCACCTCGGCGAGCAGGTCGCCCACGGTGGGCTTCGTCAGCCGCGCCGTGCGCCGGACCCCGTGCAGGCGCGCGCGCCACAGCGACTCGTCGGCATAGATGTTGCCGATGCCAGAGATCAGCGACTGGTCGAGCAGGGCCCGCTTGAGCTCGGTGTCGCGACGGCGCAGTCGCGCCGTGAACAACGCGTCGTCGAAGTGCGGGTCGAGAGGGTCCCGGGCGATATGGGTGATCTGCGCCGGTAGGTGTTCGAGTGGACGATCGGCGGCAGGCACGAGCGCGTCCAATAACAGGCCGCCGAAGGTGCGCTGGTCGACGAAGCGCAGCTCACCGCCACCGTCGGCAAACGCCACGCGGACGTGGAGATGTTTCTCGTCGGCAGCGTTCGCGGGCTGGACCAGCAGCTGGCCACTCATCCCGAGATGCGCGAGCAGGCACTGCGCCGTCGACCCGTTCGGTGCGCGCAGCGGCAACCACAGGTACTTGCCGCGCCGGGACACCGCGTCGATCGTCTGTCCGGCCAGCCGGGCGGCGAGATCGGCGGCGCCCCCGACGTGCCGGCGCACCGCGCGCGGATGCGTGATGTCGATGGCGGCAATCGTGCGCCCCGCCACCCAGCGCTCCAGGCCGACGCGGACCGTCTCGACCTCGGGCAGTTCGGGCACCCGTCAGGCTTGCGCGGACGTCACGCGGTGTGCGCCGAATCAGGATGCCGGGCGGCGATCATGCGCCAGGCCGTCTCGGCAGCGAGCTGCTCGGCCTGCTTCTTGCTGCGCCCGGTCGAGCCCGCGAAGAGCTCGCCGGCCACCTCGGCCTGCGCGGTGAACGTCTTCTCGTGATCGGGGCCGGCCGAGGACATGACGTAGTCGGGCACGCCGAGCCCGTACTGCGCGGTGAGTTCCTGCAGGCTCGTCTTCCAATCCAGGCCCGCGCCCGCGCTCGCGGCGTCGTCGAGCAGGTCGTCGAACAGGTCGTGAATGACGCGCGCGGCTACGTCCAGGCCCTGCTCGAGATAGACGGCACCGAACAAAGCCTCCAGCGTGTCGGCCAGGATGCTCGCCTTGTCGCGACCGCCGGTCGACTCCTCGCCCCGGCCGAGCAAGATGTACGCGCCGAGGCCGTCGGGCACGATGTCGCGGGCTACCGACGCGAGTGCGCGCATGTTCACGACGGAGGCGCGCAGTTTGGCCAGCCTGCCCTCGGACAGGTCCGGATGCGCGCGGTAGAGCGTGTCGGTGACGACGATGCCCAGCACCGCGTCGCCGAGGAATTCCAGACGCTCGTTGTGCGGCAGGCCGCCGTGCTCGTAGGCGTAAGAACGATGGGTCAGGGCACGACGCAGCAACCCGGCATCGAGAAGGACGCCGAGTGCGTCCGCCAGCCCGCGCTGCTGGGCGGGCTGGCGCGTGCGGGTCACCGGTCGCGGCTGCATGGGCCGATGGGTCAGACGGGCAGGACTTGCTTGCCCGCGTACTGACCGCAGTTCTGGCAGGCAGTGTGCGGCAGCTTCATCTCGCCGCAGGCGCGGTTCGGGCACAGCACCAGCGTGGGAGCCGTCGCCTTCCACTGCGATCGACGAGATCTGGTGTTGCTGCGCGACATCTTCCGCTTCGGAACGGCCACGGTTACTCCTTGCTTGTGGGACTGTCGGACGTGCTCGACGGTTGCGCCGTGTCCGTCTCGGTGTCGTTCACCGTGACGAACTCGGCCAGCGCCGCCCAGCGCGGGTCGAGCCGAACATGTGCGTGATCGGGCGGCAGGTCGTCGCGCCGCTGCCCGCACTCCGGGCAGAGGCCGGCGCACTCCGGCCGACACAACGGCGTCCAAGGCAATCCCGGAACGACCGCGTCACGCACCACCGGTTCGACGTCGAGCAGATCGCCGTCGACACGGTGGACCTCGTCGCGTTCCGTCGTCTCGTCGGTGACGCTGTGCGCATACGCGAACAGCTCGCAGACGTCGACGTCGAGCTCGCCGGACACCGGATCGAGGCACCGCGCGCACTGGCCGGTGAGCGGACCGCTGACAGTGCCCGTGACGAGCACGCCCTCGGTGACCGACTCGAGCCGGAGCTCCAGGTCGAGCGGGGCGCCTACCGGCACCCCGATGAGATCGAGGCCGAGCCCCGCAGGCGCGGGAACGCGACGCCGGTACTCGCGCAGCGACCCGGAGCCACGACCCAGCTCACGAAGGTCGAAAACGAACAGACTTCGTGGCTGCGCGTGGCCGCCGGAGCGCGGCTGCATCGGTGTTGTGTTCTCGGGCATGCGAAGACGGTCTCGGATCGGGTTGAGGCCGTCGACCAGCTTAGCCGAGGCCCGGGCCGGGCGGCGAATCGACGGACAGCTACGCCGCTCAGGCCGACATCGGCGGGCGCGCGGCGGCCTCACCCCGGGCGTCGTAGACGTCCTCGACGCGCCCGTCGGCGGCCCATTCGGCGGCTCGCCGACCGGAGATCGCGGCCCGGCCCTGCTCGGCGGTAGCGGCCGAACGGTGCAGGACGGCGGCCAGTTCGTCGAGGGTGCGCTCGGCATAGTCCTCGGCGTCAGCAGTCAACTTGGTGGCGTAGCGCTCGGCGTCGGTGCGCGCGTCGTGGGCGTAGCGATCGGCCTCGGAGCGGATCTTGGAGTCGTACTGCTGTGCTTCGGCGCTGATCTGCGCCTGGTACTTCTCGGCATCCGCGCGCAGCGCCGCGGCAGCCTGGGCGGCAGCCTGGTGGACGGTGGTGGACGCCACGAGGCGCCCGTGCTCGGCCTTGCCTGCCTCGATTGCGTGATGGGCGTGTTCCTCGGCTTGACCGACGACCTGCTCGGCGTGATGGGCGGCGTCGGCGAGCACGGCGTCGGCTTCGGCGACCGCCTTCTCCCGCGAAAGCGCCGCGCCCTCATAGGCGTCCTTGAGCACGCGATCGCGGGTGGCGATGAGGGTGCGGGCTTCGTCCATCTCCGGCGGAAGCACCTCGCGCAGCTCGTCGAGCAGGTCGAGGATGCGCTCACGCGGCAGAACGCAGGACGTGGACATGGGTACTGCGCGCGCCGTCTCGACGACCTCGATGAGTTCGCTCAGCAGGACGTCAGAACGGCGCAGTGCTTCGTCCGACATGTGCTGCCCCTTCTACCCGGTGGCGCTGGTGCGCTCCTTCAGCCTGGTGAGGACGTTCGGCGGGACCAGCGACGTGACGTCGCCGCCCCACTTGGCGATCTCCTTTACCAGGCTAGAGGCAAGGAAGCTGTATTCCGGGTTGGTCGGCATGAACAGCGTGTCGACCCCGGCCAGGCCGCGGTTCATCTGCGCCATCTGCAACTCGTAATCGAAGTCGCTGACCGCGCGCAGGCCCTTGACGATCACCGGGATGTCGTGCACCCGGCAGTAGTCGACAACCAGCCCCTCGAACGTGTCGATCGTGACGTTCGGGTAGACCTCGGTGACCTCGGTGAGCATGGCGAGCCGCTCGTCGACGTCGAACAGGCTCGACTTGGATTCGTTGACGAACACGGCGACGACGACTTCGTCGTAAAGGTTCGCCGCGCGGTTGATGATGTCGATGTGACCGTTGGTCACCGGATCGAACGATCCCGGGCACAGCGCCCGGCGCACGATGCCGTCAACACTCGAGCCGCCTGCTTCAGGGGGTTTCATCGCGGCGACCGTACCAAAGCACGCCCGCGCCGTAGCGCCGATGCCGCAAGGCGGTGATGCCGCCGGGCCACGGGACCGCGCTGCCGCGAGCCGCGCGCTCGACGACGACCGTCGCGCCGTGCGCGAGCAGGCCGCGGGTGATCAACGCGGTGAGCACGGCAGCGAGCTCGGAGTCCGGAAGCTCGTAGGGCGGATCGGCGAAGACGACGTCGAAGCGCGTGTCCGCTGCGGTGTCGAGGTAGGCGGTGACGGGCCTGGCGACGACGGCGGCGCCGGGCAGCCCTACCGTCGCCACGTTGCCGGCCAGCACGTCGAGGGCGCCGCGACCCGACTCGACGAGCACAGCCTGTGCCGCGCCGCGGGACAGCGCTTCGAGCCCGAGTGCACCGGTGCCCGCGTACAGGTCCAGCACCCGCGCGCCGTCGAGGTCGCGCAGCGCGGCGAGAGAGCTGAACAGCGCCTCGCGGGTGCGGTCGGACGTCGGTCGGGTGCCTTGGCCGGGCACGGCGAGCCTGCGTCCCTTCGCCCGCCCCGCGACGATTCTCATGTCTTCTCCAGGTACTCGGCCTGCTCGTCCTTCACGAGCGCGGCCACCAGCGCCGCGAGCTGCGGATGCGCGGCCAGCGTGGGGTCGGCGGCCACCAGGTCGGCCGCCTCGGCGCGGGCCGCGACGATCAGCTCCTCGTCGCGCAACAACGACAGCAGCTTGAGCTGACGCCGCCGGCCGGACTGTGCGGCGCCGAGAACGTCGCCTTCGCGGCGCTGCTCGACGTCGAGCCGGGCGAGGGCGAATCCGTCGGTGGTGGCGGCCACGGCATCGAGCCGCTCTCGAGCAGGTGTGTCGGCGGGGGCGTCGGACACCAGCAGGCACAACCCGGGGTAGCTGCCGCGCCCGATCCGGCCCCGCAGCTGGTGCAACTGCGAGACACCGAAGCGATCGGCGTCGAGCACGACCATCACCGTGGCGTTCGGGACATCGACGCCGACCTCGATGACGGTGGTCGCGACCAGGACATCGACGCGTCCGGCGGCGAAGTCGGTCATCACGCGGTCCTTCTCGTCGGCGCCTAGGCGCCCGTGCAGCAATCGCAACCGTAAGCCGTGCAGCGGGCCGGCCTCGAGCATCGGGAAGACGTCGGCGGCAGCGAGTGGCGGGCGTCGTCCTTCCGCCGACTCGACGTCGATGCCGACGACGTCTTCCTCGAACTCGGCCATGGCGGCGCCGATCCGCGGGCACACCACGAAGGCCTGGTGCCCGGCGGCGACCTCTTCGCGGATGCGCTGCCACGCGCGCTCGAGCCAGGCGGGCCGCTCGGCGGTGGGCACGACGCTGGTGGCGATCGGTGCACGACCGACCGGCAGCTCGGCGAGTGTCGAGATCTCGAGGTCGCCGAAGACCGTCATCGCGACGGTGCGCGGGATCGGCGTGGCAGTCAGCACCAACACGTGCGGTGGCGTGGCTGCCTTGCCGCGCAGCGCGTCGCGTTGTTCGACGCCGAATCGGTGTTGCTCGTCGACGACGACCAGGCCCAGCTCGGCGAACGACACGCTCTCCTGGATCAGCGCGTGGGTGCCGATGACGATGCCGGCCGCCCCGCCGGCGGCGTCGAGCAGCGCGGACTTTCGCGCCGCGGCACCCAGCGAGCCGGTGAGCAGTGCCACCCGGGTGGCGGTGTCCGAGCCGCCGAGCTGACCCCCGTGTGCCAGCGGGCCGAGCAGAGCCTCGATGGTGCGCGCGTGCTGAGCCGCGAGCACCTCGGTGGGTGCGAGCAGCGCGGCCTGCGCCCCTGCGTCGACGGCCTGCAACATCGCGCGCAGAGCGACGACGGTCTTGCCGGAGCCGACCTCGCCCTGCAGCAACCGGTGCATCGGATGCGGCAGCGCGAGCTCGCCGGCGACGGTGTCGCCGATCTCCCGCTGGCCGGCGGTCAGCGTGAACGGCAGCCGTTCGTCGAACGCGTCGAGCAGCCCACCCTTGCGCGGCGGCCGCGGCGCCGCAGGGTTGGCGCCGGCGAGCCACCGGCGCTGGGCGAGCGCGAGTTGCACGCCCAGCGCCTCGTCCCACGCGAGCCGGCGCCGGGCGGCGTACCAGTGCTCGTGGTCGTCGGGTTGGTGCATCGCGCGCAGCGCAGTGTCGGCGTCGAGCAGGCCATGGCGCGCCCGGATGTCGGCGTCCAGCCCGTCAGGCACCTCGTCGAGCACGAGCAGCGCCTGCTTCACCGTGTTGCTGATCGTCCAGGTGCGCACGGCCTGGGTCGCCGGGTAGACGGGGATCAGCCGCCCGGCGTAGACGTCGGCCTCGACCTCGTCGAACCCGCCGCCACGAAGCAGCATGTAGTCCGGGTGCACGAGCTGCCGCTTGCCGTTGAACTCGCCCACCTTGCCCGAGAACAGGCCCCGCCGGCCGGGGACGAGTTCCTTGCCGCGCCACGCTCCCTTCCCGAAGAACACCAGCTGCAGGCGCGCCCGGCCGTCGGCGAGCACAACCTCGAGCCGCTGCCCGTTGCGTGAGCGCCGCACCTGGCTGGTGAGCACGTCGGCGACGACCGTCACCTCGTCGTCGACCCGCAGGGACGACAGCTCGGTCAGCTCGCCGCGCTCGGCCATGCGGCGCGGGTAGTGCGCGAGCAGATCGCGCACCGTCCGCATGCCGAACGCTTTCTCCAGCGCTGTGGCGGTGCGTGCGCCGACCGCGTCGACGAGCTTGGAATCCAGGGTCGGCACAGCGCTATTCCACCCCGATGATCACCGGGTGGTCAGGCTGGCCCCCCTGGTAGACGTTGACATCCGTGAACGGCGCGCGCCCGCGGATGTGCGCCTCGACGAGTTCGCCGGCACGTTCAGGTGCGTCCGCGCCCACGAGGACGGTGATCAGCTCGGCGCCCACACCCAGCAACCGGTCGACGACGCCGAAGGCCACCGCCAGCAACCCCCGCCCGACGTCGACAACCTCGCCGTCGATGAGGCCGAGGACGTCGCCGGGCTGGCAGATGCCAACGGCAGTCAGCGCCTCGTCGCGGGCGAAGGTGACCTCGGCGTACCGGGTTGCCGCCGCCGTCTCTGCCATGGCGACGACATCGTCGTCGAAGCGCCGCGTGGGGTCGTGGACGGCGATCGCGGCCAGGCCCTGTACCGGGGATCGGGTGGGGACGACGGACACCCGCACCCCCGCGGCGCGGGCATGCTCGGCAGCGGCTTCGGCGACGCCGGTGACGCGCGAGGCGTTCGGCAGCAGGACGACCTCGCGCGCCCGGGTCTCGCGGATCGCCGTCAGGACGGCGGCGACATCGGGCAGGTCGTCGGCGCCGCCGTCGACAACGTGGACGCCCTCGCGCTCGAACAGGTGCGCCAGCCCGGCGCCGGGCGCGATCGCCAGCACCGCTACCGATGCGTTCGCGTCTTCGGAGGCCGCCGCCGGGTCGGCGAAGCGGACCACAGAGATGTGGTGCGGACGCCCGGCCTCCACGCCGGCTTCGATCGCTGCGCCGACGTCGTCGGCGTGCACGTGGACGTTCCAGGTGTCCTCGCCGGTGCCCACCACCGCGACCGAGTCGCCGATACCGGACAGTGCGGTGCGCAGCATTGCCAGCGCGGTGGCGGGCGCGTCCAGGCGGTACTGCACCTCGAAGTCGAACCCGCTGGCGCTGTACTCATAAACGGCCTCGGCGTGCGCGGCGGGTTGTGGGACGCGCACCGGCGTGAGCACGACCGGCGATCCGGTGACCACCTGTGCCAGCGCGGCGAGCACGAGGACGAGGGCGCGGCCGCCGGCGTCGACCACCCCTGCCTCGGCGAGCTCGGCGAGCTGATTCGGCGTCTCCTGCAACGCCGTGTCGGCCGCCGCGACCGCGGCGATCACCACGTCGGAGAGGGTGGCGCCGGCGGCGGCGTCGGCCGCCGCGCGCACGACGGTGAGGATTGTGCCGTCGACCGGGCTCATGACTGCGGCGCGGGCGAGCTCGGCGCCGGAGTCGAGCCCGGCGGAGACGACCGGACCGTCGCAGGCACCGGACGGGACCCCCGACGGTGCCGCCGAGGAGCCCGCCGGGGACGCCGACGGTGTCGCCGCCGAGGACGCCGCGTTGGCGAGGCCGCGCACCACCTGCGACACGATGAACCCGGAGTTGCCCAGCGCGCCGTGCGCAGCGCCGGTCGCCAGCGCGGCCAGGGCGGCTGCGGCGTCGCCGGCCCGCCCGGCCGCGGTGGCGGCGACGAGCGCGTCATCGCCTGCGCGCAGCGTGGTGAGCGTGTTGCTGCCCGTGTCCGAGTCGGGCACCGGGAACACGTTGAGGGCATCGATCTCGGCGCGGTGCTCGTCGAGCAGCGCGAGCGCCGTGCGGCTCCACAGACGCACGGCGTCGGCGTCCAGCGCCTCGAGCACGGTCACTCCCCCTCGGTCTGGCCGCAGACTACTGTCCGAGCCCGACGCGGCGGCGCAGGCGGTTTGGCCGGTGCCTCGTGCAGCCGTTAGACTGCTCAGGTTGCCCGGATGTTCTCCGGGTGCCCAATCACCTTTTCGTGCGAGGAGTACCACTGTGGCCAGCGTCTGCGATGTCTGCGGCAAGGGTCCGGGGTTCGGCATGTCCGTCTCACACTCCCACCGGCGCAACCACCGCCGGTGGAACCCGAACGTGCAGCCCGTGCGCGCGCTGGTCGCGCCCGGCACGCGTCGGCGCTTGAACGTCTGCACCTCCTGCCTCAAGGCCGGAAAGGTCACCCGCGGCTGACGCTCCCGCGCATACTCAACCGCTTGCCCAGGAACACGGCGTCGCAGTAATCGGCGTAGTAGCCGAACGCCGGGATCGGCTCGTAGCCGCAGCTGCGGTACAGGTCGATCGCCTCCGGCTGTTCGGTGCCGGTGTTCAGCACAAGCCGTTCGATGCCCGCGGCCGTCGCGGTGCGCTCGATCTCGGCGAGGACCAGCTTGGCCAGGCCGCGTCGCCGCGCCCGGGCGCTGACGTACATGCGTTTGATCTCGGCCGCCGGCGGCCGCCCGACGTCCGCGCGACGCCGCCAGCCCCCTGTCGCGACCGGTTCGCCGTCCAGCAGGCCCACCAGGAACAGTCCGCCCGGCGGCTCGAACTCGCCCGGCTCGAGCGCAGCGTTGTCCGGCGTGCCGTAGAGGAGCACGTATTCGTCCTGCACCTCGCCCACCATCCGCACGACGTCGTCGTCGCCGTAGGGGCGAATCTCGATCTGGAACGGCACGCTGGCGACGCTACGGGCGGCCTCAACGGAAATGTTCGTGGCCGCCCTGCGCCCACCGGCGGCCGTCCACCCGCACGCCGTCCCCCTCGGCCACCACGCCCAGCACGCGCCACGGGTCGGGCACATCGGTGGCGGGCGGGAAGGTCGCGGCCAACGCATAGTCGTCGCCGCCGGTCAAGATCCACACGAGCGGGTCGACGTTGAGCGCCGCGCCCACCTCGCGCAGCCGCGACGGGACATCGATCGCCTCGCCGCGCAGGTCGATGCGTACCCCACTGGCGTCGGCGATGTGCCCGAGGTCGGCGATCAGTCCGTCGCTCACGTCGGTCATCGACGTCGCGCCCAGCGTGGCAGCGTGCGGACCCTCGAAGTAGGGCGGATCGGGTCGGCGGTGCGCGGCGACAACCTGCACCGGCGAGCGGAATCCCCGGCCCAGCACGGCGAACCCGGCCGCCGCCCACCCGGTGCGTCCGCACACCGCGACGAGATCGCCGACGCGCGCGCCGGCGAGGGTCACCGGTGCCCGTCCCTCAAGGTCGCCGAGCGCGGTGACCGCGATGGTGATCATGTCCCCGGCCGTGACGTCGCCACCGACGATCGCGGCCTCGAGCTGTCCGCACTCCTCGCGCAGGCCCGCCATCAGCCCGTCCGCCCACGTCAGTTCGAGGGTCGGCGGGACGGCGAGGCCGACGAGCAGGGCCGTCGGCACCGCGCCCATGGCGGTGATGTCGGCGAACGCGCGCGCGGCGGCCTTGTGTCCGACGTCCTGCGCGGTCGACCAGTCGCGGCGGAAGTGCCGGTTCTCGACCACGAGGTCGGTGGAGACCACAACGCGCCCGTCGGGGGCGGCCACGACGGCGGCGTCGTCGCCTGGGCCGAGCAGGGTTGCGGCGTTGGTCTCGAGCCCCGCGGTCACCCGGGAGATGAGGCCGAATTCGCCGACGTCGGAAACGGTGATGGTGCTCGCTCCTCATGCTCTGTGGTGCGCTGCAGGTGGCGTGTTCGCGACTGCCCGTCTGCGCTACGTTCTACCGGTCCGCACGTCTCGACGAGGAGAGGACGCGCCGCCGGCGCGGGTGGGTGATGAGTGTCAGCGCATACATCCTGATCCAGACCGAGGTCGGCAAGGCCGCCGCGGTGGCCGAACAGATCGGCGCCCTGAGCGGAGTGGCCAGCGCCGAGGACGTCACCGGCCCCTACGACGTGATCGTGCGTGCCGAAGCCGGCACCGTCGACGAGCTCGGCAAGCTGGTGGTGGCCAACATCCAGTCGGTCGACGGCATCACCCGGACGCTGACCTGCCCCGTCGTGCACCTGTAGAACCGAGCAACCGATCGACCCCGACCGCCGCCGCGCCGCACTGATCGCCACCGCGCTCACCGTGCCGTTCATCGTGATCGCCGCACTCGCGCTGAACGCAGTGACCGGCGGGAACGGCGGCGACGCGGGCAAGACCCCGACGTCCGGGCCACTGGCCACCGTGAGCGCCGCCGCACCACCGCAGGCCAAGGCTCAGTTCGCCAACTGCACCAAGGTGCTGCAGCTGCTGCCGGTGTCGTTGCGCTCGCTGGCACCGCGCATCGTCCACACCCGGCCGGACACGCCGTTCGTGGTGGCCTGGGGCAACCCGGCGATCGTGTTCAGCTGCGGCGCGGCGCGGCCGGCGTCGCTCACACCCGGCTCGAACGCACAGTTTCAAAGCGGCGGCGAGCTGCGCGGCCCGTACTACGACGTGACGCGCCGCGGCGATGCCAACGTGTGGACGACGGTCGACCGCGAGCCGTACGTCTCGATCACCATCCCGCGCAAGTACCAGGGCGCCGACTACATCCCGGTGCTGTCGGGACCGATCGCGAGGGCGCTGCCGCCGGTGTGCAGCACCAGCCGCGACGAGCCCGACGTCACCAAGCTCTGCACCCGCCGCAAGTAGGGCCGCTAGCCTTCCAGTCGGCGGTGTGCGGCCTCGTCGGCGGCACGGGCGAACGCGCCGACCAGACCCTGCAGCGCCAGCGGACGCAGCCGGCCCAGAATCTCGACCACCTGCTCGTGATCGAGCTCGCCACGCTGGTAGGGACCCCAGATGGCGCGAGCGAACAGGTCGGTGAGCCCCTCGGCCACCGCGCTCGTGTGCTCACGGATGATCGCGGCCGAGTCGGTCAGCACGTGGGCGGGCACCGGCAGGCGCAGCACCTCGACCGCGTGCCCCAGCATCGACGGCGACGTGCGGAAGCGGTCGGCGTCGAGGCGCTCCACCGCACCGACCGCGGTCAGGAAGTCGAGCTGCGCATCGTCGATGCGCTGGCCGACGCGCTGTTCGAGCGCTGCCCGGTCGAGCTCGTCGGTCTGGTCGGGCAGCCACGGTGCCAGAACAGCACTCTGCACAGCGTATTCGGCCGGGGTGGCGTCCTGCGGGATGCGGGCCAGCACCCGCTGGATCGCCGACAGCGTGTACCCGTGTTCTTGCAGTGTCCGGATGAGGTCGAGACGCATGCGGTGCCGCGAGTCGTAATACGCCACCCGGCCACGGCGCCGTGGCGCAGGCAGCAACCCTTCGGTCGCGTAGAAGCGGACCGTGCGTACCGTCATCCCGGTACGGACCGCCAGCTCGTCTACGGTCAGCTCACCGTCGGCGCCCTCGACACCGTGTGTGTTGGCCGCAGTCACGGCCGCTGAGCGTAGACCAGACCACATTCGCTGGTACTGGGCGACTGTGACAGTAAGACTGAAACCATCACGAGCCTCGACGGCAGACAGGACGGTAAGCCATGACCGAAGCATTTCTCTACGACGCGGTCCGCACCCCCCGCGGGCGCGGCAAGGACACCGGCTCACTGCACGGCAGCAAGCCGGTGTCGCTCGTCGTCGGCCTGCTCGACGAGGTACGCAAGCGCAACGCGAGCCTCGACCCGGCCAACGTCGAGGACGTCATCCTCGGCTGCGTCTCGCCGATCGGCGAGCAGGGCGCCGACATCGCCCGCACTGCCGCGCTGGCCGCCGGTTACGAGCTGTCCGGTCCGGGTTTCCAGCTCAACCGCTTCTGCGCCTCCGGCCTGGAGGCAGTGAACATCGCCGCGCAGAAGGTGCGCTCGGGATGGGAGGACCTCATCCTCGCCGGTGGCGTCGAGTCGATGTCGCGGGTGCCGATGGGCTCCGACGGCGGCGCGTGGGCCCAAGACCCGGAGACCGCATATGCGACCGGCTTTGTCCCGCAGGGCGTCGGCGCCGACCTGATCGCCACCATCGAAGGCTTCAGCCGCGAGGACGTCGACACCTTCGCCGCCGAGTCGCAGCTGCGCGCGGCCAAGGCCATCGCCGACGGCGCGTTCGCAAACTCGGTGATCCCGGTCGTCGACCTCAACGGCCAGATCCTGCTGGACCACGACGAGTTCCCCAGGGCGGGGACCACCGTCGAGACCCTCGGCGGGCTCAAGCCGTCGTTCGCCGCGGTCGCCGAGATGGGCGGCTTCGGCTCCGTCGCGCTGCAGAAGTACCACTGGGTCGAGAAGATCAACCACGTCCACACCCCGGGCAACTCCTCCGGCATCGTCGACGGCGCGTCGATCACGGTGATCGGCAGCGAGAAGGCCGGCAAAGACAACGGCCTGCGGCCCCGTGCCCGCATCGTGTCGGTCGGCGTCGTGGGCTCCGAGCCGACGATCATGCTCACCGGGCCGGCCCCGTCCGCGCTGAAGGCACTCGCGAAAGCGGGCCTGAGCGTCGAGGACATCGACCTGTTCGAGGTCAACGAGGCGTTCGCGGCCGTCGTGATGAAGTTCATGCGGGACCTGAACGTCCCGCACGAGAAGGTCAACGTGAACGGTGGCGCCATCGCACTGGGCCACCCGCTGGGCGCGACCGGCTCGATGATCATCGGCACGCTCGTCGACGAGCTCGAGCGCCGCGACCAGCGCTACGGCCTGGCAACCCTCTGCGTCGGCGGCGGCATGGGTGTCGCCACCATCGTCGAACGCCTGTGATGAGCGCTCGCGCCCGTGATGAGCGCTCGCGCGAAGAACCAGAAAACACAGTCCGCGACGAAGGAGCGGATCGAGCCGGGGACGGACCCGAGCGAAGCGAGCGGTCCAGAGCCGGCTCGATGAAACCAGGAGAACTGAATGGCTGAGAACACGATCCGCTGGGACCAGGACGCTGACGGCATCGTCACCCTGACCCTCGACGACCCCGCGCAGCGCGCGAACACGATGAACGACGACTTCCGCTCGTCCCTGCTCGACGCGGTGGACCGGCTCGAGGCGGAGAAGGCTTCCATCACGGGCGTCATCGTCACCTCGGCGAAGGACACCTTCTTCGCCGGCGGAGACCTCAGGCAGTTGATCCAGGTCACCGACGAGAATGCGGTCGAGTTCGCCGACGGCGTCGAGAAGATCAAGGCGGCCTTCCGCCGGTTCGAGAAGCTGGGCAAGCCGACCGTCGCGGCGCTCAACGGCGCAGCACTCGGTGGTGGCCTGGAGATCGCGCTGGCCTGCAACCGGCGCATCGCCCTGGACAACCCGAAGTCGCAGTTCGGCCTGCCGGAGGTCACCCTCGGCCTGCTGCCCGGCGCCGGCGGCGTCACTCGGATCATCCGGCTGCTCGGCATCGCCGACGGGCTGATGAAGGTCCTGCTGCAGGGCACCCGTTACCAGGCGACCGAGGCCGTCGAGGTGGGCATCGTCGACGAGCTGGCCGAATCGTCCGACGCGATGCTGGACAAGGCCCGCGAGTGGATCAAAGCAAATCCCGAGACGACGCAGCCCTGGGACGACAAGGGCTACCGCATGCCCGGCGGGGCGCCGAGCAGCCCCAAGGTCGCCGGCGTCCTGCCGGCCTTCCCCGGCAACCTGCGCAAGCAGCTCAAGGGTGCGCCGATGCCCGCGCCGCACCACATCATGTGCGCTGCTGTCGAAGGCGCAGGCGTCGACTTCGACACCGCGCTGAAGATCGAGGGCCGCTACTTCGTCAATCTCGCCACCGGGCAGATCGCGAAGAACATGATCCAGGCCTTCTGGTTCGACCTGAACTCGATCAACGCCGGCGGGTCGCGTCCGGACGGTTACGAGAAGCGTCCGGCGCAGAAGGTGGCGGTGCTGGGCGCCGGCATGATGGGCGCCGGGATCGCGTACGTCAGCGCCCGCAACGGCATGGACGTGGTGCTCAAGGACGTCTCGATCGAGGCCGCCGAGAAGGGCAAGGCCTACTCACAGAAGATCCTCGACAAGGCCGTGTCGCGCGGGAAGATGGAACAGGCCAGGGCGGAGGACGTGCTGGGCCGCATCACACCTACTGCCGACTACGCCGACCTCGAGGGCTGCGACCTGATCGTCGAGGCCGTCTTCGAGAAGGTCTCGCTCAAGCACGAGGTGTTCCAGGATGCCGAGAAGGTCGTCCTGCCCGACGCGCTGCTGGGCTCGAACACGTCCACGCTGCCCATCACCTCGCTGGCCGAGGGTGTCGAGCGCCGACGAGACTTCATCGGGCTGCACTTCTTCTCGCCTGTCGACAAGATGCCGCTGCTGGAGATCATTCGCGGTGACGAGACCTCCGACGAGGCGCTGGCCCGCGCGCTGGACTACGCGGCGCAGATCAAGAAGACGCCGATCGTCGTCAACGACAGCCGCGGCTTCTTCACCTCGCGGGTGATCGGCACGTTCGTCAACGAGGCGCTCGCCATGCTCGGCGAGGGCATCGCGCCCTCGACTGTCGAGCAGGCGACGACGCAGGCCGGCTACCCGGTCGGCGCGCTGCAGCTGGCCGACGAGCTGAACCTCGAGCTGTTCCTCAAGATCCGCAACGAGACACGGGACGCGGCAGGCGATCGTTATGTGCGGCACCCCGCCGAGGACATCGTCGAGACGATGGTCGAGCTCGGGCGTCCGGGACGGCTCAAGGGTGCCGGCTTCTTCGACTACGACGAGGCGGGCAAGCGCACCGGCCTGTGGCCGGGATTGGCCGAGCATTTCCCGCTCAAGGGCGACCCGTCGAAGGTCGACCTGCACGAACTCGAGGAGCGGATGCTCGTCATCGAGGCGATCGAGTCGGCGCGCTGCGTCGAGGAGAACGTGCTCATCACGACCGCCGACGCCAACATCGGCTCGATCATGGGCATCGGCTTCCCGCCCTGGACCGGTGGCGTGCTGCAGTACATCAACGGGTTCCAGGGCAACGCCGGCAGCGGGGTGGCTGCGTTCGTCGCGCGTGCTGACGAGTTCACGTCGAAGTACGGCGCGCGCTTCGAGCCGAACCCGCTGCTGCGCAAGAAAGCCGAGAACGGCGACACCTTCTGATCCACTTTCGTTGATCAACAGGGTCGGATGGCCGCTTTCGGCGACCATCCGGCCCTGTTGATCACGCACGCAAGGAGGCCCCTCGTGCCTGGTCCGTTGTCCGGAGTCCGCGTCCTCGAGCTGCCCGCGATCGGGCCGGTGCCGTTCCTGGGCATGCTGCTGGCCGATCTCGGCGCCGAGGTGATCCGCATCGACAAGCTGAGCGCGTCGGCCGGCCTCGGCGACGTGATGGCCGCGAGCCCGATGGGCCGTGGGCGCCGCTCCATCGGGCTCGATCTGCGCATCCCCGGCGGCGCCGAGGTCGCGCTCACGCTCGCCGAATCCTGCGACGCGCTGATCGAGGGATTCCGCCCCGGCGTCGCCGAACGCCTCGGGATCGGCCCGGACGAGGTGCTCGCCCGCAACCCGAAGATCGTCTACGGCCGGATGACCGGGTGGGGTCAGGACGGTCCACTCGCCTCGAGCGCCGGTCACGACATCACCTACCTCGCGATCTCCGGCTTGCTGCACGGCATCGGCCCGGCGGCCGGCCCGCCCGTCCCGCCGGCCAACTACGTCGCCGACTTCGGCGGCGGCGCCATGTTCCTGGCAACCGGGCTGCTGGCCGCGCTGCTGCATTCGCGCGCCACCGGTGAGGGACAGGTCGTGGACGCAGCGATGACCGAGGGCGCCTCGTACCTCGGCTCGATGACCCGCACGTTCTTCGCCAACGGCGGCTGGCAGGACGAGCGCGAGGCGAACATGCTCGACGGGGGCGCGCCGAACTATCGCTGCTACGAGACGTCGGACGGCAAGTGGCTCGCGGTTGGGCCGATCGAGCCGCAGTTCTGGTCGGCGCTGCTCTCGACACTCGACCTGGACGAGTCCAGCACCCCGAGCCCGTACCTTCCCTCGGACTGGCCCGCGTGCAAGCAGGTGTTGGGCGACGCGTTCCGGACCAGGACGCGTGACGAGTGGGCGGCGATCTTCGAGCCACTGGACGCGTGCGTCGCACCGGTCCTCACGCTCGCCGAATCGCTCGAGCATCCGCACAACGTGGCGCGCGGCTCGTTCGTCGAGGTCGGGGATGCGCTCATGCCCGGCCCGGCGCCGAAGTTCTCGGTGACCCCGGGCGAGGCGGGCGACGTGACCGAGGGTGCGGCCGCGACGGCCTCGCTGCTCGCCGAAGCCGGCTACTCGCCAGACCAGGTGGCGCAATTGCGCGCCGCGGGTGCCATCGCCTGACAATCATTCAGGGGTGACTCCGGCGGGGACCCGGAATCGCGCTGACGCCCGCGATCACGAAACCCACCACCACGAGCCACAGACCGGCGCTGCTGTGGTCGAAGATGGATCGGTTGCTGATGAGCTGCCCGAGGCTGGTGCACAGGAGCACGGCGCCGAGCACGCCGAGCAACGGGCTCACGACGCGCAGTGCGGTGGTGAGCGGCCCGACCGTGTTGGCGAACAGGGCGGTGACGACGGTCAGCGCCAGCAGCACCCAGAGCAACCAGCCGAAGTAGGCCTTCGGGAATGCGTCTGCGCCTGGCGCCTGCAACGCCCGGATGATGTCCTGCAGCGAGATGGAGCCGGGCGAGTACCAGTCGACGAGCGTGCCGAACAGCGCCAGCACGCCGCCGAGAGCGGCGCCCGCCATGCCCACCGGATTGGCCGTTCGGTCCGTGCGCACATCGCGTCCCACAGGTGGGTAGCCGTATCCCGGGCCGGCGGCGTAGGGCTCGCTCATGACAGGAACCCGCAGACGTAGTAGTGCCCGCCGCTCGTGCGTTCGACGTACCAGGAGTACGTGACCGAGCCTGCCGAGGCGCCGGTGCTCGGATTGCGCAGCCCGACCAGGGCCGAGATCGTGACGTAGCCGACCCCTGGGGTGATCTGGTAGGGCTTGCCCTGCCAGCTGCGTACGTACTTGCCGTGCAGGGCGACGCCGACCTCGGTATGGCGCAGCCTCGGGCAGGTGGCACTCTTCAGCGCACTCAGATCGTGGTCCAAGAGCGCGTTCATGTACACCTCGAAGGTGCGGTTGATCGCTTCCGGGTTGAGCTGGGGCAGCGCCGGAACGGTCGACGTCGACGTCGTCGTCGGCGCCGGCGCGACGTTGGGCGTCGTGGCCGCGGGCACGGTGGAGTTGGCTGCCTGCGACCCGTTGGCGCCGAGGCTCGCCGATCCGCTCGCACCGGCCGGTCTGTTGCCGACGGGCCCCGGCGTCGCAGAGCTCGACGTCGGGGGGTGATGGGCGACGTAGGCGAGAATCGCGGTGGCCGCGACGAACACCGCGCTGAGCACCGCAGCAAGGACCGTGAGCCGCGACGATGCCGGGTGAACCGGCGGGAAATAGGGCTGCTGCTGCGGGTAGGGCTGCTGCGGCTGCGGCGGGCCGGAACCCTGCCCGTACTGCGAGCCGCCTGGCTCAATTTGATCACTCATCGCGGCGAGTATGGCACCGATCCGGCGGGGGCGGCTTGCTCCTGCTCAGAGCGCGGCGGCGAGTTCGTCGAGTGTCTCGCGGGTGGTGTGTTGCGGCAGCCAACCCAGGAAGGTCTTGGCGCGCGTGGTGTCCATGACCACCGAGTTGCGCCCGATGTGGATCCACTCCGCGGCTGCGGGCACCATCGGCAGCTTGGCCAACAGCGACGATGCCGCGGTGGCCGCAGCGTGCGGCACCCGCACCGCACCGGTTCCGGTTGCCTTCGCCACATCACTCAACGACACCTCGCCGTCCGCGGCGAGGTTGTAGGCGCCCGGTTCACCGGCTCCGGACGCGGCCAGCGCGATGGCCGACGCGACATCGTCGTGATGCACCAGTTGCAGCGGCACGCCTGGATCGGGCATCAGCGGCAGCAACCCTTGCACCCTGCCGACGACTCCCCGCAGGGCGGCCGGCAGCAGGTCCGCGACCTGGCGCCACGGCATCGAGTCGCCGAGCGCGGTCGCCTTCGGCCCGGCGACGATGCACGGGCGCAGCACGTAGACCTCGAGGCCGGCGTCGTCGGTCACCTCGTGCAACATGGCCTCGCACGCAGACTTCTGCGCGGAGTAGTAATGCTCCGGCGATCCGCGCGTCGGGAGGTCCTCGGTCAGCGGCAGCGGGTTGTCCGCGTGATATCCGTACGCAGCCACCGACGACGTGTACACCAGCCGTGTGGGACGCGGCGCCGCAACCGTGGCCTCGAAGACGTTGCGCGTTCCGGTCAGGTTGATGCGCCCGCTCGCCTCGCGCGATCCCATGATCAGGTATGCGAGATGGACGACCACGTCGGCGTCGCTGACCAGGGCATCGACCGCCTCGCGGTCGAGGATGTCCCCGCGCCGGTACTCGGTCTTCGTCCAGCCATGATCGGCCGGGTCGAACGGCCTCCTGGCCATGCCGAGTATCCGCTCCACCGACGGATCCTGCTCCATCGCCTGGACGGCGGAAATTCCGATCTCGCCGGTCGGCCCGGTCACTGCAACGGTGCGCGCCATGCTGCAGACGATACGAGTACGACCGCACGCGCGCCGGTCCTGTCGGACCAGTCGGTTAGCGTCCGCGTCACCTACTCCAGTCGAGGAGCCACCTGATGGACTACAAGCTAGAGCTGCTCTGCATCCCCGTCTCTGACGTGGACGACGCGAAGGCGTTCTACGTCGACAAGGTCGGCTTTCACGCCGATCACGATCAGCGCGTCAACGACTCGCTGCGCTTCGTCCAGCTCACCCCACCCGGCTCGGGGTGCTCGATCTGCATCGGCGACGGCCTGACGACGATGGCCGCCGGCTCGCTGGAGGGCCTGCAGCTGGTGGTCGAGGATGCCGACACGGCGCACGCCGAGCTGTCCGGGCGCGGCGTCGAGGTGAGCGAGGTCGACGATCAGCCGTGGGGGCGCTTCGTCTACTTCAAGGATCCCGACGGCAACGCCTGGAACGTGCAGGAGATCAAGCGCAACCTCACCGGCGGGTCGGCGTAAGTGGGCTAGCCGGCGTCGAATGACGCCGGCTTCGACTTCTGCCAACCGAGGTGATCAAAGCGCGCTCATGCCCGTCACCGCGTGCCGCAGCGCGGATGGATCACCAACGGCCAGTCGCCGGTTCACCCGCTGCCGCGGCGCAGCGCGGCATCGATGAGGCGGTCGACGAGCGTCGGGTAGTCGACGCCGGACGCGGCCCACATGCGCGGGTACAGCGAGATCGGGGTGAACCCCGGCATCGTGTTGATCTCGTTGACGATCACCGACCCGTCCGCGATCACGAAGAAGTCGACACGCGAGAGCCCGCCGCAGTCCAGCGCGGTGAACGCCCGGCAGGCGGCGTCCTGAATCCGAGCGGTGACGTCCGGGGGTAGGTCGGCGGGGATATCGAACTCGCACGCGTCGTCGAGGTACTTGGCGTCGAAGTCGTACCACTCGTGGCCGCCCGTCAACCGGATCTCGGCGGGCACGCTGGCCTCGGGCAGGCCCTCGGCATTCTCCAGCACGCCGCACTCGACCTCGCGACCGCTGACGGCGGCCTCGATCAGCACCTTCGAGTCGTGCGCGAAGGCCGTCTCGATCGCCGCGTCCAGGCCCGACCAGCCGTCCACCCGGGTGATACCGACACTCGAGCCGGCACGCGCTGGCTTCACAAAGACCGGCAGGCCGAGCGCCCGGACGTCGAGCGACGAGAACGGCCGCCCCCGCCGCACGACGGCGAAGTGTCCTACGTCGAGCCCGGCCGCCCGCAGCAGGATCTTCGTGTACTCCTTGTCCATGCCTGCCGCGCTCGCGAAGACGCCGGCGCCGACGTAGGGAATGCCGGCCATCTCGAGCAGGCCCTGGATCGTGCCGTCCTCGCCGAATCGCCCGTGCAACACCGGGAACACGACGTCCACCGAGTCGAACAGCTGCACCGCTGCGCCCGGCTCGACGGACACCAGCGATCGCGATGTCGGATCGGCGGGCAGCACGACCGCGGTGCCCTTCTCGACCTCGGGCAGCGTGCGCCCGGTGATCTGCAGTGCCTCGGGCATCGTGTCGGTGATCATCCACCGCCCGCTGGGCGTGATGCCGATCGGGACGACGTCGTACTTGTCCGGGTCCAGCGCCGACAGCACGCTTCCGGCCGATACGACCGATACGCCGTGTTCGCTGCTGCGACCGCCATAAACGACGGCGACGCGGATCCGGCCGGTCACCCGCGCACCTCAGATTTCATCGAACGCGACATCAGCACTTCGAGCATCTGCGCAGGCGTCATAGCTGCCGAGCACACCGCTTCCACGGCCTTCGTGATCGGAACCTCGACGCCGTGGTGCTGGGCGAGCTCGAGTACTGAGTGGCAGGACTTCACGCCTTCGGCAACCTGGCCGTGGGTAGCCTCCTGCGCCTGGTCGAGTGACTCGCCGCGCCCTAAGCGCTCGCCGAACGTCCGGTTGCGTGCCAGCCGCGAATTGCACGATGCGACGAGATCCCCGAGCCCGGCGAGCCCGGCGAAGGTGACCGGGTCAGCGCCGAGGCGCGCGCCGAGGCGGGCTATCTCCGCCAGGCCGCGCGTGATGATCGACGCGACGGTGTTGTCGCCGAAGCCCATGCCCTGACCGATCCCGCAGGCGAGGGCGATCACGTTCTTCATAGCGCCGCCGAGCTCGCAGCCCACGACATCGGTGTTCGTGTACGGACGGAAGTAGGCTGTACTGCAGCTCTCCTGCAGCGCGGCCGCACGGTGCTCGTCACGGCAGGCGATCACTGTGGCGGTCGGCTGTTCCTCGGCGATCTCCCGAGCCAGGTTCGGCCCGGTGACGACCGCGATGCGCTCTTCTCGCGCGCCGGCGACCTCAGCGATGACCTCGCTCATCCGCATGGTGGTGCCCAGTTCGACGCCCTTCATCAGGCTCACGAGCGTCGCGTCCGCAGGCAGGTCGGCGACCCAGTGGACGAGATTGGCGCGCAATGACTGCGACGGGATCGCGAAGGCCACCAGCTCGGCACCGGCCAGCGCGTGACCGGCGTCGTGTGTGGCTCGCAGCGCACCTGGCAGCTCGATGCCCGGCAGGTAGCGGTCGTTGTGGTGCGCGCCGTTGATCTCGTCGGCGAGCTCGGGGCGGCGCGCCCACAGGGTGACGTCGTTGCCCGCGTCGACGAGCACCTTGGCGAAGGCGGTGCCCCACGAGCCGGCGCCCAGCACGGCTGCGCGGCTCATTCGTCACTCACGCGGCATCGCCGGGCTGCGAGTTGGCGCGGGCCCAGAAGTACAGCTCGCCATCGGGTTCGGGCAACCCCCGCAGGTCGGCCAGATCAGCTCGCAGCCGCCGCATGATCACGTCGGTGATCTCCTTGAGCGTGCTGGTCGTCGGCTCGCGGTCGCGGAACGCGCTGAGGTCGATCGGCGCGCCCACGGACATGACGTGCTCGGGGCGTGGGACGAGCTTGAACTTCTTCCGGTACAGGTCGACCTGCTCCTGCACACCCCACTGCACGACGGGGATCACCGGGACGTCGGGCGCGAGGGTCGCGAGCCGAGCCGCGCCGGTCTTGCCGATCATCGGCCAGCCGCCGGGGTCGCGGGTGACGGTGCCCTCGGGGTGCAGGACGATCACCTTGCCTTCGGATAATGCTGCCACGGCAGCTGCGAGTGACTGGCGCGCATCGGTGGTGCCGCGCTTGACCGGAATGTGCCCCATGGCGCGCATCGCCGGGCCCACCGCGAAGACGTCGAAGATCGATTCTTTTGCGAGGAATCGCGGTACCCGCGCTGCGTCCAGGACGAACTTCGAGACGAGGAACGGGTCGACGTGTGACACGTGATTCACGACGATGATCATCGGACCGGACTGCGGGATCGCGTCGATGTGCCGGTACCGAGACTTGACCAGGACCGACGCCGGGTAGTAGAGCACCAGCCAGACGAACCGCCAACCGACGCCGAGTTTCTCCCCGTACCCCGCCCGGCGCAGCTTGTGGAGCCTTGCCACCTATCCTCCTGCTCTGATCTGTCTCGGTGCAGTCTGCCGTATGGGCATGCCGCGGCCCCGCAGCCGTGCGGCGTTCGTAGACTGCGTGCGTGCGCTGGACCGTCGTCATCCCGGCCAAGGCGCTGCCCGAGGCGAAGTCCAGGCTGCTGCCCGCCAGCGCCGACGAGGCGGCTCACCGTCGTTTGGTCGAGGCGATCCGCACCGATACCGCCGCCGCGGCGAGCGCTGCCGATGGCGTCGCGCGCGTGCTGGTGGTGTCTGATCGCCCGGCGGGCGAGGGTGTCCTCGTCCAGTCCGCGCCCGGCTTGAACGCCGCGTTGGTCGAGGCCGCCGAGTTCGCCGCACGCCACTGGCCCGAGGACGGCGTCGCGGCGCTGGTGGGCGATCTGCCGGCCCTGCGGGCCGGGGAGCTGGCCGACGCGTTGAGCTGCGCCGCGTCGTACCCGCGCACGCACGTGCCGGACGCCGCCGGGACCGGGACCACGCTGCTCACCGCGCTACCCGGCGTCGTGCTGGCCCCGGCGTTCGGGGCGGGCTCGGCCGCCCGGCACGCCGCCGGGTCGGTATCCCTGCACGGCGGCGCCGGCTTGCGCCACGACGTCGACACGGCCGCCGACCTCCGCGCTGCGGCCGGACTCGGCGTCGGTGCCTCGACCAGCGCACTGCTGGCGGCGTCCGGTGTTTCCGGGCGTTCAACTCGAGACGGCATGATGCAGGGATGAGTGTGGAGTCGGCGGCGCCGGAGGACATCATCGAGCTGAGCGACACGGTTCCGGGCGACGACCTGGACGCGTCCCTCGAGCATGTCGACGATCTGCCCGACGACCGGTTCGGCAACCGCGAAATGTCCTGGCTGGCGTACAGCCGGCGCGTCCTCGCGCAGGCCGAGGACGACACGCAGCCGCTGCTCGAGCGGCTGAAGTTCCTGGCGATCTTCGCCAGCAATCTCGACGAGTTCTACATGGTGCGCATCGCCGGGTTGAAGCGTCGCGGCGACATGGGCCTGCAGGTCACCTCCGCCGACGGCCTTTCACCGAGTGAGGTGATGGCGGCCCTCACCGAGCGCATTCGGGAGCTCGTCGATCGGCACGCCCACTGCTTCGGCGACGACCTGCTGCCGCGCCTCGAGGCCGAGGGCATCCACATCCGCCGCTGGGACGCCCTCGATGACGAGGAACGCACCCGGTTGGCCTATTACTTCGCGTCGAAGGTCTTCCCGGTGCTGACCCCGCTGGCTGTCGACCCCTCGCATCCGTTCCCCTACATCTCCGGGTTGTCTCTCAACCTCGCCGTGCTGATGCGCGACCCGGACGACGACGCGCAGCGCTTCGCGCGCGTCAAGGTGCCCAACAACGTCCCGCGATTCGTCGTGGTGTCCCAGAGCGCCAAGGAATCCGAGTTCCTGCCCCTCGAAGATCTCATCGCCGCGCACCTGTCGATGCTGTTCCCGGGGATGGAGATCGTCGAGCACCATGCATTCCGGGTCACCCGCAACGCCGACTTCGAGGTCGAGGAAGACCGCGACGAAGACCTCCTGCAAGCCCTGGAGCGCGAGCTGATGCGGCGGCGGTTCGGCCCAGCGGTGCGCCTCGAGGTGACCGATGACCTCGACGACGAGATCGTCGAGCTGCTGACCAGCGAGATCGACGTCGAGCCCGGCGAGGTGCTACGCGTCCCGGGCCTGCTCGATCTCAGTGCGCTGCACCAGGTGTACGACATCGACCGTCCGACGCTGAAGGACAAGCCGTTCGTGCCGCTGACGAACCCGCGCTTCGCCGAAGGCGAGTCGCCGAAGTCGGTCTTCGCGACGATGCGGGACGGCGACGTGCTCGTCCACCACCCCTACGAGTCGTTCGCCACCAGCACGCAGCGGTTCATCGAGCAGGCGGCCGCCGACCCGCGCGTGCTCGCGATCAAGCAGACGCTGTACCGCACATCCGGCGACTCCCCCGTCGTCGACGCGCTGATCGACGCCGCCGAGGCCGGCAAGCAGGTCGTGGCGCTGGTCGAGATCAAAGCCCGCTTCGACGAGCAGGCGAACATCAAGTGGGCCAGGGCGCTGGAGCGTGCAGGCTGCCATGTCGTCTACGGCTTCGTCGGAATGAAGACGCACTGCAAGACCGCGCTGGTGGTACGCCAGGAAGGCAGCCAGATCCGTCGCTATGCGCACATCGGCACGGGTAACTACAACCCGAGGACCGCGCGCATGTACGAGGACCTCGGCCTGTTCACCGCCGACGAGAACGTCTGCGCCGATCTCAGCGACCTGTTCAACGTGCTGACCGGCTACTCGCGGCACACCGAGTACCAGTCGCTGCTGGTCGCGCCGCAGGGCATCCGCTCCGGTCTGCTCGCGCGCATCGAGCGTGAGATCGATTACGCACGAGCGGGCAAGGACGCGCACATCCGGTTCAAGACCAACCATCTCGTCGACGAGCAGACGATCGACGCGCTGTACCGCGCCTCGAAGGCCGGCGTGCGCGTCGAGCTGCTGGTGCGGACGTTCTGCACGATCCGCCCCGGCGTCGAGGGGCTGAGCGACAACATCCGTACCCGCTCGATTCTCGGCCGCTTCCTCGAGCATTCGCGCGTCTACTACTTCGGAGGTGACGGCAATCCGGAGTTCTGGATCGGCTCAGCCGACATGATGCACCGCAACCTCGACCGGCGCGTCGAGGTGCTCTGCCCGGTGGCCGACCGCCACTCCCGTGCACACCTGACCACCTGCCTGGACACGGCCTTCGACGCCGACACCGCGGCGTGGGATCTGCAGCCAGACGGCGAGTGGATACGCTGCGGCGATGCTCGACACGACTACCAGGAGCTGCTGATGAAGCGGCTGGCCGACCGCGGCGAGTAGGCACATGGCAGGCCGGCATGGCGCGCCGGACATCCGGGCGGCAGGCGGGGTCGTGTGGCGGGTACGCAACGGCCGCGTCGAGGTGGCGCTCGTCCACCGTCCGCGTTACGACGACTGGTCGTTACCCAAAGGGAAGCTGCACGACGGGGAGAGCGAACTCGCGGCGGCGGTGCGCGAGGTGCACGAAGAGCTCGGCTCGCGGGTGGCCGTCTCACGTTTCATCCGGACGGTTCGCTATCACGCCGGCCCGGCGCGCAAGACCACCTCCTACTGGGTGATGCGCCGGCTCGACGGTGAGTTCGAACGCAACGACGAGGTGGACGAGGTCGACTGGCTGCGCCCGCGCGCCGCGCGCGAGCGGCTGAGCTACCAGGTCGAGCGCTCGGTCATGGCCGACTTCGACGCGATCCCGATTCCCGATTCGGCGATCGTGCTCGTGCGACACGCGAAGGCCGGTAAGCGCAGCCAGTGGCACGGCGAGGACTGCAAGCGCCCACTCGATGCCGTGGGCCGGGCGCAGGCGCTGCGGCTCGTGCCGTTCCTGTCCTCGTTCGGGATCGAGCGCGTCGTGTCCGCAGAGCCGGTTCGGTGCGTCCAGACCGTCCAGCCGTTCGCCGACGGCGCCGGCCTCGACGTCGTCATCGACCCGGTGTTCGGCGATCACTCGTTCGCCGCCGCGCCGTGGTCGGCCGAGACGGCGCTGCTCGCGTTGGCCAAACCGGGCAGGGTGAGCCTGGTGTCCAGCCAGGGCGACACGATTCCGGCGCTCGTCGATCGCGTCACCCGCGGGGTGCGGCCGACCGATACGAAGAAGGGTGCCGCGTGGGTTCTGTCGCTGGTCGACGGCACGGTGGTCTCGGCCGACTACTACGAGACGGGCGCCGGCTGAAGCACCCAAAGCAGCAGACGGCGAAGGCGCCGACCGCAGTGGTCGGCGCCTTCGTCGGTGTCAGCGTGCGACGGGCTACCGCTTCTTCGCCGGTGACTTCTTGGCCAGCGTCTTCGCGGCGGTCTTCTTCGCGGCCGGGGACGACGACTTGGCCAGCGTCTTCGCGGCGGTCTTCTTGGTCGCCTTCGCCGGTGCCTTCTTTGCCGG
>JAABUT010001180.1_pt1 | contig 31498 bp, 20 predicted proteins | sample 5559281 | NCBI WGS metagenome assembly JAABUT01 (sample SAMN10711880, study PRJNA513359) | rock metagenome | isolation source: Antarctica rocks | place: Antarctica: Victoria Land, Ricker Hills nord | collected 2016-01-04 | reverse complement strand
ATTAAAAATACATCCGTAGCCGTTACAAAAACACTGGCATATTTAAAAACCTTTTGCCTGGCGAGTATTGATTGCGGCAAACTGTAGCTCAACGTAATATCTTTTAGCCTAACCCAGTTGATATTATGCTCAATAAAATCAGCATCAATAGCACTGATATAATAAGTGTTTTGGTAGTAAGGCGTAACTTGGATGGTGTTAACAGTTGGCGTAGCGGTATTTTCTTTTCCGTCTTTTAGCACACCAGGAACAGTAATTGGTGTTAAGCGGTCTGTTGTACGGGCACTCAAACCATATTTGGTGAGGAATAATTCATTACCGTTAAAAACATCTCCACCTTTACGGATATCAAAAAGGAAATTCAGGTCGAAGTTTTTATACGTGAAATGATTGCCCAAACCGATAGAAAACTTAGGTTGCCGATCTCCAACCACACCGAAAGTTAAGTTGTTAATCGGTAAACCCGTGCTTGGATCAACCAAAACCTGACCGGCATTATTACGTGCATAATTGTAAGAAGCGATATTTAAGGTACTTGCACCCGGAAAAACGCTTGATCGTGTATTGCTGTATAGCCATGTGTCAGAGTTATAATATTCTGGCAAACCACCCAAACTGGTTACTTTTCCATGTGCAGCAGTGAAGTTAAGTAACACATCCCAAGAAAATGATTTTGATTTTATGGGTGATCCGGTCAATGCTATTTCTACCCCATGATTTTTGACTTCTCCACCATTTAGATATTCCAGGATATAGCCTGATCCATAGCTGATCCGCGGATTAAATATCTGGTTGGTTGCAACAGTTTTATAGTAGCTGATATCTGCCGTTAAGCGGCCTTTAAAAAACTGCAGCTCTGCACCAAGATCAAATTCCTTATCTTTTTCCGGTCTTAAACGTGGATTGTTCCCGGTAACATCATAAGCAAAACCACCACCAGTAGTAGTTTGCTGCAACAAGGTAGAAAATATTTTGTAAGGCTGCGCCGGATCTTTTCCAACCTCAGCATAAGAAGCCCTTAACTTTCCATAAGATAGAATGGAATTGTCTTTAAGAAAAGGCAATTCTGTAAAAATAAAGCCTGCACCAACAGATGGATAGAAATAATGATCTTGTGCCGTACCGGAAAGCCTGGAAGAATATTCTTCACGAGCGGTGGCGTTTACCGTGATCATTTCTTTATAAACTAAGTTGAGCCTGGCAATGCCCGATAAATAGCGTGTCCGCTTCAAATAATCTGATGAACGCTGTGTAGTTGGCGCGGTATTATTGATGCTGTTAAAATCCGGTTGAATAAACTTCTCCCCGTAAAAACCATTCAAATCTTCAGAATTGCTGATGGCTTCTGTACCAATAGCAAACGTGGTACGAAAATTTTTAAAGCTTTTTTTAGCAGTGATAAATAAGGATCCGTTCAATTGCAGGTTGTTATCCGCATAATTATCAATAATGCCACCTGCTGTTAAACCTGTTGTATTGGCAAAGCCGTTAATGGCCGAGTTTTGAGATGCCAAACTATTTTGACTGATAAAATTATTACCCTGTGTTCCGGCATAATCGATACCTGTTAAACTTCTAATGTTTAACCAAGGTACGGGATCATAAGATAAATCTATTGTACCAACCACACGGTTTGTTTTATCAGAACTGATGTTATTATGAGCATCCCAAAGCGGGTTGTCGTAGTCATCCGCCACGCCTCCGGCAGAAGTTAAAGGCAGAATGTATCTTTTGCTGCCATCTGCATTTTTATAATTGCGTACATCATCGAAAGTTGGCCACGCTAAAGCATCCAAAAAAGTGCCTGTTGTACCTTTATTCAATTTACGGTTATCAATATTGAAATAATTAAACGTGGCACTGCTACTCAATTTTGATGATAATTTTGATGTTCCGGCAAAACGGATAGAAGTTTTGTTGTTATAAGCAACCGGAAGCACACCTGTTGCATCCCTAAAAGAAGCGGAAACACGGTAGGTTGATATGGTATCGCCACCTTCAAAAGCCACATTGTTTTGAACAACGTAACCGGTTTGAGTAGAATTTTTTAAATTATTGAAAGTTTGCGTACCCGGAGCATAAGCCGGTCCAAATGCGGTGCGTACTGCTGTGCTGGTATTGCCATTTGTGCCGATGCCAAAAGTAGTTTGCACTTTCGGGAACAAGTAAGCATTAGCAAAGCTGAAGTTGTTATCATAGGTTACCGCACCATTGCCACTGTGGCCTTTTCTAGTTGTGATCACTATGGCGCCGCCAGAAGCCGAAGAGCCGTAAACCGCAGCTGCATCGGCACCTTTTAAAACGGTTACAGTTTCAATATCGTCCGGGTTTAAATCTGCAATACGATTGGTAAAATCAGCACTTCTGTTTGTCCCGTTTGAGGTAAGCAAACTTTGGTCAACCGCATCATTACTGATCCGCACTCCGTCAATCACAAAAAGCGGACTATTACTGCCGCCAATAGAATTAACACCACGCAGCACAATTGAAGAAGAAGCACCAGGATTACCGCTCGTACTGGTAACTGTGGCACCTGCAACGCGGCCTTGCAAAGCATTCAAAAAGTTTTCGCGCTGCGTTTGCTGGATGTCCGAACCCTTTACTGTTTGCACCGGCGAAGTTAAATCACGTTGCCTTTGTGAAACTCCGAAACCGGTTGTTACCGTAACTTCATTCAGCGTTTTGGTATCCTGTTTTAACTGTACGTTAATCACATTAGCTGCACCAACCACTCGTTCCTGAGTAGTCGTTCCAACAAAAGAAAATACGAGCGTTTGCCCGGTACTGGCCGAAATGGTGTATAAACCATTTGCATCAGTTTGCACGCCAATGTTTGTGCCTTTAAGTTTTACAGAAACGCCGGGCAGCGCATAGCCATCTTCATCAGCTACAACTTTTCCTGTAATTTTTTTGCCTTGCGCAGCCACTTGTGCCGCACAAAACAAAATGCCAAGAAAAAATAAGAGTAAGTTTTTTTTCATACGTAATTTGTTTGTTGATTCATTGTTTTAAAAGACGTTATCAGCGGCAACAGATAATTAGCAGGGCAATGTAACAGAATTTTTCGATTTTTTATAAAAATATCGTCTTAGTCAAAAATATTAGAGCCTGCTCATTTCGGAAAAGAAAATTTCCCCATCAACGCCGACGGATTTTGGTTGATGCGGAACGGTTCGCCGCAAACCGCTTCATTCGCCAGCAAAGCAAAAAGCACGGCTTCCTTCGCATCGGCATCCAAACCTAAAACATCAGAATTCAGGATGCTGTTTTTAGGCAACATTTTTTGGAGCAACCGGATTAAAAACGGGTTTCGTGCGCCGCCGCCGCTTACAAATATTTGCAAATTATCCGCAGAAAAATTTCCCGAAATGCCATCTGCCAAAATTTCTGCCGTAAAAACAGTAAGCGTAGTTATTAAATCTGTTGGTTTGATGTTTTGGGTTGATGATTTCTCCTGCGCCAACTGCACAAATTCCAGGTTGAACAGTTCCGGGCCGGTTGATTTGGGCAAGGCTTCCTCAAAAAACGGATGCGCTTTCAAAGCCGACAATAAACCGGTATTCACATTTCCCGAAAGCGCAATCTCAGCATTTGCATCAAAAGGCAAATCAAAATATTGCCGGCAAGCGGCATCAATCAGCGTATTTCCCGGCCCGATATCCGTCGAAATTATGCCTGTAAAAGAAGCATCGCCCGGCAAAAAAGTAAAATTGGCAATGCCGCCGATGTTCAGCAAAATCCGGTTTTCGCCTTTTTTGCTGCCCAAAATCACATCGCCGTACAATGCCAGCGGCGCGCCTTCACCACCGGCAGCCACGTGTTTTTGCCGGAAATCGCTGATCGTGATGATACCTGTTTTAACAGCAATGTGATCGCCATCGCCAATTTGCAGCGTGGCATGCGGGTAGTTTTTTTGCTGGTGCTGATGCTTTGGCGCGTGGTAAATCGTTTGTCCGTGGCTGGCAATCAAATCGACCGATGCTGTTTTTACCTGCCATTTTTCCAAACAGCGCAGCACTAATTCGCCATGAAAACTACCGATGAAAGCATTCAGCAAAGTCAGTTTTTCCAGGTCAACCGTTTTTTTGGAGAAAACCTGGCGCAATCTTTCCCGAAAAAAATCATCATAAACCATCGTTTCAAATTCCAGCAGCTCAAATTTGGTTTGCATTCCGCTGCCCGAAAATCTACACAAAACCACGTCCAGCCCGTCCAGCGAGGTGCCCGACATCAGGCCGATAATCGTTTTTTGTTTCTTTTGCGCAATTGCAAAAAGTTGCTGTAAATTGCTGTTCAATGTTGGTAATTTTAATGGAGCAAATTTGCTTCTTTACTAAAGTAATTTTTTCTGTTGATTTTTACCCGATAAAAGAAGCATTATGCAAACATCTGCCTTAAAAACGCCCAAACCACGCTTGCTTTCGCTCGATGTTTTTCGGGGAATTACCGTTGCCATGATGACACTGGTGAACAATCCCGGCAGCTGGGCGCACATTTATACGCCGCTGGAACACTCCGAATGGAACGGCTGCACGCCAACCGATCTGGTGTTTCCGTTCTTCCTGTTCATCGTCGGCGTTTCCATTGTTTTTGCGCTGGAAAGTAAAAAAGCTGATCCGGCTTTGCACCGCGGACTTATCACCGGCATCATCCGCCGCGCCGTAATTTTGTTTGCCATTGGGTTGATTTTGAGCCTGTTTCCATATTTCAATTTTGCAACCGTGCGTATTCCGGGCGTTATCCAGCGCATTGCCGTAGTGTATTTGATTGTGAGTTTACTATACATTTTTCAAACCCGAAAAGCCATGTTGATTACTTTTTGGGTGATTTTAATCGGCTATTATCTGATCATGACTTTCATTCCGGTTCCGGGCGTTGGATACGCAAACCTCAACCCCGAAACTAATTTAGGTGCCTGGATAGACAGAGGTATTTTGGGTGAAGTACACCTGTGGAAATCCTCTAAAACCTGGGACCCGGAAGGGATTTTAACAGATTTGCCAGCCGTGGCCACTGGGATTTTCGGCGTTTTGATCGGTACTTTTTTAAAGCGGAAAGACCAGCCGGAAGCACAAAAAGTTTCCTGGCTTTTTGCCGTTGGCGTGCTGGCTACCATTTTAGGGCTTTTGGTTGATCTTTTTTTTCCGATAAACAAAGCACTGTGGACCAGCTCGTTCGTACTTTATACTGGTGGTTTGGCCATCATCGGTTTAACGCTTTTGTACTGGCTGATCGATGTGCAAGGCTACAAACGTTTTACCAAACCCTTCGTTATTTTTGGAGTGAATGCCATTACGGTTTATGCTTTTTCGGGAATTATTCCGCGGATTTTGGGCATGATTACGTTCAAAAATTCCGAAGGCAAACTGCAAAACCTGCACGAATATTTGTACGATACTTTTTTTACGCCTTATTTTTCGCCCATCAATGCCTCGTTGGCCGGCGGCCTTACTTATGTTTTAATTTGGTATATAATTTTATGGATGATGTACCGAAAAAACATTATCATTAAGGTTTAATGAAATTAAAATCTATTTTAATTTCACTTGGATAAATCATATATATTTAAGTGAAAAGGTTATTTTCGGACAAAATTTAGTTGCTAAAAAAAGTATCAGAATTATTTTATTTATATGGAAAAGCTAAAATTTATAGACCTTTTTTGTGGAATTGGTGGTTTCCGTATAGCAATGGATCAGGCTTGCAGAGAGAATGATATTATACCAGAATGTGTTTTTTCTTCTGATATAGACAAATTTTGTCAGGATAGTTATGAAATAAATTTTGGTGAAAGGCCAGCAGGTGATATAACCAAAATAGACCCTAAAGAAATACCGGATCATGATGTTTTATTTGGTGGTTTTCCTTGTCAGCCGTTTAGTATAATTGGCAACATGAGGGGTTTCGAAGATATCAGAGGGACACTATTCCATAATATTGCTAGTATTATTAAAGTAAAACAGCCTAAAGCTTTTGTATTGGAAAATGTAAAACAGCTTGTCGGGCACAACAAGGGCCAAACTTTAAAAGTTATTCTTAACACTCTTGAAAAAGAACTGAACTATACAGTAAGGGTAGCGGTATTAAATGCGCTTGATTATGGTTTACCTCAAAAAAGGGAACGGGTTGTGATTGTCGGACATAAAGATCCAATACTATTTTCTTATCCGCAGCCTGTGCGCCCATTCAAACCGTTGTCACAAGTCTTAGAATTAACAGTAGACAAAAAGTTTATTGCATCCGATTATATCTCTACCAAAAGGAAAGAAAGGCATACTTCTGCTTACAAACTTTCAATTTGGCATGAAAATAAATCTGGTAATATTTGTTCATACCCGTACTCATGTGCTTTACGTGCAGGTGCCTCCTACAATTATTTGCTTGTTAATGGTGAAAGAAGGTTAACACCACGAGAAATGTTCCGTTTGCAGGGGTTTCCAGACAGTTACAAGATTATTGCAAATGATACTCAAGCAAGAAAGCAAGCAGGCAATGCAGTTCCTGTAAACCTCGTAAAAGCTGTAATCCTTAAATTACTACCATATGTATCAGAATCTATGGATAAAATGGCTATATTAAAAGAATACGAAATATTGTAATATTTAATGGACAGCAATTCACCAAAATTAAGAACTGTTAATAAATCTGTTCCGCCATATCCGTTAAATAAATTTCCAAAAGATTTTCCATACAAAATTGGTGAGCAGTTAATTTATATACTTGCTACCAGAGGAGAGGTAGATATAGAAGGGAAAGAATGGGAATCTATATTTGGTAAAGCTATTGGTGCGGACTGGACACCAAGTGTTGTAGGATTAGATGATATCAGGATGGGCAATACTGCCTGGGGTGCAAAATCTATTCTACATAAAAAACCATCAACAGTTACAAATATTAGATTGATTTCTGGTAGAAATGACCTGATAAATTCATATAACTATAACGTTCAACCGGGATTATTTCCAGAAGAACACGGAGAAAAAGTGTTAAATATTTATAATGCCAGGGTTTCAGCCATACGCGAAAAGTTTCAACATTTGCGGACTATAATATTAATTCGATCTAAAAGTTTATTAGAATGTGTAATATATGAGGTTGACGCGATTAGGTATGATCCAGAGTTATTTTATTGGAAATGGAACGGCAAAAACCTGTATGGTTATTACAAAGCAGATAATGTTCAAAAATTCACTTGGCAATCAGGAGGACAGCAATTTACCATATTTGAATCAGTGCCAAAAGAAAGATTGGTAATTAATCTTCGAAAGCCAGAAGTTGTTTCTAAAGATTTTGTACTTGATAAAGTAGGATTTGATAGCAACTGGATAATAGTAACTAAGCTGATCTAAATATATATGCCACCGCAAAATCAATCCCCAAAAAACTGTAATAAAAACAGCATCGGCTTGTCTAATCATTATCAACCTAAAACCTCTTTTATGATCAAAAAAAACTTACTTTATTTTTCTGCCGGCCTGCTGATTTTTGGTTCGGTATCGGCACAAATCAAACCAAAGCCATCGCCCCGAAACAAACCGCGTACAGAAAACCTTGCCGGACAATTAATTCCGGCTGATCCGGCAGTGCTGATCGGCAAACTGCCGAACGGTTTAACGTATTACATCCGCAAAAATACGGAGCCAAAAAACCGTGCCGATTTATACCTGGTAAACAAAGCAGGTTCGGTTTTAGAAAACGATGACCAGCAGGGTTTGGCACATTTTGTAGAGCACATGTCGTTCAATGGCACGCGGGATTTCCCAAAAAATGAACTGATTAATTTCCTGCAAAAATCAGGTGTGCGTTTTGGTGCCGATATCAATGCTTATACGTCTTTTGATCAAACTGTTTACCAGTTGCCGCTGCCCACAGACAGTGTCAAACTATTTGCCAAAGGTTTTGATATTTTAAGTAATTGGGCGGGTTTTGATTCTTTTGATCCAAACGAAATCGACAAAGAACGCGGTGTGGTTTTAGAAGAAGAAAGGCTGCGCGGCAAAAACGCCCAAGAGCGGATTTCGCTGCAAACGTATCCGGTTTTGTTCAACAATTCGCGTTATGCACAGCGGATCCCGATTGGGAAAGAGGCCATTCTCAAAAATTTCAAATACCAAACGATCAAAGATTATTACAAAGATTGGTACCGGCCGGATTTGCAGGCCGTGGTTGCCGTGGGCGATTTTGATCCGCAGAAAGTGCTGCAACTGATTAAGGAAAACTTCTCTGAACTGAAAAATCCGGCTAAAGAAAAACCGTTTGTTACTTATGATATCCCGGCGCACAAGCAAACACTGGTCAAAATCGTAACGGACAAAGAGCAGCCTTATACCATCGCACAGATCATCATCAAACATCCGGAAACGATCACCAAAAACACAATAGATTTACTGCGGAATATGCGCGTAAGTTTGTTTAACAGCATGATTTCTGCACGGATTGCTGAGCTGACCCAAAAAGGAAATCCGCCATTTTTATTTGCACAAAGCAATTACGGCGGTTTTTTGGGTGGATTGGATGCTTTTTCTTCGGTAGTTGTGTCTAAACCCGGCGAAATGGAGAAAGGTATAAAAGCAATTGTGGCCGAAAATGACCGCGTGGAAAAATTTGGTTTTACCCAAACAGAACTGGACCGGGCCAAACAAAGCGTGCTAACAGCTTTAGGTCAGCAGTTTAAAGAGAAAGACAAAACGCGTTCGGCTATTTTTGTTGGCCAGTATCAGCAGAATTTTTTGAAAGGGACTGCAATTCCTTCCATAGATTACCGCTATGATTTCTACAGCAAAAACATGGATCAGATCAAGCTGAGCGAGATCAATGCGCTGACCGGAAAATTTATCAGCAATGAAAACCGGGTGGTTATCGTTCAGGCTCCGGAAAAGGAAAAAGCCAATTTGCCGGATGAAAAGACCTTGCTGGGCTGGATCAGTTTGGCCGGACAAGGCATTACGGCTTATGTGGATGAAGTGAGCAATAAACCGCTGCTAGAGAAAATCCCGACCGGCACAAAAGTAGTTTCCGAAAAGAAAAACGCCGCTATTGGCAGTACCGAATTTACGCTGGCCAATGGCGTAAAAGTAGTGCTGAAACCCACAGATTTTAAAAACGACCAGATCCTGATCAATAGTTACAGTTTTGGCGGGACTTCGCTGGCCAGCGATGCGGATTATACTTCGGCAGATATGGCCGACGGCGTGATCGGCAGCAGCGGCGTTGCTTCTTTTACCCAGATACAATTGGACAAAATGCTGGCGGGCAAAATTGCTAATGTTTCGCCTTATATCAGTTCTACGGCGCAAGGTTTTAACGGCAGCACTTCGCCAAAAGACCTGGAAACGGCACTGCAATTAATTTATTTGTACACAACTTCTCCGCGAAAAGACGCCAACATTTGGGATGCCAACATCAGTCAGTACAAAACCGTGATTGCCAGCCGCAGTGCCGTGCCCGAAAGCGTTTTTCAGGATACCATTTCTGCCGTAATGAGCAGTTACAATATGCGCGGCAGCACGCCAACTTTAAAACAATTAGATGCGGCTTCGCTGGATAAAGCGTACAGTTTTTATCAGCAGCGTTTTGCCGATAACAGCCATGCTGTTTTTACGTTGGTTGGTAATTTCGATCCGGAAAAAATCAAACCGTTGCTCGAAAAGTATTTGGGCGCTTTGCCTGCAACCGGAAGCAATGCTTCTTTTAAGGACCTAAATATCCATGCGCCGGCCGGTAAAATTACCAAAGCGGTTTACAAAGGCTTGGAGGCAAAAAGCTCGGTTCAGTTGGTTTTTACAGGAGATTATGCTTACAGCGAAGCCAATAATTTGCAGATGGATGCGCTGGAAGAAATCCTGAATATCAAAATGATCGAGCGTTTGCGCGAAAAAGAAAGCGGTGTTTATTCACCGCGCGTGCAGGTTTCTTACACCAAAATCCCAAACAGTCGTTACAAGGCTACGGTTTCTTTTGGTTGTGCGCCGGAGAATGTGGAGAAACTGATTTCGGCTGCGCTGGAAGAAATCGCCACGATCAAACAAAAAGGTGCCGAAGCAGGTGATATCCAAAAATTTAATGCTGAAGAAACCCGATCTACCGAAGTCCAGCTGAAAAATAATGGTTTTTGGTTAGGGCAAATTTCTAAAAGTTATCAATACCAGCAAGATCCGGCAGATGTTTTGAACCACATTAAAGAATTAAGCCAGGTTACGGTAGAAACGACTAAAGCTACAGCCAACAAATACTTAGGTGGTGATAATTTGATCCGTTTTGTTTTGCTGCCGGAGAAGAAATAAGTTACTGGTTTTAATTAGCTTTAAAATTGACCATGCTTCTTTTAGCACCTCAAAAATAGTGTGCTAAAAGAAGCATGGTTATCTTTGGAAAAATAAATTTAAACAAGGGCTTATTTTATTAATTGGAAAGAATGTAATTTTATCGCTACATTTCCGAACCAATTAAATTATATGTCTGACCATCCTATTAATTGCGACAAAAACCTGTGCTTGCAAGTTTCTTCAGGAGACGAGCAGGCATTTAAACAGTTATTCAATACTTATCACCAACAATTAGGTGCTTACATTCTACGGCTTACCCATTCAACAGAGCTGGCAGAAGAAATTGTGCTGGATGTATTTTTAAAGATTTGGATGAACCGCAAAATGCTTTGGGAAATACAAAATTTCAAAGCTTATCTGTTTGTGGTATCCAAAAACCACACTTTAAACGCCTTAAAAAAAGTAATTAAAGAGCGTTTATTGCAGATAGAACCGGAAGAACATTATACGAAGCAGGTTTTAGCAGAGGCAGAGCTTAACCAATACTACAGCTTGCTGGACGAAGCCATTGACCATTTGCCACCGCAACAACAAAAAATCTACCTGCTTAGCAGGCACAAGCGTTTAAAGTATTCCGAAATAGCCGAGAAACTTGGCTTATCGCACGAGACCGTAAAAAAATATTTACAGATTGCTACCGCTTCCATTACTACCTATGTTAATGCAAATTTAGCTGCCGGGTTAATTATATTAGGATTCGTGATATTTTTTTGATTTTTTCTTAAAATCAATATCCCCTTTTTGTATGTATTGGTTGTCTTATACATAAGGTCGCCTCAACTTCCTTATTAACCAATTGTACTTATAAATATTAATTAAGGTGATAATGCCAAATGTCAGGTTGAACTACCTCTTTAATCAATACTTCAAAAAAACTGCTACCAAGATAGAAGAGCAGGAATTATTTGAACTATTAGATACCTATGCTGATGATGAGGAATTGACTGCCCTTTTAAAAAAGACCTGGGATGGATTGGAAAAAACTGAAGCAGTTTTCGATCCGATAAAAAGTGATCACATCCTTAATTATATTTTACAGGCAAAAGCCAAAGAAAATGATACAGTTGTTGTACCATTAGTTAAGCCTAATCGGGTATGGAAAAAGATCAGTATAGCGGCAGCAATAGTGCTTTTAGTAAGTGTTGGGGCTCATTTTTGTTTTAATCAACCACAGAAGCCTTTTAAAAAAGTAGTTCAAAAACGCCTGCTTCACAATGATGTATTACCGGGAGGAAACAAAGCCGTACTAACGCTTGCAAACGGTAAAAAAATAGTGTTGGATAACGCACATACCGGACTTTTAGCAAAACAAGGAAGCACTGATATCGCAAAAACCAAAGACGGACAGGTAATTTATAAAGCACCTATCAATACCCGGAATGATCAAAACACTGCCTTAAATACCATTTCAACTCCAACAGGCGGACAATACCAGGTTGTACTTTCAGATGGCAGTAAAGTTTGGCTTAATGCAGCTTCATCCTTACGTTTCCCTGCTGTTTTTAAAGGTAAAACAAGAGAAGTTGAAATTACAGGTGAAGCTTATTTTGAAGTAGCAAAAAGTGCAGCAATGCCATTTCTTGTAAAAACGGACCGGACTGTAATCGAAGTACTGGGTACGCATTTTAACGTCATGGCTTATCGTGACGAAAGCTTTATAAAAACAACTTTGTTAGAAGGGTCAGTAAAAGTAAGAAGCGGAAATTCGATTAATTTTCTTAAGCCCGGCCAGCAGGCACTTTTAAATGCGCAAGGCCAAACCCAAATTACTGAAGATGTAGATGTAGATGACGAAACAGCATGGAAGAATGGCCTTTTTCAATTTAAGGATGCTGGTATTGAAGCAGTTATGCGGCAGGTTGAAAGATGGTATAATGTAAGGATAAACTACGAAGGAAAAATACCTGTTAAGCAGTTTACGGGCCGGATATCCAGAAATGTAAAAGTTTCCGAGTTGTTGAATATGCTAAAATACTTTGATGTAAACTTTAAGATAGACGGCCGGAATATTACTGTTATGAAGTAAAGCCTTATACAATTTTTTAATTTAATATAACTGATTACTCACTTTAACTAACTTATGATGAAAGAAATACTAAAATAAACTAAATGCAGCGGGATTCATTAGTTTCTATGACCGAAACTTTCATAAAAAACCGGGTAAGTGTTTGCACCACTCCCCGGCAAGTATTTGGATCCCCAAAATTACAATCGACGAATTGAAAGCAATTGTTTAACCCAAACTCTACAAAATTATGAATTTTAATTCTAAGGCTGTGCCTCTGGCATGGCCTAACCTGTCCAAAATTTTATTGGTTATGAAATTAACTGCTATTTTAATAATTGCAGCCCTTACCAATGTTAGTGCCAAAACTTACAGTCAGATCGTAACACTACACCAAAAAAAGTCTACGGTTGAAAAAGTATTACGGTCAATTGAAAAACAAACCGGCTACCATTTTTTATACGACAAGCAGGATATATCAAAAGCGGGGGCAATAAACATTGAAATAGGGCCGGTAACTGTAGAAGAGGCCCTGAATAGCTGCTTCAAAGATCAGCCCTTAACCTACAAGATATTTTCTCAAACAATTGTAGTAAAAGGCAAAAAAGGTATTGAAACAGCCGCTCCATTGGTTGTACAAAGGGTCCAGGGAACGGTTACTGACGAAAAAGGACTTTCTTTACCCGGCGTAAGTGTGAAACTTAAAGGAACTAACATTGGGATAGTTACGGATATAAACGGGAAATACGTGCTAAACGCAGTTGATGGAAACGGAACGCTGGTATTTAGTTTTATAGGGTATGTTACGCAGGAAGTAGCTATAAATAACCGTAAACAGATTGATATCCGTTTGATTGAAAGCCCGAAAGCCCTGAATGAAGTTGTAGTAGTGGGCTATGGTACGCAGAAAAGGTCTGATGTTACAGGCGCTGTAGGAAGCGTAACCGGCAGGCAATTGCAAGAACGGCCTCAAACTAATTTAGAGCAGGAATTGGCCGGTAAAATAGCCGGTGTAAACGTATCAACCAATTCTGGTGAGCCGGGCGGCGATACCAGGATCCGTATCCGTGGATACAGCTCTATCAACACCAGTACCGACCCTTTGTATGTGGTTGACGGAATTGTATGGACAGCAGGAGGAAATGCCATTAATCCAAACGATGTGGCCACTATTGATGTACTCAAAGATGCTTCTTCTACAGCTATATATGGTACGCGTGGTGCCAACGGTGTTATATTAATTACTACCAAAAGAGGCGCTAAAGGCAGGCCAAGCACTGTTAGCTACGATAGTTATGGAAGCTTGAGCAATATGGCAAAAGAGATCCCTGTATTAAATGCAAAAGAGTTTTTGGCAGTTGAGGACCAATCTTACGCTAACATAAAAAAATATGACCCGGTAGGATGGGCAGCTGGTAAATATGTTAATGATGACCCGGTAAAAATAAGGACTGCGCTAATCGGCAAACTATTCGATAGCAATTTAAACCCTTTATATAATGTTGACTGGCAAAAAGCTACCACAAGAACTGCTTATAGCCAAAATCATAATCTATCATTTACAGGAGGTTCAGAAACCATTAACTATGGGATGTTCTTAAATTACTCTGATGATGAAGGTATTATCCTTAATAGTTACTTAAAACGTTACAATGCACGCTTAACTGTTGACAACCAAATTAAACCCTGGTTAAAAGTAGGTGCTACCTTAAATTATAACACCCAGAACCAGCGGGCCGGAAGTTATGGTACAGGCGGCAATAATATACCGCGTATGTTGATTGAAATGCCTTCTATCATCCCGATCAGATACCCTGATGGAACTTATGGAAAAAGAACGGACTATCCTAATATGGAAGGCGGCGATAACCCGGTTGCCCAGGCACAGGAAATACAACGATTGGCCATGCTTCGTGTTTTTAGCGGCAACGGTTATGCAAACATTGATTTATTTAAGGGCCTTAGTTTCCGTAGTGTATTGGGTGTAACAACTTCCGCTAATTATTATCCAAGTTCACAAACCGGACTTGTCGGCGGTTCAACGGCATTGCAGTCTTATAGCTCTGCTTCCCTTAACGAAAACAACAATACTTTTTGGCAATGGCAGAATTACTTCACCTATAGCAATACCTTTAATAAAATACACTCATTAAACGTAGTAGTAGGTACAGAGCGTCAAAATTTTCAGCAATTAAGTTTTGGAACTTCTACCCAAGGCCTTTCTGATAATTTTTATCAGTATTATAATCTTGGTGCCGGTTCTATACCAGGTTTGCCGTCTTCAAATTATACGGCATGGCAAATGCAGTCTTTTTACGGAAGGGTAAATTATGGCTATAAAGATAAATACTTGGTAACTTTAACAGGCCGTACCGATGGATCATCCCGTTTTGGAGAAAACGTTAAATATGGTTTTTTCCCTTCGGCGGCATTAGCTTGGAGGGTATCGCAAGAAGATTTCCTGAAAGACAATAAAACTATTTCTGATCTTAAAATCAGGTTAAGCTATGGCCTTACAGGTAACTCTGAAATTGGCCAGTATCAGTCGCTTGCAAATATTAGCACAACTGTAAATGGCAATCCTAATAATTATGTTTTTGGTGGCAGCCAGGCCATTGCTACAACCTTAACAAGCATAGGCAATCCCAATCTGCAATGGGAGAAAACTGCGGAATATGATTTAGGTGTATCATTCGGTTTGTTTGATAACCGTATCACTTTAGAAGCCGATGCTTATTCAAAGAAAACACAAGCACTTTTACTAAATGCACCATTGCCGGAAACAAGTGGCTTTAACAGCGTTTATAAAAATATAGGTAAATTAGAGAACAGAGGGTTGGAGTTTTCTTTAAATACAGTTAATATTAAAACAAAGGATTTTAGCTGGAACACCAATTTCAACATATCTTTTTTAAAAAACAAGATTTTAGCATTAGGCGCATCTAATGATGATATTTTCCTTGGCCCTGTATTCCTTTCACGATTTAACTTAATGCGTGTAGGTTTACCAGCAGGCAGCTTTTATGGCTACAAAGTTTTAGGTACCTGGGGAACTGGCGAGGCATCGCAAGCTGCTAAATATGGATTGTTACCGGGAGATCTTAAAATCCAAGATACAAACGGAGACGGCAGGGTTACCTCTGCTGATAAAGTTGTACTTGGTAAATCTATTCCTGATGGTTACGGTACGTTTAGCAATAACTTCAACTATAAAAGCTTTGATCTAGGCGTTGAGCTGCAATTTAATTACGGTAACCAGATCATGAACTTAACCAAGCACTCCGGCCAGGACCGTACCGGGCAGGCAAACAGTTATGCAACTGTACTGGATGCATGGACACCCACCAATCAAAACACTTTTATAGCCGAAGACAGGCCTGCTTATGTACGTTATCAAACAGAGATTTATTCTACAAAAGTTGAAAACGGGTCATTTATCCGGGGACGGGCGGTAACGTTAGGCTACAATTTTTCTAACAACATTTTATCTAAAATCAAATTAAGCAGGTTAAGGATTTATGCCCAGGCCCAAAACCTTTTTGTGATCACAAAATATACCGGATATGACCCTGAAGTCTCAACCTATAATGGTTCGGTAAACTTTAATCAGGGCCCTTCAAGCAATTTCACCCAGAATATACAATTCTACGATTATCCAAAACCAAGAACTTTTTTGCTTGGTCTGAATGCTACTTTTTAATTAACGTTAAATATAAACATTATGAAATTTAACTTAAAAAAATACAATACCTACCTTCTTTTAATCATACTTTTTTGCATTAGCAGTTGTAAAAAATATCTTGACGAAAAGGATAAAAGCGGTTTTGTCAAAACAAATTATTTTGCCACCGCTGCACAGGCACAAACATTTGTCAATGGTATTTATACATCATTATATCTGTTTCAAAATGGTGATGCCTACGGGGAAAGTCCGTTTATTACCATTGAACTTTTTGCCGGCCATACAACTTCCCTTGGCCAAAGTGTAAACAACGGCAATGTTATTAACCAACGTACAGATGCTACTAACCCGGGTTTTGAAGATGTTTGGCAAAACAGTTATACAGCTATTGCCAATGCAAACCTCGCCCTGCAGCAAATACCTACTATAAGCATGGATGAAACATTAAAAAATAAGTTGTTAGGGGAAACACGCTTTTTAAGGGCTTTCTTTTACTATCATCTTGTTCGTTTGTATGGTGATGTACCTTTGATTACAGGTCCAGTTACAGTTAATAGCCCTGATCTTTATCCTGAACGTAAATCCACTTCTTCAGTTTATGATTTAATTACCAGTGACTTAATTGCAGCTCAAAGTTCCGGCCTGCCTACTGTTGACCAGACTGGCAGAGTATCCCTGGGTGCTGTTAATACCTTGTTGGCAAGTGTGTATCTTACAACAGCAGGTTATCCGCTTCAAAAAACAGAAAACTATGCAAAAGCAGCAGCCACAGCAGCATTGGTATTGCCTTCCTACACAATGTTTGAAAAGTATGATTACCTGCATGACAATGCACATAAAAATCAGGGTGAACTAATATTTCAAAATCAATACCTGGTTGGTGTAAGAACTAATGCAATCCCGCAGCTAACCGTACCGTTTAATTTACCGGTTGGGGCTTATGGAGATCATCTTGGTGCCATGATCCCTACCAATGCTTTTTTTAACAGTTACGAAGCGAATGATTTGCGTACGCAGGAACGTCAGTTTTACTTTTCAAGTTATCCGCAATTTGGTGCACCAACTCAAACCGTTGTTTTTGGCGTGCATGCTTTGTACAAATATTTCCATGCAGAAAGTGCATTAGGCAATGGTATAAGTGATGAAAACTGGACATTCTTGCGCCTGCCGGAGGCGATGCTGATTTTTGCCGAAGCAAGTAATGAAGTTAACGGGCCAACATCAGATGCTTATACGCAGATCAACAAGATCAGGGCAAGGGCACAATTACAACCGCTAAGCGGCTTGTCCAAAGACCAGTTCCGGACAGCTATATGGAAAGAGCGCTACCACGAATTGGCGTATGAAGATAAAGCGTACTTCGATATCCAGCGTACGCATCAAATTTACAATGTTACCAGCAATACTTTTGGGGATGCCGTTACAACACCAAACGAACAAGGTGTAACCATGAAAGCCCAATATTATTTGTGGCCAATACCGCAACGGGAGATCAGTACCAATAATAAACTTACACAGAACCCGGGTTGGTAATTTTCTGCTGATTTTGTTGTTGTAGTTATTTCTTAATTTATTTAACATGCTTCTTTTAGCACACCATTTTTCAGGTGCTAAAAGAAGCATTTTTATTTAGCCACATTTTATTAGGAATGAAAAGAAAGGTAGGTAATACCACCACGGTCGCCGGGCAAATAAATAATGACAGCCGTACATTTTCCGCCGGAAACTTCAAAAGCAATGCCCTTTTGGTTATCAAAAATAGCGTAAGGCGGCTTTTTATTTTTAAATGATGCTGTTTTTATCACCTTAAATTTGGCTTGAATTTGTGCCAAAACAGCACCTGTGCCAATGCCTTCTTTCGTTTTAAAATAAGGTGAAGTTACGCGGATTTGCTTTACACGGCTTGTGTTTTCATCCGGCGAACCCATATATCGCGAACAAAAAATTTGCGTTTGATAACCTTTCGGATTGTGGTTGGCATACCAGGTAGAAAGGGATTTGCCCATTGCTGCACCGCCGGAATCAGGTTTGCCTAAAGTTTTATAAACTTCCTCCGCGTTTTCTTTTAAGCTGATTTTGCCAATACTTTTTCCGGGAACGATCAAAGCCAAATCAGAAACCAACTTTTCCTCCGCAGAAATTATGGTGTTAAAAACAGTATCGGCTACTTTTTTGGTTTGGGTTGATTTAGTTTGTGGCTGATTGCAAGCGGCAAAGAGACTGTAAAAAACACAAAGTATAACAGACTTTTTGAGTGACATAAATGCAAAATTTTATCTTATTTTAGATGATCAAAAATTGAATGTGCAGCAAATAGGAAAAAGCTATTCTTCTAAATACCAACAAAACTTCAACGGCTTTTTTAAGCTGATGTTTTGTCTGCCAATTAAAGTGATTTTATTAGCCGATTTAATCCATGAAAAAAAAGCAACCGCCCGGCCAAAAGACGTAGGAGATTTGGTTGAACTGGAAAAAATCCAGCGCAAACTGTTTTCAGGGAAATAAGCATACTGTTTTTAGCACCTCTTTTTTAATATCCCAACATTAAACCTTGTTTTTGCTTCCCAACCAAACCCTTTTAACTTTGTATAAATATACAGATGTTAACAAAAGGGCAGCAGGTTATCCGCGCGTGGTACAAAACTAAAAAATGGAAACAGTTTACTTTTCAGCAGGAAATGGAAGCGGCTTATCTGACCGGGCATTCCGGTTTGCTCAACGCGCCAACGGGAAGCGGCAAAACGTTTGCGCTTTTTTTGCCTTTTTTGGCAGATTATATCAACGCCAATCCAAAAGATTATCAGCTTAAAAAAAACAACGGGCTTTTATTATTATGGATCACGCCGCTTCGGGCTTTGACCAATGATATCCGCAAAGCCATGCAATCCGTTTGCGATGATTTGGGTTTGCCCTGGACTATCGGTACGCGGACAGGCGATACTTCTACCGCAGAACGGAACGCGCTCCGCAAAAGATTGCCCGAAGTTTTACTGACCACGCCCGAAAGTTTGCATTTGATGCTGGCGCAAAAAGATTATCCGAAAACGCTGCAAAGCTTGCAGGTTGTGGTAATTGACGAGTGGCACGAACTTTTGGGTACTAAAAGAGGCGTGCAAGTGGAATTGGGATTATCACGTTTAAAAGGGTTGAAACAGTTGCCGGTTGCCGGTGGCGAGTTATCTGTTTTGGGCGATGATTGGCCGCAAACCCAAAACCCGCAACTGAAAACTGACAACCGAAAACTAAATATCTGGGGCATCTCCGCCACCATCGGCAACTTAGAGCAGGCAGCAGATGTGTTGCTGGGAAATGATTTCCCGAAGGAAAACATTAGGCTGATCCGTTCTGATATTGAGAAAAAAATCACGATAGAATCTGTAATTCCGCACCAAATTGAAAAATATTCATGGAGCGGGCACTTGGGCGTAAAACTGCTACCGCAGGTAATGGAAATTGTGGCCAAAAGCAATACTACTTTGCTGTTTTGCAATACGCGCGCCCATGCTGAAATCTGGTATCATGCCGTTTTGGACAAATACCCGGAATATGCGGGCATCATGGCGATGCACCACGGTTCGCTGGACAATGATTTGCGGAAATGGGTGGAGCAGGCACTGCATGATGAAATGCTGAAACTGGTTGTTTGTACCTCGAGCCTGGATTTGGGCGTAGATTTTCGTCCGGTAGATACCGTGATCCAAATTGGCAGCCCGAAAGGCGTTGCCCGTTTTATGCAGCGCGCCGGACGGAGCGGTCATCATCCGGGCGCGGTTTCCAAAGCTTATTTTGTGCCCACACATTCTTTGGAATTGATGGAAGGTGCCGCTTTAAAAGAAGCCATGCTGGCCGGGATTTACGAAAGCCGCGACCCGGTTTTATTGGCTTTTGATGTGTTGATGCAATATCTGGTTACGCTGGCCGTTTCAGATGGTTTTCGTGCGGATGACGTTTTTAGGCAGGTAAAAACAGCACACGCTTACGCCGATTTAAGCAGGGAAGAATTTGGCAGCCTGCTGGATTTTATTGTTCACGGCGGAAAAACACTTTCGCAATACGATGAATTTTTGAAGGTGGAAATTGAAGAAGGCTTGTACAAAGTGAACAACCGCCGCGTTGCGATGCGCCACCGCATGAGTATGGGAACCATCACCAGCGAGGTAAGTTTACGTGTGAAATGGCTGAGCGGCGGCAGTTTAGGCACGATTGAAGAGAACTTTATATCCAAAATAAAACCCGGCGACAACTTCTGGTTTGCCGGCCGCAGTTTGGAATTGATTAAAGTGAAAGATATGACCGCTTTCGTCAAAAAATCTAACGCTAACAAAGGAATTATCCCAAGCTGGATGGGTCAGCGGATGCAGCTTTCATCCCAATATTGCGCCATGATCCGCGAAAAGCTGGACGAAGTAGCACACGGATTAGAAAAAGATGTGGAGATAAAAGCCTTAAAACCGCTTTTTGATCTGCAATCTGCTGAATCGCTTTTGCCGCAAAGCCATCAGTTTTTAATTGAAGAATTGGAATCCAGAGAAGGCCATCACCTGTTTTTTTACCCGTTTGACGGACGGTTAGTGCATGAAGGCATGGCTTCGCTTCTGGCTTACCGACTGGCGTTGATCAAAAATGCCACGTTTTCTATCGCCATGAACGATTATGGTTTTGAGTTGCTGACCGATGATTTTATACCGATAAAAGAAGCATTGGAAGAAGATCTGTTTTCGCAGGATAATTTGCTGGATGACATCCAAAAAAGCCTGAACGCTACCGAAATGGCCAAGCGCCGTTTCCGTGATATTGCGCATATTGGCGGCTTGGTTTTCACCGGTTATCCTGGTCAGCCGGTTAAAGACAGACATTTACAGGCTTCCACTTCGCTTTTGTTTGATGTTTTTAGTGAATACGAGCCGGATAATCTACTGCTTCGCCAGGCTTATAACGAAGCTTTGGCCTATCAATTAGAAGAATTTAGGTTGCGCGCTGCTTTGCAAAGAATTTCAACACAGGAAATTGTGATCAAAAAAATCAAACGGCCAACACCTTTTGCTTTCCCGATCCTGGTTGATCGCCTCCGCGAAAAAATGACGATGGAATCATTGGAAGAACGTGTTGCGAAAATGACGGTACAATACGAAAAAGGGTAGGTAAAAGAAGTACGGAATACGAATTTTAAAAAAGTATATATTCGCTATCTTTTATTCACATGCTTAAAAAAGTCTTCCAAATAATTATCTTCTTAATAGCTATTTCATTCGTTAGCATTTCAGCCTCTGCTCAAAAAGTAACAGAACCAGGAAATACACCTCCAGAATGGTCTAAGCCTTTCCAGCCTTTTAGGATTGTCGGTAACCTGTATTACGTAGGCACTTATGAGTTGGCCTGTTATCTAATTACCACAACTCAAGGAAATATTTTAATTAACACTGGGCTTGCAGCCTCAGTGCCACTGATAAAGGCTAATGTTGAAGCTTTAGGATTTAAATTTAAGGATATCAAGATACTGTTGACAATGCAAGCGCATTATGACCACATGGGTGCAATGGCGGCAATAAAACAATTAACCGGTGCAAAAATGATGATTGATGAAAAAGATTTAGGTGTGATGGAGGACGGCGGAAGTTCGGATTATGCATTAGGAGGTAATGGCAGCACCTATGTACCGGTTAAAGCCAACCGGTTATTGCATAATGGCGATACTATAAAATTAGGTGATATTAAACTTGTCATGCTTCATCATCCGGGCCATACTAAAGGCTCTTGCAGCTTTCTATTTGATGTTGAAGATGACCAGAGATATTATCGGATATTAATAGCTAATATGCCGACTATCGTTACAGAGAAAAGTTTTTCCAATGTGCCCGGTTATGCTGATATTTCTAAAGATTATAGCTACACATTAAATGCCATGAAAAAGTTGTCGTTCGATATATGGCTTTCCTCTCATGCAAGTCAATTTAAATTACATGATAAGCATAAGCCGGGTGATGCTTATAATCCTGCTGCTTTTATAGATAGAAAAGGTTATGATGCTACAATTGACAGCTTGCAAGAGCAGTTTGCCAAGAAAGTTGAAAGTAATAGATGAATCTGATAATTTAACGGCTGATTAATATTTTCATCTCATCAAAAACACCCGATAAAAACAGCATCAAGCCTTCTTATTCTCCGTATCCATCAAGTTCATACTCATCATTTCCTGCATGGTACGTTTCATACCATTGGAAGAACATCACAATAGTTAACGCCTTTTGCTTTCCTGATTTTAGTTGATCGCCTGCGCGAAAAAAGACGATGGAATCACTGGAAGAACGTGTTGCGAAAATGACGGTTCAGTACGAAAAAGGATAGGTAAAAGAAGTATCAGGTTTCAAAATTACCCTTAACAATTGAGCGAATTCCGCTAAAGTTGATACCTTGCATATGTTTCGATCCCGCATATGAATACCAGCAGCATATTAAGCATTACCATTATCCTGACAGCAGTTTTTGCTTACATCAACAACCGATTTATTAAATGGCCGCCAACTATCGGGATCATGATCTTGTCCTTAATCAGTTCTATCATACTGGTTGCGCTTGGAAGTTCGGGTTCTGTTTTTCAGGAGAAAGCCGTACAACTGGTTTCTGCCATCGATTTTCAGGATGTGCTGATGAATTTTATGCTCAGCTTCCTGCTTTTTGCAGGTGCCATACACCTCAATGCGAGAAAACTAAAAAAAGAACGTGTACCCGTTCTGGTACTTTCAACTTTAGGTATCCTGATTTCTACCTCGCTGGTGGGCGGCATGGTTTGGCTTCTGTTTGGTTTATTTCATCTGGTTGTGCCGTTTATATATTGTTTGCTTTTTGGTGCACTAATTTCGCCAACTGATCCGATTGCCGTTTTAGCCATCTTAAAAGAAGCAAAAATCCCTTCTTCCCTTGAACTGAAAATTTCCGGCGAATCATTATTTAATGATGGTGTAGCGGTAGTAATTTTTATGACGCTGGTCGATGTAGCACATTCCGGCACAGCTAATATATCGGTTATTTCTGTAGGAAAACTGTTTTTACAGGAAGCTGCCGGCGGTGTATTATTTGGGGCGATTTTGGGCTATCTGGGTTATTACGCGCTGCGTTCTATTGATGATTATAAAGTAGAAGTGCTGATTACGCTGGCCATTTGTATGGGCGGTTATTTTATAGCCGGACATTTGCATGTTTCCGGTCCGCTGGCGATGGTTGTAGCCGGAATTATCACCGGAAACAAAGTAAAAGACGAAGTTTTATCAGATACAAGCCGGGATTATCTGGGGAAATTTTGGGAGCTGGTTGATGAAATTCTCAACGCTGTACTGTTTTTGCTGATCGGTTTAGAGATGCTGGTAATTAAAATTAACTTAACGCTTTGTATTATCGGTTTAATCTGTATTTTAATTGTATTGCTGGCCCGGTTGATTGCTGTTTATATTCCGGTGAGGTTGCTCCGGCATAAAATTGTTTTTGAAAAACACGCTGTGCTGATGTTGACCTGGGGAGGCTTGCGCGGCGGCTTATCCGTGGCATTGGCCTTATCTTTAGGTGCAAATATGTACCGTGATGGTTTCGTGCTGATAACTTATATTATTGTGTTGTTTTCTATTTTAGTACAAGGGTTAACGCTCGGCCCGCTGGCAAAAAAGCTGCAGAACACTAATGTATTAATCGATGAATGAAATATTACAACGTTTAAAAGAATTTTTAGCGGATCATTTTAACCTGCAGAATGACCGTGCAGATGAAGAAACCCTAATAGATTCTATACAAAAAAATATTGAGTTTAAAGGCGTAAACCTATGGACTTTAATTTTTGCCATTTTTATTGCCTCTATTGGTTTAAATGTTAATTCTACCGCTGTAATTATTGGTGCCATGCTTATTTCGCCTATTATGGGCCCGATAATGGGCATCGGTTTTGGCGTTGGCGTAAATGATCTGGAACTGGTAAAAAAAGGGGCCAAAAGCTTGCTGTTTGCTACGTTAATCGGTATTTGTACTTCTGCTATTTATTTTACCATCACACCGCTGCACCAAGCACAATCAGAACTGCTGGCCCGTACTTCACCTTCTGTCTGGGATGTTTTTATTGCCTTTTTCGGCGGATTGGCCGGTATGGTAGCGGCGTCCCGCAAAGAAAAAACCAATGTAATACCAGGCGTGGCCATTGCCACCGCTTTAATGCCGCCTTTGTGCACAGCAGGTTACGGTTTGGCTATTGGCAACTGGTATTACGTGCTGGGTGCTTTGTATTTATATTTTATCAATAGTGTGTTTATTGCTATTGCAACTTTTTTAATGTGCCGATATCTGCAAATCACTAAAAAACAGTTTGAAGATGGTAAAATTGAAAAACGCGTTACCCATTATATGGTTGTCATCGTGATCATCACTTTTTTGCCCAGTATTTATATGGCCTATAAGATTGTCAACAAAAACATTTTTGAAAGCAATGCGCGGAAATATGTAGAAGAACAATTTGCATTTGTAAACACGCAGGTAGTAACCAAATCTTTTATTTACGATGCATCAGCCAAAGCTATCAACGTACTTTTGTTTGGCGACCCAATTTCTAAAAGCAAGATAGACTCGCTAAAAAGAAAATTGAACCATTACCAGCTTCAAGGAACAAAACTAAACGTTTTTCAAGGGCTTAATGCGAGAAAACAAATTGATCTGGCACAAATCAAAACCAGCATTTTGCAGGAAGTTTATGCTGATGCAGCCAAAGCCGATACCACCATTAACACAGAAACCACTGGTTCTGCCATACCTTCTACAACTATTGCAACGGATTCTGTTGTTCTGAAGGAGTTAAAAGTATTATACCCCGCTGTTCGCTATTTTGGTGTTGGCGATATGCTTGTTCATCATTCAAATCCGGTTTCTTCGGATACTTTAAAAATCGCTGTCGCCGGATTTAAAGGAAAACTCAATCGGGCAGCAACTCAAAAATTACAATTCTGGTTGCGGGTACGTTATCAATCTGATAAACTAAAATTGATGGTACAATAACTAATATTTTTCTACCTATATTGTTGCTAAAAATGTACATGCTTCTTTTATCGGCTTAAATTATATGCCTTAAACATTTATTTAAACTAAAATTTATAGCGATAAAAGAAGCATGTGGTTTAGAAATTATATATTTTCTTTATCTGAAAACAAATGTTATTTTTATATAGTATTGTAATTGATTTGATTTGTATAATATTAATTTTACAAATTATTATATCATGCTGTTAATTTTAAATTTAAAAAATGAACCTTCTCTTTAACCGTGTTATGCGCTTATCGTTTACTGTTTTGGCGGTTCTGTCTTTGTTTGCCATTACCTCTTGTTCTACTAAACTAAAATTTGCTACTTCCAGCGTGGTTCCGGCTGCACAAGGTTCTGTAAAAATCAGTAAAGATGATAATGGTAATTACGGACTTGACCTCAATATAATACACCTGACCGAACCTTCCCGCCTTTCCCCATCAAAAGAATTTTATGTTGTTTGGATGGAAACAGAAAACAACGGAATTAAAAATATCGGACAACTAAAAAGCGGGACCAGCTTTTTTTCCAGCACTTTAAAAGCTTCTTTTCATACTGTAACGTCTTTTAAACCGAGAAGGGTTTTCATCACCGCAGAAAATGATGCAGCAATCCAAAGTCCGGGTCCTCAGGTTGTTTTAACTACCAATTAAAGATAATAGTGCAAAAATATTTCTGACAACACGTTTGTATTAATGGACTTAAACAAAGCCTATCAGCTTATCTCCCACAAAGTTTTTACTTGGGTAAATGATTTTGTGCGTTTGCTGCCCAATATTCTGGTTTCGGCATTATTACTGGTAATCGGTATTTATGCAGCCAAGCTGATTAAAAAATTAGCAGCCAACCTGATCCAGAGAGTTTCTGACAACCGCGCGCTAAATAACCTTTTTACTTCTGTTATTTACATTTTTGCTATAGCAGTAACCATCTTTACGGTCCTTAGCGTTTTAAAACTTGATACTGCTGTTACTTCTATTTTAGCCGGTGCCGGAATCATCGGTTTGGCTTTGGCCTTTGCTTTTCAGGATATCGCCTCTAACTTCATTTCCGGGATTTTTATTTCTTTTCGGCGGCCTTTACGTGTAGGGCATATTGTGAAAGTGAAAGATTACATGGGCAAAGTGGAAGAGATTAATCTTCGTGATACCATTTTGCGCACTTTCCAGGGCCAAATGGTTATTATTCCAAACAAAGATGTGTTTCAAAACCCGATTGAAAATTTCTCATTATTAGGAAAAAGAAGGCTTGATTTGAATATTGGTGTTTCTTACGGGGAAGACTTGGAACATGTAAAACAGGTAACTTTAGAAACTGTAAAAGGGATGGACCATTTATCTGCCGATGATGAAACTACGATGTTTTATCAGGAATTTGGGGGCAGTACCATCAATTTTATGCTGAGGTTTTGGGTAGATTCCCCGGAACAAGCTATTTATTTAAAAGTAGGAAGCGAAGCCATTATGCGCCTCAAAAAAGCATACGATAAAAACAGTATCATGCTGCCCTTTCCAACCACAACTTTAGATTTTGGGGTGAAAGGCGGCGTTCCGCTTAAAGATGTCCCGTTACAAATAGTTAGTCAGCAAGCGAAAACAGAAGGTTTATAGTGTTTGCGGTTGTCCCAGGCAAAAAAATACCCAATAAAAACAGCATCAAGCCTTCTTATTCTCAGTATTTAATAAATTCATACTCATCAATTCCTGCATCGTGCGTTTTGTACATCGGTAGAACTATCTAAGAAAATTACGTTGCCTTTAGCGTTTTCAGAAGATTGTTGATGGGTCCCGTCCACATTATAAATAGAATGACAATATAACACAAAAAATAGGCGATAAAAGAAGCATCGCGCTTTTGAACAGCGACTGCTAAATTCCCTCGTTTATTAGCAATAATTCAGCATATTTAGTTCAAAAATCTCAGCATGAACAAAAACCGAATCCTTTGCCTGGCAGTCCTAGCGTTCTTCGCTTCCTGCAAGCAAAAAGGGCAAAAGCAATTATCTTTTCTCGATCCGAGTGCCCGCGATACTACTGTGCGGCCGCAGGACAATTTTTTTATGTATGCCAACGGAACCTGGTTTAAAAAAACGGTGATCCCAGCATCCGAATCCGGCTGGGGTTCTTTTTATACTTTGGGCGATGAAAATCAACAGAAACTAAAAAAACTGCTGGAAAATGTATCTGCCAAAGAACATGCCCAAGGTTCGCTCGAACAAAAAGTAGGCGATTTGTACGCCGCCGGAATGGATACTGCGGCGATAGAAAAAGCTGGTGCAGCACCCATTCAGCCGATGCTGGCTAAACTGGCTGCCATAAAAGATTATAAAGCCTTACTAAATTTTGTTACCACGGATTATAAAAACGGTGCGGGTTATTTATTTGATTTGGGCGTAAATCCGGATGATAAAAACAGCAGTAAAAATATGCCCAATTTTTACCAGAGCGGTTTGGGGTTGCCCGAAAAGGATTATTATTTCCGGAAAGATACGGCTTCCAAAAAAATCCGTGATGCCTACGTTGTTTACATGGGTAAAATGCTGCAGCTGACCGGTTCTGACGCGGCTTCATCAAAAAAACAAGCCGGGGAAATTTTGGCCCTGGAAACTACAATTGCAAAAGCACACCGCACGCCGGTAGAACTTCGGGACCCAAATAAAAACTACAATAAATACACGGTTAAGCAGCTGCAAACCATGATGCCGGACTTGGGCTGGACAAACATCCTGAACAACATGGAGCTTAAAACGGATACAGTTTTAGTGAGCCAGCCAGACTATTATCAGGCTTTGGATCAGCTGATTAAATCGCAGCCGCTGGAAGTTTGGAAAGATAAAATCCGGTTTGCTATTGCCGATCATTATGGCCGTTATTTAAGTTCTCAGTTTCGCAATACGCGTTTTGATTTTTACGGAAAAGTATTAAGCGGAAGCAAAAAACAACAGCCGCGTTGGAAAACGGTTTCGCGCCAGGTAGATAATGGTTTGGGCGAGTTGCTGGGGCAAATATTTGTGAAAGATTATTTTAAACCGAAGGACAAGGAACGGATGCAGGAACTGGTAAACAACTTGCAAACAGTTTATCGTTTGCGGATTGAAAAACTGGATTGGATGAGTCCGGCAACTAAAGAAAAAGCGTTGGCTAAACTGGCGGCTTTCACCAAAAAAATCGGCTACCCGGATCATTGGAAAAAGTATGACGATGTAACCATCCTCCGCAATAATTATTTTGCAAGTGCCGTAAGCGCCGAAAAACATGCTTATAAAGAAGCAATTGATAAATTAGGCAAACCTGTTGACCGTACCCTTTGGGGCATGACACCGCCAACGGTGAATGCGTATTATAATCCTGGTTTTAATGAAATTGTGTTTCCGGCAGGTATTTTACAACCTCCTTTTTTCTTTGCTGATGCGGACGATGCGGTTAATTATGGTTCGATTGGAGCGGTGATCGGCCATGAAATGACGCATGGTTTTGATGATCAGGGAAGGCAATATGATAAAGACGGAAACCTGAAAGACTGGTGGACGAAAGAAGACGCGGCCAAATTCAGCAAAAAAGTACAGGTGATGATCAATGAATACAATGGTTATACAGTACTTAATAATTTGCATGTGAACGGACAATTAACACAAGGAGAAAACCTGGCCGATATTGGCGGCTTAGCTATTGCTTATCAGGCATTTAAACGAACAAAACAAGGCCAGGATACGGTTAAAATTGATGGCTTAACACCAGATCAAAGGTTCTTTTTGGCTTTTGCCCAGGTTTGGCGTTTGAAAGACCGAGATGAAAACATGCGTACCCGCATCACTACTGACCCGCATTCACCGGAAATGTTCCGTACGAATGGCCCGCTTTCCAACATGCCTGCTTTTTATAAAGCTTTCAACGTAAAACCCGGAGACAAAATGTACCGGCCAGATAGCTTGCAAGTAAAAGTTTGGTAAGGATTTTTAGGTGGTAAAAGAAGCATGGCTGCCGGAGATTTTCCGGCAGCCATTTTTATACTTAGCAGATTTTTTAATGAAAAACTATCGATAAAAACAGCATCACGTTTTTTTATTTTCCGTATTCAGCAAGTTCGTACCCATCATTTCCTAAATAGTAGGTTTCTTAGAGCCTGTTTAAATTTATATCAGAAAAATTTATAATGCTTCTTTTATGCCTGTAAATTTTGTGTTTGTATTTTGTACCGATAAAAGAAGCATGGCTTTTCCTGTTTTCGTAGGTGATAAAAGAAGCATAGAAAATAAATTGAACAAAATTTAAACAGCCTCTAAGTCTTGATAGAATTATGCAGAATGACTACATTTCCTTTAGCGTTTAAAAAAAGGATTTAAGGAATAAGCTGAAAATAATTATCAACACAAAACCAAGAAAAATATATACAATTTAGTTAGGATTTTAAGGTTTCACAAACGTATAAAAGCACCAACCATAAACTTGGTTTATTTTTTGCTGATGCTGAATCACTTAAACCTTTAAACAAAAAAATATGAAAAGAACTTTTGGCGGACTTTTAACTGTACTGGGCATTATCGGGATTATCTATGGAGCTTACAGTTTTATACAGCATACAGGCGATAACCGATCCGTTTGGGTTGCCGTAATTGTAGGAATTATCTTTTTCTTCAGCGGGATCAGTTTGGTACGGACCACGAAAGATGTATGATAAAAAAAGCCTTGCAGTAATCTGCAAGGTTTTTTTTATCAGTTATTTGATACCATCTGGGCAAGCAACCGGCCACCGTTGTAATAATATCTCGTCCAGTACGGATCAGCTAAGTTACTGATCATCACGCCTTTACTGGAGGAAGCGTGGGCAAACCGGCCATCACCAATATAAACGCCAACATGTGTGATAGAGCGGCTATGTATTTTAAAGAAAACCAGATCACCTTCTTTTAATTCTTCTTTTCCAACCGGATTTACCATGCTGAAAATGTTGCGGCTGTTGTTCCCAATAACAGTATTGAATACATTATTGTACAGTTCAAAAGCAAATTTAGAACAGTCGATGCCATTTTTATTGTCTCCGCCCAGATGATAAGGTGTTCCGATCCAGTCATAAACGAATTGGAACAGCTTTACATTGGAAGTTGCAGACAAAGCGACGCCCATAATCTGAGAAAAATAACCTTTACTCAAATTATCATCGTTATCATCATCATTATTTTTTTCTGTGGCTTGGTTTGGAACGACTTTTGTTAATTGAGCATTAACAGTAACTGTTGTGATTGCTAAAAGTATAACAGTTATTAATTTCTTCATTTAATTAATTTTATTGAGTATTCAATGAGTTAATTTAATTCCTGATTTCATTCTTTTATCAAGAATTCAAATCTATCTGCTTTTTCTCATTAAAAAAAACCAAATTGATAATTTTTTTCAATTTATTGTTCTTCTATAACGTAAACAAACTGTTTCGGGTTTCGCTTTTTTAGCAGGATATAATTAGATTTGCTGTTCTTAAAACAAAGAATATAGTTCATGAGCTCAGTTGCTATTACAAAAGACACGTATTTAATGTGGTATGAATACATGCTATTAATGCGCAAGTTTGAAGAGAAGACAGGACAGTTGTACGGACAACAGAAAATTCGTGGTTTTTGCCATTTATACATCGGACAGGAAGCGGTTTTGGCCGGTGCCATGTCTGTAATAAAAAAAGGTGACAGCATGATTACCACCTATCGGGACCATGCACATGCTCTGGCCTTGGGCACTTCCCCAAATGCAATCATGGCAGAAATGTATGGCAAAGCAACCGGTTGTTCTAAAGGAAAAGGTGGTTCGATGCACCTTTTTGATAAAGCAAATTTTTTTTACGGCGGTCATGCCATTGTTGGCGGGCAAATCCCGCTGGGCGCAGGTATCGCTTTTGCAAGCAAATATAAAGGTGAAGATTTTGTAAACCTTTGTTATATGGGCGATGGTGCCGTTCGTCAGGGTGCTTTAAATGAAACTTTTAACATGGCAATGCTGTGGAAATTGCCAGTGGTTTTTATCTGCGAAAATAATGGTTACGCCATGGGGACTTCCGTAGCAAGAACTACCAACATGACGGATATTTACAAAATGGGTTTGGCTTACGATATGCCTTCTGCACCAGTAGATGGTATGGACCCGGTTGCAGTACACAACGCCATGGATGAAGCGATACAACGTGCACGCAATGGCGAAGGCCCAACTTTCCTGGAAATGCGGACTTATCGTTATAAAGGACACTCCATGTCTGATCCGCAGAAATACCGCACCAAGGATGAAGTGGAAAGTTACAAAGCAAAAGACCCAATTGAAGTGGTTAAACAAGCTATTTTAAAAGAGAATTATGCCGATGAAGCCTGGATTGAAAGCATTGAAGCAAAAGTAAAAGGCATGGTTGATGAAGCGGTACAATTTGCAGAAGAATCTCCATATCCGGAGGAATCT
>JAABUT010001179.1_pt1 | contig 31544 bp, 28 predicted proteins | sample 5559281 | NCBI WGS metagenome assembly JAABUT01 (sample SAMN10711880, study PRJNA513359) | rock metagenome | isolation source: Antarctica rocks | place: Antarctica: Victoria Land, Ricker Hills nord | collected 2016-01-04 | reverse complement strand
CTAGCCGACACGATCATCGCCGACACATCGGCTCACGCCCTGCATCCTGACGGGCATTGGCAGCGCTCCCCGAAGGACCCCGCGTTGGACGCGTCGCTGCTTCTACCCGGTCTGCGGGGCGCGGTCCCTCCGGCAGACCCACGCAACGCCGCGACCCTCAACGCCTACCTGCGCGACCTCACCGTCGACGGCTACGCCTACCGCTTCCGCCACGATCAGCGGCCCCTGGCCGACGCCGAAGGCTCCTTCCTGCTCTGCGGGTTCCTCACCGCCCTCGCCCTCCACCAGCAGGGTGAAGAAGTGCACGCACGGGGCTGGTACGAACGCACCCGCGCCGCCAGCGGCCCGGCGGAGTTGTTCAGCGAGGAATACGACGCCAGGCAACACCAGATGCGCGGCAACCTCCCCCAGGCGTTCGTGCACGCCCTGATGATCGAAACCTCCACCCGACTCGCCACCTAAACCCAGCCCGGAAGGACGCAGGCATGGATGCGCAACCCATCCCGAAACCACAGGTCCTCGACCCCGACCGACCCCTGCGGCACCGGGGAACCCAATTCACCGAAGATGACCGGCCGCGGGCAGAGCTCCTCGACATCGCGCTGCACGAAAGCTGCGCCTACGCCGACCAGCTGTGGAACGACCTCAATGCGGTGCGGCAATACCTGCTCGACAGCCTCCCTCCCGACCCCCACACCGCGACGCCAACCGCCACCGAGCCGACCGCGACCGAGCCAGTCGTGACCGGAGGTCGGTCACCCAAAGCTGGTTCGGTCCGGTCGCGGTGAAGTCCCGTTTGACCGCGCCGATTTGCCATAGGGACCAGACTAAGAGGTGACGCGCGACACGGTACGACTCAACGAAGGCCGACTGCAGACTCGAGGCACGGACTACGACTTCCCTGTTCGAGGGATCCAGACTGATCTCTGTACAGTGCGGACGCTGAAGTAGGCGCCTTTCGGATCGACAAGCCAAGGCTCGTCGAATTCTCCATAGATAAGTTGCGTGGCCGACCAGACGGGTCGCGCGTCGCTTAGGTCGGCTAGCTCTACCCGCACGGTCCATGTCGGCGGCTGGGAATTCGAAACCCCAGCAAGGATATTGGACGCGTGTCGAAGAAGTTCGGGTGGCGCCACAAGTGCGACGTTGAACACGCCATTGCTGAACAATGCGTTCGCGTCCATATTCATGCGCTTAAATGCGCACATTCAGTCCGCGCGAAGCCAGGTAGCTCTTAAGTTCACCAACGGATATCCGCGGATAGCGCGTGCCATAAAGCAGCGAGCTGATAATCGCACCCGTAGCACCAGCGCAGAACACCTCTGCGACGTGTGAACTTTTTCCTGCGCCGCCCGAGGCGATTACCGGAAGACGAACAGCTTGAGTGATTTTTGCCGTGATGTTAATATCATACCCCTCGCCTGTGCCGTCGTTATCGATACTATTTACGACGATCTCTCCTGCGCCGAGCGATTCTGCCCTCTTTGCCCATTCAACGGCATCAATTCCGGTGAACACGCGCGCTCCGTCAATAGCGATCTCATACCCAGACGGAAACGTCGGCGAGATTCCTTGAAATATGACCTGCATGCTTAATACGATGCATTGTGTTCCGAACTCCTTTGCACCAAGTTCAATGAGGCTGGGCGAGCGAACGGCCATAGAGTCGATGCTAACCTTCTCGGCGCCCGCCGCTAGCATAGCGTGCATATCCTGCACGCTTCGAATGCCGCCTCCGACCGTGAAAGGCACGTAGATTGCCGATGCCACACGTTTCACCGTCTCCAAGTCGGGACCGCGCCGTTCGGCACTAGCGAGAATGTCGTAGAACACAAACTCATCGACTCCATCTTCATAGAGTCGGCCGGCGAGCTCTGCCGGATCGCCAATATCAACATTGTTTTCGAATTTTAGCGCCTTAGTTACACGGCGATCTTTAATATCGAAGCAAGCAATCAGGCGACTGCTAAGCAAGATCCACATCCCATGCCGAATTATCACCCGAAGGGGCGAATAGTGACTTTAGAAGTTGAAGGCCGAGTACGCCGCTCTTCTCGGCGTGAAATTGCACTCCGATCATGTTCTTCCTGCCGACGACGGCTGGTACTGCCTCACCATAGTCGGTCACACCGTAAAGATCTCGTGCATCGCACCGTGCATAATACGAATTCACGTAGTAATAATACCCTTGATCAACGAGATTTATTCCTTTAGGTGCGTTTTCCGTGACGGCGACCGTATTCCATCCCATTTGTGGAACTCGAACGCTGTCTCTGTCGAGACGGGCGACACTGCCTGGCAACCAGCCGAGACATTCTGTGTCTCCCTCCTCGCTGCCGCCAAACATGATTTGCATGCCGATGCAGATGCCTAGGTACTTAGCTCCCTCGCTGAGCCGATCTGCAAGGAAGCTGTCCCAACCGGCCGAGCGAAGAGACGCCATCGTGACATCAGCAGCGCCGACGCCCGGAAGTACGTACGTATCGATCTTGGGAGACCCCGCAAGGGGGGTGCTTAGAACTTGGTGCTCGACGTTGAGCGCGGTTAGAGCGTTCGATACGCTCCTTGGGTTCCCAGTGCTGTAGTCGATGACACCGATCATCGCACCACAATACCAGGTGCCTCCGGGGGCACCTGGACACAGGTGGTTTTGAGGCTCTTCACAATCCACGGTGTAGTCGGGGTCTGAACCCGCCGGATTCCAGGAGTGATCGGGCGATGTCGATGTAGTGGGCGAGGTTCCGGAATCCGAGCGCTGATCCGCGGAGGTGTTCCAGTCTGCCGTTGATGGCTTCGGTGGGTCCGTTGCTGGTGCCGGGCCGGTCGAAGTAGGCGAGCACGTCTGCGGCTCGTTTCGTGAGGGTTCGTCCGAGGCGGCGTAGCTCGACGAGGGCGGCAGGTACGCCGTCGGTGAGCGCCCCGATCACCGCGGTGAGCATGGTCTTCCCGTTCCGCCGGTTGGGGTCGCGGTAGGCGGCGACCAGGCGTTGGTAGATACCCCAGGTCGCTTCGACTTCGACATGATCATCGGTAGCACAACTCACGGGCGACGGCGGCTTGGATGTGCGAGCTGGTGCTCCAGTGGCGTGGACCCCGCTGATGTTGTCACCTAGCACTACCGGGCGGCCCTGGATCCACGCCGAAGATGGTCCGGGTCCCCGCCGGAGTCCGACGCGCGGGAGGCGCTTGAGCAACACCCCGATCTTCCGCGTCGCGCCGCGCCGCGCCGCGCACCGCTGCACCGTGCAGTCCTGCGGGGTCTGGGGTCCCGTAAGCCATCGAACGTGCTCGGGCACGCCGCACGACGCCAGCCTCGCGCCGTCTGTTCTGCGGGAGGAGTCTCAGTTGACCCGTCCGGACAGAAATGTCACTCGGGTGCGTCGTACGGGACGGTCGGTCCGTAGCCCGGGTCAGCGACTGGTGCAGATAAGAGTTTGGCCATCTCGCGCACCGGCGCTCTCGGGTGGGCTGGTGGCTGCTGGTGTTGTCGTTGCTACTTCTGCTCGGGAGCGCCACGATCCTGATAGCCGTGACCGGCTGGCGGCCCGACACGCTGATTGGCCACACGTTGACAGGGTGCCTTCTCATCGGCGGTCTGATGTCGTGGTCGGCGTTCGTGCTGGGGCCTATCTCCGGGTTCATGATCGCCGCGGGATATCGGTCCAGCGAGCTCGCTGCCGATCGTTTCGCCGCTGACCTGGTCGGAGCGCGCGGCGCCGCGTTACCGGCGTGGCTATCGGCGCGCGGAACCTGGCCGACGAACCCAGTGTACAGGGCCCGGCTACGGGTCGCTGGCTCCCACCCATCACCTCAACGACGCCAGCAACTCTGGATCAACCGGACCGACGACCAACCTCGCGGCGCCGGCCTCGATGGTCGATCCGCAGGGGTTCAGAGCCAGGGCAGCAGCTCTGTCTCGACATTCACGTGCGCCCCGCCGACCTGATCCCGGAACCACGGTTGACGGCGAGCATCCTCGAGAAGCTTGTCCCCGTCTCCCTCGAATCATCGAACCGATGGCCAGCACAGACAGCGGCGCCAGCCTGCCCCGTGTCCTGCTCACGCGTCGTCGCATTGTCATGTTGATTCGTGAAGGTCGCGGAAACTCTGGGACGCGACCTCGACGACCATGGCCAGTCCCAACCAATCGAATTCCGGTGCCAGTCGTCGCATGGCCGGCGCCCCCGTACGCCGCTGCGCTACCGAAAGACTCGTCAGGTCAAGCGGATCACCGGTGGGCAGGCAGCGACGGCCTGCTGCCTGGCTCACCGATCCCCCACGTAACCTCCGGCCAGCTTTCGCCACCCTCGTCGACCAACTCGCTGTCGGTAGGACTGCACAGCTACCTTTGTTGAACAAACGTTTACCGGACGCTTACTTCAAGCGTTGCATAGAGCAATCAGCCGTCAGGTCTCGATTCGATGACGCGCAATCACAGCATCCGGTGTCCTGTCGGTGAGCCGGTTACCGCCGCGGCTCGTCCAGGACCGCGCTCCAACCGCGAGGTTCGCGCTCCGACTCGTCCGGCCTGGCCATCGGTGGGATCCGATTGCGACGGCGCAGCGGTCGATCGATGACCAGCGCGACGATCAACAACCCCGCATGGAACACCTGGCCAACGTAGGCCGTCACATTCGTCAGCGAGAGACCGTCGTCGATGACGGAGATCACCAAGAGCGTCAGCAAGGTACCGGCTACCGATCCCCGTCCGCCGGCCAACCGTCCACCGCCCAACAGGACCGCGGTGATCACGGTGATCTCGACACCGATCGCCGCCGTGGGCAACCCGGTCCCCAATTGTGACGTCCTGACCAACCCCACCAGTGACGCCGCAAGTCCGGAAGCCACGAACAGCGCCACAACCCAGCGTCGCTCCCGCCCTCCGGCCAGCCGCGCCGCCGGCGGAAGCAGACCAATCGCCCTGCTCCGGCGTCCCATGGCAGATCTGGAGAGTATGACGGCGAGCGCCGCCAGCGTAAGGAAGATGAGGAACGCCAGCGAGAGCCCGAGGAACGGCCGGGCGTTCCCGAGGCCTCTGAACCCGGGCAGGTAGACGGCCAGGCCGCTAGGTACCAGGTAGGCCAGCCCGCGCAGCAGCGACATGGACGCGAAGGTCACAGCGACGCTGTTCACCTCCGCCACTGTGACCAACAGCCCGTTGACCACCCCGATCAGCGCACCGCTGGCAACCGCCAGCAGCACCGCCACGAACAGTCCCGAACCAGGTGCGGTCGCGGCCACCACGATGCCGCTGAACGCTGCGGCAGCGCCGACAGTGAGATCGACATGACCACTCATGATCAAGAAGATCGCTGGTATGGCAACTATTCCAGCAAGCGCCAGATCGTTGAGCAAGTTGATGAGATTGTCGACCGAGATGAAGTACGGGCTCACCGAGGCGAAGACAACGCAAGCGACTACGCCGATGACCGCGAGAACGGACCGGGTGAGAGCGATCCGACGGGCGGAGGCCGACGCATCTGTCGGCATCATTGCGTGGGACAATCGTCGGCTGCGTAGAAATCCCCGACCGTCGCTGCAGTGACGAACTTGGTCTGCACGTACAGATCACCCGGAATCTTCCGCCCAGCCAGGACGTCCAACAAGGCGGGTACTGCTACCTCACCGTAGCGATCCGGAAAGAGAGCCGCGTCACCGAACCATCGCGAATTGGCCACCATTTCGCAGCGGGCGCGCTGGTCGGCTCCGACGGCGGCCACCTTCACCCGCGCGGAGCGGACATCCGGAGTCGCGGCGACCACACCCAGGGCAGCGCCGTCGTTGACGGCAGCCACGAGAATGTCGGTGTCCGCCGGCAGGGTGGTGAGGGCGACGGTGAAGGCGTCGTAGGCGCGGTCCTGCGTTCCGGCATCGAGAATCCTGACGTCGGGCGCCAGGCGAGGGCACAATGCGGAGAAGCCAGCCTTGATGCCGGCGACTCGGTGTGTGTTCACATTGCCCGCGGAACTGTTGGCGACGATGATGAACGTGGCGTCGGCACAGTTGGACATATTTCTCAGTACCCCCGCCAGTTCCTTCCCGACGAGGAAGCCTGCGTGCACGTCGTCGGCCCCGACGCGGGCCGTTTGACAACTGATCGGCGATGCAGCGATCGCGATCAGCGGCACCTGCTTCGGTCCGACGTCACAGAGCGCCTGACCAAGGTCCCCCGGCTGTACGACGATCCAACCGTCCACCTGCTCGGTCGCCAGCCGTCGGGCGCAGTCCAGCACCAGGTTCGGATCGTCACCGGGATCACAGGTGATCAGATCTGCGCCCGCCGACTTCAACTGGACGGCGATCGAGTCGGTGACGGCTTTGCCGAACGAGTCCGAACCGTTCGGTGCCACCAATCCGATGCGCTGACCGACGGCACTGCCGGGAGGAACCGTCCGGAACGGCACCACCGTCCCTGTTGGCACCGGGGTGCCGGAGGTACTCGGGGACGTGCTGGAAGTCGTCATGGACGTCATCACCGAACTACTGGCGGAACTCGGGACCGCCGGGGTCGTGACCGTGCTCTGTGTGCCGGTCTGCTGGACGTCCGATGGGCCGGAACATGATGCCACGATCGTTGCGCTGAGGGCTACCAGTGCCAAGGCAGCCCAGCGAACCCGCTCAAATACCCTGGGGCGTGTCCTGCACGTCGCCCACCGCGACGGGCTGGAGCGCTTGATCGTCAGTACTGACATGCATCCCTCGCCGTCGTCGGGTATCGGGGTCATGTCCACTCGACCAGGATGGGGTACTGGATGCACACACGTCGAGTGTCGCGACTGCTGGCCCTGTTGACGGCCGGCGCGGTACTGATCGGCTGCAGCGCGCAGGCGCCTTCCGAAGTGCCGGCAGTGGATGCGCTCGTCAGCCTGTACGACCAGCGCACCGGCGTCTGGCCCACCACGGGGTGGTGGAACAGTGCCAACGCCTTGACCGCCCTGACGAATTACATGATCGATTCCGGCGACCACCGGTACTCCTGGGTGCTGGCAAACACATACGCCAAGAAGCGCAATGCCGAACGGGGCAACTTCATCAACGACTACGTCGACGACACCGGGTGGTGGGCGTTGGCCTGGATACGTGCCTACGACTTGACCGGGAACCAGGTTTACCTGGCGACCGCGCGACGGGGCGTCGACTTCATGTGGAGCAATCACGACGACGTCTGCGGCGGCGGCCTGTGGTGGACCGTCAACCACCAATACAAGAACGCCATTGCCAACGAACTGTTCGTCAAGGCCTCCGCTGAAGTCGCCACCCGTCTCGGCGAGGCCGGGCAACCCTACCTGCAACGTGCGGTGTCGGTCTGGCAGTGGTTCCAGCAGTCCGGGATGACCGGTGGTGACCAGCTGGTCAGCGACGGGCTCGACCGGACGTCCTGCACCAGTAGTGGCCCGGTGTGGACGTACAACCAGGGAGTACTGCTTGGAGCTCTGGTCGACCTCGCGGATGCCACCGGAGACGACAGCTATCTCGACCGCGCGAGGATTCTGGCGGACGCATCCACCAAGTCCAAGCAACTGCACATCGACGGCGTGCTCACCGAATCCTGCGAGAAGAGCGCCTGCGACGTGAACGGGCCGTCGTTCAAGGGCATCTACGTCCGCAACCTCGGGGAGCTCAACCGTGCCCTGGAAGACCATCCCTACAGCGACTATCTCGTCGGGCAGGCCAACATCGCGCACGAGCACGACCGCAACTCCGAGAATCAGTACGGGCTGCACTGGGCCGGCCCCGTGCAGTTTGTCAATGCCGCAAGTCAACAGAGCGCCGTCGACCTGCTGGTCGCGGCGCAGCCGGTCAAGGACGCCACAGAAAAAACTGAGACCTCCGGTTCATCACCGTGAAGAGCCCGCCGCGCCGACAGCAAGTCCTGATCGGACTCTGTTGCGCGCCGCCAGGCGACACTTCCGCCTGTACGAAAAGGTCGATCGGGGCATTCACCGACGGTCAGACAGGATGGCGCGCAGCTTCAGCAAACTATCCCGGACACGATTCTTGAACGTTCCCAGCGGAACGTTCAAGGACGCCGCAAACTGCGGATAGGTCAGACGGGAAAAGAAGGCCAGCCCGAAGGCCTGCCGCTGAACGGCCGTCAGCTGCAGCAACGCCAGATCCAAAGGGCCGGAATCGCAACGGGCGACCGCAGCGTCGGCAACGTCGTCGGTACCGAAAACGCGGTTCGGTTCCGAACAGCTGTTGTCCTGGCGCCGAAAGAATTCCGCCGTCCGGATTCGATCGATTGCCTTGTGACGTGTGACCTGCAGGATCCAGGCATTCGCCGAACCCAACAATGGGTTGAACCGTGCTGCACACTGCCAAATGCTGACCATCACCTTTTGGGCAACATCCTCGGCGTGGTGGCGGTCGCGCAACAGTTGCATCGCCGCAGCGCGTACCACTGGCATCTTCACCGAATAGAGAGTGTCGAACGCCGATACGTCGCCGATAGAGACCCTCAGCAGTAGGTCCTCGGCTGACAACGATGCCAAGTCGGTGCTCATCGCGCCGCTCGCATCCGGTGTCGGGATTGACAAGGGTCCGCGTGGGTCGGCGAACCGGCCAGCGACGGCGGACACGAACGACGACTGGCGCCCACCTCTCACCGGACCGGGGGCTGCTATCGCCTCCCTCGAAGTTCGATGCATCGCACGGTCTTCGCACGGTCAGGATCGGTCCGATCTGCGCAACGTCCAACGCCGGAACCCGGCCAGACCCCGCGTCGCGCGGCTCATGAAGCCGTTCGTCAGCTGCGCCTGGACCTGGGCGATTGCGGCGTTCCACAGCCCGTCGCCGTAGGTCGGGTAGGCATGCGTCGAGGCGGCGAGGTCGCGGGCCCGCAGTCCTTGGCGCGCAGCGAGGACGGATTCGGGCAGCGACTCCCCCGCTCGCGGGCCGACGATGGTGGCGCCGACAACGCGGCCCCTACCGTCCAGGACCAGCCGGGAGAACCCGGCTGTCTGCTGCTCGGCAATGGCCCGATCGACCTCGGTATGCCTGACGGTGCGCACCGTGAGAGCCAACGCCCGGGCGCGCTGCATATTCACCCCGACAGCGGCGACCTCGGGCTGGGTAAAGGTGACCCGGGGGGTGCTCGCGATGTTCACGCGGCGGCGTAGGCCGAGGACGGCGTTGGCGGCGGCGAGGCTGCCGTGCACCCCGGCGGTGTGGGTGAACTGTGGATGCCCGGTCAGGTCCCCGGCCGCCCAGATCCGCGGGTTCGTCGTCCGCAACCGCGCATCGACCTGGACGAAACCGCGTTGATCGAGCTCGCCGTGAGCGACGTCCAGGCCGAGAGCTGACGTGCGCGGACGCCGACCGACCGCGACCAGCACCGTGTCGAACCCGATCTCGCTACCGTCGGCCAGGTCGGCGACCCACCCCGGACCGTCCAACCGGACCGCGGTGACCGCGACACCGACATGTACCTGGACCCCGTCACCGAAGAGGGCATCGGTGACCAATCCAGCTGCGTCGGCGTCCTCGCGGACGAGCAACCGTTCGGCCGCTTCGGCGATCGTGACCCGGGAGCCAAGGCGGGCGAAGGCCTGGCCGAGCTCGCAACCGATGCTGCCGCCGCCGAGCACCAGCAATCTGTCCGGCAGCTGCGTCAGCCCGAATACGGACTCGTTCGTCAGTGGAACAGCCTCCGCCAGGCCGGGGATCGGGGGCATCACCGGGGCGGCACCGGTGGCGATCAGGGCCCGCCGGAACCGGACCGGATGTCCGTTCACGATCGCGGTTCGCGGGCTGGTGAAGCTTGCGGAGCCGTGTATCGCGCAGACGCCGGCAGCGCGCATCGCGTCGGGCGAGTCGGTCGGTTCGATGGTGGCGATCGCAGCACGCACGCTGGCCATGACTGCGGGAAAGTCGACCGTGACCCCGTCGACCCGGATGCCGTAGCGGGCGGCGGCGCGAGCGTCGTGGGCGGCGTGTGCAGCGCTGAGCAGCGCCTTGCTCGGCACGCACCCGGTCCAGAGGCAGTCCCCGCCGATTCGGTCGCGTTCGACCAGCAGCACGCTGGTGCCGAATTCGGCCGCGGTCTTGGCCGCGACCAGGCCCGCAGCGCCGCCTCCCACCACCAGCAGGTCCCAGGCGGCGCCATCTGGTGGAGCCACATCGTCGGACTCCCAGGTAAACGGGTCCGCCGCGTGCTCGGACAGCGCTGTGACAGTGGCGGTCATCCCGCGTCCTTCGCCATCGGCCGTTCAGCGGTCATCGAAGGCTTGATCCCGGCCGCCACCTGGACGTGCCCCCCGTTCAGGACCTGGTACGTGGTCTGTTCAGCGTCGGACAGGACTTGCTGCCACACCTGCCGGGATGCGTGTACGCCGCCACTGAACAAGGCGAGCCTGGCCAACGGCGACAACAGCCGCCATGGACCAACCGGTAAGGACGTGTCGACGACAGCGACACGTCCGCCGGGACGCAAACGCGTCCACGCCCGCGCCCACGCGCCTCGCCAGTCACCGATGACCGACAGAGAGTAGGTGAACAGGACCGCGTCGAAGTCACCCGTGACGAGGGAATCCAGCAGCCCGGCGTCGCCTTCGACGAGCGTCACGTTCGACCACCCGTGTCGGTCGACGCGCCGACGGGCCTGACGCAGCATCGCCCCGCTGGCGTCCACCCCGACGACCTCACCGGCCGCCCCGATCGCGGAATCCAGGTACGGGAGGTTCAGCCCGGTCCCGCACCCCACATCCAGAACCCGGTCTCCGGCCCTCAGCCTCAAGCCGTCGATCGCCGCACGCCGACCCGGCCGATAGACCAACCGCTCCATGGACAGCAGGTCATAGACCCTCGCCCCCAGCGGTAGCGGGGCATTCGCGGCATCGGCCTCATGGGACCAGCATGCCGTGCACCGCCGATATCGATGCCGTGCACCGCCGCTGTCACCGAGCTGCGGTGTCGATCGGCAGCACCGTGCCGACACCGTGCAGTATCCAGACCTCCACCGACGACCCGAGTCGCACGGTGCTCCCGACCGGCGCATGCACCTGGATCTCCAGATCCCCCGGGCGGTCGACCTTGACAGCGAGATGGGTGCCGGCGTCATCCCTGAGCTGATCGGCTGTCAGGCGACGCATCCAAGGTGGTGTCCATCACCGTCTTCGCCGCCGGTGATCACGGCGCGCAGGTGTCCGGAGGCGGGGGTGACCGAAGGGCCGCGTCTGATCACGATCGCAGGCCAACTCGACGTCACGGTCGGAGACTCTCCGAGGCGGCGGGTACATCTGCTAGCGGGTGACAGCGTCACCCGAGTCCAGGTGCGGCAGGCGGCTGGCTCTCGCGCCTTCTTTGTGGTTGCGATTCTCGAGCGGGGCAGACGGGGCGGTGCTGCTGACCAGGTTGAAGACGGTGAGTGGGTCGGTACCGGAGAACAGCAGACCGATGACGACGGCCGCCATGGCATCAGGTGCCCGGCGCGGTGCAGGGGCCCAACGTCTAGCGCACGACAGCCGAGGTCCTGGATGAGCCGGGTGACGATGTCTTTCGAGGCAGGGTCATTCCCGCACAGTGGCACGGTCAGTGGGCGCCCGTCGAAGTGTGGGGGGTCCATGGCCCAGACGCCGGCCTGGCACTGGTTGAACGCTTTGACGACGGACGCGCCCGGCGCGAGTCGGGCGATCTGTTCAGCCAGGGACGCTTCCCCGGTGGTGAGAGTGAAGCTCTGTGTTTCCACAGGGTTGTTGCAGTCGACGACGACTCGTCCAGCGAGCGTTCCTTCGGCGGCGCCTGCCTGTAACAACGCCGCGATCACGCCGGTAGGCCAGATCGCCAGCAGGGCGACATCCCCGAATAGTGCTGCGTCCCGCAAGCTGCCACTCGGCACATCGACGCCGAGGCGCGCCGCGAGCGTGCGCGCAGCCCCAGCGTTCCGTGCCCCGATGAACAGCTCGTGGCCAGCAGCACTCCAACGGCCGGCCAACACGCTAGCCATTGCTCCAGCGCCCAAGACTCCGATCTTCATGTCCCGCTCCTATCGTGACGGGACCCTCGCCCGTCGACGACCAGCTTGAGCTGCCGTAGGGAACCTCCAAGTGCCCTACCGGCCACCGTCGCGCACCTCAGCCACCTGCCCGGCGTTCCGCTCCGCCCAACGTGACAGCGCGATCACCGGTTCCAGAAGGCTCTGGCCCAAGGTAGTCAGGGCGTACTCCGTGCCGGGGGGAGCGGACCGGATCGTCCGGCGTTCGACCAGCCCGTTGGCCGCCAACTTGTGCAGGGTCTGCGTCAGCATCTTTTTCGACACTCCACCGATCCTTGTCAGCAACGTTCCGTAGCGATTCGGGCCGTCTCGCAGCGCGAATACCGCCACGACTGACCAGGTGTCGGCCACCAGGCTCAGTGTTGTGCGAGCCGGGCAGTCCGCAAGGAACACGTCGCTTTCCACCGAGCCAGTTTGTCAGCACATTGCTGCAGGCCCTCTGGGATGGATCCGGCGGTGCCGTGCGTTGCGACCGGTATGACCCACCCCGCAGAGGACCCGCAACCGCCCGGGCTCGGCAAGATCGGCATCTGGGCGCATGTGTCCAAGCTGAGCGGGGCATTCGCTCACGAAGTCGAACAACTGGGCTACGGCGCGATCTGGATCGGCGGCTCGCCCGGCGATGACCTCGCGATCGTCGACGAAGTGCTCGGTGCCACCGAGTCCCTCGTCGTCGCCACCGGCATCGTCAACATCTGGAAGGACGACGCGCGGACCATCGCCGCCGCCCACCGGCGAATCACCGGCACCTACCGCGGCCGGTTCCTGCTCGGGGTCGGCGTCGGACATCCCGAGGCGACGTCGGACTACACCCGGCCGTACAAGGCGCTGGTCGACTACCTGGACGTGCTCGACGGGGAAGGGGTCCCCGTCCACGAGCGCGCGCTGGCGGCGCTCGGACCGAAAGTGCTGCGACTGTCCGCCGACCGCAGCGCCGGGGCGCACGCATACCTGACGACCCCCGAGCACACCCGCGCCGCCCGCGACGTCCTCGGTGCCGGCGTGCTGCTGGCGCCAGAGCAGAAGGTGGTGCTCGACGCCGACCCCACCCGCGCCCGGGCCCTCGGCCGCAGAACGGTCAAGTACTACCTCGGTCTGACCAACTACGTATCGAACCTGCGCCGCCTGGGGTTCACCGAAGACGACGTGGCAGGTGACGGCAGCGATCGGCTGGTCGATGAGCTGATCGGGCATGGTGACGCCGCCACCGCCGCGGAACGGGTGACCGCGCACCTGCAAGCCGGCGCTGACCACGTGCCTGTGCAGCTCCTCACCGACGACGACGCGCACCTGCTCGAAGGCCTCAGGGCACTGGCCGCGCACTTGATCGCCTGAGCCGGTCCACCGTCGGCCCTCGCTGCGAGCGTGCAAGCTACAGTCGACTTCGGCTGCCCGAAATCGTTGGTGGACCACTGATCGCAGTTCCACCAGCGCTCAGGGCGAGTGACCGATGCACCGGGAGGTCAGGTGTTCGAGCGGTTCACAGACGGCGCGCGTCGGGTCGTGGTCCTGGCGCAGGAAGAGTCTCGGTTGCTCAACCACGACCGCATCGGCACCGAGCATCTGCTGCTTGCCCTACTCCGCGCCCAGGACGGCGACGCCGGCCGGACACTGCGGGCGGCGGGTGTGACGTTGGACGACGCTCGGCATCGCCTTGAACAGTCAGCTGGTCGGGGTAGGAAGCCACCGTCCGGGCACATTCCATTCACGCCGCGGGCGAAGAAGGCGCTGGAGCTGGCTTTGTCCGCTTCGCAACGACATAGCCAACAGAGCATCGGTCAGGTGCACCTGCTGTGTGCTCTTCTGGAAGTCCACGATGGCACCGGCTTCCAGCTGCTGGTCGACCTCGGCGTCGATACCTCTGCGTTGGCCGTCGCCGCGGAGGATCTCGGCTCCATCCCCGAGCCGGCCCAGCCTGGGGGTGCAATAGGGCCGGGGAAAGTCGGGTTCACGAGGGCGCCCCGCGCAACGGCCTACGCGCGCGAGGCCGAAGCCCTTGCCGTCGAGCGCAACGAGCTCGCGCGAGGCCTTGCCCGCTACGCACGCCACGAGGATGGCTGTGATCCCGCCCGGGTGTGCACCTGCGGCCTTTCCGACCTTCTCAAGACCGCCGGACTGGAATTGGGCGAGGGAAATAGCTGAACCCAGACCAGTAGGACGATGTCCCCTTCACCGGCTCAATACCTGGAATCGGGAGACCGAGATGGTTCCCGGGTCCCCGCGGAGTCCGAACATCGCGTGGTAGCCGGCCAACGTTGTGACGCCTGCGACGTCGGTGGTGGCCAGGCGCGTCCAGGTGCCGTGGTGACCCAGGTAGGTGCTCAATTGGGTGCCGTGCACCTGCAGCGCGAATTGGTCGCCCGGGGCAATGGTGACGTTGGTGCAGCAGGTCCCTGACCCGGACGGGTTCAGCGCACCGGCGGAGCGGACGTCGACACCCGAGGTGCCGAAGTGGTTGTTGTACCAACCGGCAACATAGTCCACCGCCCCGCCGTCCAGACCCAGGAACAGGCTGTCCTGATTGGGTGCCGACGCTCCGATGTACGACTTCGCGGTGAGGATCAGCGCGGTGTCGGTCGACGCCGGACTGACTCCGCTGTCCAGTAGCCCGAAGAACGCGCGGCTTCCGGAGCCGCTCAGCTGGCCACCACCGACCGACAGCGCGGGCAGCACCTCGGTCTGAGAAGGCTGCAGGAGCTGGTAGTTCGCCGAGGTGTCGGTGCTGAAGCGGTCGTCGAGTTGCACCTTCGGGTACATGCTGGGGTCGAAGCCGATCTGGGCGGCGATCTGGGTGTGGGTGGTGAGCCGCCTGCCCGCCTGCCGATAGGTGGCGGAGACCAGCAGGGGAACAGAGGCCTGGCCGATGGCATCGAGCGGGGCTGTCACCGACCAGCTGGTGGTGAAAGCCTTGTGCCCGTTGACCGATGCCGCGGTCGTCTTCCCATTCGGTGTCACCGTCCAGCCGGCGGGCGCCCGCAGTTGCACGTTCACCTGATGCAACGGCTTACCCGTGGCGGCGACCGTGGTGTTCACGGTGATCGTCTTGCCGGGCAGCACCGAGACCGCGGCGCCGTTGTTGATGTTCACCGCCGCGGCGGTCGAGGATTCACTGAAGGACTGCAGTTCGGTCACCCCGACGAAAGCGCCGGCCGGATTGTCGAGCAGCAGCCTTATCTTGCTGGTCAGCACGGACGGGAAGGTGATGCGGTTCAAACCATTTCCCACCGGCGCCTGCGGGGTGTGCACCTGGTGGGGAACATCTGCCCAGGCTTGACCCGTCCAGTACTGCACGGTGTAGCCGGCAGCCGGCCGGACGCCGCCGCCGTCGTCGTAGCCGTAGAAGCGGACGTCACTCACATCGGTCGGGACGCCGAAATCGACGCCGTAGTAGTCCTGCTGGTTCGGCGAGGCGTAGTTCGTCCACCGGGTGTTCTCCGGCACCTCGTTGAACCACACCTTGCCGTCCAACGCATTCCACGGGCTGTCGTACCGCCAGGTGTAGGAGGTGATCGGCTGCGGATAGCCGATCCGCAGCGGGTTGGCGGCGTCGTTGACCACATGCGGCGCCGGCCCTGAGGTTGCGGCCCCCCGCAGGCGAATGGTCATCGACCCGACTGCCGCCCGCGCGGCCACCCGCACACCATCGACGAAGATCTTGTAGCCGGTGCCGACGTGGTAGTGGGTGCCGTCCCGGTCGTATTCGATGGTGATGTTGTGGCCGTGGTAGGGCACGTTCTCCAGCGCGAAGTGCGTCCAGTTCGCCGGCGTCAACGGATTGATGGTCAGCTCGTCGCCGATCGAGGGACGGATACCCATCAGTCCGCTGATGACCGGGTCGACATAGGTCGAGTGGTTGTAGTCCTCGCTGTGGTTGTAGCCGTCATAGATCCACTGGTCGGTGTCGGGCGAGTGGGCCTCCGCCACATACGGCTTGCCGTTCTTGTACTGGGTGGCCGCGTACGTGTGCAGCTGCGCGGCATAGTCGTTGGCGGAGAGGACCTTCTGCGTGGGATAGTCGTTGAGCAGGTTGGCCATCGCGGTCAGCGTCTGCGAGGTGGCGAACGGCCAGCTCGGGCCGTCCCACCGGCAGCAGTTGCCGGCGTCCTTCATGAAGACGGGGCTGCGGCGCTCCGCGGTGGTCGGGCCGAACGGGGCGGCGAACCCCTGCGGGTCGAACAACTGGCCCCAAGCCGCGGCGTCCTGCGGTAGCGCGGCGTCGAACGCCCAGGGGATGAAGCCGATCTCTTCCCGGGTGTCGAGTTTGGTCAGGGTGGGGTTGTTGTCCCTGGCCACCGCGTAGTAGAACTTGCGCTGGGGGTCCCACAGGTACTTCTGCATCGCCTGCTTGATCGAGGTCGCCTTCGCCGCGTACTGCCGTGCGGTGCGGTTGTCTCCGGCCAGCGCCGCAATGCGGCTGATGGCCAGCGCATCACCGTACTGATAGGAGTTGAGGGTCGGGCGGTAGCCCGCGCCGCCGTGATACGGGTCGCTGGAGGCGTAGGAAGAGGCGGAGAACTCCATCGCGTCCCAGACCGGCACCGACCAGTACAGCCCGAGGGTGGCGTTGTATTGCTTGTCCCAGCCGTGGAACTGCTTCTCCAGCTGCGGTAGCAGGGCAATGACCGCGGAGGTGTCACCGGTGACGCTTGCCCGCTCGAAAGCCGCGCTGGCCAGCCACATGCTGTACTCGTGCGCCCAATCGGTGGTGTCGGCGTTCACGCCGTCGTCAGCCGGTTTGGCGCCGGCTCCCGGGCCGGTCAGCCAGAACTTCACGTAGTCGTCGCCGTAACTGCGGTCCCGGACCCATTGGCCCTCGGTGACCTGATGGCCGGTTGCGGCGTTGATCGCCTGATAGGGCGCGGCATATCCGCAGCAGTCCAGGAATTCGGTGGAGATCCACCCATCCTGCGGGTTGGTGTATCGCAGGTGCTCCTTCCAGGTCCGCCACCGGTAGTAGTAGACCTGCTCGATCTGCTGGTCGGGCACGTCCAGGAAAGGAATGTTGGCCTTGTACCAATCGGCATCGTTGAAGCCCGCCAGCTTGGCGTCATGGTCGATCAGCTGGGTTCCTGCCCCGACCGCCGGATAAGCGGGGGACACGGACGGAACCGGGGGCACGGAGGGACTTGCCGTGGCTGCGGGCGCCGCCGCAACCAGCGAACCGACCAACATCGAAACTGTGGCGGCCACAGCGGACCACCGGCGGCGTGACGTCATTGTCATGGCTACTCCTAGAGGATCGCGGCTGATGCGGTCGAGCAAATCAGGTGGTGCCTGAGGTCATCAGACCGTCATCAGACCGTCAGCAGGGCGAAGTGGCCTCCGACCACCGGCCTGGCCTGGAATCCGATCTGCCGGTCGTTCGTCGTGTCGTACCAGTCGGTGAACGGCACCCGGGATCCTGAGGTGTCGGCGAATTCGAAGAGACTTTCGATCAGCACGCTGGTGATGCCGGGCTGATCCTTGAGCCAGGCCGCGGTCCACATCTCCCAGTCGGATTTGGTGTAGGTGTGGCGGATGTCCAACGGCACCCCATAGGTGTTGGCCCGGGACAGGTACCACTTGGCCTCGGCCGCCGCGACCTTCCTCGGCACCAGGTTCAGGCCGAGCAACTTGTCCGGGTAGCCGTTGTACTTCAGGCTCCAGGTCCCGTCCTGGTCATAGGCCAGCTTCAGGTGGTCGCCGCTGGTGTCGGTGGCCTTGGTTACCCACTGGGTGATGTAGCTGCGGGCCACGCGCAGGTAGTAGGCGGCGTCGACCTTGTTGCCGGTCGTGGTGGCGACGATGCTCATCGCGCCGATACCGACGATGCCCTTGAGCGCCAGGTTGACGCTGTGCGCGATGAATCCGGTGAAGTCGTCGGTCTGGTTCTGCAGGTTCGGGTCAAGCGCGTTGTCGACCAGGTAGTCGCTCCACTGCTTGAGGATCGCATAGTGCTTTGTGGCGAAAGCCTTGGCGGTCTTGACATCCGTGCGTTGCAGGTAGGCGGCGGTCATGATCAGCATGTTGGCGGACTCTTCCACCGGCATGCTTTCCTCGTTGCCGTCGTTGTGCCCGTCCGCGTTCGGGTAGTGGGCGCCCAGGTCGTGTTCGGCGAAGGGCTTGGGCCAGCCGCCGTGCTCGGGGTACTCGAGCATCGGGGCCAGAAGCAGGCCCAGGTAGGCCGGGTCGGCGTAGAGGAAGACGGGCATGCAGGGGTAGGTGACGTCGATGGTGGACATGTTGCCGCTGCTCGATATTTCCTTGAGGAAGGCCCACGGTTTGCCGTCGCGGCTGACCAGTTCGGTTCCGGCGTAGGCCTGCCGCAATGAAAGGGCCAGCACAGCGGCGTACTGCTCACCGCCGGCCCGGCGGGCATCGCCGGCGATCTTGTCGTCCAGGTTGTTCGCGCGTACGCGGGCCTGGGCGAAGTCCCGGTGGAAGAAGGCGACCATGTCCTGCCAAGCGGCGAAGTAGCTCTTCCACAACGGCGGCAACGGCGTGCCGAGGTAGCTGACCGCCGGTTCCCTGATGTGGCCGATGGAGATCACCATGGGCGCCGCGGCGTTGCGGACGTCACCCAGATCCAGGTTGAACGCGAAGACCGGGTAGCGGTCGTTGATCGCCCGCGGCTGATTGGCATCCACGGTGTCGGTCAGGACTCCGTTGTTGACCGCCTGGGCTCGCACATCGCTGTCGGCGCCGATCTGGTAGGTCAGCCCAGCCCGGTGGGCGCTGGTCCAGGTGATGGTTCCCCACAGTGCGGTGTCGTTCTCCTCCGCCAGCACCATGGGTGTGGCGGGGGTGTTGGTGAGGCTGATGAGCCGCGCGCCGCCGTTCCCGATAGTTGTTTCGTTCCAGGTGATCTGGGCTCCACTGTCGCCATAGGTCCATTCCCCGGAGATGTCGAAGTACAGGCTGACCCGGTGCGCATGGCCGTCGACGGCGCGGGCGGTACCGGAGATGTAGCTCAGTGGCATGCCCTGGCGCCGGAGATCGCCCGGTTCCACCGGTGAGAAGAACTCGATGGTGACCTCGACGCCGGCCTGCTGCAGCACGAACGTGGACTTGGTGGCCGTCACCGTCAGGCTGGTCTGCCGCATGGTCGGGAACGGGGGGGTATTGGGCAGCCCGGGGTTACCCATGAAGACGTAGCTGGTGCCATCGATGCGGGCGATGCCGCTCATCGCGTTGATTCGGCCCGTCCAGAAGGTAGGCCAGGTGCCCGGCAGGTTGTCAGTATCCAGCCACGCGGACAGGTACGGCGAGCGGACGGCCAACGGCACGGCCGGCGGACGGACCGGGGTGAAGGTCGGGGTGGCGGTTCTGCCGCCGCGCGCGGCGGCGGGCGCCGCAGGTTCGGCCGAGGCGGGCGACAGCATGGGTGTGCCGGCCATCGCCCCGGCGGGCAGAGCCAGGCTCGTCGCGGTGGCGGCCAGACCGGCACCGGTGATGGCCAGGAACCGCCGCCTGGAATGGGTAGAGGTGTCCGGGCTTTCGTCGGTGGAGTGCTGCTGCGTCATTGGGCAGACCCTTCGGAATGGGAGAAATTGGTCGGGGTAACAGCTGAGCGAAATCAGTCGGGGTAACAGCAAAAATCACCAAGATACCTCAAGATCACCCACGTTCGAACACAGGCTATACCTGCATGATTCAGCCCACAAGGGGTTCGATGCTGCGCATGGCGCGGCACTGCCGGCTACCAACCGGGGCGACGTCCAACCAACGGCCTGACCAAGGACAGCACCCTGGCGTCCGGAGCGCCACGCTCGACAACCCGCCAGCAGCGCAGCTCGGACCTGACCCCAAACAGCGCCCAGACCATTCCGTCCATGGACGTGGCCTCGACAAGTGTCCCGTCGACCTGTGAGGGTGTGCGGCGCCGACGGCAGACCGCATCGTTCGGCAGCTGGACGGCCGGCCCCGGTATCAGACCGGAGTCCGGCGATCCGGCACCATTGGGGAGGCTCGTTCGTTAGCCCGTTTTATAGATCAGGGTCGTTGATTCACTCCTGACAACCAGCCGTGATTGGACCACTTTCCATTCAAAGGTCGTCCTGTTGTTCCAGAAGTCGACCGCTTCCGGATCGCCGCAAGGATGATCCGGGGACCCATGAAAGCCGCCACCGAAGATGACACCACTGAGTGTCAGAGTCGATCGGTCCACTGTCAGCTGGGCCTGCAATTGCTGCGCGCAGGCGTCGACGGTGAACAGTTTTCCTCTTTGGATGGACAGGTTTGTTTGTCCTGGGCGCGCCGACCGGGGTAACCCGTTGCCAATCTGGACTTGCTGCAATACCCACCCGCCAGTCAAGGCTTCTTCACTGGCCGAGTCGTCTGATGGGGGCAGGACTGGAGAGGTGGCATGGCTACTCGCTTCACTGGCCAGTGTCATGTGCGAGGTCCCTGCTGACGACGAGGACTGGTGAGGCGCACCCAGCGATCTGGCCGCGCTCACGCCATCACAGGCGGAGAGCAGGCAGATGGGCGCGAAGAGATAAGCAACGGCCATCCGACGATGTCGCATCGCTCCCCTTTCAATACGTATGCCCATGACGGTCCTGAGATGCGGACGCTCACCACCACCCAAATGGTTGCAATTGATCGGGATCGAGTTCTCGACAACTTACGTGACACCCGTCCTGGCTATCCCACGCGCTGTTTACCGGCAGAGTACGAGGGCTTCCCAGGGCCGCAACAGTTCTGTCGATCGATTGGGATAGTTGCTGAGCAAGAGCTGCGTGTCCTGCCAACCGGGCGGGCTGAATGCGACCTCGAGATCGCCGAGGTTGGCGGCGACGAGCATTTCGACATGCTGGTGTCGCCGCAGGAACGCCAGTACCGCGTCCGGTAGCCCGTCGATCATCGAGAAGTCGCCGTGCGCAACGACGGGCAGTTCGTGCCGCAGCCGGATCAGGGCCTTGTAGTGCTCGAGCACTGAGCCGCGGATTCCGCGTTGCGCTGCCACGTTGATCCGGTGGGAGTTCGGGTTGGCGGCGATCCAGGGCGTCGTCGTGCTGAATCCGCCGTGCGGCGCGGCCGACCACTGCATCGGTGTGCGGGCGTTGTCCCGGCTCATGGTGCGCAGGCTTGCCAGGACGGTGCCTTCGTCGAGGCCGCGCCGTTCGGTTGCGTCGCGGTGGTGGCGGAGCGACTCGATGTCTCGGAACTCGCTGATGGAGGTGAACGGCATGTTGGTCATGCCGATTTCTTCGCCTTGGTAGATGTAGGGCGTGCCGCGTTGCATGTGCAGGACTGTGGCCAGGGCGGTCGCCGACTCCCGCCAGAACCGGTCGGGGTCGCCGAATCGGGAGACGATCCGCGGTTGGTCGTGGTTGTTCCAGTACAAGCTGAGCCAGCCGCGGTCCGCCATGCCGGCCTGCCAGCGCCGGAAGACCTCCGCCAGTCGACTGACCTCGAAAGGGATCTGCTCGAACTTGCCGCCGGGACCGTGATCGATGCTGACGTGCTCGAAGTGGAAGACCATGTCCAGCTCACTGCGGCCCGCGTCGGTGTAGCGGCGGGCCTGCTCGACGGTCGCACCCGGTGTTTCTCCGACGGTGAGGAATGCCGCCGGCCGCGCGCCGAACACCTCCTGACGCATCTCGCGCAGGAACTCGTGAATGCGGGGGCCGTAGCCGTAGAACGGGAAGCCGTCGCCGAGGGTTTCCCCGGGCCGAACCTTCGCCTGCGGTAGGTCCGGATGTTTCGACAGCAGGTTGATGACGTCCATCCGGAAGCCATCGACGCCGCGGTCGAGCCACCACCGCATCATGGCGTGTACCGCTCGCCGGACATCGGGGTTTTCCCAATTCAGGTCGGGCTGTTTGGCGGAGAACAGGTGGAGGAAGTACTCGCCGGTTGCCGGGTCGTGCTGCCATGCCGGACCGGAGAAGAAGGACGCCCAGTTGTTCGGTTCGGCGCCCGGTTCGCCTGGAGTTGTTCCTGGTTTGCTGGGACGCCAGATGTACCAGTCCCGTTTGGCCGAATTCCGGCCGGATCTGGAGTCGATGAACCAGGGATGCTCGTCGGAGGTGTGGTTGACGACCAGGTCCATGACCAATTTGATCCCGCGCTCGTGCAGCGTAGCGATGAGCGCGTCGATGTCGGCGAGTGAGCCGAAGACAGGGTCGATGTCACGGTAATCGCTGATGTCGTAGCCGTTGTCGTCACCGGGTGAGCGGTAGACCGGCGAGAGCCACACTACGTCCACCCCGAGATCGACGAGGTGGTCGACATGTTCCAGGATGCCGGGCAGGTCACCGACTCCGTCACCGTTGCCGTCCGCAAAACTGCGCGGATAGATTTGGTAGACGACGGCCGACGTCCACCACGGGTGGTTGAGCGGCGAATCCGGTGGAGCGATGATGGCGTCAGTGGACAATTGACTCGGCTTCTGTGTCGGTGGTGTCGATCAGCACGAGCTGCCACACTGCCAAAGTCGGCAGCGAGGCGACGGCATAGTCGCCCTCGATCGTGACGGGCAGTGACGCCAGGCCGGCAGGACCGTCAGGGTCTGCCGGCCGTATACGAGGTGTACCCCGGCCCGTGCGGCGGATGCGAAGGGTCGCCGTTCCCGCGTCGCCCGGGTCGCGGCGGGGGGTGTCCCAGGCGGTGTCAACTTGCCCGACGAGGTTGATCAGGTGGACCACGAGCCGGCCGTCCACCTCGACGATGCGCCGCCACACCGATCCCGGGCGCGGGCGGTGGTCGACCGTGACGCGCTGGTATCGGACGTCGAGGTCGCCGTTGTAGTCGTCCGCGTAGGACCCGGTGACCTCAGTGGCGGTGGGCGCGAGCAGCAGTTCGCCGTACTCGACCAGAAAGTCATACCAGCGCGTCAGGAACGCCAGAGTGCTCGGCTCCGCCACATGGTTGCGGACGTAGTACGGATCCACCAGCAGGCGGCCGCCCTCGCCGGCCAGTAATTGGGTTGCCCCATGGGAGAAGAGGGTGGCCATGGTGAACGCGGTGGTCCGGTCGGCCTCTTCCGGACTGGCCGCGGTGTAGACCGACTGGTAGGCGGCGATGACCACCGGACGTGTCGGTGCCAACGCCCGAGCCCGGGTCACCACGGCAGCCAGATCTTCCAGACCGGTGTGCGGCGGCCACACCTCGATGTAGGTGACGTCCTGGGGTGATGCGGTGGTGCGCCAGGTAGGGAAGTCGTTGACGTTGTTGAATACGAGCCGGGCATCGGGCAGTTGCTCTCGCACGCCGGTGATCGTGGTGTCGAAGGAGTCCGCCAGGTCGACCGCTTGGCCATCGGTACGAAACGCTCTCTTCGGATATCCGTACTGGTCGAGGTGAAAGCCGTCGAAACCGAAGCGGGAGGTCGCGGCGGCCAAGTCGGCGCGGAAGTGGGCGAGCCAGTCCGGCGCGGCGGGATCCACCAGGCGCAGGAAGTCGCCCAGCGCGTAGGGGTTTCCGGTCGGGGTGAGCAGACTGTCGTGTACCCACGCCGGCCATTCCTGGTTGCCGACCCCGTACACCGCGGCATAGCCCAGGGCGTCCGCCCCGGCCCGGTGGGCGGCGTCGATCAACCGCCGCACCGTATCCGGCGAGACGGGTTGTCCTAGCGCATCGGCATAGCCGTTCTCGCCGGTGCCCAGCAGGTCAGCGTGACGATAGGCCCAGTCGTAGAACTGGACGGCGGTCAGGTGCAGTCGCCGGAGGAACCGCTCGAGGTCTCCGGTGTCCCGGCCCGGCGCGTAGTCCACGACGAACCCGTAGCGCATGCGGGAGCGTAGGTCGGCGGCTACGTCGACGGCGGTGCGGTGCTGTCGTCCCTCAGCGTCGGTCACCTCGATCCCGTACCCGCCGGGTGGCAGCGAGCCGATGTCGACCATGGGTCCCGTCGCTCGCACGGTCCGGACCGGGTCACCCAGGTGCGATACCCGCACGGTGACGGAGTCTTCGGAGCTGACCTGCAGGACGACCGGTTCGTGCGGACGATAGATGGACCGGGTGGGCAGTGCGGTGAATGTGGTTGGGGCGCCCGTCATCCTTTGACCGCGCCGGAGGTCAATCCCTGAACGAAGTATCGCTGGAACACCAGAAACACAACGATGACCGGAACGATGGCGATGAGCGAGGCCGCGAACACCAGCCCCCATTGCGTTGCGTTCTGCCCCTGGAACAGTTGGATGGCCAGCGGGAGGGTCCGTTTCTGGGGAGTGTTGATAATGGTCAGCGCCCACGGGAATTCATCCCAGGAGGCCAGGAAGGTGAAGATCGTTGCGGTGGCCAGCGCCGGCTTCGCCAGCGGCAGAACGAGGCGGTAATAGCGCACCCAGGGCCCGGCACCGTCCACCTCCATTGCCTGATCCAGTTCGGCAGGTATGGACTGGAAGAACCCGCGTAACAGGAAGGTGTTGAGCGACAGTGAGCCCGCCACGTAGAAGACGATCAAGCCGGTCAGCGAATCGAGCAGCCCGAGATATTTGGCCAGGATGAACTGCGGAATGATCAGCATGATGGCCGGCACCATCAGCCCCAGCAGCAGAATGCGGAACAGCAGCTCCCGGCCGGCGAAGTCGAAGCGCGCGAACGCGTAGGCCATCATCGACGACAGCAGCAGGGATATCGCCGTGGAAGCGATCGCCACCACCAGGGAGTTCAGAAAGTAACGCGAGAAGTCCTGCGATCCCCAGGCGTCGGAGTAGTTGGTCGTCGTTGCAGGGTGTGGAATGAATTGCGGGGGGATGGTGAGCACGTAGGCCTGGGCCTTGAACGATGTGGAGACCATGTAGACGAACGGGGTCACCATGACCAGTGCGCCGATAACCAGCAACAGGTAGCGGATCAGTGCGGCCGGCACCGCGCCGGCCGCTCTGCGGGAGGCCGCCGGCGTGCTCACGTATCACTCGCCGTGCGGCGGAAGACGCGCATCTGGAACAGCGACAGCAAGAACACCCCGAGGGTCAGCAGAACCGCGATGGCCGAACCGTAACCGAAATCCAGATTGCCGAACGCCTGCTGATACATGTAGGTGAGCAGCACGTCGGTCTGGCCACCCGGTGCGCCGTTGGTCATCAACACCACTGAGGTGAACACGTTGAACCCTCCGATGACCAGCATGACGGTGACGAACGCCATCGCCGGCCAGATCGCGGGCAGCGTAACCGCCCGGAACCGTTGCCAGCGCCCGGCTCCGTCCACGGTGGCCGCCTCCTCCAGGTTCTGCGGGACACCTTGGAGCGCGGCCAGGAAAATCATCATGGACCAGCCGATGCCCTTCCAGACGCCGAGTGCGCAGATGGCCACCAGGGCGGTCCATCGCTGCGAGAGCCATGACGTCTGCCCGTCGGTGATGTGCAGGAAGCTTCCCAGGGTGTAGTTGACGAGACCACCGTCGGCGAACAGGAATTTGAACAGCAGCGACACCACCACCCAGCTGGTGACCACAGGAAGATAGAACAGCACCCGGAACAGGGGTTGGACCGGACTCCTGGCCTTCAGCAGCAACGCTATGCACAATCCGATTGCGATCTGTGCAGGCACCGTGAGCAGCATGTACATGCCGCTGTTGGACAGGGTCAACCAGAAGTGCGGGTCGTGGAACGCGCGGCTGTAGTTGTCGAAGCCGAGGAACTTGCTCACCGACCCGGCGACGATGCCCCAGTCGTAAAAGCTGATCTGGAACGCCCGCAGGGTCGGGAAGATGATGAAGGCAGCGAACAGGACGAAGCCCGGAGCCAGGAACACATAGGGAGCGAGCCCGGCGCGCCGGCTGCTACGTCGCGGCGCAGCAGCCGGACCGGCCGCCGGCGCCGGCGCCGGCACGGGGCCGGCGACCGGACCGGCTGCGGTGTGCGCTGCGGTCAAGACCGGTCAGCTCCCTGCTGTCAGCAGCGGGTCGATCTGCTTGGCGGCCGAGGTCAGCGCATCCTTCACCGACGACTGCCCTTGAAACGCCGGTGTCAGCGCGTTCTGCAAGATCGTGTCGACTTTGCCTGAATCGGGGATGGCCAGGCGCGGTTTTGCGGTGGCGAGTTGGTCGGCGAAGACCTTCAGGTACGGGTCGGCCGCGACCTCTTGATCACCGAAGGCGGACACCACCGTCATCTGGCCCGACTTGGCCATGGCCAGCTGGAACTCTTTGCCCTGGGTGAAGGCAAGGAATGCCCGGGCGGCGTCCGGATGTTGCGATGCGCTTGTCATGGCGATGTCCTCGCCGCCGACGACGCTGACCGAACCACCGTCTCCAGCCGGAATCGGTGCGTAGATCGGCGAGAACTTCGGGTATTGGCCCTTCCAGATGTCGCGCATCCAAGGACCGTCGAAGATGGTTGCGTACTTGCCGGTGGGTAACCCGTCGGACGTAGAGGTCGCTCCCTGGTTGCCGGTGATCAGGTTCGGAATCTGCTTGGCATTGTAGAGGTCCACCAGCATTTGAACGGTGGCGACATTCTTGTCACTGTCCAGGTACCCGCTGGCCTTGGTGAGCTTCGCGTCGGTGATCTCACCACCACCGGACCAGATCCACGGCAGGACGTTCCAGCCTTGCAGGCCGCCATCGGCGAAGAGCTGCACCTTGGTGCCTTGAAGTTTGCCGGCCATCATTTTCAGGTCGGCGAACGTCTTCGGTGGCCGGGTCATCCCAGCGGCTTTGAGGGCGTCTGAGCTGGTGATCAGTACCCGGGTATTGGTATCCAGCGGGAGGCCGTAGTAGTGGCCGTTCCACAAGTTGGTGGCGAGCGTGCCCGGGTAGACCGCCTTCGACAACGAGTCGAACGCCGGCATCTTGCCGTCGAGCTGGGCGAACACGCCGAGCTTGCCGAATTGGGCGACCCAGCCGATGTCCGAGCGAACGACGTCCGGGAGCTGGCCGCCGGCGGCGCCCGTGGTCAGCTTCTGCTTGAGCGAGTCATAGGGAATGTCGACGTAGCTGACGGTGACGCCGGGATTGAGCTGCTCGAACTGCGGTATCAGCGTCTTGGTCAGGATGTCGGTTTGCGCGGTGTTACCGCCGTTGCCGTAGGTCCCCCACATGGTCAGCGTGACCGGCGGGGACACCGGCGCCGCCGTGGTCACTGCAGCGCCCGAGGCGGATCCGGCGACGGAGGACGATGCAGTGGAGCCCGCCGAGCTTGACGACTGGGTGCTGCTGCCTGCCGCGCCGGATGGTGCACTCGGCGCGAGCGAACTGCTCGACGTCGAGCTCGCAACCTCCGAGCCGGCCGAGGACGTGCTGGTCACCGCCGACGACGAGGCGGCTACCGAGCCCGACCCGGACGAGCATGCAGCCGCCAGCACGCCGAATCCTACGACCAGGGCACTGACACGAGCCCTTCCCAAACGCTTCATTGCGTTGCCTTCCTTCTTGGAGGTGTGTGCGGAGGACTGATCGCCGATCGAAGTGGTGAGCGGGTGCCTCGGGTGGAGAACAGACTCAACTGCTGGATACTTTCGTACCGGAACCGTTCCGATGTCAAGAGGCAGCGGAACCCGACTCCTCGCCCAGGGGGCGGCGGTCGATGGTTCTTGCACGAAAGCATCACCAGGTGCGAGCATGGGCCCTCAACGACGAGGAGGACGGGTGGCCGCTGTTCAGACGCCGTGGGCGCCGGACACCGGCGCGTCAAGGGCGGTTGCGCTCGAAGTACTCATTCACGGACCGATTTCCCGCAGCGAGATCGCGCGCCGGTTGGAACTGTCCCACGGCTCACTGACCCGGCTGAGCACTCCGCTCATCGAATCCGGGCTGCTCGTGGAAGTCGCAGGACCACCGGGAAAATCCGATCGACGCACCCGCCCACTGGATGTGGTGCCACGCTCGAAGCATTTCATCGGTCTCAAACTGACCGGCGCCGAAGTGCTCGGAGCGCTCGTTGATCTGCGCTCGACGGTGTGCGATTTCACCCGACTACCGTTGCGCGGCAACCACCCCGGTCGCGTCGCCGACACCATGGCGCAGCTGACGGAGCGGCTGGGCCGCGGAGTTCCCGGTGTGACCGCGCTGGGCGTCGGGCTCGGCGGCCTGGTCCGCGACAGTGCAATGGTGGTGCGGGCGCCCTTCCTGGAATGGGAAAATGTTCCACTGGGGGACATGCTGGCCGAGCGCACCGGCCTGCCGACCGTCATAGAGAACGACGTGCTCGCATTCACCGAATCCGAGCACTGGTTCGGGGCCGGCCGCGGCCTGGACCGCTTCGCGGTACTCACCCTCGGAGCCGGCGTCGGATACGGCGCGGTGATCAACGGCAAGATCGTGGCCGGCCCGGATTCAGGCATCGGACTGGTCGGCCACTGGCCGGTCGACCCGAACGGACCGGTGTGCAAGGACGGTCATCGCGGCTGCGCCGCTGCGGTGCTGTCCACCGAAGGCGTCGAGCGGTCGGTGTCTCTAGCTCTCGGTCGCCGGTTGTCCTGCGACCAATGTCTGGATCTCGCCCAAGCCGACGACCCGGCCGCGCGGCGAATCATCGACGACGCCGGCAGCGCGCTGGGCCGATTGATCGCCGCCGTGGCAAATCTCACCGTTCCGGAGCGCATCATCCTCGGCGGCGAAGGTGTCCGGCTGGCCGAGGTCGCCTCGACGGCGATGTACGACGGCATCGCCCGAGACCGCGATCCGCTCGCATCGCCGCTGGATATCCACATCAACCGGGCCGACGAACGACAATGGTGTCGAGGAGGCGGGGTAATCGCCATCCAAACCTACGTACTCGGATCCCATGCCGTCCCTCAGAATCCTGAAGAGTGAGCGGGCTTTGCACGCTCTCCTCTCGGGGACGTGGCGGCATTGCGCAAGACGCCCGCGAGGGGATGTCCAGCGTTTGCCGCGGTCCCCGTGCGAGTTGCCACACCGTGGTCACGATACGGCGGGTGCTCGCCGTATCGACAGGCTGACCATTCGTGAACCACTGGTAGGAGGCGGCGCCCAGGACCAGGTCGAGGAGGACCTCCAGGTCGAGATCGCCACGAAGATCGCCCTGCCTAGCTGCATCGTCAAGGATGTCCAGCAGTGCGTTGCGGCGCGGGCGAAGGTAGTGCTCGGCGAACTTCTCTTTCAATGTGTCGTCGTCGCTGCGGGCGGTGAGTGCCAGCACGGTCCGCCCTATCGAGGAGCTCGTCATTTCAGCAACGAGCTTGGTGACCAGCCCGGTGAAATCTGCCAGCGGATCGTTGCTTCGGACGACAGTCATCGAGGGCGCGGTACGCAAAACGGCGTCCACGACCAGCTCAATCTTAGTCGGCCACCTTCGGTATACGGTCGGCCGGCCGACTTTCGACCGGGTGGCGACCGCCTCGATCGTCAGCTCGTCGTACCCAAGCTCTCCGAGCAGTGCGATCGTCGCGCCGACAATTGCCTGTTCGAGTCGGTCGTCCCTGGGGCGCCCGCGGCGCGGCGCCGGCGTACCCGGGCTCGCTTGCTCCGAGCCGGCGGAGTTGCTCATCCCACCACCGCGCGCGGGGCCGCCATCTGCGGCTGGGATCCGGCCGGTGCGGTTGGCCGAATGGTTCGGTTCCGACTGAGTCGCAGCAGGAGCAACGCGCAGGCCGCGCCGTAGATCACGAGCACCATCAAGGCAGTAACCAGGTGATGCCCGTTGAAATAGGTGACGGCGCGGATCAGGGACACCGCGGCGTTGGTCGGAAGGATACTTGCCAAGAAGCGCCATCCCCCGGTGAGCATCTGGGCCGGAACCGACCCTCCTGACGTTGGATTACCAAGGATTACCAGCGTGCCGATGGCGACCACGAGCCCTGGCATGCCCCACAGTGATAACAGTGCGGCCGTGAAGATCCCGACCGAGAACACGATCAGACTGCCTGCTCCGATCAGTGCCCACGGCGCTCCGGTGACGACGCCCATCACGGGGTCCAGCAGGACGACACCCAAGATGGCCGAGCTGACCGCGTAAGCCGCGGTCCAGCCCATCAGTGTGATCACGCCGCGAGGGGTCCGCGACGCGCCGCCCATCACCCGCGTGAGGAGCATCATTCCCAAGTACCCGCCGATCACCCAACCGATAGCGAGTAGGAAAGTGCCCATCCCTCGCCGATCGGCGGGCGGCAAGGGGTGTACATCCACAGTCCTGACCGGTCGGCCTGCATGTTCGGCGGAAGCGGCGACCGACGATTCGACAGCGCCAATCAGTGACGGCCCGAAGGCGCCGGCCACGTACAACGTCTCCCCGGCGTCATCAACCACCACCGCCGCGGGTATGTCGCCGTCGTCCACTGCGGCTTGTGCAGTTGCGGTGTCGGGAATCGCTCGATAGGAGACCCCGGGTATGGGTGCAATCGCAGATGCCACCGCCGCCGAGTTGGATCCAACTGGGACCACGATGCCGACGGTGACGTCCTGCAGTGTGGGCTTGCTCATTGCCCCGGTGAACGCGGCCACCAGTGCAAGTTGAGCCGCGACAGCCGCCAGCATCACCACGATGACGCGGACGTGTGAAGCCAGTGCGCCGCGGTGGCGTGCATGCTTGAGCAGAGGGCCTGTCACTACCGAATCGGACTCAGAACTCATACCGCCTCCCAAACGATTACGTATCGTATCGTAACGTAAGTCGGCCGCTGGGTCGCTGTCAGGTGGACAAGTTCACGACCACGTCCTCGAGGTAGTTGATCGCTTCGTCCCCTGCACCCCCTCAAGCCGGTCCTCCTCGCGCTTGAAGGCGCCGCCCGAGCCTGAGCGAGTTCCGGCGATCACCGAACGATGCTTCAGCGGAACGGGCAACAGACGCCGCTAATCTCGTGGCATGACTGAACCAGCGCCGTCGGGTGACCTTGCCGTTGGGAGCCCGGTGGCGGTGGGTGCCCGCGCGGCTTATGACGCGGTGGCCCGCGCATACGACCGGCAGTTGGGCGGCGAACTCGACGGAAAGCCGCTGGACCGCGCCCTGCTGACCGGATTCGTCGAGCTGGTCGGGGCGGGCCCGATCGCTGACGTGGGTTGTGGACCCGGGCACGTCACCCGTTTCCTGGCACGACAGCACGCGGACGTGGTGGGAGTCGACATCTCACCGGGCATGATCGCCGTTGCCCGCGATCGGGCACCCGAGGTGACGTTCACGGTGGGGTCCATGCTGCGACTCCCGGTCGCCGACGCGGCGTGGGCAGGTGCCGTGGCTCTGTACTCGATCATCCATCTGACGGCCGATGAGAGGGCGACGGCGTGCCGCGAGTTCGCTCGGGTGATACATCCCGGCGGCTGGCTGCTGGTCGCATTCCACGTGGACAGCCCCGAGTTCGCGACCGGGGAGGTGAACCACCTGACCAGGTGGTTCGGGGAGAGGGTCGAGCTCGACGGGTATTTCCTCGAGCCGACGGAGGTTGCGGCCCAGCTGGAAGCTGCCGGTTTCGCACTGATGGCCACGGTCGAACGACAGCCGGCTCCCGAGGTCGAGTACCCGAGTCGACGCTGCTACCTGCTCGCGCAGCGCCACTGATCCGTGGGCTCACCGTTCTGGCATTGGATCCGGCCGGCCTGCTAGTACTACAGGGCTAGATCGTTGGCTTGCGGGTGGTTTCAGCAGTTCGTGGGGTTTTTGGGATCTCTGGGACGCGGACCGGTCGGTGTGGTCGACGGGAAGGGCCGGGGCCGGCCGACCCGGTC
>JAABUT010001178.1_pt1 | contig 31566 bp, 32 predicted proteins | sample 5559281 | NCBI WGS metagenome assembly JAABUT01 (sample SAMN10711880, study PRJNA513359) | rock metagenome | isolation source: Antarctica rocks | place: Antarctica: Victoria Land, Ricker Hills nord | collected 2016-01-04 | reverse complement strand
CCAGCAACTTCCCGACGGTTCGTCGGGGCTCGTCAGGATCTGCGGGCGTCATCGTCTGTCGGAACTGACCGCGGAGCTCCTCCTGCACCCGCTGGCCATCACCCCGGGCGACACGCAGCAGCAACGCATCCTTCTCCGGCCGGGGGTCGCGAAGCCTGGCACCGCCGCCCGAGTAGCGTCCGGAGGATGGACTACAGAACTCTGGGAAACAGCGGTGCCGTGGTATCGGAGTTGGCACTCGGCACGATGACGTTCGGCGCCGAAGCCGACGAAGAGGTTTCGCACGCGATCCTCGACGCGTACGTGGAGGCGGGGGGCACCTTCGTCGACACCGCTGATGTGTACAGCAGCGGCGACTCGGAAACGATCATCGGCCGCTGGCTGGCGGCGCATCCGACGGACGCCGCGCAGGTGTTGATCGCGACCAAGGGCCGCTTCCCGATGGGCGACGGGCCGAACGATCTGGGAACGTCTCGCCGTCACCTGCTGTCTGCGCTGGATGCCTCGCTGGAACGGCTCGGCGTCGAGCACATCGACCTGTACCAGATGCACGCCTGGGATGGACCTGTACCAGATGCACGCCTGGGATGGACCTGTACCAGATGCACGCCTGGGATGCGGTAACGCCGCTGGATGAGACGCTGCGCTTCCTGGATGATGCCGTGCGGGCCGGAAAGATTTCCTACTACGGCTTCTCGAACTACCTGGGCTGGCAGCTGACGAAGGCGGTGGCGCGGGCTGCGGCGCTCGGCTTCACTATGCCGGTGACGCTGCAGCCGCAGTACAGCCTGCTGGTGCGCGACATCGAACACGAGATCGTGCCCGCCTCGCTGGATGCCGGCATCGGATTGTTGCCGTGGTCCCCGCTGGCCGGGGGCTGGCTCAGCGGCAAGTATGTCCGCGACCAGCCGCCGACGGGGGCGACCCGTCTCGGCGAGGACCCAAAGCGCGGCATGGAAGCCTGGGAGGCGCGGAACGCGGACGAGCGGACCTGGACGGTGCTGGATGCGGTCAGCGCCATCGCGACCGCGCACCGGGCGAGCGCCTCGCAGGTGGCGCTGGCCTGGTTGTCGGCGCAGCCGGCCGTGTCGTCCGTGATCCTCGGCGCCCGCACCGTCGCGCAGCTGCAGGACAACCTCGGCGCAGCTGAGCTGGGTCTCACTGCGGCCGAACTCGGGACGCTGACCGATGCCAGCGCGCCCCGCATTGACGATTACCCCTACGGCACAGCCGGTGTGGCGCAACGACATCGCAGCATCGCCGGCGGCCGCTGAAGAGGAACAGGTCACCCGGAGTCCAACCGCCGCCGAGTTCGTTGCGCTCCGCAAGACCGAGAACGTGGCTTGTTCTGTCCGGCGCCCGTGGCGACCTGCTGCAGCGCCCCGGATGCGGCCGAGCACGAACAATCGCTCCAGCGTCCCGTAGCCGGGTCGGTCGTTGGACTCGCCGTAGAGGGAAAGAACGTGATTCGGCCGCAACAGGGTCGAAGCCGACCTCCGCATAGGCCCGCATGCGGGCATCGAGGTCGTTCTGGCCCTCGGATCATCACCTGAACCATGTCGCGCAGACCGAGTCCGGCCAGCAGCCGGCGATCATCTGGCACCGGTAGTGCGGTTCTGGAAGGTAGCAATCGAGTCACGCCGCTCAGCATCATTCGATGCCAAATTTGATGCATCGGGGTCATCCCGCTGAAAGATCGGATCCCTATGCGCACCACACTGAACCTCGATGACGCGTTGATCGCGAAATCCGCTGAGCTCACCGGCACTACCGAGAAGTCGCAGCTCGTCCGTCTGGGACTGCTGGCACTGATCGCCCAGGAAAGTGCCCGCCGACTGGCCAGCCTCGGCGGCTCCGACCCGACCGCGGCCGCACCGCCGCGGCGTCGGATGTCCTGAGTGGCAACGGTTCTGGTCGACACCGCGGTGTGGATCGACCACCTGCACGTCGGGGTCCCGGACTTGGTGGCGCTGCTTCAACAGGCACGGGTGTGCACGCACCCGATGATCATCGGCGAATTGGCATTGGGAACTCTCGGGCGCCGCGACCAGGTGATCACCCTGCTGTCCGACCTGACCGAAGCGACTGAAGCAACACACGGTGAGGTTTTGCAGCTGATCGACTCACAACAGTTGTCGGGCAAGGGCTTGAGTCTGGTCGACGTGCACCTGCTGGCGGCGACCCTCCTCACTCCCGACACGATGCTCTGGACCCGCGACAAGCGCCTGCGCGCTGCCGCGGCCGATGCCGGAGTGGCGACGGCCTGAGCGGGACGCGTGTCGGCGGCTCATCCGGCTTCTGGCGGGCGACGGATCTCGAGTTCGTTGCGGTCCTCGATCACCGGCTCGCCGTGGTGCCGACGCACTACCCGTGCCCACCACAGCCCGTCGTCGCGCCGAGTGCTCTCCCAAGTCAGCGAACCGGACACCCAGGCCGCGCCCACACTCACCTCGCAGGGCTTCCCGGTCGTCGGAATCGCCGGCTCTGGGCGGTAAACCGATCGGTGCCGGTCCAACCACTGCGGCGTGCAACAGAATTCGCACGGCTCCCGTTCGCCGGGACTGATCGCGGCCCAGGTGGTCGGCTCGACCGCGTGCACGGTTTGATCCTGGGCCCGGGCGCCTCGCTGGCCGCGGAGCAGTTGTGGGCAGTCCGGGTCGTTGTGGAACGCCCGGCCACCCCGGGTGCGGTAGCCGTGCAGCCGCACTCCGGTCGGCGGCGTTCTGCACAGGTCACACTGATCGGGCGGCAACAAATGCCGGCATTCGTCGTCCATCGAACTCACCCCGGGTCATTGTGCCGGACGAGCGCACACTGAGCATGCCTGCGCCGACGTGAGGACTCGGGCACGTAGCGGCGCGGATACACCCATGTTCCTACCAGCAGCGGTCGACCACAACGCTCAGCGAATCATGGACAAGGCGGGCACACTCGGGCTATGGCTGGTCACCCGTTTGTGGTCCAGGGGGACCTGCTGAAGATCGCCTGCGACGAAATCCTTGTTCCGACAGACGCTTCCGGGATCGTGACGCCAGCGTGGAAGTCGCTGGGTACGCCGAGCCTTCCTGACCGGTGGGGGGACGACGGCGTGCGCGTCACAGCGGTCGCGGACCGGCTCGGGCACCATATTCGCTGGGTGAATACCGGCGGCGTCCCCTCGAGCGCCGAGGCGAGGATTGGGTGGCTCCGGGATGGGGTTCGGTCGGGGCTTCAGTCGGCCGCCGCCGATCTCGGAGATCGGCGGCCTCTATACAAACGGGCCAAGCATCTGATCGGGCTGCCGTTGTTCGGGACCGGAGCGGGCGGCTTCGACGGCATCCGCGGCGCCGCGATTAACGGCCTGCTGAGCGTCTGTGACGAGGTAGCCCGCGACCGAGACTGTCACCGGGCGAGTCCGGCGATCGTGCGATTTACAGCACCACACCGGTGGGCCGTGGCCAGACCAGCTCGACGTTGCGGTCGGCGGCGGCGCCGCGGAGGCCGTCGACAGACGGATCCGGGCGGGCGTTCTCCTGCGGGTCGTTGGCCGCAAGCTCGCGGGACAACGATGCCAGCGCGAGGGAGGAGTCGAGCTTGCCGTTCCATGCAGCGGGAGCGGCGCTATCGACGACCGTTCCGAAGATGGACAGCGTCTGATCACCGTTGTCCACAATCTCAATGGTGCGGGCTTGTTGCGGCCAATCGATGTGCGAGGCGGTGGTGACCTCCCAGAAGCCGCCGCCTCCAGAGCGGAGCCGAGGAGTCACGGCGTTCTCATGGGTGTGCCCATTGACCCAGAGGATCACCTGCGGATTGGCCAACAAGGTATCCAGCACCGCCGGCCCCAACACCCGAGGAGACAGATCACCGCCGGTGCCGACCAGGAAGTTGTTCATGGTGTCCCCGGTGTGATGGCTGAGGATGACGGTGAGCCGAGAGGGCTGCTGGGCCAGGGTGAGCAGGAGCCACGCGTATTGTCCGGCGTCCAATGAGCCGTCAGCTTCACCGTTCTCGTTGACCGTATCCAACACGATGAACCGGACGGGTTGAACAGTAACGCCTTTGCTACTGGGTCCGGTGACATCACGCACGTAGTACGCGGTGCCAGCCGTTCGATTGGGGGCGGTGAACCCGTGTCCGGCCGGGCTGCCGATGGTGGTGAAATGGGCGGCGACCACATCGGCGCGGGAAACGAGCCGGCGGGCTGGGTCGGGGCTGACCAGCCGCGCCGGCACGGTGGCCAGGGCAGTGTGGGCGGACACGCCGCCGGCTTGGAGCTGGCTGACGAACGTGGAGAGGTCGACGCCGGGCGGGAGGCCCAGCGGTTTGATCGAGCCCACGGCCAGCGCATTCAGGACCGGCAGAACCGGGAAGTTTCCGGTGACAAGGCCGTCGTGGTTACCGTGCACGGCCAACCAGGGCAACCTCAATCCGGCCGCGGTGAACGGCGCGATCGCGGCTTTGAGGAGGCCCGGGACGGCCGGAAAACCGTAGCTGGACCGGTAGACGTCAGTGCCTGCGGTCGCACCGGCGGGTGTGCCCTCGGGATGCCAATAGTGCGGGTCGTAGCTCGCGGCATTGCCGTCGGCGACACCCTCGAACACTCCGATCCGGCCGCTGTCCGGGGTGAGGCGGCGTCCGTCCAGGACGTCGATCATCCAGCGCAACTCGTTGTACTGGCAGTTGTCGGTGGCATCACCGGTACTGACGGCGAATTGGAGGGCCGCGCCGGTGGCGGGTGCGGTCGACAGGGCGTTGACCGCCCGGACAATGGCGTCGGCGACCTGCACGGTCAACATCTCCTGCGGACGGTACGACGCTTGGAATGGTACCTGTGGCGTGCTGTCGGAGATTCGGTCGAGAAACTCGAATCGGGCCGGAGACTGGGTGTCCTGCACATGGATGTCGGTCAACTGCACGAAGGCGGCGAGGGGCCGCCTGGTCGAGCGACGCCCGGCGGACGGCGTTCCACCGAGGTCCGACCTCAGTGTGTAGAGCTCTCCCGGTCCTGTGACATGCCGGCGAAAACCGGAAGTGGTCGGTGCGCCGCGAAGCAGCGTGCGGGACAGCGTCGTTCCGGCTGTCGTGGTCGCCGGCACTGCAGTGGCAGCAGTGGAAGCGGCGAGCGCAGGGTCGTTGCCCATCCCGAGCTCGGTAGCAGCCGCAGCTGCCAGCACTGATCCGGCGCCCAACCGCAGCGCTGTTCGACGGTTGACTCCCCGCCCGCGAAAACCGTTGTCCACCGTCGATAGCCCCAGTCCCATTTGCAGTACACCGGGCACCCGCCCCGCTTGGTCAACCTGACACACCACGGTGTTGTCCACCTGAACAGCAGGACAACACTGCGGCGTGGCCGGCGCCCGACCCGTTGTCAGCCGCCGCGCGACCGGCTCGGGTCAGGGCAGGATCGCGATGAGTTCAGTACTCGGGTGATCTGAGTGGGTTGTGGTTGTGGTTGCTGATCAGGGTTGTCGTTCACGGAATTATGCGGCGTAGATTCACCCAAGCGGAATTGGATGGCGTAATCCTGTCGTCCTAAACCGGGAGGTTACTCCGATTGGGGCGATTTCATCTCAGTCGGCTCAACAAGCTCATCCGAACTCGGAGTTGCAGACTCCGTTCGGTGCCCGGTTGGGGGGCACGGTACGCCAGATAATTCCGCGGAATCCCGCCATCTAAAGCCGCGTTTTACAGGCTGGGGTGTTGGTCGAGTCGCTCAGTTGACCTTGCGGCGACCTGCGGACCCGGATTGTGCAGAAGGACATGTCAAGGCTTGAAACCAGGGAAAGGCAGGGCCCTCGCCTGACGTTCAGGCGGTCAGTTCCATCGCCAACCGCACGACGGCCAGCCAGATCCTGTTGCGCAACAGCATGCATCGAGTTCGGCACGAGAGCGTTGGACATGGATGCGGCGGCGTGTTGCGGGCGATCCGGGGTTGCCAGGCCATGCGTCATGTGTTGAACCTCTGCGACTACGACGGAAAGGGCACCGAGGTGGTTGGCGCACCGGATCGGCTGATCATCGGTCGCGGCGTCGCACTGTTGGAACCCGACGAACAGCCCAAGAAGCTATTCTCCCGCCTCTGACGAGGCGACCCCAGGAGGCGACCCCTGGCCGATGCAACCTGTGTACCGCCCGCGGCTGCGTTGTCGGTTGCCAAATTATCTGGCATATTTTTTACCACATTATTTGGCCGTACGCCGGGTGTCGTGGCGTGAGCGCTAGACCTTCAGGGTGGGGGCGGTGGTGCGGTGCCGAGCTTGGAGGAGCGGTTGGCGGTCCTGAGTCCTCATCTGTATGACGCGGTGCCGTTGAGTGTTACGGCCAAGATGGCTGGGGTTTCGACCCGGACTGCGCGGCGGTGGTTGGCCAGTTATCGGGCGGACGGCGCTGCCGCGCTGGTGCGATCCGGGCGGGCTGACCGCGGCGGCTGGCGGATCCCGGCCGAGCTGGTGGAGATCATCGAGGGTTTGGCGTTGCGAAGGCCCGCGCCGCAGATCGCGCAGGTACACCGGAAAGTGGCGGAGGTGGCTGGGCAGCGCGGCTTGCCGGCCCCGTCGTACAACTCGGTGCGACGAGTCATTCAACGCCTGGACCGCGGGCTGCTGGCGTTGGCCCACCATGATCCTGACGTCTACCGGGACGAGTTCGAGTTGGTGCTGCGCCGCGAAACGGTCCATCCCAACGATGTGTGGCAGGCAGATCACACCGAGCTCGATGTGCAGGTTCTGGACGAGTCGGGTCGGTCGGTGCGGCCGTGGCTGACGGTCATCCTGGACGACCATTCGCGGGCCGCCGCCGGCTACACCGTGTTCCTTGGGAGCCCGACCGCGGTGCAGACCGCTCTGGCGCTCCGGCAGGCGATCTGGCGGAAGGCCGATCCGCGGTGGGCGGTCTGCGGGATACCGACGACGCTGTACTCCGATCACGGCGCGGATTTCACCAGCAGCCACATCAGCCAGGTGCGCGCCGACCTGCGGATGCAGCTGATCCACTCCACACCGGGTGTGCCCCGCGGACGCGGCAAAGGCGAACGCTTCTTCGGCACCGTCACCACCGAATTGCTGCCCACACTGCCCGGTCACATACCGCCGGGCAACCACGGTCGGCCGGTCAGTTCTGCGGCATTGACGTTGTCGCAGCTGGACGAGGCGGTCGGTGGGTGGGTCACCGGCATCTACCACCAGCGTCGGCACCTCGAAACCGGGCAGCCGCCAGCGCAGCGTTGGGCAGCCGGGGGTTGGCTGCCGCGCATGCCCGAATCGCTGGAAGCCTTGGACCTACTGCTCCTCACTGTGCGCACCCCGCGCAAGGTGCAACGCGACGGCATCCATCTGCATGCCCTGCGGTACTTCGCCACCACCCTGGCGCCCTACGTCGGTGAAGCGGTGACCATCCGCTACGACCCACGCGACCTGGCCGAGATCCGCGTCTACCATCACGATGAGTTCCTGTGCCGGGCCGTCGCCCCCGACATCGCCGCCGCCACCATCTCCATGCAGGACCTGCAAGCGGCCCGCAACGAGCGCCGCCGGGAGTTGCGGGAGCACCTCACCGCCCGCCGGAGCCTGGCCGACCTGCTCAACGATCCGCGGCCGGCAAGCAGCGGACGCACCCCCGACACGCAGGCCGCCCTACCGCCAGCGGCTGCGGCGGCGCACCGCCTGAAGCTGGACCGCGAAGACTGAACCCGACCACGAAGGGGTATGGCCATGGCCGAGCAGATCGACATCACCGGCCGAACGCGGCCGCCCCCCGCCGACTTCCAGATCACCAAACAACACCGCCGCTTCGTGGTTCGCCGACGCGGTCCGCCGGCACCGCTACATCGGGGGCCTGCTACGGCGCGCGCCCGGCCTGGGCAAGACCCTGTCCGCCCGCACCTACTCCGCCGCCGACGACTGGGACCACTCGATATGCTCATCAACGCCAACAAATAGCTGCAGTGTTGCGACGACAGCTAGAAACCGCCTCTCGCGCTGTCTGGCGTGGTTTGGCCGAATTGAGTGGCGTATTCCACCTGTCAGCAGCCCATCGCCGCAGCTCAGAAGGTTGCTACTGTCGGTGGCCTTCGAACACAATGTCGATATCTACGCCAGATAGCGTGATCGAAGTACGCCACTTAATTCGACCGGTTACACACCTCGGCCACCCTCACGACCCAGCCAACCCCGCCCACGTCGAGACCAACACCGTCACCAGCATCACCGGCGGGAACTTCCGCCTCATCGAACGCGTGATGACCCAAGTAAGGCGTCTGATCCATCCAGATCAACCAACTCGACCAGATCACCCCGGACGTTATCCACGCAGCCCGACAGATGCTCGTCGTCGGCACCACCCAGTAGTGCCAGATACCGTGGACAAACGGTGCCAACTAATTGGCAATTTAACACCAGGGTGGATGTCAACGGCGTGCTCCGGCAGCACCTGAACCTCCGAAAGGTCTCCTTCGCGGCAATGGACGCCGCTGTCGCCGCGACCGGTATGGAGTACGGCGGAATCACCCCGATCGGCCTGCCGGGGGACTGGCCGATCCTGATCGATAGGGCAGTGACCGTCGCCGGTCCCGTCGTCCTCGGTTCCGGTCGTCGAGCGTCGAAGATCGTGGTGGACGGAGCCGCGCTCGCCACCCTCCCGCGAGCATCGGTGCTCGACGGACTGGGGCTGCCGCGAGGGTGACGTTGAGGCGGTCCCTGCATGGGAACAGCAACCGTCGTTGCATCCTGCGCAACCAGTTGCGTAATCGAGACATAGTTGCCATTCACCGCGGCAGATCACTTTGCTACGTTCTGCTGCAGTTCACCGAACGGATACCTGCACAACGCACGCTGCAACAGCGCAACGCCGTCGAGGGCTCTCATTCCGAAAGGCCCTCGTCGCTCTCCGAACTGCCACCACCAACAGGATCGTCACCAGGAGGATGAAGTGCGAGTTCCCACCACACCGCGCAGGATCAGTGCGCCCCGCCGGGTCGGCGCCGTCGCCAGCCTTGCAGTCCTTACCCTGACGGCCGCGGCCTGTGGTTCGAGCAGCACGCCGGCGGTCGGTTCCTCCAGCAGCTCGTCCGCCACCAGTGCCTCGAGCAGCAGCAGCGCGGCGGTTCCGGCTTCCAGTTCAGCAGCCCCGGGGTCCAGCCAGGCCGCGTCGTCGTCGGCTCCGATGTCGAGCAGTGCTCCGATGTCGAGTGCTCCGATGTCCAGTGCAGCAGCCGGCCCCTCGTCCTCAGCGGGCAGTTCCGGCGCGGCCAGCACCACGGATGCGGCCAAGGCAACCTCCGCCGCAGATCTCGGTGGGATGGATGCGCTTGTCGCCGCCGCCAACAAAGAAGCTGCTCTGAACGTCATCGCGCTGCCGCCGGACTGGGCGAACTACGCCGAGGTGATCGCCGCGTTCCAGAAGAAGTACCCCGGCATCAAGCTCGAACAGCAGGCCCCGAACGCCTCCAGCGCCGACGAGATCGCCGCGGCCAAGACCAATGCCAACACCAAGGCCGCTCCCGACGTGTTCGACCTCGGCACGCCCGTGACGCTGGCCAATCTCGCGCAGTTCGCTCCGTACAAGGTCGCCTCCTGGGCCGATATCCCGGAGGTCAACAAAGAGGCCACCGGCCTCTGGTACAACGACTACACCGGGACCATGTCGGTCGGATACGACTCCAGCACCTTCGGCGAGGTGACCGACATCAAGTCGTTCACCGACTCGAAGTACAAGGGCGTGGTGGCTCTGAACGGTAACCCGACAAAGGCAGGCTCCGCTTACAACGGTCTGCTGGCTGCGAACCTGGCCGTCGGCGGCACGCTCGACGACCTGTCGAAGGGCATCGACTACTTCAAGGGCCTGGCCGATGCCGGCAGCCTCTACAAGGGCGACGCAACGCCGTCCACCATTCAGTCCGGTGAGGTGGGCGTGGTCTTCGATTGGTCCTACAACCAGCCCGGCTACAAGAAGGCTGTTGACAAGCAGGGCGGGTCCTGGAAAGTCTTCGTGCCCAAGGGAGCCGCTGTCGGTGCCTACTACAACCAGGCCATCAACAAGGAAGCCCCCCATCCCGCCGCGGCCCGGCTCTGGGAAGAGTTCCTCTACACGGCCGATGCCCAGAACCTGTGGCTCAAGGGTGGTGCCAACCCGGTACTGCAGGCCGCGCTGGTGAAGGCCGGCACCATCGACAAGGCCGCGCTGGAAGCGCTGCCGTCGGCGGAGACCCCGCAGGTCCAGACCGCGGCGCAGATCAAGGCCGGCTCGGCCTACGTCGGCCAGAACTGGTCCAAGGTCACCGGCTGATTCCGCGGTCACCGGTCACCGAGTCATCAGTCGCCTCGCCCATCACCAGATGACGACACAGACCGTCGCACCGACCGCTGCTCCTGCGAGCGGCGGCCGGGGGCGGCTGCGCAAGCTGGCCATCGCCGCACCCACCCTGCCGTTCTTCCTGTATGTCGCGCTCTTCCTGCTCTTCCCGACGGTGCTTGTCGTGGTCGGTGCCTTCCAGAGCCAGTCGGGGGCCCTGACCTTTCACAACCTGTCGGTGCTGGGCACCCCCGCGGTGCGCAGCGCGACCCTGTGGTCGCTCTCGCTGTCGCTGCTCTCCGCGCTGACCGGCGCCATCGTCGGTGGTCTGCTGGCATATGCGCTGGCCACGGCGAGTCCGAACGGTCTGCTGCGGCGATCGGTGATCTCGATCTGCTCGGTGCTGGCGCAGTTCGGAGGTGTGCTGCTGGCCTTTGCGTTCATCGCCGTCATCGGTCGCACCGGCATGGTGACCACCTGGATCAAGAATGTGACCGGAACTCCTTTCGACACCACCTGGCTGTACGACTTCAAAGGTCTGGCCCTGGTCTACGCCTACTTCCAGATCCCGCTGATGGTCATCGTCTTCCTGCCCGCGCTGGACGGCATCCGACCGCAGTGGCGGGAGGCAACCGAGAGCCTCGGCGGTTCGACGTGGGTCTACTGGCGCAGTGTGGCCGGCCCGATCCTGTTGCCCGCCTTCATCTCTTCCACGCTGCTGCTGTTCGCGAACGCTTTCTCCGCCTATGCAACCGCAGCCGCCCTGATCAGTCAGTCGGATCCGCTGCTGGCCACCCAGATCCGCGGCGCGCTCACCAACGAGGTTAGTGTCGACAACACCAACAAGGCACAGGTTCTCGCCCTGCTGATGGTGGTCGTGGTGGCGATCGTCATGGCGCTCTACGCCTGGCTTTCCAAGAGGGCATCGAGGTGGCTCGGATGACGGCGACAGATCTGACCGCAAATGCGGCGGCGCCCGAGCGGGCCGGTCGGCCGACGCCGTCTGCCGGTGGGCGCCCGAAGAAGCTCCGCGCCGGCAACCGGCGCAAGCAGGCGGTATTCCGCTGGGTCGTTGTCACCGTCGTGCTGATCTTCTTCGCACTACCGTTGATCGCGCTGCTGGACTTTTCCACCAGACTCCGCAACGGTTCTCGCAACTGGGATTCCTGGCAACCGATCATCCATCTCGCGACGGCCACCGATGCGGCCAGCCAGGAGATCCGGGCCGGCTTGGTCAATTCGCTGTACCTGGTGGTGCTGACCATTGCGATCATGCTTGTCATTCTGGTTCCCACGATGGTCTGGGTCCGGTTGCGGGTTCCGAAGTTGCGCCGCGCGATGGAATTCATCTCGCTGCTGCCGCTGACCATTCCGGCGGTCGTGCTCGTGGTCGGCCTGGCGCCGATCTACCGGAAGATCTCGAACATTCTCTCCATCAATTCCATCTGGTTATGCTTCGTCTACGCGATTCTGGTGCTGCCCTTCGCCTATCGCTCGCTCGATGCCGGGCTCGAGGGGATCGACACCAAGACCCTCTCCGAGGCAGCCCGTTCACTGGGTGCCTCGTGGGGCCAGGTGCTGTTCCGGATCGTGCTGCCGAACATAAAATCCGCTCTGATCAGCGCGTGTTTCATCTCGCTGGCTCTGGTCTTCGGCGAATACACGATCGCGTCCTTGCTCGGCCGGAAGAATTTGCAGACGGCGGTATTCATCGTCGGCCAGGGCGACGCGAAAACCGCGGCGGGACTGGCGCTCGTCGCTCTGCTGTTCGTGTTCGTGTTGCTGTTCGCCCTGTCGTTCGTAGGTAATTCCCGGCGCAGAGCCAAGAAGGTAACCGGTACACCGACGGTCGGGTCTGCTCCGGGCGGACCGGCGCCGGTCGGCCCGGCCGGAATTGCACCGTTGGCCGGCGTCGAATCGAACATGGCCGAGCCAATCACCGCTTCCTCCACGACCGGGACGAGAACGACATGACGATTGCGGAATCCAAAGTAGGCGCAGGACCCCGGAGCAGCGCCGGAGCGGCTGCCCGCAAAAGAGTACGGGTCCAACTGCAGGGTCTTCGACGGTCCTTCGGTGACGTGCACGCGCTCGACGACATGAGCCTGGACATCGCGCCCGGGGAACTGGTGGTGCTGCTGGGACCGTCCGGGTGTGGCAAGACCACTGCGCTGCGAGTACTGGCCGGCCTCGAGGACGCCGACGCGGGTCGGGTGGTGGTCAACGGTATTGATGTTTCAGGTGTTTCGACAGCCAAGAGGGACATGGGCATGGTGTTCCAGGCCTACTCGCTCTTTCCCCACATGACGGCCAGGGACAACGTGGCCTTCGGGCTCCGCCTGCGCGGCAAAGGTTCTGCCGACCGGAAGCGACGCGCCCAGGAGTATCTGGAGCTGGTGGGGCTGGACGACCACGCCGACCGCTACGCGAACCAGATGTCGGGTGGGCAGCAGCAGCGGGTCGCACTGGCCCGAGCGCTCGCCATCTCGCCACAGGTGCTGCTGCTCGATGAACCGTTGTCCGCGCTGGATGCGAAGGTGCGGGTGCAGCTTCGCGACGAGATCCGACGGATCCAACTCGAGGTTGGCATCACCACGCTGTTTGTCACGCACGATCAGGAGGAGGCGCTGGCGGTCGCCGACCGGGTCGGCGTCATGCGGGCCGGCCGGATCGAACAGATCGACAAGCCGGACGTCATCTATCGGGCGCCCACCTCCGCCTTCGTGGCGGAATTCATCGGGTTGACCAACAAGCTACCCGGGGTCGCTTCGGGGGACACCGTATCCGTGCTGGGCAACTCCGTGCCGCTCCTTCCGGGCTCGCCCTCTTCGGGGCCAGTAGTTGCGTTGGTCCGGCCGGAAGCCGTCCGGATGACCGCGACCCGGAGCAACGGCACCACAGTGGGCTCGATGGGCACGACCACCGCTGCTACTGCCACCGTGGTGGCGACCAGTTTTCTCGGTGCCCACGGGCGGGTGCAGGCCAGACTCGCGGACGGCGCGCTCCTGCTGGCGCAGATGTCGGTGGGGGAGACGGTCGCCCTGTCCGTCGGCGACGTGGTCGAAGTGAAGATCGCGCCGAGCCCGGTGCTCGCCACCGCCCGAGCCAACTGACCGTTCCTGGCGGGACTGGACTCCTCCGGTCCGCGGTCGGGCAGGATGAGCAGCATGACGACGACGAATGCCGGCGGGACCGCTGACCTCCTCGATCTCGCGGAGCGGATGGCCAGGGCGGCGGGTGCCGAGCTGATGAGCCGGTACGGGAACATCCAGGGCCTGGGAACGAAGTCGTCGGCGACGGACCCGGTATCGGACGCGGACAGGGCCGCCGAGGCGCTCGTTGCGGCGATGCTGCTGGAGCAGCGGCCGCAGGACGGGATGATCGGCGAAGAAGGCGCTGCCCGCGGGTCGGAGTCCGGGATCACCTGGGTGATCGATCCCCTGGACGGTACGGTCAACTACTTGTACCAGTTGGACAATTTCTCGGTCAGCATTGCCGCTGAGGACGCCGAGGGTGGCCTTGTCGGCGTGGTTTCGACCCGGTGATGAACCGCATGTACACCGCAGTTCGCGGCGCCGGTGCATTTCTGGACGGCCGGGCGTTGCGGGTGAATGAATCGGTTGAACTCGACAATGCTCTGCTGGGAACCGGTTTCGGGTACAGCGCCGAACGAAGATCAGCGCAGGCAGCCATTCTCGCAACCCTGCTGCCGCGGATCGCGCCCCCGTGATCCGCGCCTACGAGAAGCGTTGCGCTGTCTGCGCTCTCAACCACCCTGAACTGTTGGACGCGGCGCATATCGTTCCAGACTCGGAGGACGCGGGCATCGCAGCCGTCCGCAACGGACTCTCGCTCTGCAAGATCCACCACGCAGCCTTCGATCAAGGGTTCCTCGGTATCCGACCCGATCTGGTGGTCCAGATCCGGACCGATTTGCTCGAGGAGCGCGACGGCCCGATGCTCTTGCACGGCCTCCGAGGGCGCCATGGACAGCCGCTGATGTCGGTCCCGCGTTCTCGCATTGAACGCCCAGACCCTCATCTCCTGCGTCAGAGCTATGAGCGCTTCCAGGCCGGCCGCGGCGCTGCCTGAGCCAGTGGCGGTGCCGCAACTGACTGCGGTTCCGCGAATTCCATGGCCACGAGCACGAGGGGTCCAGGTCGGCCGGATCTTGGATGGTCGGCAGCCAGTCGGGTAGGCAGCACGCTGGACCTGCGTCGACACCGCCAAGCCCGGCCGCATGGCTTGAAATGGCCCACCACGGCCGTCAATCAGCGGCTCGTTGAGGCTGCGCTGCTTTCGCGGGCAATCAGTTCGTATGTGACTTTGACGTCATGGGGTTGGACCGTGGAGCCGTTCACTCGGTCGAGCAACATGGTGAGGGCCGTGTCGGCGATGTCGGCCTTGTCGGGGCGGATCGAGGTGATCGTCGGTATGCAGAATCTGGTTTCGTCAATGTCATCGAATCCGACGATCTTCATCTGTCCGGGGACCGAGACACCCAGTTCGTGCAGTTCCCGCAGGGCTCCAGCGGCCAACTCGTCGCTGAAACAGAAAATCGCGTCCGGGGGCTCGGCCAGCTGCAGCAGTTGCCGGATCGCCGGAGCTGCGTCGCCTCGTGTGTACTGGGGCGTTCGGGCGTACAGGGCGTCATCGGCGGGAAGGTCGGCGTCGCGTAACGCCGCCCGGTATCCCTTGAATCGCAGCCGGGAGGTCATGTCGCCCCTGCTGGTGTTGCCGCCGAGGGCGGCGATGCGGCGGCAGCCGATGTCGATCAGATGCCGGGTGACATCCCTTGATGCGCCGACGTTGTCGATGCCCACATGGTCGTGCGTCGTCTTGGCGGTCCGCTCACCGAGCAGCACTACCGGGATGTCCACGGGCAGGTTGGCCAGCGCGGCGCCGTTCAGACCCTCGGCGCTCAGCAGTACGCCGTCGACCCAACCGGACCGGGCGGCCTCGTCGAGCAGGGCGAGTTCACGGTCGGCCCGGCCGCCGGTCTCGTCGATCATCACGGTGCAGCCCAGGTGGCTGGCGCGTTCGACGACCGCGTGGGCGATCTCGCCGAAGTAGGGCACGGCGATCTTGGGCAGCAGCAGGGTGACGATGCCGGTTCGTCCCCGCTTGAGTCCTCGGGCCATCAGGTTGGGTTTGTAGTCGAGTTCGTCCAGCGCCGCCTGCACTTTCGCCCGCATGGTGGCCGACACGTAGTGGTAGTCGTTGACGACATTGGACACGGTGCGAGTCGAGACTCCCGCGTGCGCAGCAACATCGCGCATCGTGACTGCCACGCATCATCACCCTTTCACTGCGCAGACGTCCGCTTGATCGTCGGCCCTGAGCTATCCCGTCCAGCCGAAGGTGGAGTCCGGCGAGGCGTCGGCGCCGTCTTTGCTGCCGGTGACGATGTGGTGCAGCGTCTGGATGGGGAGCTTGGGGGTGCCGTCGGCGAACAGCAGACCGTTGGTTTCCTGTCCAGTGTCCATCAGCTGGGTATAGCAGAAACCGGCTACCACCGGGCTGGCCCGCAACGCCCCGAACAACTGCAGCAACACGGTGGCGTATTCGGAGTCCGAGCTCACTTCGGTGTAACCCCAGGCGTTGCGCTCGGTAGCCAGGGAAACGCCGCCGAACTCCGTGATCATCAGCGGGGCGTCGCCGGCCTGAAACTTCTGCAGCTGCGAATTCCGCAGGATCGGGCGGCGGCCCTGTGCGCCGACTCCCATGTGGAAGTCGTGGATCAGGGCGTCCTTGTCGGCGTAACGGGCCCGCAGGATCTCCGGATCGGTGGTGTAGTCGTGCAGGCCCAGGATGTCGCTGTCGACGTGCTCCCAGCCGTCGTTGGAGATGACCGGCCGGGTGGGGTCCAGTGCCCGGGTGAGGTTGGCCAGCGCCTGTGCGTACTGTTGCGCCGCGGTGCTGGAGGCGATGTCCGGTACGCCCCAGCTTTCGTTGATCGGAACCCAGGCCATCACGGCGGGGTGACTGCGGTCGCGCCGCACCAGCTCCGACCACTCACCGACCAGCAGTTCGATGGCGGTCGGGGAGAACTCGTACGCGGCGGCGGTTTCGGCCCAGACCAGCAGGCCCAGCCGGTCGGTCCAGTACAGGAACCTGGGGTCCTCGGCCTTCTGATGGGCCCGGACCGCGTTGAAGCCCATGGACTTGATCAGCTCGACTTCGCGGCGTAACTCGCCGGTTCCGGTTGAGGCCCAATGCGTGTCAGGGCGGTAACCCTGACTCAGCACCGCCCGCAGGTAATACGGCTGTTCGTTGAGCTGGAAGGAGCCTCCGCCAACCCCGACGCTGCGCAGACCGGTGTAACTGGCAACCGAATCGAGCGGGTGACCGGAGTTCCGATCGCGCAGCACCACGTCGATGTCGAGCAGCACCGGGTGCTCCGGGGTCCACAGCAGCCTGGCCCGGTCCTGGCCATGTCGCAGCGCGGGGATGTCGATGTCGATGGTGGTCGACTTGCGCCGCACCACCACCGTCTGTTCGGCCAGTATTTCCTGACCGAGGCTGACCGTGACTTCCAGCTGCATCCCCCGGATCGGCGGCCTGACCAACGAAACCGTCCCGCGCACGACCCCATTCGGCAGATCGGGAGCCCAGGCCACATCGACAACGTGGTGCTCGGGCACCGTCTCCGACCAGACGGGCTGCCAGATCCCGGTGGTCCGCTCGTACCAGATGCCGTGCGGCTCCCGCTGCCAGTCCTGCTTCCCGCGGGGCTGTTCCAGATCCGCCGGATCGTCCTCGGCGCGGACCACCAGCACATGCTCGGCGGCGGCCGGATCCATAGCGTTCGTGACGTCGGCACAGAACGGGCTCTGCCCGCCGACATGGCGGGCGACCAACTGCCCGTCACACCACACCTGTGCCCGGTAGTCCACCGCTCCGAAGTGGATCAGCACCCGGGATCCGGGCTCGGTGCCGACCGGAACGAGCGTGTCGTGGGGCACCGTGCGGCGGTACCAGACAACCGGATGGAACCCACGATCGCCGATCTGCGAGGCCGGTGACTCCGGCGGATACGGCACCTCTATGCAGCCGGTGAAGGGGTCGGCCGTGCCCTTGGCGAACCAGCCGGCACCCATTCCGTCGTCGGCATCGTCGTAGGCGAAACCCCAACTGCCGTCCAAGCTCTCCCACTGCTGCCGACACATCATCGGCCGCGGGTACGAACCGTCCTGTTGCGTTGCCTTCACCGCACACCCCTTCTGCCTCTTCTGCCTCTACTGCTGACCATTCGCTCTCTCATGCTGACCATCCGCTGCCGCGTCGATCCAGCTTGACCCAGACCTTGCACCGGTGCAACAGCCGGGTGCCTGCACCCAGTATCAGCACCAGCATCTGGAGGATCTGACCCCCGCTCCATGCGTGGGCGCACCGGATGCCACCCTGTCAATCCTCTCTTGCTTCGCTGCAAGAAACGTGCCAGAGTTCTGGTCGTTGTCAATGACGCCACCAAGAAGGGACAGTCGCATGGCGGGATCCTTGTCGCGTCGCAGGTTCCTCATCGCCGGCGGGGGCCTGACCGCCGGCCTGCTCGCCGGCTGCTCGTCCCCGGTCTTGAGCAGCGTGACCGGTGCCCAACCGGACACGGCCGACGTCATTTTTTGGCACCTGTTCGGTGGCGGTGACGGTGCCAACATGAAAACCATGGTGGGCCAAGTGGAGTCCGCCGACCGCATCTCGGTGGAGTCGACTCTGCTGTCGTGGGGCAACCCTTACTACACGAAGCTGGCGTTGTCCGCTTCCAGCGGTCGCCCCCCGGACGTGGGCATCGCGCACCTGTCTCGGCTACCTCTGCTGGCGCAGGCCGGGTTGCTCCAACCCATCAAGGACGCCGGGGTCGAAGCGGCCGGTATTACTCAGGACAAGTTCACCCCGGCCGCTTGGTCCAAGGCCACCGTGAACGGCCAGGTATACGCGGTGCCGCTGGACACCCATCCGTTCGTGATGTTCTACAACGTCGACCTGGCCAAGAAGGCCGGGCTGCTCAACGCCACCGGCGACACCCTCAACCCGATCAACGGTCGAGACGATTTCGTCGCCGCGCTCAAGGCGATGAAATCGGTCGGGGGGAAGTACGGGGCGGTATCGGCCAACACCGCCGATCCTGCCACCACCTGGCGCTTTTTCATGACGCTGTATTCCGGGCTGGCCGGCCCGATCGTGTCCGAGATGGGCACCCGGGTGACGCTGGATTCCGCTGCTCTGCAGGAGACGTTCGCCTTCATGCAGAGCCTGACCGGTTCGCTGGGCCTGATGCCGCCCAACGCCACCGCTACCACGGCGGGCACCCTGTTCGGCCAGGGCAGCGTCGGGTTCCTGTTCGACGGTGTCTGGCAGATACCTACCTACCGGGGTACCACGCTACCCAACGGCGGGCCGCTGGCGTTCAATGTCGTTCCGTTCCCGGCCATTCTGGGCCCGAAGCCGCACGCCTACGCCGACTCGCACGCCCTGGTCATTCCCCGCAGCACGGGCCGATCCGCGCAGCGCACCGCCGACGCCGTCACGTTCATCAAGGGTCTGCTGACCGACAGTGTGACCTGGTCCGGCGGCGGCCACGTGCCGGCGTGGCTTCCGGTGCAGAAGGGCCAGGCGTTCATCACCGAGAAGCCGCAGAGCAACTACACCCAGGCGGCCTTCAACGCCGTCTACGACCCGCCGGGCTGGTACACCGGCGCCGGCTCCGACTTCCAGAACGCGATGGGCTCGGTGATCACCAGCGTGCTGGGCGGTCAGATCACCCCCCAGGCCGGCGTGACCGCGATGACCGACGCCCTGAAGACCTTCTCCACCGCACGTCCACCGGTGCAATAGGAGCGGAGCGCACAGATGACCACCACCACGACAGCCACACCCGTCGAAGTCAGATCAACGGCCCCACCCACCTCGGCAGCGACCGCAGCGTCTGACGCCCGGCGCGCCAGCTGGTTGTTCTCCGCACCGTTCCTGGTCGTGTACGTGCTGTTCCTGATCGGCCCGGTCCTCATCGGGCTGGTGATCAGCTTCTTCAACACGGCGACCGTCAGTTCCGGGATCGGCGGGTGGGTTGGCTTCTCCAACTACGGAGACGTGCTGACCAGCCGCGACTTCTGGGCCTCCATGTGGCACACCACGATCTTCACGTTGCTGACCACTCCGCTGCTGGTGGTGCTGCCGCTGCTGTTCGCCATACTCGCCGCCCGCGTGCGCCGGAACCGTTGGTTTTTCCGGCTGGCCTTTTTCGCACCGTACGTGGTGCCGTCGGCCGCGGTCTGTTTGATCTTCGCGTTCATGTACACCCCGGAAACAGGCCTGATCACCAAGGCCTTCAACCTGTTGGGGCTGGACGCACCGAACTTTCTCGGCAGCACGGGCGGCGCCTGGTTCGGCGTCACGCTGCTCACCCTGTGGTGGACGTTCGGCCTGAACTTCATCCTCTACACCGCCGCCATTCAGGACATCTCCGATGACGTGTACGAGGCGTCGTCCATTGACGGGGCGTCACCCTGGCAGCAGATCACCCGCATCACGGTGCCGCTGCTGCGGCCAACCATCGGACTGGTCCTGATCCTGCAAATTCTGGCCTCACTCAAGGTGTTCGATCAGATATACATCCTGCTGGCTGGAGGCCCGGGCAACAAGACCCGGCCGGTGATCGAGTACATCTACGACACCGGCTTCACCTCCTACCGCGGCGGGTATGCCTCGGCTGCCACCATGGTCTACCTCGTCGTCCTGGTCGTCATCTCCGCGGTGTGGGTGCTGCTGCGTCGCGCCGGCACCGCCGACACCAACGCGGAAAGGCGCACACCATGACCGCAACGCTCACCCACGGTGCGACACCGATCAGATCGCGCGAGACGAAACCAGAAGGCGGGAACGCCGCCAAGCTCTTCAACCGCCTGGCGGCCACCTGCCTGACATTGTTCGGTCTGATCTGGCTGGTCCCGTTCCTGTGGGCGGTGGTCACCTCGCTACGGCCGGACAACGAGATCACCGCCAACCCCGTCAGCTGGTGGTCCAATCATTGGACGTTCAAGGCCTACAGCAGCACCCTGAAAGACAACCCGATCGGCTGGTGGTATCTGAACAGTTTCATCATCGCCACCCTGTCGGTGATCTTCACCGTCATCGTGTGCTCGATGATCGGCTTCGCGCTCGCGCACCTGAATTTCCGTGGCCGCGGCGCCGTCGCCGCCGCGGTCCTCATCGGCCTGATGGTGCCGACCCAGGCGACCGTGCTACCGCAATTCATCGAATTCCGGGCCATGCATTTGCTGGGCACCTACTGGGCGCTGGTCCTTCCGGCCATCGCCGCGCCTATCGCGGTATTCGTGTTCCAATCCTTCCTGCGCGGAATACCGCAGCCGCTGATCGAGGCGGCCAGGCTGGACGGCGCCAGCTGGTGGCTCATCTACCGCCGGATCTGCATGCCGCTGTGCCGCCCGGCCGTCTCCGCCGTCGCTATCCTGACCTTCGTCACCACCTGGAATGCGTTCCTGTGGCCGCTGCTGGTGTTGACCCAAACCAAGTCCCAGACGATCCCGGTCGGCCTCTCCGGCCTGGTCGGTGGCTCCGCCAACCTGTACGCCGAAGTCATGGCCTCCTCGGTCCTGGGCATCTTGCCCCTGCTGGCCGTCTTCCTGCTCTTCCAACGGCAGATCGTCCAGGGCGTCGCCCAAACCGGCATCAAGTAGCGGGCGTCCCGCCCGAGGACCGACCGCCGAGTCCGCTGTGTCCACACGCGTTGGGCGCCAGGGCGTCTCACGTATGAAGGACGGTGACTTCGTAACGTTCGAATTGGCTGTCGGCCGTCACGATGGGCACGTCGAGAATCTGCGCCTGGGCGACCAGTAGTCGATCGAAGGGGTCACGGTGGTGGTCGGGCAGATCGGACACCCGCAGAACGTGCGCGTGCTCGACCGACAGTGGGGTGGTGCCCGACCGTCGCATCCTGTCCGGCACGTACGCCGCCGGATCCTGAGGCAAGAGCAACTTTCCGAGCCGGTACTTGATCGCGATCTCCCAGGCACTGGCCGCCGAGAGCAGAAGTTCGACGCTGCGGTCCTCGACCAGATCCCGGACGGATGCCCGCAGCCGATCGGGATCGGTCTGCAACCACAGCCAGACGTGGGTATCGACGAGAAGGCGACTCACCGGTAGTAACTCTCGACGATCTCGTCCGGTAGCGGAGCGTCGAAATCGTCAGGGACGGCGAACGCACCCGCATCGATGCCGAGACTGCGCTTCGCCTTTGCCCGGATGGGCACGATCTTGGCCACCGGTTCGCCTCCGCGGAGGATTTCGATCTCCTGCCCGGCATCCACCAGCCGCAGCAACTGGGACAGCCGCGTCTTGGCCTCGTGCACACCCACTTGCATGGCAGTCGACTTAGTCATGGACTTAGTCTATCTCGGCGGCGCGATGCGGACGGAGGCCGTCGGCGCCGGCGCTGCGCGCGATCACGATGAATTCGGGCGGCCGGGAGCCGGGATGACACCCGGCGCCAATTGAACCGCGAAGTGAACCGCGACGTGAACCGCGAAGTGGGCTCAGCCCGGCTCGGTCAGCACCGCCCGCAGGGTATCCAGCACCGAGGCGTCCTCGATGGTGCTGGGCACCGGAGCCGATGCACCGTCGGCGATCTGCCGCATCGTCCGGCGCAGGATCTTGCCGGAGCGGGTCTTCGGCAGCGCTGCCACCACGTCCACCCGGCGCAGTGATGCCATCGCACCGACCTCGTCCCGCACCCGCTGCACCAGTTCTTGACGCACCGCCGCCAGCGCCTGCGCGTCGCGCGCGAATCCGGCCTTCAGGATCACAGCGCCCGCGGCACCTGGCCCTTGAGTTCGTCGGCCACGCCGATCACCGCACATTCGGCGACCGCTGGGTGCCCGGCCAGCGCGGCCTCCAGCGAACCGGTCGACAGCCGGTGTCCGGCGACGTTCAGCACGTCGTCGGTGCGACCCATGATCCACAAGTACCCGTCATCATCGAGGTAGCCGCCGTCACCGGAGGAGTAGTAGCCCTCGAACGCAGACAGATACGAGGAGATGTACCGGTCGTCATCGCCCCAGAGCGTCGGCAGCGTGCCCGGCGGCAGCGGAAGTTCCAGGCACACTGCTCCCTCGACATTCGGGCCGGCGACCGCGCCGTGCTCGTCCAGCACCCCCACCGCATAGCCGGGCGACGGCATGGTTGCCGACCCTGGCTTGATCGGGAAGGCTTCCAGGCCAACGGGATTGGCGGCGATCGGCCAGCCGGTCTCGGTCTGCCACCAGTTGTCGATCACCGGCACATTGAGCAGATCGGTGGCCCACCGCCAGGTATCGGGGTCCAGTCGTTCGCCGGCCAGGAAAAGTGTCCGCAAAGCCGACAGGTCGTGCCCGGCCAACAGCGACCCGTCCGGGTCCTCCTTCTTGATCGCCCGGATCGCCGTCGGCGCTGTGAACATCCCGGCCACCCGATGCTCGCTCAGCACTCGCCAGAACGCCGAGGCATCCGGCGTGCCAACCGGTTTGCCCTCGTACAGCACGGTCGTGCAACCGGTGAGCAGGGGTGCGTAGACGATGTAGGAATGCCCGACCACCCAGCCGACATCGGAAGCGGTGAACCACACGTCACCCGGATGCATGCCGAAGATGTTCGTCATCGACCACCGCAACGCCACCGCATGCCCACCGTGATCCCGGACGATGCCCTTGGGCCGGCCCGTCGTCCCCGAGGTGTACAGGATGTACAACGGATCGGTGGCCGCCATCGGCACCCAATCGAGCACCGGTTCGGCGGCGGAAAGCGCTGCCGTCCAATCGATGTCGAGTGCATCGAGCTTCGCCTCCGCCTGCGGTCGCTGCACCACGATCACCGACGTCGGCTGATGCTCGGCCCGCCGCAACGCCGCGTCGACCAACGGGTTGTACTCGATCACCCGGTCCCGCTCGATGCCGCAGGACGCGGTGACCACCATCGTTGGGCGGGCATCGTCGATCCGGGCCGCCAACTCCGCGGGGGCAAACCCGCCGAACACCACCGAATGCACGGCGCCGATCCGGGCGCAGGCCAGCATGGTGATCACCGCCTCCGGGATCATCGGCAGGTAGGTGACCACCCGGTCGCCCTTGCCGACACCCTTTTCGGCCAGCATCCCGGCGGCCCGCTGCACCTGATCGAGCAGCTCGCGGTAGGTGTAGGTCGACACCGTCGAGGTGACGGGGCTGTGGTAGATCAGCGCCGGCTGGTCCCCGTGGCCGGCCGATACATGTCGGTCCAACGCGTTGGCGCAGGTATTGAGGGTGCCGTCGGGAAACCAGCGGAAGAACGGCGGGCGCCGCGAGTCGAGCGCCGTTGTAGGTGGCTCGATCCAGTCGATGTCGCGGGCCGCCTCGAGCCAGAATCCCTCGGGGTCGGCCATGCTGCGGTGGTAAGCGGCCTGGTAAGCGCCAGTGTGCATCGGCTCATCCTTCAGGTCAGGTCGACTCCGTCAAGACTTCACGGGCTCCACGACCTCCGTCGGGATGATCAGCTCCTTCGCAAAACGGGCGGCCATCAGGCGTCGATCCGGGTGCCGGCCAGCAGATCCCGATCTTGCAAGTCTAAGTATCGGCGACGGACGAGGGCACGGGCGCGCCATGGCGAGCGCCGGCTCAACGACGTCGATCACTGCCAGGTTCGGTGCGTCGACGGTGCCGTTGTGGGAACGGCCGGGTGCGTGCTCGCATCAGTCCCGCGGCGAGCTGGCAGCCATCCGGTGAGTGCGGGCGAGAAGGCGGCGCCCGTCCTGGCTGAGCTGGCGCGCCTGATGTTCGTTCAGGGGCCGGCAGTCGAACGCGGCGCCGAGCAACGTCGACCTCATGCGGTTGGCCAGTTGGTCGCGCTGGTCGCCGAGGGTGGCCAGCTGCCGTTCCAGCACGGTGTAAGTCTCGTTATGGCCCGGTCTGCCACTGGCCAGTGCCCGGGTCGAAATGGTCAGGGTGTCCCGGCTGAATTGTCCGGCCCCGGCCAGGATCTGCTTGTAGACGGCACCGAGCTGTCTCAGCGTGTGGGCGTGGGCCCGCAGCGACCTGGGGAGCGCGCTGGGCTCGAGGTCCTCGGTCAGGACTCGTCCGTCGACCTGGTAGTCGTCGTGCAGGCCGAGCAGGGCCAACGTGGTGGGGCGGATGTCGGTCTGATCGGACCAGGTGGTGCGGTCGATGCCGAGCCGGCGAACGCCGGGGCCGACCATGCCGAGCCAGATGTTGGTCATGTCGGAGTAGATGCCACCGTGGATCCAGTTGTAGCCCGGCGACACGGCCACGCAGGGCTTGACGCATGAGGGGCCCGCGGCGAAGACGTAGTCGTTCTCGCCGGTGAATGCGGTGAAGGTCGGTGTGCGGGCCGGGTCGGCAGTCACGTAGTGCAAGATCCTTTCTTCCACCGGGTCGGCGAGCTGGTGGGCAAGGGGACCGGTACGGCCGGTGTACGGATCGGTGATCCGCAGGGCGGCGGTATCGCGTTCCAACTGCCGCGTCACCTCCGCGGACCTGGCCGGATTCCCGGTGACGTACACGCTGGGGGCCGGGTCGCTGTGCGTGGTCAGCGGCGTGGTGTTGTGTCGTTGGGTGGCGAGGAGGCCGGTCAGGTTGACGGCGACCTCGCCGGTCTGCTGGTAGGTGCACGCAGTGCGGATGCCGTCGCAACCGGCTGGGGTGCCGGGGCCGCCGGCGAAATGGTCGCCCTCATCGGTGGTCACCGTGAACAGCGTGTTCGCCGGGGTGATGCCGTCCCGGGCGAGTCGTTCGAAGAAGGTGGCGAACGCGGCGTCGTAGGCCCTGAGCTGGGCCACGTAGCCGGCCTGGCCGGGCGCGAAATCGCCGGTTCCGCCGGTGTGATCGGAGTGGGCGTCGGATATGTATGCCGAGGTGACCGGAATGCCGTGCTCCTGCATGTCCGCGACGTACCCGAGGCTGTTGTCCGGCGTGACGCCGTCGAAACCGGGGAATCCGACGTGGCCCTTGCCGTCGCTGATCGGCTGACCGGACAGGCTGCGGACCGGACCGGCCGGGGAGATCGCGGGGGCGATCTGGGCGTTGCCGAACAACGCCTGGTGCCCTGCGTAGCCGCCGGGCTCGTCCGGCAGCCGATCGGCCTGACCGGAGGAGCAGGTCGCCGAGCCGGCGGCGCAGTGCACGGCCAACCCGACGATGTCGGCGTAGGCCTGACCGGGGTTCGCCTTGACCTCCGCGGCCTGGCTGGAGTTTGCGCCGAACACGGTGGCAACGTCGATGCCGGTGTTCTCCAGCACCGTGTTGCCCACGGCCACAGCGCCGACGTTGCAACCGGCGCGGGTGTAAGGAACCCACGGCGCCGGGGTGTTCACGTTGCGGCCGGGGGACGTGATCGGCCTGGTCGCCGAGTACGCCATGTTGAAGCGGGTATCCGACGGAGTGCTCGTGGTGGGGTCGAACAGCGGATCGGTCCAGTACCCGAACGACACTCCCAGACTGGTGGTTCCGTCGGGATTGAAGTAGCGGAAACTGTTCGACTGCGGCACGCCGTGCCGGTCCGCGTACAGGCCGGTCTGCGCGGACAGCACATTGGTCGCGGTGTGCGACAGCACGTCATGGTGGTTGGTGAGGAAACTGCCCCGACCGGTGAGGAACTTGAGCAGGTGCGGCATCTGCTCAAGATCACTCGGCACTGTCGGGGTGTCCCGGGTGAAGTGCACATTGTCGAACTGCAACGCGATCACGTGCTGGATCCCGTTGCCCAGCCGGCAGGCTTGCTCAGTCCTATGGGCCGGCGCCGGCGCGGCGAACGCGCTCGGGCCGGTGCCGGTCGCGACGCTCACGCCATTCGCGGCGGCCACCGTGAGGATGACGCAGGCAAGGCGCAATGAGGAACGCACGATGGCCCTCCAACGAGTAGGTGACAGTGACGAACCGGACAGGCGGCCTGACCTGCTACTGCTTGCAGACGGACCGAAGGAATGGTGGAGCAGCCCCGTCCGCCGGCGCACGGTGCCGCGGGGTGGCCACGGCTGTGCGCAGGACGATCGAGCGTCGGCGTGACCGTCGCATACCGCTCTCCTTCGGGCGCGCCCACCGGGATAGGCATGAACCTGCTTCCCACATGGAAGCTTGCCGAGTTTCGATAGATCGGATAGAGGCTCCCACATGTGCAGTAGGTGAACAATGACCCCTAGGACGCGGCACCCGCAACACCGATTCGAAACGTGCCGGCGCCCCAAGCTCCTGTGACATCCGTGCGGCAACGCTGACAGGGTTCAGCATCTCGCGGATCAGGTCCCGGAGCCGTGCCCAGTCCCGGGCCGGGGAAGGCGTCGTCGCGTCACAGTGGCGTGTAGACGTTGACGACCAACACGATGAGGAAAACCAGAGCGACGCTCTGGGCTGCCCTGCCGCGGATATTGCGCGCCGCCAGGGCAAACAGCACGGGCATCAAGGTCGTCCCGTACCTGATAGGAATGAGAACAAACTGATGTAACAGCAGATAGTTACTGATGATGTACAGCCAGGCCCCGAAAGCAATCATCACCAGCCCGGCGAACGACAGGCTGCGAATTTCCACGGCGCCCTGCCGGTCGGAGAATTGGTGGACCACACTCCCGAGGATCCAGATGGTGACGATCAGACCGATGCCAGAGGTGACAGCGCCTTGAAAGGAGCCGCCGAAGACTCCCAGTGCGTGCAGCAGCCATTTCGCATCGAAGTGGTTGACATTGAACTTCGGGAAATCAATGGCCGAAGTGAGCGCGTAGTGTTCGCGAACGAGCAGCCAGCCGACCGTTGCCAGAGCAAGACCCGCGACGATGAGTCCGGCACCCATGATCAGCTCGCGCCGGGTGCGTATCCGCGACACGCCCTCCTCCCCGGCGCGGGACCAACTCCGCTGCGGCCACAGCGCGAGGGCCAGCAGGAAGATGACCATCGTGGCGATGATGGTGACGTTGGAGGCCTTGACGAACACTGGTACGGCGCCGACCAGGAACAGCAGCCACAACGGGGCTCGCCGCTGCAGCCACATCAGGGTCGCGATGGCCGCGAGCGCGCCCACCAGCAGGTCGCTGGCATGCGGTGTGATCTGGGACCACCGTGTCCAGAAACCCGTCGTAGCCAGGGCGGCGCCGCACACCAGCGCGCTACTGATCTTCGGCGCGCCGAGCAATGTACACAGCAGGAACAAGGCGGCCAACCCCGTGCCGCCCCAGAAAATACCGGCAAGGCGTCCGGCGTTGACGAGATCATCGGTTACCCCGACGGCGATCAGGGTCCGAGCCACTCCGTCTGTGATGACGTAATACGTCGGTGGATCGATGTTCGCCGAGTTTGCCGGTTTGAAGGGGCGCGGGTCGGGGCGATTGCAAGCGGTGGGGCGCGGCGGAATGATGTTTCCGATGCCCCGGCAGGCGACGGCGTTTGCTGCGTAGTCGCCGAATATTTCTCCGCGGCTGATGATGAAGTGCCCGTCGCCCACCTTTGCCAGGTAGTCCACGTAGGTGGCCTCATCGACCGGGCTCAAGGCCCGGGTGTGATGGACCTGGTAGATCACCACCCCCGCTGTTGCGGTGCAGGTGATGAAGAGCAATATCAACGCTCGGGCAGCCGTCAGGCCGATCCGCCGCAGGCGGTCCTGTGTGTCCCGGGCATCCGGCGCCGGCGCCGATCCCGATGCCGATGCCGGCGCCGGTGCCAGCGCGGGCGCCCCGTCGGGTTTGGTCACCGCACGTGCATCGACGGCGGGCTCGTCATCGCGTGAATCGGTGGTTTCTGTCATTTGAACACCCAGGAGCGGTACAGGAAGAAGTTGGCCACAGCGTTCAGCAGGGCGGCTACCAGCTTTGCGATCAGATACATCAGGCCAAGGGCGCTCAGCCCGACCGTGATCAGCACCGTACTGAGCAGATTCAGCAGCACCAGCGTGTAGAAGCGCAGGAGTTGCGGGCGGGTCCGCCCGGCGCGAGCGCCCTGGAAGGCCCATTGACGGTTGAACGAGAAATTGATGATCGACGCGACGACGAACGCGATGATGGTGGACGCCAGCAGCGGTACCCGCAGGGCGCCGTGCAGCAACGCCAGCATGCCGATGTCCGCCAGCAGGGTCACCCCGCCGACCGCTACGAACCGCGGAGCGGAGTGGGATCGCAGACGCCGCGCCCAATCAAGGCGAGTTGCCGGTGAGCTCACTTGCCGTCGCCCGGCGGGTCACCGATACGGACGGCGTCGCGCAGCGCGATCCAGCGCGCGAGATCGGCAACTTTCATCTCGATGTCGCGACACCGGAAGTACAACCCGGCGCTGGTCAACGCGAACACCAGAACCAACAGGTACAGCACCAGGTCGGTCCCGCGCGTCACGCCGAGGAAGTTCGCGATCCGTTGCGGGATCTCGGTATCGATCACGGACGCGGCGGCGAACGCGGTCAGCAGCAACAGCGACACCCGCGTCCCGGCCCGGAGGCCGACCCGTCGGCGATGCCGAAAGGCCCAGAGCAGGATGCACAAGAAACCGGCCAAGAGAAAGATCTTGATGAGTTCCATCAGCGCCTTCGCTCCTCGAGTAGGTGGTTGAGCCAGACATCGATCGCAATGTTCACCGAGTTGATCGAGCGCTGGCCCTTCTGCCGGGAGTAGTCGGTGTACACGACCGTGACGGGGTGTTCCGCCCAGCGCACCCGGCTGGAACGAACCAGCCGCAGCATTTCACTGGCGTGAGCCATATCGCGCATGCGGAATTTGACCTTCTCGGCGAATGCCGTGTTGAAGGCTCGCAGACCATTGTGGGCGTCGGTCAGCGACACCCCCGACGACACCGTTTCGAAGATCCGTGCCAGTCGCAGCATCGCGTGGCGAGCCTTCGGCATACCCTGCGTCGAACCCAGGAATCGTGACCCCAGCAGCACATCCTGTTCGCCGGAACGCAGCCGCTCCACCATCGCCGCCGCATCCTGGACCCGATGCTGGCCGTCCGCGTCGAACGTGACGAAGAACTTGGCACCCCGGTCGAGCAGCGCGAACTGCAGTCCGGTCTCCAACGCCGCCCCGGCGCCCAGATTGATGGGATGGCGAACCAATCGCGCCCCCGCCGCCAGGATCTCCATCGATGAGGCATCCGTGCTGCCGTCGTCAACACCGACGACATTGACGAACTGCTGACGCAACTCGCGCAGAACGCCTTGCACGACCGGAGCTTCGTTGTAGGTGGGCACCACCACCCAGGTGTCGGGATTCAAGTCATTCACGCTGTGGGCTCGATGCCGTCAGCCGTGCACCCATCCACGTCCCGGCACCAGCCGAGTCCGCTTCCGACTGCCTCACACTCTGCCTCCAGCGGTGCTCACGCCCGGGGTTCCAACGCTCAGTTCCGCTCGTCAGATCGTCAGATCGAGCTTAAACCGTCCCCAGGCAAGAGCATGGCAAGCCGTCGTCCGGGTCGGACAGGCATGCGGTGCTCACTCCTGGAGCGCGGGTCTGCACGCTCCGCGCGGTTGGTTTGTGTAACTAGACAGGTATGTAACTGACCTGGTACGTTCGCTGTTATGGCGTCGTGCCGCACGCCTTGTCGGATGCGGCCGATCGCTGTGGGAACAGCGGGCTGGATGCCCTGCACACCGAAGTTTCCCCGAGGCAAGAAGCAACGAAGGAGCACGTCATGATGTCCGAGCCCACCAAGACCGCCCGCACCCTGGGTTCGCTCAGGACCGCCGACGGCAAGGCTGTCGTTCGCATGGAAGATCACTACCGGACGGACGTCGACGACTTGTGGTCGGCGGTCACCGATCCGGAGCGATTGGAACGCTGGGTTGCCAGGGTGGATGGTGATCTCCGACTGGGCGGTGCGTTCCGCGTCACCTTCACCAGCGGGTGGGAAGGCGCCGGACGGGTGGACGTCTGTGAGCCGCCTCGGCGGCTGCTGGTCACCCTGTCCCCGGGACAGGATGATCAGACCGTCATCGAGGCCGAGTTGTTTCCCGACGGCGAGCTGATCCGCCTGGTGCTGGAGGAGCGCGGACTGCCGGTCGCCGGGATTGCGGGCCACGGGGCGGGCTGGCAGGCGCACCTCGAGGATCTGGCCGCCCACTTGGCGGGCCGGGCGAGCGCGGACTGGCGGACCCGTTGGACCGAGCTGATTCCCGAGTACAGCGAGCAGGAATCTCGCCTCGGATAAGTCGCTGCGAGTGGGAGGGCCGGCAGTCGCGGCAGGTGGGGGCTCAGCCCCTGTGCCAATCCGTTGTGGTCAGGTGCGAGCCGGCCTGCGGGCCCATCTGCAGCATGCCGCCGTCCACCACCCATGAGGCGCCGGTGACGTAAGAAGCATCGGTGGACGCGAGAAACCTGATGACAGTGGCGATCTCCTCGGGCGATCCAGGGCGACCGAGCGGCACCCCGGGGCGATCCACCTCATGCGGATCGGTGTCCTGCTGGCCGGTCATCGCAGTGGCGATCTCGCCCGGTGCAACGCTGTTGACGGTGATCCCGTACACACCCAGTTCCAGCGCCATCGTCTTGATCAGGCCGCCCAGGCCGTGTTTGGCGGCGTCGTAAGCCGCACAGCCCACCCGCGGCTGATGCTCGTGCACGCTGGTGACAGCAACGATGCGGCCACCGGCGCCGCCCTTCACCATCTGCGCCGCCGCTCGCTGCAGGCAGACGAAGGCACCGTCCAGATCGGTGACCAGGGTCCGGCGCCACTGGTCGTAGCTGGTGTCCAGGAACATGGTGGCGCCGCCGGTGCCCGCGTTGTTGACGAAGACGTCCAGGCCGCCCAGCTTGTCGATCAGTTCGTCGATCGTGTCACCGCAAGCCGGGGCGTCGGCGACGTCAAGGCGCGCGATCACGGCGTTTCGGCCGGCGTTGCGCACCAGATCCGCGGTGTGTTCTGCGCCTTCCCGGTCGGAGTGCCAGGTGATTCCGACATCGACACCGGCTTCCGCCAGCGCAACGGCGGTGGCCCGGCCGATTCCGGAATCGGAGGCGGTGACGATCGCACGGCTGGGCGAGAAGGTCATGGCTGTCTCGTTCCCCGCCGGGGGCCCGTCGACGCACGCTGTCGACTCCGGCGAAGCACGCCAACGACGCACGCTGTCGACGCGCGCCGGCGACTCCGACGACGAATACCTCGCCCGGGACGTCCCCGTCTCGGTCGTGCTGGTGACAAAGATCAGCGGGTTAGGGGGACGGAGTGGGTTCGCCGCGATAGGTGCCGAACGACCACTGGTTGCCCTCCGGGTCGGCGATCGAGAACTCCCGGCTGCCGTAGTCCTGGTCGGCAATCGGCCGAATGATTCTCACGCCGGCGTCCC
>JAABUT010001177.1_pt1 | contig 31601 bp, 32 predicted proteins | sample 5559281 | NCBI WGS metagenome assembly JAABUT01 (sample SAMN10711880, study PRJNA513359) | rock metagenome | isolation source: Antarctica rocks | place: Antarctica: Victoria Land, Ricker Hills nord | collected 2016-01-04 | reverse complement strand
CGGCCCTTGCTTAATTCCACGGCCATGACCTTAAACTCACGGTCGTACTGCTTTCTCGTTTGTGACATATTTCTAAAGTTAAGTCTTTCCCTTAACCTTTTGTCCAGATAAAGGTAGCAACTCCACAGGTTTAACCCGAAAAGAAAATAAAATAGCAAAAGGCGAAGCTTAGAAATTTTGCTTGTATTTGAAAATTGCCGATGCTTCTTTTATCGGGTAAAAATTGGTGTTTTAATTGTTTTTTGTTTGATTGTGAATGCTAAAATTATGATGCTAAAAGAAGTATCAACAACAAAAGAGTCATAACATTCAAAAATCATCAGTAGTAACATTTTTAATCCTGCTAAAAATAGCTTTTGTTATTTCATTCACAATATCCCGGATGTCGTTTTCATCTAAAACAAAGTCATAATTTTTTTCCAAGTAAATATGATCGGGAATGCCAATCTCTTTACTAAGGACACTGTACGTATATTCATCAAAACGAAAAAATAAAAAAGCAGGAAGGTCAAAAGGCATTGAAAGTTTATAACCTTTTAAAAAATATTCCATTCCAATGCTTGTTAAGTTTCCATTAAAAGTCTGAGGCCTGGTTGTCCAATCTGATAACGACGATGGAAACTGCGCAGCAGATATCATGTAGCCTCCGCTGCGGTTTTGCAGATCATAAATTGGCAGGTTATCGGTATTATATATGATCCGGGTTTCGCTGTTGTGAAAAAAATCATCAAACTGGGACAGCTTTATTAAGAACTTCTGAAATAATGGAACAGCAGATTTTTCTATTACTTTTAAAATATTATCCTGACTTCTTGCTTCCTTTCGCTCATTTTTTTTGTCGAGGCTTAATTTGAATAAAGCAATTTCTTTATCAATATCATCCTGGTCTTCAATACTTCTGCCTTCAATTGCATCTATAACCATTTGCATTGACCGTAAAAGTAATCCGGACATAAAATCATAAAACAAATCCGGGCTTCCCCCATAACTTTGTATGTCTGTAAGATATTGATAATAATTTTTCTTCTCGTCCTCTTTAATGTAAAGAGGCGGCAAGCCATAAGAAATCAGGATTAAGTTAGAAAGAATCCGGGCAGTACGTCCGTTACCATCATAAAACGGATGAATGGTGAGGTAATCCAGGTGAAACTTAAATGCAAGTATTGCAGGGTGGGTAGTTCCCTTTTTACCTTGTGCTATCTTTTCTTTCTCCCTATTCAGCCAGTTGATCAATACATGTATCCGGTCTTTTACTTCTGTATGTCTTACAAAATCAAATCGCTCACCCGTAGCATTATAAAGATAATTATCTGTATTTTTCCATTCACCTACATATTTCAGCTTTTCGGGGTCTTCCTCATACATGATACCTTTATGGATCTGTTTGATTCTCATTTCAGATATATTTAGTTCCCCCTTTCCCATTTTCATGATGGTGGAAATAACGGCATCGTGTTTCCGGATTTCCATGACATCTTTAATGGGCTTATCATTTACATCAACAAGACCTACCATTACCGTACGGGTTTCACGTTTGGTTAACGAATTCCCTTCCATACTGTTGGAAGTATAATTCCACTCCAGTCTGAATTTATAATTGATCCTGTTTAAAAGCTCTGCAGGTAACAGGCCATACTTTTGAACAGTAGTTTGAAGTATATCAATCTGGTTTAATTTATCTGTGTAACCCATATAACTAAAGATACGATTTGGATTAATACGCAATAGTATTGAACAGCAAACAAATGGGTTATATCTATTTAAAAAAGAATGTTTTTGTTTATTGACAGGTATCTGAAGCGCTGATAATTATTTATTTGAGCTGGATTTTGTCATCGAACAGATTTCTGATAAAAGAGTAAGGCCGATATTGCTATCGGCCTCCTCAATAATGCTTCTTTTATACTGATAAACTTTCCAGTTCGTCCAAATCTTCCTTCGTCAGTTCGACAGACAAAGTTTTCATGTTTTCTTCCAAATGGTTTACACTTGAAGTTCCGGGGATCAGCAGGATATTTGGCGAATGATGCAACAGCCAGCTTAAAGCAACTTGCTGTACCGTGGCATTCTTTTTCTGTGCTAAAGCGGTGATTTTTTTCATGCCTTCTTCGTTTCCGCCGTTTAACGGGAACCAGGGGATAAAAGCAATATTGTTTTCTGCGCAGTATTGCAGTTCGGCTTCCCATTTACGGTTGTCCACACTGTACATGTTTTGCACGGAAACCACTTCCACGTATTCCTGCGCTTTTTTAATGTTTTCAACACTTACTTCAGATAAGCCAACGTGTTTGATCTTGCCTTCCTGTTGTGCCTTTTTCAAAAATGCCAGCGAATCTTCAAAAGGTACTTTCGGATCGATACGGTGCAGCTGGTATAAATCGATCTTTTCCAGTTTCAGGCGTTTCAAACTTCCTTCCAACGCTTCTTTTAAATAATCGGGATGTGCATTAACCGGCCAAACATCAGGCCCGGTACGTGTTAAACCGCCTTTGGTTGCAATCACCAATCCATCGGGATATGGAAAAAGTGCTTCTGCAATCAGCTCTTCCGATACATGCGGACCGTAACTATCGGCCGTGTCAATAAAATTTACGCCCAGCTCAACTGCCTTTTGTAAAACGAGTATGGCTTCCGCTTTATCTTTTGGCGGCCCCCAAATCCCTTTTCCGGTGATACGCATCGCGCCATAACCCAATCGGTTTACGGTCAAATCGTTACCGATGGTATAAGTTTTTTCAAAAGTTGTACTCATGTTTTTTTTATTTATATTGATGGTTAAACATGGGTCAACAAGCATTTGTTCTGCTGCGGTACATCAGATCAATGTAAGGATCGTGATATCAGATGCTTCTTTTATAGGCATAAAACTGTTAATATCTTTCGGCAGGTTTAAGACAAAAAAGAATGACACCGATTTTTAGGCAATAAAAGAAGCACGGAAGCTGCCGTCCGCGAATATTTCACATCATAGCTTAAAAGCAATTAATTAGCAATAGGGATCACTGAAACGGGTTCAGGATGATTTCATCACACCGATTTTACTTCCTTTCCAATCCGGGAACAAAACATGATCGTTGTTGATCTTCAAATGCTGATCGGCCACTTCGCTAAAAACACTTCTAAAATCGGTAGTTACGGCAAGGTCGCGTCCGTCTTCCAGGTTCTCCACCGCTAAGGGTTTTACATCGCCATGTACCAGCCCGCCGTTTACATCGTTCCCCAAGATAAAATTGCAGGAACCCCGGCCATGATCGGTGCCGCCGGTTCCGTTTTGTTTTACGGTACGGCCAAATTCGGTCATCGTCATTACTGTTACATCGTCCTGGTAAGTGCCCAGATCCGTCCAGAAAGCTATGATACTGCTGCTTAAATCTTTTACATTATTGGCAAAAATACCGGATTCTGCACCCTGGTTAAAGTGCGTGTCCCAACCGCCGGATTCTGCAAAAGCCACTTCCATCCCAACGTCCATTTTTACCAATTGCGCTATTTGTTTCAGGGCATTTCCTAAAGCCGAATTTGGATAAACGGCATTATTTGCAGGCTGGTAATTCCTTACATCTGTTTTTTGAAGCATTTTTACGGCATCAAAACTTTCTTTTCCGGTTTGCTTCAACAGGCCGGAAGAAGTTTGATCGTATAGGTCCTCAAAACTCTTTGCGGCCATGTTTGCGCCGTTTGGATTTCCCCTCATTTGAATGGCAAAATCCTGTAAATTGCTAATGGCAACAGAAGGATGATCGCCATAAAAAGAGCGCGGCATGGCAGAAGTTAAACTAACGCCCTGAAACGGACTGGCGGCATCATGGCCCAATAAACCAACAGCACGGTTAAGCCAGCCGCTCGAAGTTCCCTTGTTAAAAGGTGTGCCCGATTCCATATAATCCTGCGCATCAAAATGAGAACGTGTGTTGTTTGGAGAGCCAATGCCGTGAACAACAGCGAGGCGTTTGTCCCTGAAAAAAGGTTCAAAAGCATTCATCGCCGGGTGCATACCAAAGCGTCCGTCTAAATCAATCAGTGGTTTATTGCTGCTGCTTTTGGCGGCCGACATAAATAAAGTTGGCCTTGCTGCCTGCAAATAAGTATCGGTAAAAGGTGTAACGGCCATTAAACCGTCCATAGCACCGCGCTGAAAAATACAGACCAATGTTTTTTTCTTTTTATAGGGCGATTGTATTTTAACACTTGCAGCAGCTTCTGCAACAAATGCCGGGATACCGCCTAAACCAATCCCGAAAAGTGCTAAACCACCGGCTTTAATAAATCCTCTTCTTGATGTCATGATCAGAAAAAATTAAAATGAAATATCTTGAATATCAACGTCTTTGAAATTCCGGGGAACCGATAATTACACCAACCACTTGCGACAGCATGGAATTATTGCCCGGCCTGCTCTGCATGGCGAGGTAAGTTTTATCTGCAGGCATGCTGTTTTTATCACCCTTTTTTTTGGCTTCATCTGTAAAAACCATTTCCTGTCCGGCCGGGTCTATCGGTTTTACCGGTGCGGTTTTACTGCTTGCATCTTCCACTTTTTTGGTCAGTTCCGGGTCTTTTAGCATTGGGGTCAACCGTTTAATAGTTTCATCCAAATTACGTTCCGGCATCACTATTTTGCTATAAGTTACCAAAGCAGCCTGTGCACTTTCCGGTTCGTGGTGGTTGTTCAAAGCCGCGAGGTCAACCTTGATTCCGGGAATACGGTTTGCGGCAAGTGCCAAACCAAAGTTCATACGGTTTAGCAAAGCACCGGTATTGATCCAGTACTGGCCTTTGTCGGGGAAACCTGTTGGCGCCTGGTAGTAATACATTTTTTGTCCCATTTTATTGATCCAGTTGTACAACTGGTAAGGCTGATTGATAGTTGCATCCAGGCTTCTTACAGAACTAATGGCCAGTTCAAAAGGTGATTTTGTTTTCTCGCGCAAAGCATCCTTACTCCAAAATTCAGGCGCGGCAACCATGGTCATTAACACCTGTTTGATGTTGCCGTCTTTCTGCAAAAACGTTTTTGCCATTTTATCAACCAAGCTTTTAGGCGGGTTATCACTTACAAACCTCACTGCAAGTTTTTGGCAGATAAAATGAGCTGTAGAAGGATGATGGGCAAGCATTTCCAACAACTGCACGCCTTCTTCGTAGCCGCCATCAGGGCCGAATTGCTTTCCCAGAACAGTTTTCCCGCCGTTGTCGTGCCGGTTTGGAACAAAAAGAAAATCGCCCTGATGTACAAAACCGCGCTGTTCTAATTTGTCTTCCCCTGCCTGTTCCATCATTTTTTTAACAGCAGCGCCATAACCGTTATCCCCCATTGGGTAAACGGTCCAGCCGGTTAAAACCCGCGCTGCCTGCGTTACATCCTGTTGGGTATAACCGCCGTCAACACCCAGCGTGTGCAGTTCCATTACTTCACGGGCGTAATTTTCATTCAAGCCCTGTGCCTTTTTTGCCTGCTTTATTTTGGTTAGGATCTGTGCCTGGCGGGAAGCAGAATCGCCCATGCCTGCCATTTGCTGATTGGCAAAGCGCATTTGAAATTTTGCCATGGCAGCCTGGTTGGTATTGGCATTCGTATTTGTGCCGGAGCTGCTGAAGTTGTCCAAAAAATAAAGCATCGCCGGGGATTTAGCAGTGGCCAGCAGCAACTGATCAAATTTGCCCAGCACATTTGGCCGGATCACATCCCTTTCATAAGCCGGAATAAATTCCGCACAATCATTTTTGGTGATCGATACATTAAAATGATTGAACCAAAAATCGGTCAGCACTTCCTGCAACTGGTTATTGGTATAAGCTGCCCTTACTATTTTTTGGTTGATAAACTGACGGAAAAGCTCTTGTTCCGGCTTCAAACCTTTTTGCTGCATATACGCTGCCAACTGTTCTTTGTACTCCTTTTTATTAACTTTATTTACAGAATCTTTGTTGATTACACCATCTTTTACAGCCATCCGAACAATTTGTCCGCCTTTTGGGTAAGTGTTCGCAATTTCTGTATTTGTTAATTTTAAAGCATCGTACTTGTCCAAAGCCCGGTTTAGCGAATCATCCGGCATGTTTCCATCCAATTGCTGGTTAAACCATTTTTCCAACCCGGTTTTAACTACCGCATCTATCTGTCCCGGCGTGGCACCGTAAGTAAAACGGCTCAACAAATGTGCTGCTGCCTGCCGCTCAGTCAAACCGGCCTGTTTATATGGGAGTTTGAAGGATGAACTTCCGCCTATGTGATGTTCGTTCAAAAAAGAAGAGAACACCAAACTATAACCGATAACCAGCAGGGTTATACTTAAATATTTTATTTTGGATGTCATGCTATAAATTTAAAGATTGCTTGCAGTAGTTTTTAAGACGGGTTAAAAGCTGTGAAGTTTAATACGTTGAGGATTTTTAAAAGTTAAAATACAGGTTTTTATGCGAAAATAAAATTTAAGGCCACATAAAATAATCAATTACGGACATTGCTTGTATTATATAAAAATATGGTTGCTAATTGTAGCATCAAAGAGGTTTCGGGTATGAAAAAAAAGGAAGGGATCAAACAGCCGGACAAGTTATGGAAAGCGATGAAAGCGCAGCTTAAAACTTTCTTAAAAACAGATGACCAGGACGATCTGCACCGGTTTAGGATATATGTTAAAAAATTAAAAGCCATGCTAACACTTTACTCCTTTGAGCCGGAAAATAAAGGTTTGCTTAAACATTTTAAGCAGGTAAAAAGAGTATTTGGCAAAGCCGGAAATATCCGCAATGCCTATGTCAATTTAAAACTGGGCGAAAAGCACCGGTTAAATGACGAACACTTTAACCATCATCAGCAAAAAACGCTGGACAAAGAGCTGGAGGAATTTAAAAACAAAGGCAGCAAGTATTTAAAGCAGCTCAAAAAAACACATACTGCTTTGCAAAATAACTTGCAGCGGATGCATAACAAAACCATCCGAAACTTTTACCGGGATAAGCTGGCGCAGGCCGGTGTTTTTTTTACCGCCCCAAGTTTTGGCGAAGAAATGCACACCGCCCGTAAAAACATCAAACTGTTGGTTTACAACCAGGCACTGGCTGCAAAAGCTTTGAAAAATAAACAGCAGATCAACCTAAACTATCTGGACGAACTGCAAAACGCTATCGGGCAATGGCACGACCATAACCTGGCGTTGGAAACGTTGTCCAAAACAAATGCAGCAGGGGAGGAGGCCATCGTCAATATCAAAAACAGCAATGCTTATTTAGAACAGGAAATTTTGGAACTGGCCGAAAACTTTAAAGAAAGGGCGGGCACAGTAGAAGGCGCAGCCGTTGAAGTTTTACCATAAAACTTGTTTATGTTTATAACTATGATAACATTAAACCCTTATTTGGTTTTTAAAGGTAATTGTGAAAGTGCATTTAATTTTTATAAAATAATTTTCGGTGGAAAGATTTTATACTTAGGGCGTTATAAAGACATACCGCAGGAATCGAGGCATTTTTTCCCAAACGCGCTGGATGATAAAATTATGCATGCTTCTTTACAATTAACACAAAAAAACATTTTAATGGGTTGTGATCGTATAGAAGCAGAGGGGCAATCAACAACCGGATTTGCGAATAACTTTTATCTTTATATGAGTACTGATAACCATGAAGAAGCCATTCGGATATTTAATGAACTGTCGGTCGGAGGGGAAATAACAATGTCTATGAACCAAACCTTTTGGAGTACAAATTATGGAATGCTAACCGACAAGTTCGGGATTCATTGGAAGATTGCGTCTGATCAAAGCAAGAAATAATAATTAAAAGAATGCATGATCCGGGGATTTATAGATCAAACTAAGACACACTCCTATTTTAGTAAAGCTTGATGGCAATGCTTCTTTTATCCCTATAAAATGGGTGTTTGTAAATTAGCACCCAGGTGTCGGCTTCCAGGTATCGGCGCTTTTCTATCTGCTATGAACTAAAAAAGCATGAAAAGCTTACTGTTTTTTATGGCATAAAAGAAGCATGGAAAATATATCGAACCTGTTTTTTACAGGTTCATCAATTGATTTAAAAAGAAAAAGAACATGGCCGTAGAAATTGAACGTAAGTTTTTGGTTGATCCCGAAAAATGGAAAACTTTTGCCAAGCCCAAAGGAATTGCTTACCGGCAGGGTTATCTGGTGAACGAGGCCGGCAAAACCGTTAGGGTCAGGATTGCCGGCAGCAAAGCTTTTATCACCATAAAAGGGGCAACAAAAGGTTTTACAAGGAAGGAATACGAATACGAAATCCCGCTTGCAGACGGGCATGAGCTGTTGAAAAACTTTACGCTGAAGGAAACCTCCAAAACCCGTTACCGCGTGCCAATTGCAGGCAAAGTTTTTGAAGTAGATGAATTTACAGGCGAAAACGCAGGTTTAATTGTGGCCGAAATAGAACTAAAGGCTGAAAACGAAACCTTTGAAAAACCTGGTTTTTTGCTGGAAGAAGTAAGTACCGATCCTCGATATTACAATTCCAACCTGGCTACGCATCCTTATTCATTGTGGTAAATTTAAATGTTTTAAATCTTCTTTTTAAATGGATACTGTTTTTATACCGATAAAAACAGCATCTTGCAGTACCAATTAAAACCATTGTTTTTATGAAACTGCAAACACGAAGGGATTTTATCAAATCAGCAGGCGCGCTGGCTGCCGGTGCTGCAATAATGTCTGTTTCGGCCGAAGCAATGCCGGTACAAAATGCCGGTATCCAATTGTATTCGGTACGAAAAGATATGCTGGCCGATGCAACAGGAACTTTAAAAAAACTGGCCGCCATTGGTTATAAAAACCTGGAATCAGCCGGAAGCGAAAAAGGCAATTATTATGGTTTGCAGCCGAAGGAATTTAAAAAGATAGCTACAGATCTGGGCATGACATTGCTGAGCGGACATGTACATATCGGCAGCGACTGGCAAAAAACCGTTGATGAAGCAGCCGAAGCCGGTCAAACTTATTTGATTTGCTCTACCATGCCTTCCAATGGGCAAACCCTGAGCAATTACCGGCATTGTGCCGATATTTTCAACCAGTCAGCAGCAATTGCCCAAAAATCAAACCTGATCTTTGGTTACCACAACCACGAATACGAGTTTGAAAAAGAGAACGGGCAGGTGCTGTACGATGTTTTGCTCACCCAAACCGACGCGGCCAAAGTGAAGTTTGAGATGGACCTGGGCTGGCTGATCGTTACCGGCAATGACCCTGCCACCTACTTTAACAAATATCCCGACCGTTTCCCGCTGTGGCATTTGAAGGATATGAACAAAACCGCAAAGCACAGCACCGAATTTGGCAAAGGCGACATCAACCTGAAAGACCTGCTGGCACAAGCCCAAAAATCAGGCATGAAAAATTATTTTGTAGAGCAGGAAGAATATACTTTGGCGCCGTTAGAAGCAATGCAATATGATCTGGATTATTTGAGGAAGTTGTAAGAGGGAATACTTCTTTTATGGGGATAAAATTGATAAATGCCTAATTTATATATTATAGCTGGTTGTAATGGTGCAGGTAAAACAACTGCAAGTTACACTGTGCTGCCGGAAATGCTAAATTGTAAAGAGTTTGTTAATGCAGACAGTATTGCTGCCGGGCTTTCTCCTTTTAATACGGAAAGTGTAGCTTTTGAAGCAGGCAGGATTATGCTGCAACGAATTAACACTTTATTAAATGATGGCGTTGATTTTGCTTTCGAAACCACTTTGGCAACAAGAAGTTATGTATCTCTGATAAAGGAAGCAGAAGCGTTAGGATATAAAATAAGCCTGCTCTATTTTTGGTTAGAATCGCCAAATATGGCAAAACAAAGGGTAGCTGAAAGAGTAAAGGAAGGCGGGCATAGTATTCCGGCAGAAATAATAGAAAGGCGTTATTATTGAGGGGTTTTTAATTTAATCAACCTTTATATTCCCGCCTGTTCAGAATGGATTGTTATTGATAATGTTGATTTAAAGCCAAAAGTTATTGCACAAAGTATTGATAACAAGAGTGACATAATTAATTTAGAACTTTGGAACAAAATAGTAGAACAGAGCCATGAAAAATAAATTTGATCATCTTGATTTTTCTGAAAAGGTTTTGGCAGGAACAAAAATTGCCTTACAAAAATTAGTGGAAGAACGTGCAGCTCAAAATAAATCGCTTATTGTTAAAATTGATGGGGAAGTTAAGCGTGTTCCTGCCCGTGATCTGCTTAAAAACATGTCAAAATAATCCTCCTCTTAAATACAATCTGTTATCATATTTCACCCTATAAAAACAGCATCAACCCAAAACACAAACAACCTTAACGAAATTACAAATCGCAAAAGATAGTTTTGCGGCAGCTAACGCTGTTTTTATAATTGCTTTTTTGAAAAGCCTTTAGTCAACTTTCTATAGGTTATGTTGCACAGGCAATAAATTTTGGTACAAATTTTTTGCCTGTAAAAAAAGCATGCTGCAATTCATCCTGCCCCTGTTAACTTCCGGAAGTTAACCTGATGGATAAGTTGCAACTATTTGAAGGGATTTTATTGCACTTCCGACAATTTAACTACCCGATATACAATACCCAGTCTTTTGGCATTGTCTTCAACTGTTTGATCAAATCCTGCTTGTTTGCGGCGTTGGTTTACTTGTTCAGGGTTTTGTATAGGCCAGATAATATCCTCTTTTTTACCATTTTTAAGTAACCGGGAGGTCCCCTGTGTACCATATATCTGTTCTTTTCCTTCATTCATTTAATATCGGTCTTCCATCATCGCTACAAGCCGGAAAGGAAGTTCGTTTTTCTTTGCCGCATCTTTCATCAAATTCAAATACTTTGAAATTTTAAAAGAATGTTGGATAACATACCAGGCAGTTTCATTAGTTGGCGTACCAACCAGGCTTTTGCCCGGGTAACCATAACGCTGAAAAATATTTTCTACAAATTCGACATTAGCAGAATCAATACTTAGTTGCCGCTTCCATAATTCGTCATTCAAATTTTTGCGGGTAATATTCAAAGTTTTGGCCAGGGAATCTGTTTTGGAAGTATCTGTCATCATCAACATTAAAGCTTCCCTATATTTCTGGTCTAGCACCATTACACTGTCCAATTGTTTTTTTAATTTACGTTGATTTTTGTTTGACCAAAACAGCCGGAAGTAAACAGCAGTGATATGATTAGGGCTAAATTTTTCATGACAAATGGTTTTGTTGAGATAAATTCAAGTATAGGAATTCCAGCTTGTTTTATATAAACTATCTGTACTGATTTTTACCCTATAAAAACAGCTATTATTTGACCATAAAAGTCAATAAATATTATAATTCGTAAAGAGAATAGATTTAATTAAATTAGTTCCCAAATATTTACTACATGCGGCCAAGAATATATATTGATACTTCGATTATTGGTGGTTATTACGATGAAGAGTTTGAAGAGCCGACAAAACATTTGTTCAATAGGATTGCAAATAAGGATTTTGACATATATTTTTCAGAGGTTAACGAAACGGAATTAAGCCTTGCACCTCAACATATCCAAGACGTAAAAATGCTTATTCCTACGGATTGTTATAAATATCTTGATCTTGATGGCAATGCAAAAACGCTTGCTGAAACTTATATTATTGAAAGGGCTTTAGGTAAAGCTAGTACGAACGATGCTTATCATATTGCAATTGCATCAGTAAACAGATTGGATTGTTTAATAAGTTGGAACTTTAGGCACATTGTCAATTTTGACAAAATCAAATTGTTTAATTCGATCAACTTAAAACTAGGTTATCCGTTAATTGACATTAGAACACCTTTAGAATTTTTAAAGTATGAAGACTAACATTGAAAAATCATTTGATACAGTTGCATTTTTTAGGGCAATAAAAGAAAAGTTAGCGGCAAGAATGGCTGGTATGACATTAGAACAACAGAAAAATTTCATGCAAAAAGTAAGGGAAGGGAAAATAAAAATTGTATAAACTATGTTATAAATAGCACATAAGCCAAACGCTATGAACAGGACACAATTTCTAACCATGCTGGGTTTATCCTCTTTTACTTTATTCAACAAAAAAACGATGGCAGATGAATTGGTAAAACCCGAAATGCTTCATTTTAAAGACGACGGCATCATCCCAAACAGTAAATACCCGTTGCTGCATTACCAGAAGGCATTCGCGGAAACAGGTTCAAATGGCGCGTCCTGGTTGGAGCAGCACTTTGCCAAATACAATTGGATCAATTCCTGGCGCAATGGTGTTTATTCTTTTCATCATTACCACAGCACTTCGCACGAAGTACTGGGCATTTACAATGGTTCTGCCTTGCTGTTTCTGGGTGGGGAAAAAGGACAAAAAGTACACGTAGAAGCCGGTGATATCATCGTGATCCCGGCAGGCGTTGGCCATAAAAACATTGAAAGCAGCAACGATTTTGGCGTTGTAGGCGCTTATCCTGACGGAAGAAGCTGGGACATTATGAGGGGTGAACCTGGTGACCGGCCAAAAGCAGATGAAAGGATTGCCGCACTGCCGGTCCCTGGTTTTGATCCTTATTTGGGTAGAAATGATGGTTTGGTTGGGATTTGGAAATAGTTTGTTTGTTTATCGTCTTCTATTTTAACCAAAGGAAAGATGTGGGTTAATGGGGTCATTAAAAAACGAAGCCAGAATAACTGACTTCGTTTCGATTAGGGACACCCCGATCCAGATTTCTGTTTACAAAGATATAAATTAGTTCAAACTTTGCTTTCATTCTTTGAATTACTGATATTTACCACAACAGCAAGGGAAAATTCGTAAAGCTGCAAACCGTTGTGATTTGCTTTCATTCTTTGAATTACTGATATTTACCACAACTTAATACCACAATACAACATGCCAGTTTAGGTTGTGATTTGCTTTCATTCTTTGAATTACTGATATTTACCACAACCATACGATAAGTAGGAAGAAGCCAGATTGAGTTGTGATTTGCTTTCATTCTTTGAATTACTGATATTTACCACAACTAGAAAATGGCAAACCTTACTACGTTTACAGTTGTGATTTGCTTTCATTCTTTGAATTACTGATATTTACCACAACGAAATGGCAACATACAGCATTCCTTCTTTTGTTGTGATTTGCTTTCATTCTTTGAATTACTGATATTTACCACAACAAAAACACATTTACATAGACGGAACACCTTGTTGTGATTTGCTTTCATTCTTTGAATTACTGATATTTACCACAACACGGCAAAGTAAGAGAACGGATCAACCCGTGTTGTGATTTGCTTTCATTCTTTGAATTACTGATATTTACCACAACACTTTGATCTTTTTTCCCTTGTAGATCACAGTTGTGATTTGCTTTCATTCTTTGAATTACTGATATTTACCACAACGGGCAATATTTGAAATGTGTGAACGATATAGTTGTGATTTGCTTTCATTCTTTGAATTACTGATATTTACCACAACATATCAGTATGTAGTAAGTTAAATATCAATAGTTTAATTCAAAAATCAGGAATTTAAAAACCCGGTTGCTTTGGCTTCCGGGTTTCTTTTTTCAAGCAATTTATTTTTCTGAATAGGAGCTGTAATTATCATCTATGCTTCTTTTATCCCATAAAAATCATTAAGCTTTTTATTTGACGCGTTAAAGCAGGATGCGAAATACCAATTTTATAGTGCTAAAAGAAGTATGATAAAATTTTTGATAAGAGATTAAATAGGCTTTAAAACAATTCCAATTGTTGAGGTGTATTTGGCAAGGCTTTTTCTTCTTTTCCATAAAACAGCTCCATCATCCCAAATTGTTTATCGGTTATCGTAATAATTCCGATGTGGCCTTTAACAGGCAATGCTTTTTTTACCCACTTAATATGTACATCCGCATTTTCGCGACTGCTGCAATGGCGCAGGTAGATGGAAAACTGGAACATAGCAAAGCCGTCTTTCATAATATCCTTACGAAAGCGGGCTGCCACCTGCCTTTCCTTTTTGGTTTCAGTAGGTAAGTCGAACAATACTAAAATCCACAAAATGCGATATTCATTTAAACGCATTCATTTAAAAGGGTAAATTTTCATCATCAATTGCTGCATTATATTCGGCTTCCGCTTTGGCAGCCTTACTTAGCTCATTCGTTGGCAATATTTTATAATTATGCTTCGTGTCGAAGTTATTCATCACCGGATAAGTAATCTTTCTAACAGTGCCTTCATAGCATTTAGCAAGCGAAGCAGTGGTGTTTTGCATGCCAACCATCAGCGGACTGCGGCCTTTTTCAAATTCTACATCTACTGTTGCAATGCCTAATAATTGTGTTTTGATAGAAGTGCCCAGTTCCAAAAAGTTCTCGCCATTGTCAATGATCTTTAAAACAATCCGGTCAACATAAGGGCGGTAAGGCTCCATAATATCATCGGCGAGGCAATAAGCATTGTACTTATTTCGGTGGTGAATGCCGAGCGTAGGGAGCAGGCCAGAGCAAACCAGTCCACGTGCCACAATAGCACGTAAAATGGCATAACCATAATTTAACAGGTTATTTGGTGGATCACCTTCACGTCCACGAAAGAATTCTATTTTCTTCGGAAACACATTTTTCCAATAATAAGCAGCAGCGCGGCCTTCATAATTGTCCGGGTCGCCCGATTTTACTGATTTTGCCCAATGCAGCATATTGTCATAATCGATATGTCGTTCTGCTAATACCGCTGCCTGGTTTAGTATTTTAGCCTGAATAGTTTGCTGCCACAACTGCTTTTTTAATGGTTGAGAAGCATCGATCTGGTAGCGGAAACGTTCGCTTTGTGTATCGTGCCCGTCTATCGGCAGCATCATCCCCGTTGGATGGTGCGTATGGTTGCAGGTAATAATGGCCGCGTTGTTTTCAAGCAAAGCAGCCATGCAACCATGCGTAATGGTAATTTGTTGATGATCTAATACCACAATCCCAATATCTTCTATCGGTACTGTTTTTTTAGATTCCTTTTCACCTAAAACTTTTAAATTCGGCAGGTCTATTTGTAACTGGCTTTCTTTTAAACTGAGATAGGCCGGGTTACCAAAATGGAGGGTGCGTTTAATCATCTTAAAATAGATTTAATATTCCCTATTCTATCAACAACTATTTTCCAACAAAGAATTTTAATCATTTGTGGTTTTCCTTTTTCATCAAAAAAAGCAGGCATGTTTTTAAAATCAAGCATCCGTTCACTTTTGTTATTAGTACCATGCTCGTTATTGATTATACCTACTGAATAATTATTAAGAACAAAGTGTCCTTCGCTGCCAGTACAACTTACAAACCTATATAACCTTCCTAATTGTTCAGATTTTTGAAGATTTAAATTTTGAGGATTTTCTAACTCATCTTCATAAGGTACATAAACCAAATCATTTGGTGATAGATGAAATAATAGTTTATGACCTTTTTCATTTTGCTCGGGTGCTGATAATAAACCTTGCTTTTGACGTTCTAACACGATATTTAAAGGAACAGTTTCAAAACTTCGTTTCCCCTTCTCATCCTGATAAACAGCAAAGAAAAGATTGGTGCCTTTAGCGGCTTCAACAAATTTTGTTTTCTTATTGCCTGATTGACCTACTGCAAACTTATTTCCTTTAGTTTCATAAGTTCGTACTTTTAAAATAGGTTGATGGGATTTTCCATTGTTTAACACAACAATGTTTTTGTTCATTTCCTCAATTCCTTCAGGTGAAAAAGCAATTTCTGGATTGTCTTTATTTTTTTCAAGTTGTTTCAATAGGATTTTTTGAATACCAGTATCGGTAATGCTTTCAATTCTTGCTTTATTAAAAGTAATGTCAAGGCTTACTCTGGATGCAACATTATCATTTTCCAAATAGTAAATGCCTACTTTGGAAACGTCCTGCTCGTTTAGCTGATTGTTGTTATCTTTAAAGTGCTTTGCTAATTTCTTTTTGTCAAAGCCTTTTGCAATTAGTTTTTGTATGTATTTTCTTAAAGGTTTATCAATAATATTTTCAGGTGATTCAAAAGCAGCGGATAATGAAACTGTTTTTGTTTTTCTTAATGAAACTAATCCTGAGACTGTGTCTTTATGTAATGGTTTTCTGATTGCCCAACTCTGTCCTTTTTGCTGTTTTAACTTATCTTTTTTTCCGTCTTTTATAATGTCATGCTGATTAACAGTTTTATTAATGATCCGCAAATTTTGTTTAATACTTATTACAACTTGTTCTAATTTACTTTTTACTTCAGGCACAAAGTAAGCCCAGGGCTGTTTAAATATCCACTGATATTTTTCTGATGAACCGTCATTGTATTTTTTATCGCAAAGCGTTTTTCTTAAATCATAACGGCCATGTTGCTTTTGCTCTATTGATTTATTTTTATCTAAAGCGTTTTGGTTATTTAAGAAATTGATGTGGCTACGGGTAGCACAAGCTATTACTAATGCATCCATAGCATGATGGCGGTGGTCTATCCTTTTCTTTTGGAAACCTCTTTGTAATTCCAATGGGACAACCGGTAAGTATTTTTGGTATTTTTCATTGTAAACCGTAAAGTGAGTTGTATTTGTTATTTGATTAAGTCTTTCAAAGCGTGGTAAGACCAGTTCATTCCAAATAGCATCCATTCCCCAGTCCTGTTTAAGTTTAGTCGTAATTTGTCCGTTGCTTGCCAATATATTTTTAGAGTTTGCACCATCGTCATCTTTGTCTGCCCTTACAATATTTGACAAGACTTGCATAATAAATTTACTGATGTAACGGGTATCATTCATTTGCCGTTCAATCATTTTTTCAGGAATATCTAATGCTAACAGTTTGTTTTTCTTTCCACGGCTTTTTTCATAATGCTGTTTTACAAAATCCGTATATGCTTCTTCCGTGAAAATCTTTGTTGTTTTACCCATGCCTAACTGCACAATTTCTCCATGATGATTTTGGATAAACTGCAAACCTGTTTGATTATCCTTTAGTTTGTTAACTGCTGATTCGCAAATCACTTTATTGCTAAAACTATCGTCGTAATAACGCTGCTGAGGTATAATATGCTCGATTTCATAAGCTGGTGTAAATAGCTTATTTAGTGGGATAATTTCACCTGTGTATGGCGAACGATATTTTTGTTCAAGCCAAAGCTTGTATCGCTGCAGCTCAGAACTTGTAGGTTGTGCTTGTTTGCTGATTTTTTCAATATCTTCAGGTATTTCGATAGCTGCATTCAAGACAAAGTCTTCATAGATCTTCAAAATGTCTTGTTGCGTAGGCGAATAGGGCCGTACATTTTCAACAGAATTATCATTTAGCATTTCAGCTAATAAAGCTTTAATGCGAAGATTGGTATTTTCATTTTTAGTTACTTGTTCTGTAATTCGCTTTCGTTCAACAGCAGGATTTTTCATATCACGACCTAATTCAATATGAATTTCATCAAAGAAGCCTTCAGCACCATTACCATAATGTTGCCAAATATCTTTTACGGTTCTTAGTGTTTCGGTCATTACCTGTTCTACTATTGGGTTTTTCAAAGAATGTTGCCTGAACGATTTTAAATATTCTTCTAAGTCTTGAACAGTTTTCCATTTTCCTGTATCGCTTCTTTCAGAATGTCTATTATATACCACATATTTGGCCAACCATTCAGGTAGTCCTTGAAAATGTTCTGTTTGGGTTAAATTTTTAACTTTTTCTCTAACTCTTTCTTCTATAGTTTCATCTACTTCCGCATTAATAATTTTTGTAATTCTGTCTTTTGTTTTTTCGTCGATATTTTCTTCATTCCAATACTTGCCCATGCGCATCAGGGGCAACAATTTCTTAATTGCCTTTGCAGAGTAAGAACCATAATTACTTGGAAATGGAGGAAATTTTTTGAATGCATCATAAAAGCTTTCTGAATCAAGGGCGTTTTTATGTGCAAAAGAATTCAATGCTTTTTCGTATTCAATTTTGTCAGTTACAGAATAGATAATATGCCATAATTCTTCTTCTGTTTTTTTAGTTAAAAATCCTTGCGGTACGTCATTTGCCTTTTCCAATCGGCTTACTATCATAGAACGAGTTTCATTGCAAGGATATTTTTTATCTTCTACATAGTTCCAGCGGTAATTGCTTTCCTTCAATTTAAACTGTTTCAATAACGACTTTTGGTCTATTTCTTTTCGTTCATTTAAAAAATCGAATAGGGTAGTGAAATCGTCAATAGTATGCAAATATTTTTCTGTTTCATTAGTCTCATTTCTTTTGTTAGCAATACGCAAGTTCATAATCCATTGCCATAAGCGAAACTCTTGATACAATGGATGCGATTTTGAAATACACTTTAGAGGTTCTATTTTTTTTACGCCTTCGAGTATAAAAGTTCTCGACTCTAAAGGGCAATTACTGATAGAGCTTTTTTGGCTGCGTAATGGTCTTTGATAGTATAAAATATCTTCGACAAATAGGTGTAGAAAGTCCTTATTTAATAATGTAGATTGATGATGTAGGTTGTGCGGATATAACTCTTCTACACATTGTTGATACAAGTTTCTATCTTGCAACGAACCATGCAATTCAATTTGCTTTTTCAAGATCTGTTCTAACTCGTTTTTGTAAAATTTTCTTTCAATAGTGCGTATCAATTTGCCTTTTATTTTTTGATTGGGCTTTTGTAAAAGCGCATCGTAAATATATTCGCCGACAGTTTTATCAGATTTTTCAATATCATTTTCAGTCTTCTTTTTCAGTAATTGCCAATCATCTTCTTTTGGTGAACGGAAGCTTCTTTTTTCTTTTCCTTCTTTGTCTTTTTTAATACTGCTGTCTTCGTTTAGGTCAGTAGTCACAATAAAATCACGAAACTTATCTTTCCAATCAAACAATGGTAATTTGCTTGCACGACGATAAACCCAACCGTTTTCCAAAATGATGTTGTACCAGATTTCATTTTTGCCCTTTTGTGGTTCATCTGCGGTTACGTCAACTACTTTCAAAGAATAAAATTCTTCGAGTTTATTAGGCTTGTCTTCAGCTTCTTCTCCTCTCGACTGATAATATCCACGCTTCTGATTAAAATGCAGAAGTAACCAAGCCAATTCTTCATTTTCTATCCTTTTAGTCAAGGCTTTTTTCCGCAGATGATATATCGTCCAATCGTATGGAACTTTAGCATCTTCTCCTTTCTTGTTTTTTCTGTTCAGTAATTGAGGTTGGCATTTTCGAAAATCTGCAAGCATTTCTTCAAAAGAATCTTTGAAGATAAAATTGCCATTATCGTCATAAACCAGTTTGGTTTCTGTTTCCGGTAAAAATTTACCTAAACGGACATCAAAATCAATTTTATTAACATAGTGTTGAGGAAGAAATCCAAGCACATTTAATATTCTATGCAGCCTTTCTCTGCGTAGTAAATGACGCTCTCTCAATCTTCTCATTCCTCTCAGCCGGGTGCGTTCTGCGGTTTGCGAAATTGAATTGCCTCTTTCAAATTCCCCCAAAATATCTTGGCTCATTGGAATAATGCGACTACCTAAACCAAGTATTTGTCCTTCTTTCTTTTCAAAATCTTGTTCTACTAAAGCCCATCCAATAGAGTTAGTTCCTAAATCCAATCCAAGTATAGTTTTTCCCATGATGTTTTTTTATTTTTTGGTTTTGTAATATAAAAATGTTTTCTTTGAAATGAAAGCAAATCACAATAAGGATTATTCCGTTGTGAAAACATTTAAGGCGGGGCAACTCGCCTTTTTTATTTTCCCTACTTTTGTAATAACCAAACCCCGTTTACCTTGACCCATTTCACCCGGAAAAAGAAGTACCTGCAATTTATCCAGCTGTTAAAGAGCTTTAAAAAGAACAGCATCCTCAAAGCCAAAAGTTACGAGATCATCCTGATGTGGGTCCGTAACAACGTTTCGCGCAGCCAGTTCCTATTGCTGTCGGGCATATTGGTGGGGCTAACTTCCGGGCTGGCGGGCGTGCTGCTCAAAATGCTGGTTCATTATATCGAATATCTGATCCATGATAAAGTGCATTTTGAAGAACAGATCGTTTATTACCTGCTGTTCCCGGTACTTGGGATTGTGTTGGCTACTTTAACCGCCATTGCATTTTTTAAAGGTGAAAAAAGAAAAGGTGTGCCAGCTATTTTATACGATATTGCGCAAAATTCCAGCCTGGTTTCTTCCACAAAAATGTATTCACAAATTGTGCAGAGCGCTTTAACCGTCGGTTTTGGAGGTTCGGCCGGGTTGGAAAGTCCGATTGCGGTAACCGGTTCTGCCATAGGTTCCAACTTCGCCCGTACGTATAAGTTGGATTACCGGGAACGTACTTTACTGCTGGCTGCCGGTGCTTCGGCCGGTATTGCGGCTGCTTTTAATGCGCCCATTGCCGGTATAATGTTTGCCTTCGAGATTTTGCTTACGGGCGTGGTTTTTACTGATTTTGTGCCTTTGGTGGTGGCAGCGGTTTGCGGCAGTTTGCTTTCCAAAATTATATTGAATGAAGAAACACTGTTCCAGTTCCGTTCGCGCCATCCTTTTGATTATACCAATATGCCTTATTACATTATCCTGGGCATTTTCTGCGGATTCTATGCCCGCTATTTTGTGGTGGTTTCGCAGCAGGTAGAACATTTTTTCAAGCATTTAAAAAGGACCCGGATTCAAAAAGCAATCTTGGGCGGTGTGCTGCTTTCTGTGCTTTGTGTGTTGCTGCCGCCGCTTTTTGGCGAAGGCTATCAATCGGTAAAAAGTTTGGCAAACGGGCAGGTGCAATCGGTTATCTCGGTCAGTTTTTTAAAATATTTCCCTTATCATTCCTGGTTTATCCTGCTGTTTCTGGGTTGCGTTTGTGTGTTTAAAGCTTTTGCCACGTCTATCACTATTTATAGCGGAGGCACAGGTGGCAACTTTGCGCCTTCCCTGGTTTGTGGCGGCACACTGGGCTTTTTTCTGGCCTCGGTTTATGTGCAATTGGGTTTTCCAAATGTTCCTGTTAATAATTTGCTGATCGTTGGGATGGCAGGTGTGATGAGCGGCGTGATGTATGCACCTTTAACCGCTATTTTTTTAATTGCCGAATCGAGTTCCGGGTACGATCTTTTTATCCCGCTGATGATCGTTTCGGTCATTTCTTTTGTGATATCCAAATGGTTTTCGCCGATTTCGCCCGATCTGAAAATCCTGGCGGAAGATGGCCAGATCTTTACGCACGAGCATGACCGCAACCTGCTTTCGCTGCTGCATGCACCGGATCTGATCGAGAAAAACATCCAGACTATAGATGTTCATGCTTCTTTTACAGATCTGCTGGACCTCGTTAAAGAAGGCCATCATAATTTTATTGCCGTACTTGAAAACGGGGAACTATTAGTCGGGATCATTACTTTGGACGACCTCCGGCCGGTAATGTTCAACCACGAAATGTACGAAGAATTGGATGTGGAAAAAGTAATGAAAGCGCCGCCTGCAACAGTAGAATTGGAAGATGACATGCGTAGCATCATCCGCAAGTTTGATGATAGCAATACCTGGGATTTACCGGTGGTCGAAGATGAAAAGTTTGTAGGTTTCATTTCCAAATCCACCGTGTTAAACCAGTATCGGGAGTTGTTGAAAGGTTATTCGGTGTAGGGGAGCTGCCGGCAATCAGCTTTCATCTCTATAGTTCGTAGTTAGTTCGGCTAAGCTTTTATATTAAATGGAGTTAGCTAATCCTTTTATATTACCGTTAATATAGCTTGTAATTTGCTAAAAGCTGATTGCTGACACCAAAAGCATAAAAACAATGCCTGTCAATATTAAACCCATTACTGCCGAACAAGCCTGGCCGATCCGTCAAGCAGTCATGTACCCGCACCATAACATTGAACAGGTTAAATTGGCGGATGATGCCCATGGCCGGCATTTCGGTTTATTTGTTGCTGATGAACTAACCGTGGTGGTTTCGCTTTTTACAAAAGATGATGCTTTACAGTTCCGAAAACTGGCAACGCTGACCGCACAGCAGGGAAAAGGTTACGGACGGCAAATGATGGCTTTTATCCTCGATCTGGCATCTGCAGAAAAGCTGGAAACGGTTTGGTGCAATGCACGTTTAAGCGCGGCAAAATTTTACAAGCAGTTTGGCTTCGAGGTTTTTGGGGAACGCTGGCAGCAGGACGGCCATGAATTTGTAATTATGAAGAAGCAGATTTTTTGCCGGTAAAAGAAGCATGAGCGTTATCGCCTCGTTGTTTTGTTTTTCCCCCCTCTCCGCTGGAGAGGGTCGGGGTGAGGCTAAAGAAGCATCCCTTCATCACAAAAGCTTAACTAAACATTTTCGGCTCATTTTAGTTGCTTTGTTATATTTGCTTTTAATTGAACATCATTAAAAGAATCCTAAAAAATTTATGCCCGAAAACACAGAGAAACCCGAAAAAGTACACGTACCTGTTGTAACACCAGAATCACTTTCTTTTTTGGGGAAATATATCAATAACTCATCACCCACAGGTTTTGAAGCCGAAGGCCAGAAAATGTGGCTGGAATACCTGAAACCCTATATCGACGAACATTATATAGATAATTACGGCACGGCGGTAGGTATCATCAACCCTGAAGCAGAATACCGCGTTGTAATTGAAGCACATGCCGATGAAATTTCCTGGTTTGTCAATTACATCACCAGTGACGGTTTGATCTATGTGATCCGTAACGGTGGTTCCGATCATCAAATCGCACCTTCCAAACGCGTAAACATCTATACCGAAAAAGGTGTGGTAAAAGCAGTGTTCGGCTGGCCGGCCATCCATACGCGCAGCGGCGTGGAGAAGGAAGAAGCACCGACTTTGAAAAATATTTTCCTGGATTGCGGCTGTACCACAAAAGAAGAAGTGGAAAAATTAGGCGTACACGTAGGCTGTGTGATTACGTATGAAGATGAGTTTATGGTACTGAACGACCGGTATTATGTTGGCCGCGCACTGGACAACCGCGTGGGTGGTTTTATGATTGCAGAAGTAGCCCGTTTACTGAAAGAAAACAATGTAAAACTGCCTTTTGGCTTGTATATCGTCAATGCCGTGCAGGAAGAAATTGGCTTGGAAGGCGCAGCAATGATAGCCGAATACATTGAGCCGGATGTTGCCATTATTACAGATGTTACGCACGATACGCAAACGCCGATGATCAACAAGATTACACAAGGCGACCTGGCTTGCGGACGTGGTCCGGTTGTTTCTTATGCGCCTGCCGTTCAGCGTAACGTTAATAAATTGCTGGTCGAAACTGCCGAAAAAAACAACATTCCGTTCCAGCGCCAGGCATCCTCACGTTCTACCGGAACCGATACCGATGCCTTTGCCTATTCAAATTACGGTGTTCCTTCGGCCTTGATTTCTTTGCCCTTGCGTTACATGCACACTACAGTAGAAATGGTACACAAAGAAGATGTGGACAATGTCATCAGTCTGATCTATCAAAGCTTGTTGAACATCCAGGACGGGCAGGATTTTAAGTATTTTAAATGAACATACTGTTTTTAGCACATGAAAAGAGTTATAGGCATCGGCGGGATTTTTATGAAATGCAAAGACCCGGAAGCAATAAGGCAGTGGTACCAGTTGCACTTAGGTTTCAATACCGATGCTTATGGAACTAATTTCGGCACCAGGGATTTACACAATCCGGGTCAAAAGCAATTTTCGGTTTGGTCAACTTTCCCAGCGGGTACAGATTATTTTGAACCTTCTTCGAAAGACTTTATGTTGAATTTTCGGGTAGAAAACCTGGAAGCTTTACTCCCGCAGCTTAAAGAACAAGGTGTTGCTGTGATTGGGGAAATGCAAAATTATCTCTACGGAAAATTCGCCCATATCATCGATCCCGAAGGAAATAAAATAGAACTGTGGGAAGCAAACGACAAGGAGTTTGAAAAGATGATCGGTAAAAACATTACTTCCTGAAACTTTATTTGCTTATTAACGAAAAAGAAGCATTCTTATCTTAAATTATATAATAATTTCAAATTAAATGAAACCAACCCTTTTAATACTGGCAGCCGGAATGGCCAGCCGTTACGGAAGCATGAAACAAGTTGATGGCTTTGGCCCGAACGGCGAAACCATTATTGATTATTCTATTTACGATGCCATTAAAGCTGGTTTTGGCAAGATCAGTTTTATCATCCGCGAAGAATTTGTAGAGAGTTTTAAATCGAAGTTTGAACCTAAACTTAACGGTAAGATCGAAACGGAATATGTGTTTCAAACATTCAACCTGAAACCTTATGGCATTGACCGGGAAATTGAGCGTGCAAAGCCTTGGGGAACGGCACACGCAGTTTTAGAAGCCCGAAACCAGGTGCAGGAACCGTTTTGTGTGATCAATGCAGATGATTTTTACGGGGCTGAAGCTTATGAAAAGATGGCTAAGTTTTTAACTGAAGAAGTTACCGACAACCATTTTTCGTTAATGGGTTACCGGATAGACAAAACTTTATCCGAGCATGGTTCTGTTTCGCGCGGGGTTTGCAAGGTGGATGAAAACAATAATTTGGTAGAAATTAACGAGCGGTTGAAAGTTTATGAAAAAGACGGCCAGATTGTTTACGAAGAGAACGGTGTAGAAACGCCTTTGCACGAAGATCCACGCGCTTCGATGAATTTCTGGGGGTTTTCTCCTGCTATCTACGGTTTGATGGAGCCGTTTTTCAAAGCTTTTGTAGAAGCAAATGCCGCTGATCCGAAGTCTGAATTTTTACTGCCAAAAGCAGCAGACCAGCTGATCAAATCCGGTAAAGCATCTTTCCGGGTGATCCCAACTTCGGCACAATGGTTTGGCGTAACTTATAAAGAAGACAAACCAATTGTTCAGCAAAAAATATCAGAACTGGTAGCTAAAGGAACTTACCCAAGCAATCTTTGGGGATAAAGCCTCACCTAAAACCCTCTCCACCATAGAGGGGGCTTCAGGTCATGCCGAACTTGTTTCGGCATCCCATCAAAAATTTAAGTTGTAATTTTTATCAGTTATTTTTAGCCTCACCCTAAATCCCTCTCCAAAAGAGAGGGACTTGAAGAGCTTGTGCAGCTACCCCCTCTCCACCATAGAGGGGGCCTCAGGTCATGCCGAACTCGTTTCGGCATCCCATCAAAAATTTAAGTTGTAATTTTTATCAGTTATTTTTAGCCTCACCCTAAATCCCTCTCCAAAAGAGAGGGACTTGAAGAACCTGTGCAGCTCTCCCTCTCCTCTGGAGAGGACCCGGGTGAGGCTCTTATCTTCTTTCTCATGATCGCCCAACCACTGGCAAGGGAGATCAAATCCTCAATCGTACCCACGATAGAATCTTTGGTATGCGTTTTTTTATCTACATATTTCCGCAGGTAGAAACTGGCAAAAGTAACGGTCAAAGCAGAAGCTCCGCCCAAAACCAAACCTTTGGCAATACCAGCCCGATTGGCACGGAACAAACCGGCACCAGCCAAAGCACCGGAAGCAACCCTGGCAGCCACTTGCGGAAAAATAATCCGGTTTGGTCCGTTTGGCTTTTTGTCGCCCGCAAATTCTGCAGCAGTTAACACTTTAGTAATAATTGCCGTAACCGGGGATTGTAAAAAGCCCAGCTTCGATTTGGCCAGGGCTTTACTAGGATGCCTGCTTAAAAAATAGCTGATGATGGTAGGCGCAACCGTGGCACGCATACCTGCAACAGCACCAAGTCCAATGGCTTTGGCAATTATTTTCTTACTGTTTGTCATAATATTCGATTTGTTTGAAGCGTAACATGCCGCAGGGTTTATAGTTTGCTTTTTAACCAAAGCACTGATAGTAGTAATAAATAATTAAGACATGCTTCAAAGCAGATCAAAAAAATGCTTTACCTCACCTCCAAAAAATTATCTTTTTCATTCACATCAGCCAGCCGATGGGTAGGGTCAATTTCAATCCATTCCAAATCTGTTAGCTTCCCGTTTAATTCAAGGGTATAAGTTGGATGCGTCCATTTCCAATGCTGTTCTACCACACGAAGAACAGCATTAGGTTCGGCGGGTTTCTCGCCAAACATCAGATACATCGGGATGTAATGCAAGGCTTTTTTTCCATCCTTAAAAGTCAATTGCAAATCAATCGGCATGGGCATTTTACCGTTGTTGATCAGCCTGATCTTGGTTTTACTGCCTTCTTGCCAAACGCTGTCAATGCCATAATCAATGGTTTTGGTGGTGTTGATCCAATACTCTTTGTACCAGTCCAATTTCATGTTGCTCACCTTTTCGGCTAAGCGGATAAAATCATTTGCGTTTGGATGCTTAAAATGCCATTCGCGGTAATATTGCAGCAAGATCTGGTCGCGTACCTGAGCACCAGTGATGTAACCCAACTGCTCTAAAAATATTTCTCCTTTAGAATAAGAAGAAACACCATAAGCAGCATTGGTTTCAAAATGATCGGCATGGGTAGTTAAAGGTTCCTGCAAGCCTGATTTTACTAAATTGAAATAACTGTTATAAGCTGCCTCGTGCGGCTGCCGGTTGATTACAGAATCCAGTACGATCAAACGGCGATCAGCCGGATTGGCCGCAGCTATTTTTTTTCTGCGGAAAATAGTATAATCCCGGGTAACCAGGTTTTCGGCGTAGCTGGTAAAACCTTCGTCCATCCACGGATATTCGCTTTCGTTCGTGCCCATCATACCCTGGTACCAACTATGCATCCACTCATGAAAAACGGTTCCTAAACCTGGCCCGTTAATGAGCGTAGCCATCGGATATTCCATACCGCCATCGCCGCCTTGTACAAAAGAATATTGTTTCCAGGGATAAGGGCCAAATGTTTTCTGGATATAAGGCAGTTCGGTTACGGCTGCATCCAATACCTGCTGCCAGCGGTCGTCCCAGCTTCTGATGTAGTTTTCTGCGTTTTGATAAGCGTTTTTTTGTGCTGTTTTTAAGGAATCAAAATCCTGCTGCAACTTTTTCAAGTCGCGGTTATAAATCACATTGATCGTTTTTCCATCAGCAGTTTTGGCCGATAAATGCTTAAATTCAGGATCGGCAGCCCACATAAAATCATGGACGGTTGGCGCAACAAAATGCCAGGTCAATGTATTGCCTGCCGGTTGTATTACTTTTGTTCCGGGCGCTTCGTATCCGAAACCAATCTGCTGCGGGTTTTGCAGGTAGCCTGTTCCACCGATCAGGTATTTTTTGTCGATGGTAATGCTGACATCGTAATTGCCCCAAACGCCGTAAAATTCCCGTGCTACATAAGGTGTAGGATGCCAGCCCTCATAATCGTATTCGCACATTTTCGGATACCATTGGCTCATGGAATAGCGCACGCCAGTCTGCGGATTGTTGCGGCCGCTCCGGCGGATCTGTAAAGGTACTTGTGCTTCAAAAGCCAGGTCAAAAACGGCCTTGCTATGGGGCAAAATAGGTTTATCCAGATCAACCACCAAAACGGTTTCTTCCGTTTTGTACTTTTGAGGAATGCCATTCATCTTCAAAGACAAGACTTTTTGATAGCCGATTTCCTGCGGCGTTAGCTTCTGGATGCGGTCTTTTACGCGTACATCCCAATCCGGTTTTTTGTTGATAATGGTTTTGCCCAGTTCGCGGCTGCGTGTGTCCATCATGCTGTTGGGTTGGAAAGCGTTCCAGTACAAATGATAAAAAACACGCTTCAGGGTATCGGGGGAATTGTTGGTGTATTCTAACTTTTGGGTACCGGAAAAACGGTTGGTTTCGACGTTCATGTTCACGTCCATCGCGTAGTTAACACGTTGTTGCCAGCGGTCAGCTTGGGCAAATAGTTTGGCAACACAAAAAATCAGGAGTAAAAAAAGTATATTTGGTTTCATCGTTTTGGGTAATGCTGTTTTTATCGGCATAAAAACAGCCTGTGGCTAAAGTAGCATAACCAGGCAAGTTGTGCAAATGGAAACGGTTTTTTGTGAAATTTGGCCGGTCAGCCATTTTACATTGATTTTCGGATGCTGTTTTTATCGGGTAAAAATTGGTGCTGTCATCCTGAACTTGTTTCAGGATCTCTCAGGAAAAGATAAAAACTAATCATGCGGGATGCCGAAACAAGTTCGGCATGACAGAAAAAATCAAATTCCCAAAACCTGTTTCAGTTTGACATAACCGGCTTTACTCACCGGGATTTTTGCGCCTGATTTTAAGATCAGGATATGTGTTTCTTTTTCATAAGGATCGATCCGGGTAATTTGTTCAACCCGAACAATATAAGAACGATGTACGCGCGTAAACAACGATGGGTCCAATATCTGCTCAAAAAAACTCATGGTTTTATTTTTGAGGAAAGCACCGGCGGCCGTATGAATGTTCACATAATCGTCCGCAGCTTCCAGATAAATCACTTCCTGCACCGGTACCACTTTGATTTTGGTGCCTGTTTTTACCACAATCCTGTCGTGCTGCGCAGGAGAACTGGCAGCAGTTTCCAGCAAAGCAGCAGTAGCTTCCTGTTTTTTAGGCTGATTTTCCAGGAATTTTTCGATGGCTTTGTTAAAACGCTCTTTGCTGAAAGGCTTCAAAAGATAATCAACCGCGTGCGTTTCAAAAGCTTTGAGTGCATACTCATCAAAAGCAGTGGTAAAAATAACGGCCGGGGCATGGTCCACCAGTTCCAGCATTTCAAAACCGTTGATCTTGGGCATCTGCACATCCAGAAACAGGAGGTCGGGTTTGTGCTGCATAATTGCTTTAATGCCTTCAAAGCCATCGCCGCATTCCTGCACCACTTCCAATTGCGGAAATTGCTGTAGATATTCGAGCACGATAGACCGTGCCAGCGGTTCATCATCAATTATGAGTACTGTTTTTACCGGCATAAATTATACATTCATTTTAATGTTCACAGCTTTTGCATTTAAAGGTTGCGGGATTTTAAGCGTGATGCTGAAGATATTGTTTTTAGTTTCAATTTCTATCAGGTCATGCCGGGCAAACAGCAGATATAACCGGCGCTTTACACCGCTCAGGCCAAAACCTGTTCCCCGGTTTGGTGAAGCTGTTTCCGGGTCATAAGGATTACAGATGGTAATTTGCAATTGCTGGTTTACCACCAGTGCATCTAAACTGATGGTTACCTCGCCAATGGTATCGTACAAACCAAATTTAATGGCGTTTTCTACCAAAGGCTGCAGCAACATTGGCGGAATCTGTAGGGCATCAGCAGCAGCGTTATGACGTAAAACGGTAGAAAGCCGGTGCCCAAAACGTACTTTTTCGATATCCAGGTACAACTGCAAGTGCTGCAGTTCGTGTTGCAATATAACCCATTGCTGTTCTTCTTTCAGGGTTCCGCGTAAAAAATCCGACAACTGGTGGATCATTTTTCGTGCTTCATCCGGCTTAAAACCAATCAGTGCACTAATGGAATTGAGGCTGTTGAACAAAAAGTGCGGTTGCAATTGCTGGCGCAGTTTATACAGTTCGGCATCCCGCGCCAAAGTTTCGGCGGCCAGTTTTCGGGCTTCGTTTGCTTTTTGGTCTTTTTGCATGTAACGCAGCGCACTCAGCATGGCCATGCAGCTAATGATCAAAAAGGAAATGGAAAAACGGATGGTTAAGGATTGAATAAGGAAAGCTTTGTAAGCCGCATCTGTAATCAGCTGCGGCAGCAGCCAGCGGCAGGCAGCCAGCCAGAACAAACTTAAAACTAAGCAAAGCATCAGGATAAAAACCGAGCGCCCTTTTTCGGGCTGGTAATATTTAAGGTTGTTGCTGATGAGCAAACAAGCACCTGCCAGCAAAATGCTGGTTGTTCCGGCATCGGTACAGGCAACCCTCCAGCTAAATCCGAAATCGTACAGTAAATAACTTTGCAAGGCAAACCAAGACAGTAAACCTATGCCCACTACCGTGCGGAACTTGTTGAACAAAGAAGCAGGTGTTTCCAAAAGTTTTCCGGTTAATGGTGTCAATACTGTTTTTACCGTATAAAAATTGGTGTCTCAAGAAGCTTAAAAACTTTTAATATCTATACCGCCAAAAATAGAAGCCCCTTTTAAAACCAGTACTTTTCCGTTGGCGGCAACATCGGCATGCGGTATGCGTTTATCGTTTACACCGCCAAAAACATTAGCAACATCGGCAACTACGTGCCAATGCGGCGGAACAATTAATTTAGTGCCGCCAAACAGCTGTACAACATCTACAATTACTTGTCCGTTAATATCGGCGTGACTAAAATCCAAGTCTGTCCCGCCAAAAATATTCACAATTTCCCCGCCTTTAAAATTTTTGGAAAGGATGTTTTTTTTTACACCGCTGAAGATGGAAAAGGTGTTTAGGTAATCCTCGTTTGCTTCCGTTTTGTGGTAGAAAGTGCTGGTTTCTTCTTTTCTTGTTTCTTCTTTTGCTGAAAGATCAGGGTTTAAAAGATCGTCATTTACAAATGCTTCTTTTGAGAAGGTGTTTTTACTGCCCAGGTCATGGTTTCTGCGGAAGATCAGCCATAAGCCAGCTGCAATAATGATGATGGGCCAGCCAAAGTGGAACACATTTCCTTCGGGGAATATCCGCTCCAGTAAAAACAGGCAGCCTACCAGGATCAGGATCAGCCACGATTGGTTGTTAGGGTTGTTTGCCCTTTTTACCAGGCCAACAACAATCAGGATCATGGGCCAGCTAAAAATCCAGTTGGGGAAAAAGTACAGGTCAAATTGTTTGAGGAGCAACACCAGGCCAAGGCCCATCAGGATAAAGCCTGCGATGGTTTTGCCGGATCTTGTATAAGGTTTATAATGGGATTTGTTCATTGTTTTATTTAAATGCTGATACAAATGTATCCGAACAGCTTTATTGATGAAACGGCAAACAGGCAAAGCTTTGCAATTACTCGGTAAAAGCCCGATAATTTCCGGCGGTTTGTTATCGTTGTTTACTGGTTTTCCCTTTTCACAATTAAAACTTCTTCTTCGCCTAAAATTAAGTAGCCGTAATCATAACAAAAATTATACATATTGCCGGTTTTAGTTTGATAAATACCGGTGAAATAAGTAAAGTTGAAGCCCAATGTATGGAGTTTTTTACGGGAAGTTTTGGTTTTTCCGGTTGGATTAAGTTGTTGCAAAATGCGTCGGTTGCGCCGCAAGATATTATTGATGTTGCGCACTAAGTTATGACTGTCGCTATTGAGTTGGTTATTGTAATTACTGCGGCACTGGTCGTTGCAAAACTTTTTATCGGCGCGGCCGCGGATGGTTTCCCCGCAGTCTAAACACTGGCGTTCTGTTGGCATGATGGTGTACTTATTTTATTACGCCTGTTTCTATGATAGTTGAAGTAAGGTTGTAAGTTTACTGTTTAGTTCGTTAAGTTCACCTGATGTCTTAGGTCAGTAAATGGAAAAGTAATCAGTACGATTGTGTTGTTGTTCTTTTGTCTGCCTTTGTTTGTCAGTTGAAACCAAGCTGATAGCGATTTGCAGCCGATGCTTCAACGTCCAGCCCCACTTGCAGCAATACTTTTGTTGGGCGAAGACTTTTCTTTGTCAGCAAGTAATTTATCCAAATAAGCACGCTCTTCTGCAAAAGTCATGTCTTTGATATCATTACTGACTTGTTCGCGGATTTTTCGTAAATCCTTCACCAAGTTTTCCTGCGTGTTATAAGTTTTCGTCGTCATT
>JAABUT010001176.1_pt1 | contig 31628 bp, 27 predicted proteins | sample 5559281 | NCBI WGS metagenome assembly JAABUT01 (sample SAMN10711880, study PRJNA513359) | rock metagenome | isolation source: Antarctica rocks | place: Antarctica: Victoria Land, Ricker Hills nord | collected 2016-01-04 | reverse complement strand
GCCGCCGGACCGCTGCTGCCCGCCACCTCGACCACCGCCGCCGGCGCAGCCGCCCGACCGCTGCTGCCCGCCACCTCGGCCACCGCCGCACCCCTACCCGGTGTCGCTGCCGGCGTCGGGCTCCCGAGCGTCAACGCCGGCACCAGCGGCGTAGCGGTCGGCGGTGGCGGCGCGGGTGCGGGCCTGCCTGTCGCCGGGGCGACCCTCGGCCTGCCCGCTGGCACCGGCCGGGTCACCGAGGGTGGCGGTTCCCTCGGTGCCACCCTTCCCGGCGTCACCATCACGGCGCCCCTTCCCGGAGTGACGCTCGGCACAACAGGTGCCTGCGTCCTGGGCATCTGTCCGCCCTGACCCGCCCGCGTCGGACCCACCGGTCGCGCCCGATCGGCTGGGACCTCCTCATCCGCGTTGCTGCTGGACCACCGTCTGGAGTCCACGCCGGGAGCCGAGGGAAGGCCCAGTCCCAACAGCTGGGCGAGGCGCCCGGCATACCAGCATCCGGGTATGCCGGCTGCGCACCCGCGGGGTGCGGCCATCGGGCCGACGGCCGGACTAGAAGAAGGCCGACCGGCGCTGCATGAGCAGCGAGTAGAGGGTCTGCTGGATCGTCTCGCGGATCTGGTCGGTGAGGTCGAAGACGAGCATCGGGTCGTCGGCCGCCCCCGCACCGAGGTCCTTGGTCTCGACCGGCACGCCGAACTCGATGATCCACTTGCTCGGCAGGGGGATGAGCCCGAGTGGCCCCAGCAGTGGCCAGGTCGGCGTGACGGGCGCATAGGGCGCACCCATGAGCCGGGCGAGAGTCTTCATGTTGCCGAGAATGGGATAGATCTCCTCGGCGCCCACGATGGAACACGGGATGATCGGCACCCGGGTGCGGATCGCCGCCGAGACGAACCCGCCCCGGCCGAACCGCTGGAGCTTGTAGCGCTCACTGAACGGCTTGCCGACGCCCTTGAACCCCTCGGGCCAGACGCCGACGAGATCTCCGCCCGCGAGAAGCCGCTCGGTGTCGGCGTTTCCGGCGAGGGTCGACCCCGACTTGCGCGCCACCGTCGCGATGACCGGCGTCTGGAAGACGAGGTCAGCGCCGAGCATCCGCAGGTGGCGGTGCCCCGGGTGCTCGTCGAAGACGGCGACCTGGGTCATCAGCGAGTCCATGGCGACGGTGCCGGAGTGGTTGGCCACGACGAGGCCGCCACCGTCCGCGGGCAGGTTGTCGATGCCCCGCACCTCGACCCGGAACCAGGTGCGGTAGAGCGGCCGCAGGAGCGGGAGGTAGAGGTTCGCCGTGAAGTCCTCGTCGAAGCCGAACTCGTCGACGTCGAAGTCGCCGGTGAGCCGGCGGCGCACGAAGGCCAAGATGCGGGCCACCCGGATCTCCACCTCTTCGGAGGAGATCCCGCTGGAGGCGGCGATGGTGCGCAGGGCGGCCACCGCCGCGCCGACGATGTCCTCCAGGCCCGGGTGGGCCGATCCCGCCGGGACACCGGCAGCGAACGCGTCGGGCGGCTGCGGCAGGCCGACGTCAGGCGGCGACGCGAGGGTGCGGGCGGCCCGGCGTGCCGAGCTACCGGCCGTGGCCTGACGGGTCTGCTGGCGGGCTTCGGTGCGGCCTCCCGAGTGGGCGACCACCTTGGCAGAGGGGGCCGGCGCCCGGGGGCTGGGGGTCGGACGGTGCTTGCCTGCGGTATGCCGGGCGGTCACCGCGAGCGTCCGGGCGCCGGGCTCGTCGCGCTCGTCGGGCTCGTCGGGCTCGCCGGGCTCGACGGGCTCGACGGGCTCGACGACGCTCGTCGAGGCGAGCACCTCGGGTTCGACGGCGCTCGTCGGCGCCGGCTCCTCCCGCTCAGCCAGTCCCGTCACGTCGCCGTCGCCCGTGGTCGGCGGCTCCGCGGGGCCGGCGTCGATCAGGGGGGTGCGGGTGCGGCGGGCGCGTTCGCCGCTCGCCCGGGCGGCACCGGCCGCGAAGCCGTCGCTGCTCGGTGTCCGGCGGCTGGTGACGGCTGGCGCCGCGGTGGCGGGTGCCGCCCTGGTAGCCCGCGCCGTGGTGGCCGGCTTCCCGTTGACCCGCTTTGCGGTGGCGGGCTTGCTGTCGGCCCGCTTTGCGGCGGCAGCGACCTTGGTTGCCCGCTTACTGGCGGGCTTCTTCCCAGAAGGCTTCGCTGCAGCCGGCTTCGGCGTCGCGGGCCGTGTTGTCGCCGGCTTCTCGGCGGCGGCGCGATCCTTCGCCGGCTGGGTGGGCATCAGGAGCTCCTCGTGGCGGCCCACACCTGGGCGACGGCGGTGGCGGCGCGCTCGGCCACCCCCTGGACGACATGTCCGACCACACCGGCTCCCGGCACTGCCGCGCCGACGTTGCGGGCGAAGTCGAGGTAGGCCTGCTTCGTCGTGAACGCCGGGTGGAAGTGCAGGACCTCTCGCATCCGGGTCGTGTCGAGTCCCCGGCCGAAGGCGAGGAACTGCATCTGGTCGGCGGAGAAGTCGGCCAGTCCCGAGCGCCTGACGACCGCGCCGAGCAGGCCGGCGGCCGGAAGAGGAACGGGGACCGTCGTCCGACCGGCGAGAGCCACCGCCTGCGCCACGGTGATGACGCCGTCGCCCGCGACGTTGACGATGCCGACCGCCTCAGGGGCCGTCGTCGCCGCCATGAGGGCTGCGGTGGCATCACGCTCGTGGACGAACTGGAGGCGCGCGTCGAACCCGAACGGGACCGGCACGACCGGCAGGGAGAAGTAGTCGGTCAACGACGTGCGGATCCCGGGACCGATGATGTTGGCGAAGCGCAGCATCGAGACCGACACCTCGGGGCGGCGGCGCGAGAAGCCGCGCACGTAGCCCTCGACCTCGACCGAGTCCTTGCCGAACCCGGCGCGGGCCAGTGACTGGGGGCCCATCTCCTCCGTGAACATCGCCGGGTCGCGGGGCGAGGACCCGTAGACCGCGGCTGAGGACTTGACGATGAGGCGGTCCAGGCTGGGCGCCTTCTGGCACGCTGCCAGCAGCTGCATCGTCCCGATGACGTTGATCTCCTTCTGGGAGGCCCGGCCCCCAGCCGAGACCGGCGTCGCGATGACGTTCAGGTGGACGACCGTGTCGACCTGGGCCTGGACGATGATCTTGCCGATCATCGGGTTCCTGATGTCGGCCCGGACGAAGTCGGCACGACCGATGGAGTGCGGTGGCGGCACGACGTCGACACCGATGATCCGGCTGACGTCCGGCCGGTCGCTCAGGGCGCGGGCATACCCTCCACCGAGATAGCGGGAGACCCCTGTGACCAGGACGACCGAGGCCACGGAACACCTCCGTCGTGTGGGATCGGGCTCGCACGGCGATCCTACCCAGCGGGCGCGACCCGGCTCGGCCGCCGGGGCGCCTCCTGGCGCGACAAAGGCCTCCATCCTGGTGGGCGGAGGCCGGATGCCGTGGCGCGCGCTCTACTTCTTGTTGCGGCGCTGGTGGCGCGTCTTGCGCAACAGCTTGCGGTGCTTCTTCTTCGCCATCCGCTTGCGGCGCTTCTTGATCACTGAACCCATGGAACGTCCTTGCGTAGGGGAAAGACCGTGTATTCGCGTCGACACGGTGATGCACCACGCCGAACAGTTGCAGCTAGCCTACCGTCCCCGCCCGGTCCGGCCCAAACCGCCGGGAAGGGCGGGCCGGGAGAGCGCTCCGACCCGGGCCCCACTGGTGCTGGCGCCTGGCGTCAGGCGGTGTCGATGTACGAGGTGTGCAGGTACGTGTGGACCGCGTCCTCGGGGACCCGGAAGGACCGGCCGACCCGAACGGCCGGGAGCTCGCCGCTGTGGACGAGTCGGTAGACCGTCATCTTCGACACGCGCATGATCGAGGCGACCTCGGCGACGGTCAGAAACCGCACCTCGGCGAGCTGACGCTCTGGGGACATCGTTACCTCGGTCTCTGCACGCGCGCAGCGCCGGGCTTCCCCTCCGACGAACGACTACAAGCGTGCAAGAGGTCACTCTAAGGGGCAGGTGTGGCGGTTGGGAAGCGGCCCCCCAACGACGCCCGGAAGTCAAGCCGACACGCCGACAAAGGTGCGTCTCTTATCCGGTCCCTCGCCTTCCGAAACTCGCCCCGCCGTCAGTCGAACCAGACGTCCAGGCCGTGGAGCGGGAAGACCGCCTGCCGGGTGGCCATGATGGCGCGGTCGACGGTGTCGCCCGGGTCGTACCCCAGATCCCACGACCGCCACCAGAGCGGTCCGGCGTCAGGATCGCGATCGCCCATCCGGAACGGCGCCGGTCGCCCGGTGAGCCGCTGCACGTAGTCCCGCCACTCCTGCGGCACCTTCTCCGAGACCGCGATCGGCCGGTGCTGGGCGATGGCGGTCAGGTGGGTCCACGTCCGCGGCACGACGTCGACGACCTCGTAGCCGCCCCCGCCGAGAGCCACCCACTTGCCGTCACAGACGTCGTGGCTCAGCCCGTGGAGCTCCTCGGCCGCAGCGCGCTGCGCGTCGACGGACAATGCGAGGTGGGCGAGCGGGTCCTGGACGTGCGTGTCGCAGCCGTGCTGTGAGACGAGGATCTGCGGTGAGTACGCCCGGACGACCGGCAGGACCGCGGAGTGGAAGGCCCTCAGCCAGGCGGCATCCCCGACACCCGGAGGGAGCGCGACGTTGACCGCCGCTCCCACGGCCCGGGCTCCGCCGACGTCGCTGGCCCAGCCCGTGCCGGGGAAGAGCGCCCGCCCCGACTCGTGGATGGAGATGGTGAGAACCCGGGGGTCGTCCCAGAAGACCCGCTCCACCCCGTCTCCGTGGTGGACGTCGACGTCGACGTACGCCACCCGCTCGACGCCGTGGTCGAGCAGCCACTGGATGCCGATGGCGACGTCGTTGTAGACGCAGAAACCGGAGGCGGTCCGGGGCATCGCGTGGTGCAGCCCGCCGCAGAAGTTGACCCCGTGCTCGCACTCCCCGGTCCAGACCAGCTGACAGAGATCGCGGGTGCCGGCGGCGATCTTGGCGCTCGCGTCATGCATGCCGCGGAAGGCCGGGTCGTCCTCGGTGCCGATGCCCCACTGCCCGTCCGCCTGCTCGGGGTTGTCCGAGCCGGCCTTGATGCCCGCGATGTAGTCGCGGTCGTGGACGGTCGCGAGGATGTCGTCGTCAGGGACGTCCGGGTTCAGCAGCTCGACATCAGCATGGTCGAAGAGGCCGAACGCGTCGCAGAGCCGGGCCGTCAGGTCGAGACGGACGGGCGACATGGGGTGGTTCGGACCGAAGTCATACTTGGTGAACGTCGGATCCCAGACCACCGTGGCCTGCGTTGACATGGTGGTGACGCTACCGTCCAGCCTGACGCCCGGCACAACGAGAGGCCGCACCATGGCGAGGAACCGCACGTTCGAGGAGAGCCTCCTCGTCGTCGGGGTGCGGGCGCCGGGCGAGGACTTCACGTATGCCGTGCCGGCGACGAAGTTCTCGGCCCACCCCGAGCTCGTCCTCGGCGGTCCGACTCCACTCATCGAGCGTCTGGCTGCGCGCCCCTGAGGGGCCGGTCATGGTCGGGTCGCGCGAGCCGCGGTGGCAGCCCACCCGCCGCACCGTGGTCGGTGCCGCGGGGACGGCGATGCTCGCTGCTGGAACGGGACTCGGCGGTCGGCAGCTCTACCGCTCCAGACGAGTCGAGGTGCCGTTGTACTCCGAGACCGTGGCCCTGGACGGACCCGGCTCGCGGGTCCTCGTGCCGGCCGGCGGGGCGGACCGGGTCGTCCCGGGCACCCGGGTGCTCCGCACGGCTCGGGACGCCGACGCGCTCGTCGCGCAGGAGCAGGCCTGGCTGGCCGCCGGTGCACCCTGGACCACCACGGGGACGTGGGCGGACCTGGCTCGCAACGCGCTCCTCGACCTGAGGGTGCTGACCCGGCCGGACGGCATACCCGTAGCGGGTTGGTCGCCCGCTTGGCGCTATGTCTGGCCGCGGGACGTGGCGCACCACGCGGCCGCGCTGGCCGCGACGGGGCACGCCGCGGAGGCTCTTCCCAGCCTTCGGTTCCTGGGCCGGGTCCAGGACCCGTCGGGGTGGTTCCACGCGCGCTACCTGCCCGACGGGTCCGGCCCTCCTGACCGTCGGGGGCACCAGCTCGACGGCACGGGATGGGCTCTCTGGGCCACGGCACAAGTGGTGGCCGCCCTGCCGGAGTCCCAGGCGCAGGTGGCGCTCTGGCAGCTGCGGCCCATGATCGAGCGGTCCACGGCGCTGATCCACGCGCTCGTCGACAACCCCTCAGGACTGCCCGGCCCGTCGCCGGACTTCTGGGAGACACCGGAGTCCGAGCTCACCCTGGGCACCGTCGCGCCACTGGTGGCGGGGCTGCGCGGTGCGGCCGCTGTCTTCGCCCTGATGGGCGACACCGCAGCCGGTGCGGCGGCCCGGAGCAGGTCTCTCGACCTGCGCGCCGCCATCGACCGCTCCTTCGCTGCCAACGGCTACCCGCGCCACGCGGCGGGTGAGGAGCCCGACGCGGCGGTCGCCTTCCTCCTGCCGCCCTACGCCGCCTCCACCGTCGGCGCGGTGCCGGCGGCCCTGACCCGGGCCGAGGACCGGCTGCAGCGACCGGCCGGCGGCCTGGCTCCCGGAGCCGGGTGGAAGGACGACGGCATCAGCTGGACGCCGGAGACGACGCTCTTCGCGCTGGCCCACGCCCACAGCGGCAACGTTCCCGCGGCGGAGAGGCTGTTGGACTGGGTGGGCGCCCATCGCACTGCCGCCGGGTCGGTGCCCGAGAAGGTCCTGTACGACGGCTCACCCGCAGCCGTCGCGCCGCTCGGCTGGACGGCGTCCCTCGTCGTCCTCACCGCCGCCGCGCTGCAAGGGCACCCAGGCGGCATTCAGGGCACGGGCTGACGCCGTTCCCCGATCCGTGCGGACCGGACCGGCTCCGTCACCGGTCGACCGATCCGGAAGGCGGACAGGACCCGGCGTTCGTCGCCCGGGGCCGAGGCGGCCAGGTGCATCCGCGACGCGGTCCCCGCGGCGTCGACCAGCTGGCTCAGCGGGTGGGTGTGCAGGCCGTGCCGCTGCGCCGCCAGCCAGGTGCGCAGCAGCGCCCGCCCGTGCTCGCCGACCCGCTCGGGAAGCAGTGCATCCCGCTCCGGGACGTGCAACGTCACGACCGTCCCCCGTCCCGCGATGGACGACGAGGTGGCGAGCAGGTCCACGCCGCCCACTCGGCGCAGCACGGACCAGAGCTTGGGGGAGAGCGCCGCTCTGAGGATGCGGGCCTGGACGGAGGTCAGCGCCAGGGCCTCGTGGGTCAGGCCGTCGAGCCGGTAGCGAGGGTCGCGCGGGTCGAGGCGAAGCCACCGGCGCAGCTCCGCCACCTGGGCCGGCGAGCCGTAGACCCAACGGTCGGCCACCGGCAGGAGCTCGTCGACGAGGTCCGGCCGGACGAGGTCGAGCCGCACGTCGTCACGCAGGCGTGCGCTGGCTCTCACCCTCCCCAGTGCCACGGCATCGGTGAACGGCTCGGCGTAGGGTCCCCGGGCCGTGCGTCGCGACCTCAGGTCGTCCGCACCGAAGCCCACCGGCCGTGGCTCCGCCTCGACGAGACGGGCCATCCGATGGGCCCGCGTGTCGACCTCCCACTCGACGTCCGTCCCGAGACCGGCGTCGGCCGCCGCGATGCAGACCGACTCGACGAACGCCCCGACGGAGAGCCACAGGTCCCGGCGCGTCGGGTCGGCGACGGTGAGCTCCCGGCCCGGGTCCCATCCCACCACCAGGGCGGGGCCGTCGGCGACGAGCGTGACGGGCTGGGTGTTGTGGGCGCTCGGGGCGCGGCAGAAGGTCGGCTCGAGCGCCAGCACCTGCGCGGGCCAGCTTCGGCTCACGACACGTCCCGGTGGTAGAACGTCGTGCCGTGCAGCGGTCGACCACCCATCCGCAGGTACTGTGCCGCCGACGCCGGGTTGTCGTGCCCGACGAAGGTCGAGCGCAGCGACCGGTAGCCCCCGGCCCGGAGGTTGCGGAGCAGCTCGCGCGACAGCGCGGTCAGGTAGCCCCGGCCCTGCGCCTGTGGCACCGTCCCCTTGATGATGAGGATGGCGTCGCGCCGGTGGCGCCCCCGGGTTGCGAGGAGGGCCAGCTGCTCGCGCAGGCCGAGCCGGCCGTCGTGGGCCATGACGAACTCGCTGATGTCGGGGACCACGAGGACGAAGGCCACCGGCGTCCCTGCCCGGGTCAGCCAGAGCAACAGCGACTCGTCCAGGAGGTAGGCCAGCCCGTCGGTCTGCTCGGCGAGGTCGGCCGCCTCGATCTCCGTGTAGTACGACAGCTGCCGGAAGGCGGCGTTGAGCATCCCGCGCAGCACCGGCAGCTGCCTTCCGAGCTGCCGGCGGCTGCCCCGGTGCACCTCGAGCTGCTCGCCGGCCCACCGCCGTTCGTCGAAGGGGAACGTCGTCTCGGGGTCGAGCTCACCGAACGAGTCACAGATCCACGTCTGTCCCTCGAAGACCCGGGCAAAGCCCAGGGCCTCGTATGCCGTCGGGTAGGTCGCCGGGTTCCACGGCGAGTCGACGAAGCCGCGCTGGTCGAACCCTGACGTGATGACGCCACCCGTCTGGTTGGGCAGGAGCGCAACCGGTCCGAGGAGCTGCGTGCGCCCCGCCGCCCGGGCCTGCGCCGACCCCAGGTCCATCAGCTGCCCGAGGACCGACTCGTCGGCGAGCTCGGTCAGCCCGAACAGCTGGGTGTCCGCGTCGAGCCTGTCGTCGAACCGGGGGTCGTGGTGCAGGCACATCCGACCGACGACCTGCCCGTCGTCGTCGCGGGCCAGGTAGAACCGGACCGGGCCGTAGCCCGCCCGGGCGTGCTCCCCGGCATACCAGGCTCGGACCGTGGGCTGCAGCGGTGGGACGAACCGGCCGCGCCCGTGCAGCCGCAGCGGCAGGTCGAGAAACCCCTCGAGCTGGTCCTCGGTGGTGACCTGCTCGAGGCTCACCGTGGTGTCACGTGATCTCGCTCGCGGCATCGTCGACCCGCTTCTGCCCGGCGTCCCCGGGCAGCGGGCTGAAGGCCTCGATGTGCTCCATGCCCTGGTCCTCGGCGCGCCAGATGCCGTTGGTGTAGCCCTGCTCGTCGGCGACGAACAGCCGGATGAAGCCGGCGGTCGCATGGTCGGTGCTGCCGGTCACCCAGCGCATCAGCTTGCGGTGCTCGGGCGTTCGGGCGATGGCGAGCAGGTCCGCCTTGGTCTCGAAGTAGGCCAGCGTGCCCAGGGTGAAGGGCGGCTGCCAGTAGACCTTGTGCCAGCAGTAGCCGGGCATGGCCTTCATCCGTCTGACGAACGGCCGCCACGTCCGGGCCAGCGTCAGCCAGTCGCGCAGTCCGTTGTAGCGCGTGGCGCCGGTGAACATCGCGCCGGCCTGCGCGCGGCGCGGGGCCCGGGAGAAGTCGGTCGTCCTCATCGATCGGTCCTTGTCGTCATGACGTCATGCGTGGAGGTAGACCTTCTTGATCCTGCTGGACGCACCCTCGAACGGGCCGGTGCCGAAGTCGTGCACCCGCACGGTGATCTGGACCGAGCTCGCGTCCTCCTCGACCGACTGGCGGAAGTCCCGGCTGACCTCCATGAGGTGCGCGACGACGCCCTGCTGGCAGGTGTCCGCGAGCTCCTCCCGCCCGGCCGCGTCGAGGTCCACGGACCGGCGCAGCTGCAGGTTGACCACCGGGCGGGCGTCGAGCTGTGGCGTCTCCTCGAGGGTGAGCAGAAATCCTTCGAGGAGGTTCGCCCGGGTGTTGCCTTCGTAGAGGCCGTACTCGACGTCCTGGGGGTAGATGTTCGCCCCCATGAAGCTCACGGTGGAGTCCTTGCGGCCGTAGAGGAAGAGCAGCGGCAACCGCATCCGGTCGACGGCCTGTGCTCGTTGCATCCCCTCCCGGTGAGCCGGGTGCGAACGGATGAGGTGCTCGAGGTCCGGGAAGTCCAGCAGGCTCGCTTCGTCGCCGATGTTGTACCGCAGCTTGGGGCTGAGGACGGCCGTCGAGTTGAGGGTGCAGAGCAGCTCCCCGTCATCGTCGGTCTCGAGGTAGGTCTCGAGCGGGTTGTACTGGAAGATCATCGGGATCCGGGACTCGTCAGGTCCGAGCACCGCTGCCCGCAGGGCCGGGTCGGCGACGATCTGGTCGCGCAGCCACACCGTGAGGCGGCTCTCCCCGCCGATGCCGATGGTCAGGTCGGAGGCGCCGTAACCGGAGAGCACCGTGACGAAGCGCTCCTCGAGGTAGTCGCGCAGCGCCTCGGTCATCCCCTCGCCGCCCACCATGCCGTGCAGCTTGTAGCTGCCCCAGTCGAACCCGTCGGTGTCCAGGCGGTCGCGCAGGTCCTTGAGGAACGGCGGATAGGCCGCGACGAGGTAGTTGTACCGCGGACCGAAGTGGGTGATCGTGTCGACGATCTTGTCGAGGTCCGGCCCGGTGTTCTTGACCATGGCGATCTTCGCCATGGCGATGCCGGTGTTCGTGCCGGTCGCCCAAGCCCCCATCGAGTAGGCGTTGACGACGAAGAGCCGCTGGTGGGGGAAGACCTGGCTCGCGAACCCGGCGACGTTGCGGTGGATCGTGTCGAGCTCGCGTCGCCCGCGCACCCAGTTGAAAGGGGTGCCGGAGGAGCCGGACGACTCGTCGACGACGGTGCCGACCCGGTCGAGGTGGCCGTCCCAGCACCGCTCCTCCTCGGTGTATGCCTTGACGTAGTTGTCCTTGCTCGTCGGCGGGTAGGAGGTGAGGTCCCACCACCGGAACCGAAAACCGTTGCGGCGCAAGTGATCCTGGTATGCCGGGACGTCGATGGCGGCAAACTGGCAGGTCATCCACGCATGGAGCCGGGCGAACCGGCCCATCGCCGGGTGGTAGTTGCGGGCGGTCCACCGCCACACAGCGGGGTGGATCTTGTAGAGACCGTAGACCTCGGTCAGCGCAAGGGCGCTGCCCCGCAGCAGCGCCCTCCTCATCAGCCCCAGTGGCGTGGAACGCCAGACCTGCATCAGCACATCTGATGACCCCATGCGCAGACCCTAGCGTCAGTCGCAGGCCGCCGACCGGCCCTTGTGGCACCTCGGACGGCGGGGTGACGGTGGTGGTTCCGTCCCGACCCGGTATGCCGTCCACCCACCACCGCGCCTCGATCGCCGTGTGACAGGCTCTGATCCATGCCACAGGTGACGGCCGACGCATGGGTGCCCGTGTCCCCGGAGGTCGCCTTCGCGGTCTCCCAGACGACCGGCGAGGTCCGTCTGCGGTGGGACCCCTTCATCCGACAACAGCACCTCATCGACGCGGACCGCCCGGCCAGGGGAGTGCGCACCCTGACGAGGGCCAGGGTCGGTCCCCGGATGGTGAGTGAGTACGTCTCATACCGGCCCCCGACCTCTGTCGGGATGACGATGGTGACGGGTCCGTGGTTCTTCGCGTCGTTCGGCGGTGGCTGGCGCTTCACCCCGGAGAGCCGGGAGGGCGTGGCCGGGACCAGGGCCGTCTGGAAGTACACCTACACCGTGCGCCCGAGCTGGCTGCGCCGGCTGGCGGAGCCGCTGGGCCAGGTCATCCTGGGCCGCGAGATCCGCGCCCGGATTCACGCCTTCTCCCGGGCTTGCCAGGACCCAGCGGTGCTCGCCGCGGCCCGGGAAGCGTGCTGACCCAACCCTGCTCAGCGAGGTGGCGGGTTCATTCCTCCCAGCTCCCTGTAGACACGCTTGTCCACCCTCAGAGGCTGACGTTCCAGCCGCGGTCCTCGCCGAGGGGGAGGACCATCGCGATCTCCTCCTCGCCGTCGTCCTCGTTGACGACCCGCATCGGCCGTCGGAAGTCGGTGGGGCGGAAGCCGATCCCGCTGGCGAACGCCACGGCCCGGCCGTTGTCCGTGCCGACCCAGTAGGCGACGTGGGTGCGGCCGTCCAGCCGTGCCCGCTTTGCGCCGGCCTCGACCAGCCTGGTGGCCACGCCGCTGCCACGGGCAGCGGGTCGCACCCAGAGGCCGAAGATCTCCGCCGCCGACCCGGCGTCGCCCTTGCCCTGACCGAGGCTGACGACGCCGACCCGCTCAGCACCACTCTCGGCCACGAGCCGGGTGGAGCGGTGCAGCCGCAGCTTCCAGAAGTCCTCGTCGTAGCCCTCCTCCTCGGCGAGCTTCGCGGCGAAGGCGTCCGGCGACTCGGCGAGCGCCTCGAGTCGGATCGCCCTGAACTCCTGCCAGTCCTCTTCGCCCAGCGGGCGCACCGTGACGTCGCTCATGTCGGCAAGCCTCGCACGCCGGCCCGGTCGGCGCGATCCTGGGTCTCGCAGTGCGGATGCGGCCGCCCAGGGCACTGCCGGGCATCGAGGACCGCCACCATCTCGAGCTCCACGAGCCCCGGCCTGCGCGGGTGCGGAACCTGCCCGCCGGTGAGCCGGAAGCCCGCCCGCTCGTAGAGGGCCCGAGCCGGTGCATTGGTGTCCGTCACCTGGAGGAGCACCTGCCGGTGTCCCCGCCGCTGGGCCTCCTCGAGGACCGCCCGGACCAGCCGCTCACCGACGTGGCGGCGGCGCGCCCGCGGGGCGACGTACATCGCGATGAGGTTCGTCCCGTCGGGGTCGGGGTCGCTGCCGTCCCACATGCCGACGGAGCCGACGGGGTCGTCGCCGAGCCGGGCGTGGACGTGGAACGTCGAGGCGATGCGCTCCCGCCAGGTCGCCTCGTCCAGCTCGAGCGCCTGCTCGTGGGTCGTCCAGAAGGCGTCGGGGGCGTCCCGCAGCATCTCGAGGCGCAGCACGCGGTGCTCCTCCCACTTCTCGGGACGCACCCGGTGCAGCGTGACCTCAGTCATCGCCGGAGGCGAGCTCGTGCGACCGTCGGGCCGCCGCCTCCATCGCCGTGATGAAGGCGGCCCGCACCTTGTGGTCGTCGAGCTGGCGCAGGGCCGCGACCGTCGTGCCTCCCGGCGAGGAGACCCGCTCCCGAAGGACGGTGGGGTGCTCGCCGGTCTCCTTGAGCATCGTCGCGGCGCCGAAGAGCGTCTGCACGACGAGCTCGGTGGAGGTGGCCCGGGGCATGCCCAGGACGACGCCCGCCTCGATCATCGCCTCGACGACATAGAAGATGTATGCCGGTCCGCTGCCGGAGATCGCCGTCACCGCATCCTGGTGCTTCTCAGCGACCCGGACCACCTTGCCGCACGAGGACAGGAGCGCCTCGGCCTCGGCCAGGTGGGCGTCCGTGCAGTGCTGCCCGGGCGAGATGGCGGCCATCCCCTGGTCGACCAGCGCCGGGGTGTTGGGCATGACGCGGACCACCGACGAGCCATCGGGCAGCCGCGACTCCAGGAACTCGGTGGTGATACCGGCGGCGAGCGAGACGACGAGGTTGCCGGGCGCGACGTGGTCGCGGATCTCGGTGAGCAGGCCGTCCATGTCCTGCGGCTTGACGACGAGGACGAGCACGTCGGCAGCCGCTGCCCCTTCGGCGTTGGGCAGGACCCGCACGCCGTACTTGTCGTTGAGCTGTTGCGCGTGCTCGACCCGGCGCTCGGTGATCAGCAGCTCGTCGACGTCGCGGCCGGAGCGGACGAGCCCCGAGAGCAGCGTCTCCCCCATCACGCCGGCGCCGAAGATAGCGGTGGTGGCCATGGTCGTCAGCCCCTGCTCGCCAGTCCGCGGAGGAAGAACATGAGGTTGCCCGGCTTCTCCGCCATCCGGCGCATCAGGTAGCCGTACCACTCCTCGCCGTAGGGAAGGTAGACCCGCATCTGGTCGCCCCGGTCGGAGATCCGCTGCTGCTCGTCGGGCCGGATGCCGTAGAGCATCTGGTACTCGAAGGACCTCGGGTCCCGGCCGTGCTTCGCCGCGAGCGCCCCGGCGATCTCGATGAGGCGGGGGTCGTGGCTGGCGACCATCGGGTACCCGTCGCCGGCCATGAGGACCTTGAGGCAGCGGACGTAGGAGCGGTCGACCTCCGCGCCTTGGTGGGCAACGCTTTCCGGCTCCTTGTAGGCCCCCTTGCACAGCCGGACCCGGCTGCCGGTGTGCGCAAGGTCGCGGCAGTCCGCCTCGGTGCGGTGGAGGTAGGCCTGGAGCACCGCGCCGACCGTCGGGAAGTCCTGACGCAGCTCGCGCAGCGACTCGAGCGTCGGGTCAGTCGTCGTGTGGTCCTCCATGTCGAGGGTGACCGTCGTGCCGGCGTCGAAGGCCGCGCGGCAGATCTCGCGGGCGTGGTCGAGGGCGATCTTGGGCCCGTCGCCGGGCAGGGCCTGACCGAGGGCGCTGAGCTTGAGGGAGACCTCGGCCCGCCCTCCCGCGGTGTAGCCGTGCTCGGCGAGGTCCGCGAGCAGCCCGACGTAGGCATCGCGGGTGTGCTGCGCCTGAGCGAGGTCGGTCGTGTCCTCACCGAGGTAGTCGACCGTCGCCATGAGCTGCGTGACCTGCAGCTGGCCGACGGCCCGGACCGCGTCGTCGGTGGCGGCACCCGGGACGAATCGCCGGACCACGTTGCGGCTGACCGACGCCCGCTCGACCGCGTCACGGACGCGAGTGGACTTGGCGAGCTGGAGCAGGGAGTTGCGCAGCAGGTCACTGGCTTCCACGGGCGACGTCCTCCCGGCCTGGGCACCGCCGGGCACTCCCCGGCCGGATCAATCTAGCGTCCGGAGCTGGGGAGCCCGACCCAGCGTCCCGGGTCGGGGCGTCCCGCGGCGCAGGGTCAGCGAGCCGAGGGCCAGCGAGCCGAGGGCCAGGGCGAGGACGATGAAGCCGAGGAGAATGACGACGATGACGTATCCCACCGATCGACGCAGGCCAGCGGCTCCGGCCGGCTGCCAAGCAGGGACCGGGCGACGAACAACCGCATCCGTCGAGGAGGCTTCCCCGGATTCAGGTCCTCACCACACATAGGCTCTCCGGCATGCCAACCACACTGACGTTCGAGGAGCACGGCGCAGGGGTTGGCGATGCATGGACGGCGTTGCGCGACAACGCCGTCCATGCCGGCTTCGACGCCCCCGTGCCCAGCTGCCCCGGCTGGGCCGTCCGCGACCTCGTGGCCCACCAGGGCATGGTCCACCGGTGGGCGACCGGCGTCGTGCTGGGCGGACCCCGGCGCGACCCGGCCCCCGCCGAGCGGGCGGGCCGGGACTCCGGCGACCTGCTCGGGTGGTTCGACGAAGGGGTGACGGACCTGCTCGGGGCGCTCGCCTGCGCACCCGATGACCTGCAGGCGTTCTTCTTCCTCGAGGACGCGCCGCCGCCGAAGCGCGCCTGGGCCCGCCGCCAGTGCCACGAGACGACGATGCACGCGGTCGATGCGATGAGCGCCGTCCTGGGCCGTCCGCCGGAGGCGGCCCAGACCTGGATCCGGCCGGCTCAGGCCGTCGACGGGATCGACGAGCTGCTCGGTGGTTTTCTCCCACGAGGCGACGAGGCAGTGCGCTCCGCACAGCCGCGCACCGTGCTCGTCGAGGCGCGCGACACCGGTCACTCCTGGACGCTGCAGATCGGCACCGGGCCCGTTGTCACCACGGCCCACCCACCGGTTGGCCGTGCTGGGCAGGCGAGCACCGACGCCGATGTCACGGTGCTCACCGGGACGGCGACGCAGCTCTTCCTCGGTCTGTGGAACCGCGGCGAGGAGATCCGCAGCGAGGGCCCGGCATTCCTCCCCGGCTGGCGGCGGGACATGACGGTCTCCTGGGACTGACGGCACGGCATACGGGTGGGCGGTGCTCCGGCCTGGCCCGCCGGCGCGCACACGGACGGCTGGGCGGCCGTGGTCACGTCACCTGCACCTGACGCGCCGGCTCGAAGTGCAGCCGGGCGAAGGCGAGCGCCTGCGCCAGGTCGCTCTCCCGCTCCCCCTCGGTCAGCCTGCGCGTGCCGACCTCGACGACGACGTCGCCGCCGAAGCCGGTGCCGGCGAGGTGCTCGAGCAGCTCGCCGCACGGCTGCGTGCCCCGGCCGGGGACGAGGTGCTCGTCGCGGGGCGATCCGGAGCCGTCGGCGAGGTGCACGTGGGCCAGCCGGTCCCCGAGCGCCCGGGCCATCTCCATCGCGTCGGACCCGGCCGTGGCGGTGTGCGACAGGTCGAGGGTCACGTTGTCGTAGGCCTGGTCCACGGGATCCCAGCCGGGCAGGTAGGCGAGCAGCTCCCTGCTCTTCGCGCGCCACGGGAACATGTTCTCCACGGCCAGTCGGATGCCGCTGTCGTGCTCCCGCACGGCGATCCCGTCGACGAACTCCGCGGCATACTCCCGCTGCCACCGGAACGGCGGGTGGAGCACCACGGTCGCCGCGCCGAGGTCGTGCGCCATCTCGATGGACCGGTCGACCTTCGTCCACGGGTCGGGGCCCCACACCCGCTGGGTGAGCAGCAGGGTCGGTGCGTGCACGGAGACGACCGGTATGCCGCTCAGCCCGCTCAGCGCGCGGAGGGCGCCCGCCTCCTGGGAGACCGGGTCGGTCCAGACCATGACCTCCACGGCGTCGTAGCCGAGCCGGGAGGCCATGGCGAAGGCGGCAGCGCAGTTCTCGGGGTACATCGACGAGGTCGACAGCCCGATCCGCGTGCTCATGCCTCCATTGTCCGTCATGCGTGGGCTCGACGTGCCTGCGGTGCGGTCAGGGCTCCCGAGCCGAGCCGGCACCGAGCCCGCGCCGAGCCAGCCGTCGGACCTCAGGAGGCGAGGTGGTCCAGGCGGCGCAGGATGATGCCCTCGCGCAGCGCCCAGGGGCAGATCTCGAGGCGGTCGAGGTGGAGCAGGTCGAGCGCCGCCTCGGCCACGATCGCTCCGGCGAGCAGCTGCGACGCCCGGCTCGGGGAGACGCCGGGGAGGCGGGCGCGCTGGGCCGAGTCCAGGTGGGTGAGCCTCGTGACGAGGACCGTCACGTCGGCCCGGGTGAGGGCCCGGGTGACATAGGGACCGCCGTCCCGCGGCGCTGCCCCTGCGATGCGGGCCAGGGAGCGCAGCGTCTTCGACGTGCCGACGACCCGGTCCGGCGGACCGCCGGTGACGAGCGGACGCAGCGACCGGGCCAGCTCGGCGCGCACGAGGGTGCGGGTGTCCGCGACGACCCGCGCGGCGGGTGGGTCTCCGGGGAGGTGGTCCCGCGTGAGCCGGCCGGCACCGAGCGGCAGGCTGAGCACGGCGTCCGGCTCCTCGTCGATGCCGGTGGCGACCTCGAGCGACCCTCCGCCGATGTCGACGACGAGCAGCCGGCCGCTCGACCAGCCGAACCACCGACGGACGGCCAGGAAGGTCAGCCGGGCCTCGTCCGGGCCGGAGAGCACCTCGAGGTCGATGCCGGTCTCGAGGCGCACCCGGTCCAGGACGGCGTCACCGTTGGGCGCCTCCCGGATGGCCGACGTGGCGAAGGCCATGAGGTCTTCGACGCCTTGCTCCTTGGCCAGGTCGAGGCACTCCCGCGCGAAGTCGACGAGCCGCTGGGCCTGGCCGGCGTTGATCGAGCCGTCCGGCTCCAGCCCCTCGGACAGCCGGAGCTCGATCTTGTGCGAGTGCGCCGGGAGCGGGTGGGCGCCGGAGTAGGCGTCGACGACGAGGAGGTGGACCGTGTTGGAGCCGATGTCGATCACTCCGAGGCGCATGACCCCCACCGTATCCGGCGCCACCTCACCCCCCTCGCGTCCGAAGAGGTGGTGGTGGGGAGCGCCGTTGGTTCGGACCCAAGCCGGGAGCGGCAAGGTGAGCACCCGGCATACGCCGGGCTGCGGGGTGCCCGCCGGCGCGTAGGGTGTGGCGGTGGCCGAAGTCCCGCTCGACATGCCGCGGATCTGGGTCGAGTTCCCCGATCCGGCCGACATCGCCCAACGGTTCAGGTGCGACCTGACGTGGCTGACGTCCAGCTGGATGTGCATCTTCGGCGCCGGCTGCCAGGGCATCTACGCCGACCGGCCGGACGACGGCTGCTGCACCCTCGGCGCACACTTCACCGACCAGGACGACTACCGGCGGGTCAGGGCGGTCGCGGCCGAGCTCGGCGAGGACGAGTGGCAGCTCCATGACGTGGCCACGGCGGGCGGCGGGCTGCGCAGGGAGAGCTGGACCGAGCTCGAGGACGGCGTCCGCAAGACCAGGGTCGTGGAGGGCGCCTGCATCTTCCTCAACCGGCCCGGGTTCCCGGCCGGCGCGGGGTGTGCCCTGCACCAGCACGCCGTCGTCAAGGGCCTGCCGCCCACGTCGCTCAAGCCGGAGGTCTGCTGGCAGCTGCCGGTCCGGCGCACCTATCGCACCGTCGAGCAGCCCGACGAGTCGAGCTACCTCGAGGTGAGCATCGGCGAGTACGACCGGCGGGGCTGGGGTCCGGGCGGGCACGACCTCGACTGGTACTGCTCCGGCAACCCGGAGGCGCACGTCGGCCGGGAGCCCGTCTACCGCTCCAACAAGGCCGAGCTCGTCGAACTGATGGGCGAGCCGGGCTACGAGCAGCTCGTCCTGCGCTGCGAGGCGCACCTGCGCGCGGTGACGGCGGCGCGCCGGATCGGCAACCGCAAGCTCCTGCCCCTCCTGGTCCACCCGGCCACGCTCGCCGCCCAGGACGCCGCGAAGGCCGAGGCGGAGGGGCGTGCCGCCGCCGAGAAGCCCGCCCGCCACTCGAGGTGATGCCGGACGTCCGGCAGGTCGGCGGTTGTAGCCACCCGGTCGCCGGACGCAGCGACCACCCGCGCCGACGGCGAGATGCCGGGCAGCTGTCTCCTTTCTGATGCAGGATGTGCACGTGTCGACCCTCGTCTTCCTCCACGCCCACCCCGACGACGAGAGCTCCCAGACCTCCGGCTCCATGGCGCGTGCCGCGGCAGGAGGTCACCGGGTCGTCGTCTACGGCACGAACGGTGACCACGGCGAGCTTCCCGAGGACCTCGCTCCCGGGGAGACCCTCGTGGACCGTCGCCGCGTCGAGGCAGCGGCGTCCGCCGCAGCCACCGGAACCCATCGCGTCGCCTGGCTCGGTTACGCCGACTCAGGCATGACCGGCTGGGCGCAGAACTCCGCTCCCGAGTCCTTCTACCGGGCCGGCCTCGACGAGGCCGCCCGTCGACTTGCCGCCATCCTCGACGAGGAGGACGCCGACGTCCTCGTCGGCTACGACTGGCACGGGGGCTACGGCCACCCCGACCACGTCAAGGTCCACCACGTCGCCCACCGTGCCGCCGAGCTCGCCGCTCGTCGTCCCCGTCTTCTCGAGTCGACGATGAACCGCGACGCCATGCGGGCGATGATGGCGGGGGCCGTCGCGGCCGGCCAGGAGGGCACCTTCGACGCGGACGGGCCCATGGACGACGGCAACCCGATGGGCACGCCGGAGTCCGAGATCCACTGGCGGGTCGACGTGACGCCCCACCTCCCGCAGCGCCGGGCGGCGATGCAGGCGCACGCCAGCCAGGTCACCGACATCGGCATGTTCATGGCGATGCCCACCGAGATCTTCGCGATGGCGTTCGGCCACGAGCACTACATCGAACCCGGCCGTCCCGACGGCATGGTCGACGGGTGGTTCCTCGAAACCTGAGGAGCACACCCCCGGTATGCCGGGCAGCCGGTCCCGCGCCCCGCTGGCCAACGAGGGCTCGGCAACCGCACGGCATACCCGCGTGTCGGTGCCCTGACCTAGGTTGCGGACATGGCTACCAGGGCGACGGCGAGACCGAGCGGCTACCGCTGTTCGGAGTGTGGGTGGACGACGCTCAAGTGGGTCGGCCGGTGCGGCGAGTGCCAGGCGTGGGGCTCGGTCAGCGAGATCGGCGCGGTGAGCATCCGGACGACCCCCGCTGGCACGGTGACCCGGCCCGCACTGCGGATCGGGCAGGTCGACATCCAGCGGGCAGCGGCGTGTCCGACGGGGGTCAGCGAGTTCGACCGGGTGCTCGGCGGGGGGCTCGTCCCGGGCGCCGTCGTGCTCGTCGCCGGTGAGCCCGGCATCGGCAAGTCGACCCTCCTGCTCGACGTCGCGGCACGTGCCGCGCGCCAGGGGCAGGACGTGCTCTACGTCAGCGGGGAGGAGTCGGCAGCCCAGCTGCGGATGCGGGCCGAGCGCATCGAGGCGATGGCCTCCTCGTTGTTCATCGCCGCCGAGACCGACCTGGCGACCGTTCTCGGCCAGATCCAGACCCTCCAGCCCGACCTCGTCATCGTGGACTCGGTCCAGACCATCTCCAGCGGGGAGGTCGAGGGGTCGGCCGGCAACGTCTCCCAGGTCCGCGAGGTGGCTGCCAGCCTCATCCAGGCCGCCAAGAGCCGGGGCACCTCCGTCCTGCTCGTCGGCCACGTCACCAAGGACGGCTCGATCGCCGGCCCCAGGGTGCTCGAGCACCTGGTCGACGTCGTCATCCAGTTCGAGGGCGACCGGCACTCGCGGCTGCGACTGGTGCGCGCCGTCAAGAACCGCTACGGACCGACCGACGAGGTCGGCTGCTTCGACCTCTCCGACGTGGGCATCGTCGGCCTGGCGGACCCGAGCGGCCTGTTCCTGTCCAACCGTGCCGAGGCCGTGACCGGCACCTGCGTCACGGTCGCACTCGAGGGCCGTCGACCCCTCGTCGCCGAGGTCCAGTCGCTCATCGCGCACAGCAGCCTGCCCTCGCCGCGCCGGGCGACCTCGGGACTGGACCCGTCGCGGGTAGCGATGATCATCGCCGTCCTCGAGCGTCGCGCGGAGGCCCCGATCCGGTCGAGCGACGCCTTCGTCGCGACGGTGGGCGGGGTCCGCCTCACCGAGCCGGCGGCCGACCTCGCTGTGGCGTTCGCCATCGCCAGCTCGATCCTCGACCGGCCGCTGCCACAGGGCGCCGTCGCCTTCGGCGAGGTGGGGCTCGCCGGGGAGATCCGCCCGGTGGCCGGCATACCACGACGGCTGGCCGAGGCCGGGCGGCTCGGTTTTCGCACGGCGTTCGTCCCCTTCGGCGCCGTCGGTTCCGGCCCGGTCCCCGAGACGATGCGCGTCCTCGAGTACCGCGACGTGGCCACCGCGGTCGGCGCCGCGCTGGCTCCTTAGGGCGCCGTTAGACTGCCCGGGCACCCGACCGACTCGGCCAGCACCGAAAGCGACTCCACGTGGAACGCAGTGACGACGACCTCCTCAGGTCAACCCTGGCGGCCGTCGCTCCGGGCACCGACCTGCGCGACGGTCTGGAACGCATCCTGCGGGGCCGCACCGGCGCCCTGATCGTCCTCGGCAACGACAAGGTGGTGGAGTCGATGAGCACGGGCGGCTTCCCCCTCGACATCGAGTTCTCGGCGACCCGGCTGCGCGAGCTGTCGAAGATGGACGGGGCCATCGTCCTGGACCGCGAGGGCACCCGCATCCTGCGGGCCAACACCCAGCTCGTGCCCGACTCGCGGATCGAGACGCAGGAGTCCGGCACCCGGCACCGCACCGCCGAGCGGGTCGCCATCCAGACCGGCTTCCCGGTCGTCTCGGTGAGCCAGTCGATGCGGATCATCGCCCTCTACGTCGGCGGGCGCCGCCACGTCGTGGAGGGCAGCGCCTCCATCCTCTCCAAGGCGAACCAGGCGCTGCAGACGCTCGAGCGCTACAAGTCCCGGCTCGACGAGGTGACCGGCACCCTGTCCGCGCTCGAGATCGAGGCCCTCGTCACCGTCCGCGACGTCGCGAGCGTCGTCCAGCGCCTCGAGATGGTCCGCCGGATCAGCGACGAGATCTCTGACTACGCCGTCGAGCTCGGCACCGACGGCCGCCTGCTCGGCCTGCAGCTTGAGGAGCTGACCGGCGGGCTCGGCAACGACCGCGAGCTCGTCATCCGCGACTACCTCGCCGCGACGAAGTCGACCCGCACGGTCGAGCAGGCCCTCGACGCCCTGATGGCGCTGTCCGGGACGGAGCTGCTCGACCTCAGTGCCGGCGCCCGGGCGATGGGCTTCACCGTCGTCGGGGAGGGGCTGGACAGCGCGGTCAGCCCTCGGGGCTACCGGCTGCTGACCAAGGTGCCGCGCCTGCCGGGTGCCATCGTCGACCGGCTGGTGGAGCACTTCGAGTCCCTCCAGGGGCTGCTGGCGGCCAACCTCGAGGACCTCATGGACGTCGAGGGGGTCGGCGAGGGCCGGGCCAGGGCGGTCCGCGAGGGCCTCTCGCGGCTCGCCGAGTCCAGCATCCTCGAGCGCTACGTCTGAACCGTGCCCCGCCCGCCCGTCGAGGTCTGATGACCGGCCCCCGCCCGCCCGCCGAAACCGGCGCGTCGACGCTGCCCGTGCTGCACCGACGCGTCCTTGACTGGTATGCCGGGCAGGCCCGCGCGCTGCCGTGGCGGCTTCGTTCCGCCACCCCGTGGGGGGTGTTCCTCTCCGAGGTCATGGCCCAGCAGACGCCGGTCGCCCGCGTCGAGCCCGTCTGGCTGGAATGGATGCAGCGCTGGCCGACCCCGGCGGCGCTGGCGGCGGCCACCCCGGGTGACGTCGTCCGGGCGTGGGGCCGGCTGGGCTACCCCCGGCGGGCGCTGCGCCTGCACGATGCCGCCACGGCCATGGTGCAGCGGCACGGCGGGCAGGTGCCGGCAACGGTGGGCGAGCTGCTCGCGCTGCCCGGCGTGGGCGACTACACCGCCTCCGCCGTGGCCTGCTTCGCGTTCGGGGTCCGGGCCACCGTCATCGACACCAACGTGCGCCGGGTGCTGGTGCGCACTCTGGCCGGCGCGCCCCACGCCGCCCCGTCACTGACCCGGAGCGAACGTGAGCTGGCCGACTCGGCGATGCCCGCGGACACCGACGACGCCAACACGTGGAACGTCGCGGCGATGGAGCTCGGCGCCCTCGTCTGCACCGCGCGCGCTCCTCGGTGCGACGACTGCCCGGTCGCCGACCTCTGCGCGTGGGCCCTCGCCGGCCGCCCGGCATACGAGGGTCCGCCCCGCAAGGGCCAGTCCTGGCACGGGAGCGACCGGCAGGTCCGCGGATTGATGCTCGCCGTCCTGCGGGAGGCGGCCGGCCCCGTGCCGGCCGCGCGGCTGGACGAGGCGTGGCCCGACGAGCAGCAGCGCAGGCGCTGCCTCGACTCGCTCGTTGCGGACGGACTGGCGCAACCCTTGCCGGGCAAGGGATTTCGCCTGCCCGCCTGACTCGCAGACGACACACGACAGCCGAGCACGCCGCCGCGTTGCCGTGCCCACCGCGAAGTCGTCTCTTCGGGGTGCCCGGCCGAGCCGCCGTTCAGACGACGAGGCTGAGCAGCAGCACGAGGAGGAAGCCGACCACGGAGATCACCGTCTCCATGACCGACCACGACTTGATCGTCTCGCCGACGGTCAGGCCGAAGTACTCCTTGCGACCATCACGGCCGCAGGCATCGTCGGACCTCGCGACGACGCTCAGTGCCAGCCGTCTCGCGCTCCTCGTGCTCGCCATCGGCTGCGGCTCGCTCTTCTTCAGCCACGTCAACGACGCCGGCTTCTGGCTCGTCTGGCCGTTACCGGCATACACGGGCGGCGGGTCAGCCGACGGCAGGAGTGACAGGGCGGTGGCCGGGGTGCTCATGGATCCTCCAGGGTTCGCGGGCGGGGCCAGCTCAGATCGTGGGAGCGAGCTTCAAGGCCTTGAGCGCGGCCTGGAGCACCTGCGCCTCCGTGCCCTCGTCCGAGACGACCGCGCCGGGCTCGTCCGGCCCGAGCGGCTCGAGGGTCGCGAGCTGGCTGGCCAGGAGCGAGGCCGGCATGTAGTGGCCGGCCCGGTGGTGGAGCCGGTCCTCGATGAGACCGTCCGGAGCGGTCACGTGGCAGAACCGGACGTGCGGCCGGCCCTCGCGCAGCAGGTCCCGGTAGACCCGGCGCAGGGCCGAGCAGGTGATCACCGCGGACCGCCCGTCCGCCTCCTGCTCCGACATCCACTCGCCGATGAGCTTCAGCCAGGGCCAGCGGTCGTCGTCCGTGAGCGGCACGCCACGGTGCATCTTCGCGACGTTGGCCTCCGGGTGGAACGCGTCGCCCTCGGCGAAGAGCCAGTGCATGCTGACCGCGATGCCCCTGGCGACGGTGGTCTTGCCCGAGCCGGAGACGCCCATGACCACCACGAGGTCGACATCGCCCATACCACTCACCCTAGCCAGCGACGGGCTGCCCGGGTGCCGGCTTGCCACATGCTCGGCACCCGGGTAGGTTCTCGCAGTTGTGCGCCGGACAGCCAAGACCACCTGGATCCTGGCCGGCGCAGGGTTTCGCCGGTACTCGACCTACCGGATCGCCATCCTCGCCGGCCTCACGACCAACAGCGTCTTCGGCCTGATCCGGGTGTCGATCCTCCTCGCCGCGCTGGCCTCCGCCGGCACCGACATCGCCGGTTACTCGGCGAGCGAGGCGAGCTCCTTCGTCTGGTGGTCGCAGGGGCTCATCGCCTTGGTCAACCTGTTCCAGTGGAACGACGTCGCCGTCCGGGTCAGGTCCGGCGACATCGCCGTGGACTTCGCGCGTCCCCTCGACCCGCAGCTCGCCTTCCTCGCCGGCGACCTCGGCCGCGCCGCCCTGCAGCTCCTCGCCCGAGGTCTGCCGAGCATCCTCGTCGGAGCGCTCACCTTCGGGATCGCGCTGCCCCGAAGCCCGTGGCTGTGGCCGCTCGCCGTGCTCAGCACACTGCTCGCGGTCCTCATCTCGTTCGGCTGCCGGTATGCCGTGAACGTCGCCTCCTTCTGGTGGGTCGAGAACCGCGGTCCGCAGCTGGTCTACCTGGTCGTCAGCGGGTTCCTCTGCGGTCTTCACCTGCCGGTGCACTGGTTCCCGGACTGGCTGCAGACGCTGGCCCACGCGACGCCCTTCCCGTCGATGCTCCAGTCGCCCATCGACCTCCTCAGCGGGCGGGCGTCGCTCGGTGACGCGCTCCCGTTGCTCCTGACCCAGGCCGGATGGGCCCTGGCTGTGCTCGCCCTCGGCCAGGCCCTCACCCGGATGGGCCGGCGCAAGCTGGAGCTCCAGGGTGGCTAGCGACCTCTCGTCCGGGGCCCGGGGCGGCCTCCGGGCAAAGTGGACCAGCCGCTCGCGGCCCTACCGCGTCATCCTGCACGCCCGGATGCGGGCCCAGACCTCCTACCGGGCGTCCTTCGTGACCGACCTCGTCGGGACTCTCCTGGTCGGACTCACCGAACTCGCCGAGGTCTACGTCCTCTTCTCCAACGTCCCCCGGCTGGGCGGCCTGACGTTCAGCCAGGCGCTGCTCGTGTTCGCCCTGGCAAACATCGCCTACTCACTCTCAGACATGTTCGTCGGCCACCTCGACAACCTGCCGACCTACATCCGGGCCGGGACGATCGACGTGTTCTACCTCCGCCCGCTGCCGCTGCTGGCCCAGCTGGTGACCAGCGACATCTCCTTGCGCCGCTTCGGACGCCTGGCCGTCGCGCTGGGGGTGCTCCTCGTCGCGGTCGTCGGCAACGACATCCCGTGGTCGCCGCGAACGGTGTCGATGCTCGTCATCGCCGTCACGGCCGGGACGGCCATCGTCGGCGCCCTCTTCACGACCGCTAGCGCGCTCCAGTTCTTCCTCATCGAGGAATCCGAGCTGACCAACGGTTTCACCTACGGCGGTGCCTACGCCTCGCAGCAGTCCACCCAGGTCTTTCCCAACCCCCTGCGGATCCTCTTCACCTTCGTCGTCCCGGCGGCCTTCATCGCCTACCTGCCCGCCGTCGTCATCCTCGACCTCCCGGGAGCCGTCCTCCTGCCCGTGTGGCTCGGGTGGCTGACGCCGCTCATGGCCGTCGTGGCGTGGACCGTGGCGCTCGTCCTGTGGCGCGTCGGCACCAGGCACTACCAGGGAGCAGGCGGATGAACGCCACCATTCCGGCCCCACCCATTCTCGAGGTCACAGACCTGACACGCCACTTCCGGCGGCGCGTTCCGGGGCTGCGTCGTGGTGAGCTGTTCACTGCCGTGGACCGGATGTCCTTCACCATCGCGCCGGGTGAGTCGGTCGGCTACATCGGCGCGAACGGCGCGGGCAAGTCGACAACCATCAAGATGCTCACGGGGATCCTGCGACCCACGTCCGGCACGCTGCGCACCTGCGGGCTCGACCCGATGCGCCAGCGCAAGGACGTGGCCCGGCGGGTCGGCGTGGTCTTCGGCCAGCGCTCGCAGCTCTGGTGGGACCTGCCCCTGCACGAGTCGTTCACCATCCTCGGAGCGATCCACGGCATGAGCGACGCGGCGGTGCGGGCACGGGCGGCCATCCTCGTCGAGCAGCTGGAGATGGCCGACACTCTCGACACCCCGGTGCGCCAGCTGTCCCTCGGCCAGCGGATGCGCGCAGAGATCGCCGCGGCGCTGATGCACTCACCCGACCTGCTCGTCCTCGACGAGCCGACGATCGGCCTGGACGTGCTCAGCAAGCAGCGCCTCCGGGAGTTCCTGCGCCGCGAGCGGACCGAGCGGGGCACCACGTTGCTCCTCACGACCCACGACATGGGAGACATCGAGCGCCTCTGCGACCGCGTCCTCGTCGTCGACCACGGACGGCTGGCCTTCGACGGCACCCTCCCCGGACTCGCGGAGACGGTCGGCGCACAACGGGTGCTCGTCGTGGACCTCGTCGCGCCGACGAAGCCGCTGCACGGCATACCGGAGACAACGCTGCTGGCCAGCGAGGGCGACGGGCTGCGACAGCGGCTCGCGTTCGACGCCTCGGCCACGACGGCCGCCAGGGTGCTGGCCCAGGTCAGCGCCCGGGCCGAGGTGCTCGACCTGGCCATCGAGGAACCCGACATCGAGGACGTCGTCCGACGGATCTACTCGGCGACCCGCTGAGCCCCGTCCCCAGCAGCGAGCCCGCTGGGCCACTCCCGCCGCAGACCTTTCCGGTCAGAGGGTGAGGAGCATCCGGGTGTTGCCGAGGGTGTTGGGCTTGACCCGCTCGAGGTCGAGGAACTCCGCGACGCCCTCGTCGTAGGACCGCAGCATCTCCGCGTACACCTCGGGCTCGACCGCCTGCCCTTCGATCACCTCGAAGCCGTGCCGCCCGAAGAACTCGGTCTCGAAGGTCAGGCAGAAGATCCGCCGGACCCCGAGCTCCCGCGCGTCCTCGAGTAGCGCCCGCAGGAGCACGCCACCAACCCCTTTTCCGAGGTGGTTCGCGGCCACGGCAACCGTCCTGATCTCCGCCAGGTCCTCCCACATGACGTGCAGCGCGCCGCAGCCGATGACGACGCCGTCGACCTCGGCGACCCGGAACTCGTGCACCGACTCGTAGTAGGTCACGGCCTCCTTGGGCACGAGCACCCGAGAGGCGGCCAGTGGTTGGACGATCTGACGGATGGCTCGCACGTCAGGGGTCCGGGCGCGCCGGACGGCGATGGATGCTGCGCTCATGCGGCGGACGGGGCGTCGTCGATCGCCTGACGGAGCAGGTGGATCAGCGCGTCGAGCTGGAGCGAGTCGCCGGTGGAGATGTCCTCGTCGCTGCCGTCGAGAGCCCGCGCTGCCAGACCCTGTTTGGCGTCGATGAGCTCGGCGATCTTCGAGTCGATCGTTCCGGCGGCGAGGATCCGCCAGGCCGTGACGGGCTCGTCCTGGCCTATCCGGTGGACGCGGTCGATGGCCTGCCCCTGCTCCGCCGCCGTCCACGAGAGCTCGGCGAGGACGACGTTCGAGGCCGCGTGCAGGTTGAGGCCGACCCCGGCCGCCGTGAGCGAGCAGACCGCCACCTCGACCTCGGGGTCCTTCTGGAAGGCGTCGATGGCCTCCTGGCGCTGGCGGGTCGTCTGGTCGCCGCGTACCGAGACCGTGCGAAGTCCGGCCTCGGCCAGCATCCGCTCGGCCGTGTCCATGACGTCGATGTGCTTGGCGAAGAACACCACCTTGCCGACCGAGCGGGCGAGCTGCGCGGTGTAGTCGGACGCCAGAGCCGCCTTGGCCTGGCCGATCTTGCGGACCATCGTGAAGACGTTCTCCGTGCCGCTGCTCGACGAGGAGGACTCCAGCTCGGCGAGCGCCACCCGGCGCATGAGCGCGGCGTCGGGCTCGCCGTCGCGTTCGACACCCTCGCGTCTCTGGAGGAGCGTGCGGTACTTGCGGTGGAGGCGCTGGCCCAGGTCGCGCTCGGCCTGCCGGATCGAGCGGCCCAGGTCGTCGTCGAGCTCGACGGGCAGGTCGGCGATGCGCTTCTCCGGAAGGTCCTTGGCGACGTCGACCTTGCGGCGCCGCACGATGCCCATGTCGATGACTGCCGAACGGGCCTGGGGATAGAAGCCCCGCTCGGCCGGCGTGAAACCCGAGGCCTCGAGCCGTCGCAGGATGTCGGGGCCCGGCTTGCCGCCCTTGACCCAGCCGAGGAAGCGCCAGATCGCCTGGAAGTCCTCGACGTCGTTGATGAGCGGGGTGCCGGTCAGGGCCATGAGCAACGGGTTGCCGCCCGGGGTGTGCTCCCGGATCCGCTCGGCGAGCGCCAGCACGTGCTGGGAACGCTGCGAGCTGAGGTTCTTGATGAAGTGGGCCTCGTCGACGACCATCGAGCGGAAGCCGAGTGCGGACAGCCACGAGAGGTGCCTGTCGAGGATGGCGTAGTTGACGACGAAGACGTCGGCGAAGGCGTCGACGTCCCGGCCGTCGCCGTGGATCAGCGTGACCCGGCGCTGGGGCGTCCAGCGCTGCACCTCGCGGGCCCAGTTGATCTTGACGACGTTGGGCACGATCGCCAGCATCGGGTATGCATGGGCAACGGAGGCCGCAATGACGGCTTGGGCGGTCTTGCCGAGTCCCGGCTCGTCGGCGAGCAGGAAGGTGCGGTGCCCTTCCCGGACGCTCTCGAGCAGGCGCGCCTGGTGGGCCATGACCGTGCTGCCCGGGGGAGAAAAGCGGTCGATGGCCGGCGTCTCCGGCAGCTCCATCGACGCGGCCGCACCGCCGGCGCCCTGCTCGAACGCGCGGTAGAGCGGGTCCATGAGGTCCCACCCGGCCAGGCGGCCAGGCTGGTAGTCCTGCTGACGCGCGCGGTCGAGATCGGGGGCGAGGAACGGGTTTGCCATGACCCGGGCAGGCACCGAGGCCGGGACGACCTGCCGTGCGGCCAGCTCGGCGGAGACCACCGGCGCCCGGGTCGGCTCAGGTGGCGTGATGACGAGCTGCTCCGGAGCCAGCTCGGCGCCCGACTCGAGCAGCCAGTCCCGACGCATGCGCTGGGCCGCGGGGCCCGGCTTGGCGGACTCGTCGAGGAGGGTGAGCAGGCTGGTGTCCCGGGCCGCGACGCGGGCGAGGATCGTGGCCACGCCGTCGAGCCGCTTGAGCAGCTCGAGCCGGGTCGCGCCGGCGACGGAGGCCTCGTCGCGGATCCTGGCCCGCTCCTCGCGCACGAGCAGGGCAATGACCTGGAACTTCGTCCGGTTGGTCGGACCGACCTTGCCCTGGTCGGACTTCGCCTCCACCTCGCGCACCCGGCGGGCGAGGACGGGGATGATCGGGGCAGGGTCGTCCGGACGCATCATCGACTTGCGGGGACCGGGGCGACCGGACGTGCGACGGCGGACAGTGGGCGGCATACTCCTCCTGGTGACGAGGCGTTGACGACGGACCGGGTCCCAGCGGAACGGCGCCGGGCTGGCGCGGTGTCGGGCTGGCGCGGTGTCATCGCAACGGACCGACGTGGGCCTGTCGCGGATGCGCCAGGTGCCCGACGGTCTTGGGCGGCGAGGGCACTCCGGTCCTGACCCGATCGGCCCGCCGTGCCCGCCCTCGAGCACCAAGCGGCGACCATACCCGGAACGCCCAGGGACAGCCTACGGCCACAAGCACGAGATCGACACCGTGGGCCGGTCCAATGGCTCCCTCACGCCGCAGCGCGGCGGTCACGCCACAGCGCGGGCGGACGGCCCCCGGACGGATGTCCGGGGGCCGTCCTGGTCGTGCTGCGTCGCGGTCAGCCTGCGGCTGAGCCGGTGGAGTCCTGCGGACCCGAGCCCCGCGCGACCGTCTCGACCGGTGGCGTGTCCGGGATCTCCGGCAGAGTGTCCTCGCGGCGCGAGCCGGTGAAGAGGAAGGTGGAGTCCTTCTCGTCCCCCGTGGCGTCCACGAGCACGAACTCGCCGGACTTCAGCTCGCCGTAGAGGATCTTCTCCGACAGGACGTCCTCGACCTCGCGCTGGATGGTGCGGCGCAACGGACGGGCACCGAGCACGGGGTCGTAGCCCTTCCGGGCGAGCAGGGCCTTGGCCATGGTCGTCAGCTCGAGGCCCATGTCCTTGTCCTTGAGACGCGAGTCGAGCTTGGCGATCTCGAGGTCGACGATCTGGACAATCTCCTCCTGGCTCAGCTGCGGGAAGACGATGATGTCGTCCACGCGGTTGAGGAACTCCGGGCGGAAGTGCTGCTTGAGCTCGTCCTGGACCTTGTTCTTCATCCGCTCGTACTCGGACTTGGTCTCCGGGCCGGCCGAGAAGCCGAGGCTGCCCTTGGTGATGTCCCTCGTGCCGAGGTTGGTCGTCATGATGATGACCGTGTTCTTGAAGTCGACCATCCGGCCCTGCGAGTCGGTGAGCCGGCCGTCCTCGAGCACCTGCAACAGGGTGTTGAAGATGTCCGGGTGGGCCTTTTCGACCTCGTCGAAGAGGACGACGGAGAACGGCTTGCGGCGGACCTTCTCGGTGAGCTGGCCACCTTCCTCGTAGCCGACGTAGCCGGGAGGCGAACCGAACAGCCGTGAGACCGTGTGCTTCTCGGAGTACTCGGACATGTCGAGCTGGATCAGGCTGTCCTCGTCACCGAAGAGGAACTCCGCGAGCGTCTTGGCCAGCTCGGTCTTCCCGACACCCGTGGGACCGGCGAAGATGAACGAGCCACCCGGGCGGCGCGGGTCCTTCAGGCCGGCGCGGGTGCGCCGGATCGCCTGCGAGAGCCCCTTGATGGCCTCCTCCATGCCGACGATGCGCTTGTGGAGCTCGGCCTCCATGTTGAGCAGGCGACTGGACTCCTCCTCGGTCAGCTTGAAGACCGGGATGCCGGTGGACGCGGCGAGCACCTCGGCGATGAGCTCCTCGTCGACCTCGGCGACGACGTCCATGTCGCCGGACTTCCACTGGGTCTCGCGCTCGTTGCGCTGTCCGACCAGGGTCTTCTCGTCGTCGCGCAGCCGGGCGGCCTTCTCGAAGTCCTGCCCGTCGATGGCGGCCTCCTTCTGCCGGCGCACGTGCGAGATCCGCTCGTCGAACTCGCGCAGGTCTGGCGGAGCAGTCATCCGACGGATCCGCAGCCGGGCGCCGGCCTCGTCGATGAGGTCGATCGCCTTGTCCGGCAGGAACCGGTCGTTGACGTAGCGGTCCGCGAGGTTGGCGGCGCTGACCAGCGCACCGTCGGTGATGGACACCCGGTGGTGGGCCTCGTAGCGGTCGCGCAGCCCCTTGAGGATCTCGATGGTGTGGGCCAGCGTGGGCTCGGCCACCTGGATCGGCTGGAACCGGCGCTCGAGGGCCGAGTCCTTCTCGATGTGCTTGCGGTACTCGTCGAGGGTCGTCGCCCCGATCGTCTGCAGCTCACCGCGGGCGAGCATCGGCTTCAGGATGCTGGCGGCGTCGATGGCACCCTCGGCGGCACCCGCTCCGACGAGGGTGTGGATCTCGTCGATGAAGATGATGATGTCGCCGCGGGTGCGGATCTCCTTGAGGACCTTCTTCAGCCGCTCCTCGAAGTCACCGCGGTAG
>JAABUT010001174.1_pt1 | contig 31639 bp, 32 predicted proteins | sample 5559281 | NCBI WGS metagenome assembly JAABUT01 (sample SAMN10711880, study PRJNA513359) | rock metagenome | isolation source: Antarctica rocks | place: Antarctica: Victoria Land, Ricker Hills nord | collected 2016-01-04 | reverse complement strand
GCATGGGTGAGATCGGGGGGTCGGGTCCGATCGCGCCCGCAGCCCGCGAGGACGAGGACGGTCAGGAGGAGCGGCGCGAGCGGGCGACGGGCCACGACGGGCCAGTCTGCCACCGGCTCACGATCGCTCCCTGCGAACGAGCGCGCGCGGATGCGCGTCGAAGTACACGTCCTTGAGGCGCTGGGCCGAGAGGTGCGTGTAGATCTGGGTCGTCGCGATGTCGGCGTGGCCGAGCATCTCCTGCACCACGCGCAGGTCGCAGCCGCCCGCGAGCATGTGGGTGGCGAACGTGTGGCGCAGCGTGTGCGGGCTCATCCGCGCGGCCAGCCCGGCGGTGCGCGCGTGGCGCTGGACGATCTTGTAGAGGCCCTGGCGGGTGAGCGGGCGCCCGCGGAGGTTGACGAACAGCCGGGGCTCGTCCTCGACGCCGACGAGCGGCGGACGGCCCCGGGCGAGCCACACCCGTAGCGCGGCGACGGCCTGCGAGCCCACCGGGACGAGGCGCTCCTTGTCGCCCTTCCCGCGGGCGCGGAGGACACCCTCGTCGAGGTCGACGTCCTCCACCCGGAGACCGGTCGCCTCCGACGCGCGCAGGCCGCAGGCGTACATCAGCTCGAGCAGGGCACGATCGCGCAGGGCGCCCGGATCCGTGCCGCGCGGAACGGCGAGCAGGTGGGCGACCTCCTCGCGGGACAGGACCTGGGGCAGGCGCTGGGGCTTGCGCGGGGCGCGCAGCTCGCTCGTCGGGTCGTGGGTGATGAGCTCCTCGCGGCGCAGGTGGCGGTAGAAGGAGCGCAGGCACGCGACCTTGCGCTGCACGGTGGTGGCCGCCGCCGGACGGCCGTCGCGGCCCGCGGCCAGTTGATCGACCCAGGCGGCGAGGTCGGAGTGGGTGACCGCGAGCGGGTCGAGCTCCCGGGCACCGAGAAAGGCGCCGAGCTGGAGGAGATCGGACCGGTAGGCCTCGAGGGTGTTGCGCGAGAGCCCGCGCTCGAACTCCAGGTAGGCGAGGAAGTCGAGCACGAGCGCCGTGAACGGGCGCGGGGGGGCGGAGACGGCCATGCGGAGGACCCTTTCGCCCTCCGCCCTGCCCCTCCTTCCCTCAGGGCAAGCGGATGCGCAGAAGGAGCAGCGCGATGAGCGACTTGGAGTCGTGGCACTGCGCGATGGCGGCGTCGAGGTCGTCCAGCGGCCAGCGGATGATCTCGATGCGCTCCTCCTCCTCGGCATCGGCCTGCGCCGTGGAGAGCCCGGTCGCCTCGTAGAGGTCCACGCGCTCGTCCGTGAAACCCGGCGAGGTGAAGAACCACGGCAGCTCGGTCCACTCCCCCGCGGCGAGGCCGACCTCCTCGGCGAGCTCGCGCTTGGCGGTCGCGAGTGGATCCTCGCCCTCGACGTCGTACTTGCCCGCCGGCACCTCGAGCGTGCGCTCCCCGACGGCCTCCCGCGGCTGGCGGACGAGCCAGACGTGGGTCTCGTCGTGGGCGAGGATGCCGACCGCGCCGGGGTGGGCGACGACCTCGCGGGTCACCTCCTCCCCATCGGCGTGGCGGTGGGTCTCGATCCGGACGGTGCCCAGCTTGCCCTCGTACTTCGTCTCCTCGCTCGTCTTCTCCCAGTCGCGGCTCACGCGGCGCACGTTACCCGGACCCAGTAGCCGTATCGCGTGACCGGCGGGAGGAGGCGGGCGAGGGCCCCGTCGAGGCGCCGGGCGCCGCGCGTGAAGCGCGGCGAGCGCCACTGGACCACGTGGCGGTCGACCATCTGCGCGAGCCAGAAGACGGGGAAGTCGACGTCGACGGTCGCGAAGATCCGCGCCAGGAGGGCGAGCTCGCGCCCGCCGAGAGGCCGCTCGTCCTCGGTGCCGCAGCGCGCGACCCCCAGGCGGCCGGGCAGCAGTCGGCGGGCGAGGGCGAGGACGGGGTTGAGCCCCGAGGTCTCCACGAACACGGCGCGACCGCGGGGGGCGAGGAGCCGGACGATCTCCTGCGCGGCGGAGCGGAGGGGGAGGTGGTGCAGGACCCACTTGCCCACCACGAGGTCGAACGCGCCGGTGGGTAGGCCCGTCGCCTCGGCGGGAGCGACGAGGAAGCGCCCGTGCGCGTCCGGGGCCCAACGGGCGGCGCGGGCCTCGGCGAGCGCGACGGAGGCGGGCGACAGGTCCAGCGCGGTGAGCTGGGCGCCGCGGGCCAGGAGCGCGAGGGAGAGCGAGCCGTCCCCGCAGCCGAGCTCGAGGACATGGCGGCCGTGCAGGGGTCCGGCGGAGGCGAGCACCGCCGCCTCCCACTCGTCGGGCGGACGCGGGGGCATCGCCGCGGGGTCGAGGGCCCGGGCGTGAGCGTCGTAGTGCGCGCGCTCGCGCGCCGCGCGAACCGCGTGCGGAGCGGCCCCGCTCATCCCTCATCCGCCAGCGCGGCGAGCACGCTGCCCCCCGCGAGCGCGGCGGCGAAGAAGTCGGGGTCCTCCTCCAGGGTGCGGCCCATCGTCCGCGCGGGCAGTCCGGTGGCGCGGTAGCCGTCGAGGTCGGCGGCCCCCGGGCGCCAGTCGTGGGGGTCACGCCCGGGCTCCCGGCCCGGGGGGAGGGCGACGGTGACGGGCTTCAGCAGCAGGTCGAGCACGGTCCGGGTGTGGTGCGAGAGCCCGCGGTGGCGGGCGCGGGGGTCGGCCGACGACATCCGGGGGACGACGAGCGTGCGGCTTCCCAGCGCCAGGGCGGCGTGCGCGGAGGCGAGCGCCTCCATCCCGCCGTGGCCGAGCGCCGAGTCCGACCCCACGATCCCGGGGCCGGGGCCGCAGACCGCGGCGTCCCAGCCGTGCCGGGCCAGCCCCGCGTGCAGGGCGCCCGGCGTGCTCATCGCCTCCTCCTCTCCCCCGTACGCGCTCCCGGCGGAGATCCAGCCCGCGAGCAGGCCGCGGGCGCGCAGCGTGCGCGCGTCGCGGCCGAGCCGCCCGGGGAGTGCGCCTCCCGCGGTCTGCACGTAGCCGAGGCGCAGGGGTCGGCCGGTCCGATTCCCGCGGGCGAAGGCCCAGGCGACGGGGGCGAGCTGCCCGTGGAGGGCGAGGACGGCGACCGGCTTGCCGAGCGGGACACCGAGGACCGATCCGGCGGGCCCCTCCGGGGGCGCACCGCGCTCGGCCTCGACCGGGGTCACCGCGTGCTGGAGGCTCGTGTAGTTGAGCTTCATCACGTGCGCGCCGGGCTCCCCCTCGCCGCGCAGTCCGCGGGACAGGTTCGCGTGCAGGACGTCGAAGCCGCCCGAGCCCAGCCCGAGGTCGAGCGCGGCGACGTTGACGAGGACCTCGTCACCCGTGCGCGTCTCGCCCAGCAGGCCCGTGTCCGCGTGCGCCGGGCGCCGCGCCCCCGCGACATCGACCTCGAGCACCTGCCAGCCGCCCTCGGGCGGCGCGGCGGCGAGCACCCTGCCGCGGCGCAGCGGGAGCACTAGGTCCTCGCGCACTCCGCCACGAGGGCGAGCGTCACGTCGAGGGCGCCCGCGAGCGCGGCGACGCTCACGCGCTCGTCGGGCTGGTGGTTGCGCTCGGTCCCGTTGGCGAGATTGACGCACGGCAGGCCCGCCGAGCGCAGGGCGTTCGCGTCCGACCCCCCTCCGGTGACGATGTGGCTCGGCGCGTGGCCGCGGGCGCGCAGCGCGGCCTCCGCCGCGCGGACCTCGGGAGCGTCGGGCGCCGTCCGGTAGCCCCGGAACAGGCACTCCACCGCGACGTCGAGGTCGACCTCCTCGGCGTTCGCCCCGTCCTGGAGGTGGTCGACGATCCCCGCGACGGTCTCCTCCACCCGCGCTTCGTCCAGAGACCTCGCCTCGAGGGTCACGTGGCAGTGCTCGGGCACGACGTTCGCGCCCGAGCCGCCCGTGATCATCCCCGCGTTCGCGGTGGTCTCCGCGTCGAGGCGCCCGAGGCGCATCTCCGCCAGCGCGCGGGCGGCGGCGAGGACCGCCGAGCGCCCGTCCTCGGGGCGGATCCCCGCGTGCGCGGCGCGGCCGAGGAACTCCGCCTCCACGCGGTGGTAGGTGGGTGAGGCGAGGACGACCTCGCCGAGCGGCGTGGCGTGGTCGAAGACGTAGCCGCGGTCGGCGCGCAGGCGGCGGACGTCGAACGCCTTGGCCCCGCGCAGCGCCTCCTCCTCCCCCACGGTGAACAGCAGCTCGATCCCCACGGGTGGGGGCTCGGCGACCGCACGGCGGGCGACGAGGAGCACGTGCGCGACCGCCGCCTTGTTGTCGGCGCCGAGGATCGCGTCCGGCTCGCCGTTGACCCACGTGTCCTCGTGTAGGACGGGGCGGATCGGGCCCGTGTGTCCGACGGTGTCGAGGTGCGTGCAGAGCAGGACGGTCCGCGCGCCGGGATCGGCCCCGGCGATCGGCACCAGGAGGTTCCCCGCCTCGTCGGCCTCCACCTCGAGTCCGAGGCCCTCGAGCTCCTCCCGGACCCGCGCGGAGACCGCCGCCTCGGACCCCGAGGGGCTCGGAATCGCGCACAGCTCCGCGAACAGGGCGCCGAGCCGGGCGCGCTCGCCGGCGTCGGCCGGCCTCACGGGCTCGCGGCGGAGAGGGCTCCCGGGTCGTGCGCCGCCCGGGCGCGCTCCAGCGCGGCGCCGACGAACCCCCGGAACAGCGGCGCGGGCCGCTCGGGACGCGACTTGAACTCGGGGTGGTACTGCGAGGCGACGAAGAACGGGTGCTCGGACAGCTCGATGACCTCGACGAGGCGCTCGTCGGGCGAGGTTCCGGAGACCACGAGCCCGGCCGCCTCGAGGCGCCGCCGCAGCACGTTGTTGACCTCGTAGCGGTGGCGGTGGCGCTCGTAGACCACCGGCTCGTCGTAGAGCTCCCGCACCCTGGTGCCGGCGTGGAGCTTGATCGGGTCGGCCCCCAGGCGCATCGTCCCGCCCATGTCGGCGACCTCCTTCTGCTCGGGCAGGAGGTCGATGACCGGGAAGGGCGTCTCGGGGTCGAACTCCGTCGAGTTCGCGCCGTCCATCCCCGCGAGGTGGCGCGCGAACTCCGCCACCGCGAGCTGCATCCCGAGGCAGATCCCCAGGTAGGGAATGCGCTCGTCCCGAGCGAGCCGCGCCGCGGCGATCTTGCCCTCGATCCCGCGCCCCCCGAACCCACCGGGGATGAGGATGCCGTCCGCGGCGGCGACGCGCTCCCGTGTGGCCGGCTCGCCGAGCGCCTCGGAGTCGACCCAATCGATCTCGACCTTGGTGCCGTGCGCGAACCCCGCATGGCGCAGCGCCTCCACCACCGACAGGTAGGCGTCCTCGAGCGAGACGTACTTGCCCACGAGCGCGATGCGCACGGAGTCCTCGGTGCTCGCGGCACGGCGGACCAGGGCCTCCCACCCGGAGAGGTCGGGCTCGCCGGCGGTGAGGCCGAAGTGCTCGAGGACGAGGTCGTCCACGCCCTCCCGGCGGAAGTTCAGGGGAACGGCGTAGATGTTGTCGGCGTCGCGCGCGGAGACCACGTTCTCCACCGGCAGCGAGGCGAACATCGCGATCTTGCGGCGGATGTCCGGCCCGAGGGCGAACTCCGAGCGGCAGACCACGACGTCGGGCTGGATCCCGATGCGGCGCAGCTCGTTGACCGAGTGCTGGGTGGGCTTCGTCTTCAGCTCGCCCGCGTGGGTGATGTAGGGCACGAGCGTGAGGTGCACGTACATGCACGAGTGCCGCGGCACGTCGACGGGGAACTGGCGGATGGCCTCGAGGAAGGGCAGGGACTCGATGTCGCCCACAGTGCCGCCGATCTCCGTGATGACGACGTCGACGTCCTGCGCCTCGGCGATGAGCCGGATGCGCTGCTTGATCTCGTCGACGATGTGCGGGACGACCTGGACCGTGGCGCCGAGGTAGTCCCCGCGGCGCTCGCGGCGGATGACCGTGTTGTAGATCGCGCCGGTGGTGACGTTCGACCCGCGGTGGGTGTTGAAGTCCGTGAAGCGCTCGTAGTGGCCGAGGTCGAGGTCGGTCTCCGCGCCGTCCTCGGTGACGAAGACCTCGCCGTGCTGGTAGGGGGACATCGTCCCCGGGTCCACGTTGATGTAGGGGTCGAACTTCTGGAGGGCGACCCGCAGCCCGCGGGCCACGAGCAGGCGTCCGATCGAGGCCGCAGCGATCCCCTTGCCCAGCGAGGACACCACGCCCCCCGTGACGAAGATGAAGCGGGTGGACGAGGGCTCGGAGCTCATGCGGACGGCCTTCCGATCGAGTCTAGTTGGCGGACGACGGGGGTCTTCTCGATCCACTCCGAGAGCGAGCGCAGCTCCCCGTAGACCGTGACGAGGACGAGGAGCGCGAGCGCGACGGCCAGCCCGGCGGTGCCCAGGGTGAGCACGAGCCAGAGCCCGGCGAGGGCGCCGAGGAGGTTCGCGCCCGTGTCGCCCAGGAGCACCCGCTCGCGGACGTCGAGGGCGCCGAGGACGAGCGCGGGACCGAGGAAGAGGCCGAGCGCCCAGGGCGCGTCGAGGTCGCGCGTGCCGACGAGCAGGCCCGCGCCGAGCAGGACGAGCGCCTTGGCGGCGCGGCCCGGGCGGAGATCGAGGATGTTCAGGAGGTTCGTGGCCAGGGCGAGCACGAGCACGCCGAGCAGCCAGCGCGCGTCGGAGAGCCCACGACCCGAGAGCGCGAGCCCGGCCAGGGCGACCGCGCCGACGGCCTTGAGGACGCCGGTGGAGAGCTCGCCTCCCAGCAGCGCGCCGCCGTGCCCCCGCCAGCCGCGGGCCGGGCCGGCGAGGAGGTCGTCGACCAGCCCGAGCAGGGCGACGCCGAGCACGTAGAGCGCGATCCGACCGAGCTCGGGCTCGAGGATGTCGGCGTTGCCCAGCTCGGCGAGCGCGGTGAGGGGGACGAGCGCGAGCAGCGCCGCGGCGACGATCACCACGCCTCCGGGACAGGGCAGTGAGCGGCCGCGGAAGTTCTCCCGGGCAGGGAGCGCGCGCAGCCCGGACGGCGCCACGAGCACCGCCGCCGCGGCCGAGAGCAGGAGGGGCAGGGCGTGCACCCACGAGAAGCTAGTTTCGCCGCCGGACGGCCCGTCAACGCCCGGGCGGGACCACCGAGGGCAGCAGTGCGTCCGCCGTCGGCTTCACCCCGAAGGACCCCTTCTCCCCCGCCAGCGCGAGCACGAGCGCGGCGCGGCCCTCGAGGAGGTCGAGGTCGTCCACGGAGGCGAGGTTGCGCTGCTGGAACCAGCGGATGCCCGTCTCCTCCTGCGCCGTGGTCTGTACGCCCACGACGGGCACGCCCGTGTCGACGAGCCCGCGCACGAGACCGTCCTCGAACGCCGTCGTGTCCGTCGCATCCTCACCGGTGAGCTCCGGGGTCGAGCGCACGAGTACGACTCCTTCCACCCCGGTGAGCGCGCCGCTCGAGGTGCCGCGGCGCAGCAGCCGTGCGCGCACGCGCCTGAGCAGGGCGCTGCCCTGGACGAAGCTGACGCCGACCCGGCGCGCGAGGCGCCCGACCCGCTCGGGCCGGCCCGCGAGCTCGGTGCGCCGGGCGGGGTTGGCGAGCTTGGCCAGGGCGGCGAGGTCCGGCGGCTCGCCCACCACGGAGACCGACGCGAGGCGCCCCCCCGAGTTCTCCAGCGCGCGCTGGACGAGGCGGACCGTCGCATCGTCGACGTCCCCCAGCCCGATCAACCCGATCCGGGCGGCGGGCAGGCGGCCCCCGACCATGAGCGGGAAGAAGTCCCCGGCCTCGATGGCGCGGCGCTCGGCGAGCCCGCGACGGGCGTCGGCGGCCTGGCCCCGCGCTTCGACGACGTTGCGCCGCAGTGACGCCCGCAGGTCGCGCTCGGCCGAGGAGACGAGGCCCGAGTCGCCAATGGCCACGCCAAGCAACAGCCCAACGGCGAGCGCCACGAGCACGGCCACGAGCGAGACGGCGTGGTAGCGGAAGTCGAACACGGCGTGGCCGTCCGGGCTACTCGAGCCCGAGCAGCACCTGGAGCTTGAGCCAGAGCAGGTCGGCGACGTCCTTCAGGCCCGGGGTCGCCGCCACGGTGATCCCGAGGACGATGAGCCCGGCGACGGCGATGAGCGCGACCGGGGCGACCCCCGGGCGTGGGCGGTACAGCCGCGAGACGCCCTTGGCGTCGACGAGGATCTCGCCGATCCGCAGCCGGGTGAGAAACGTGGAGGACATCCCGCGCCGGTCCTTGTCGAGGAACTCCACGAGGTTGAACTGCGCGCCCACGGAGACGAGGAGCTGGGCGCCCTTCTCGGCGGCGAGGAGCATGGCCACGTCCTGCGAGGTCCCGGGCGCGGGGACGACGGCGTAGGGCAGCCCGAGGCGATCCAGCCGGTCGCGGCCGGGGGCATGCCCGTCCGGGTAGGCGTGGACGACGAGCTCGCCCGCGGCGCGCAGGGCGTCCTCCGTGGCGGAGTCCATGTCACCCACCACGATGTCGGGCCTGAGGCCCGCCTCCCACAGCGCGTTGGCTCCGCCGTCGACGCCCATGAGGACCGGGCGCACGTCGCGGATGTACGGGCGCAGCGCACGGAGGTCGTCGCGATGGTCGACGCCGCGGACGACCACGAGGACCGGGCGATCGCGGAACTCCGTGCGGAAGCGGGGCAGCTCGATCCGGCCCGTGAGGAGGTCCTCCTCCTCGAGGATGTGCTCGACGGTGTTGCGCGCGAAGGCGCGCAGCGCGTCGCCGACCTCGCGGCGGCGCTCGTCGGTGAGGCGCTGGACGCGCTCGAGGTCCTGCACCTCGCCGTGGGCCACGAGCTCGCCCCGGCGCCAGACCTCGCCGCCGCGGACGCGGAGGGGATCCCCGTCGCGCAGGGCGGCGAACAGGTCCGAGTGGGGGAGGTCGACGAGGTGGACCCCCGCCTGGGTGAGCACCAGCGGACCGGTGTTGGGGTAGCGCTCGGAGGCCGAGGGGGCGCAGTTGAGGACCACGCGCACGCCGGCGACGACGAGCTCCTCCCCGGACACGCGGTCGATGCCCTGGTGGTCGATGACCGCGACGTCCCCCGGGCGCAGGCGCTTGACGAGATGCTTCGTCCGCTTGCCGAGGCGCGCCACGCCGGCGACCTCGCGAACCTCCGACACGGCGGACATGACCCGAGGCTACGGAGAACGCTCGGGGGCGCGCCTCCGGCGGCCATTTGGCCACCTCCGGCACCCCTAGAGCCCGCGGAGGTGCCCGGCCACGACCTCGGGGCGCTCCTCGGGCAGCCAGTGGCCGCCGTCGGTGTCCTCGATGCGCAGTGCCGCCTGGCGCTCGGCGCCCGCGACGAGACGGCGGGTGACCACATCGTCCCCGCGGCCCAGGAGCAGCGTGGAGGGGACGCGCAGCTCCTGCGCGTCCCACTCGCCGCGCACGCTTGCCGCGCGCTCGGAGAGGAGGAAGGTCCGGTAGAGGGCCGAGGACGCGGCCGCATGGCCGGGCTCGCGGAAGGGCGCGACGAAGGCCTCGCGCTCCTCGGCCGACCAGATCCGGTCGCCGCCCTGCGTCCTGAAGATCGTGTCCAGGAAGGGGGTGTGACGCTGGACGGCGGCCCCGAGCCCCGGGGCCGCGACCAGGACCTGGTAGAGGAAGCGCCAGCGGTCGCGCAGCGGGGCGTCGAGGCGGGACCAGGGGCTCGTGATCGACAGGGCGAGGTAGCCCCGGACGCGCTCGGGCGCCCTCAGGCACACGAGAAACCCGACGAAGCCGCCCCAGTCGTGGCCCGCGAGGACCACGTCGTCGAGCCCGAGCGCCCCGAGCAGGGCGACGACGTCGCCGGCGAGCGTCTCCTTCGCGTAGTCGCCCGGGGGCGCATCCGACCAGCCGAAGCCGCGCAGGTCCGGCGCGACGACCTGGAAGTCGCCGGCCAGCAGGGGGATGACTCGCCGCCACGCGTACCAGTGCTGGGGCCAGCCGTGCAGGAGCACGACGGCGGGCGCGTCACGCGCGCCGGCCCGGGCGACGTGGAGCCTCACCTCGCCGGCCTGGACCCACTCGTGCTCGGCGCCGGGCAGCCCGGGGAGGGTGACCATGGGGGCGGACCCTAACCGCCGGCGAGCCCGGGCGGGACGGAGCGCGCACTCACGCCGCCAGCAGCGCCCGCGCGTGCTCGCGGGCCGACGAGTCCTCCTCGTCCGCGCCGAGCATCCGGGCGAGCTCGCCGAGGACCTCCTCGGCGTCGAGGTCCTCCACCCGGGTGAGCGCGGGGCCGGCGCCGAGGACCTCCTTGGTGATCCGGAAGTGCCGGGCGGCGACCGAGGCGATCTGGGGCAGGTGGGTGATGCACAGCAGCTGGCGCCCCTCCGCCAGCGCCCGGAGCTGTGCCCCGACGGCCCGGGCGGTGACGCCGCCGATGCCCGCGTCGACCTCGTCGAAGACGAGCAGCCGTCGGTCCTCACCGCCCCCAGCCTCTTTTCCACCCCGCGTGTGGGCGACGGTCATGAGCGCGAGCATGACCCGGGAGGTCTCGCCGCCCGAGGCGATCTCGCGCAGCGGCCGAGCCGGCACGCCCGGGTTCGGCGCGATGAGGAACTCGACCTGGTCGCCCCCGGTGGGCCCGGGCTCGCGCTCCGCGACCGCGACCGCGAACGCCGCGCCCTCCATCGCGAGCTCGCCGAGCCGCTCACGCACCGCCGATCCGAGCGGCCCCGCCGCGGCGCACCGGGCCTCGCGCAGCTCCCCCCGCAGAACCTCGGCCCGCGCCTCGGCCCCGGCCAGTGCGCCCTGCGCATCCTCGCGGGCGACCTCCGCCCCCGCGAGCTCCACGCGCCGCGCCCGGCACGCCTCGGCGTGCGCCAGGACCGCGGCGACCGAGCCCCCGTGCTTGCGCTCCAGCCGCGCCAGGATCCCCAGCCGCTCCTCGACCTCCTCCAGCCGGCCCGCCGGGCTCTCGAGCTCCGCCTCGTAGGCGCGCAGCTCCCCGGCCAGGTCGGCGGCCTCCAGCGCGAGCGAGCGCCAGCGCTCGGCCAGCGCGTCGAGCGCCGCGTCGACGCCGGCCAGGGCGTCGAGCGCCCGGCCCGCCTCGGCCAGCGCCTGGGCCACGCCCGGGCCCCCGGCGTCGGGCGAGACCGCCTCGACGGCCCCGAGCGCCGCCGCGCGCAGGCCCTCCTCCTCGCGCAACCGCCCCCGCTCGACGGCCAGCGCCTCGGACTCGTCCGGCGCCGGCGCGGCCTCCTCGATCTCGGCGAGCTCGTAGGAGAGGAGGTCGAGCTCGCGCTCGCGCGCCCCGGCCAGCGCGCGGAGCTCCTCGACCCGCGCCCGCGCCTCCCGTGCCGCCGCCCACGCGGTGGCGTGCGCGGCGCGCCGGGCCGCCTGCATCGGGCCGCAGAACGCGTCGAGCACCTCGAGCTGCGCCGAGGAGAGCGCGAGGCGCCGGTGCTCGTGCTGGCCGTAGAAGGCGAGCAGGCGGTCGCCGGCCTCGCGCAGGTCGGCGAGGGTCGCCGCCCGGCCTCCGAGGTAGGCCCGTGTGCGCCCGTCGGCGCCCACCCGCCGGGCGAGGACGAGCTCCTCGGCGTCCGCGGGCAGCCTCTCCCCCAGCGCCGCGCGCAGGTCGTCGTCGAGCTCCCACACCCCCTCCACCCACGCCTCGGCGGCCCCGGGGCGCACCACCCCAGGGCGGGGCCGCCCGCCCAGCAGCAGGTCGAGCGCGTGGGCGAGCATCGTCTTCCCCGCTCCCGTCTCCCCCGTGAGCACGTTGAGCCCCGGCGCCAGGCGCAGCTCGGCCCGCTCGATCAGCAGGAGGTTCTCGATGCGGAGCTCGGCGAGCACTCCCAGACGGGATACCAGCCCGCCCCGACGGACCCGCCGGAGGACCGGCTCGGAGTCACAGACCTGAGGCGAGCCTGCCGAACTTCTGGCGCAGACGGTGGTAGAAGGTCGCGCCCGGGGTCTGGGCGAGCGACCCGCGGGCGTGCGCGAAGCGGGCCTCGACCGCCGCGCCGGGCGGCAGCTCGCCGGCCGGGCGTCCGTCCACGGTGATGTCCGCGGGCTCGTCCGAGGAGAGGTTGATCACCGTGAGGACGTCGTCCGGCGCGACGACCAGCGAGCGGGCCGTGAGCGAGTGCGGGGCGATGAACGAAACCACGAAGCCCTCCACCCCCCACGCCATGACCGGCCCGCCGTTGGCGAGGTTGTAGCCCGTCGAGCCCGCCGGCGTGGCCACCACGAGGCCGTCGCAGCGCACCCGTCCCACCTCGTCGTCGCCCACCCGGTAGGCGAGCTGGGCGACCCGGAGGCCCGGCTTGCGGTGGATGGAGACATCGTTCATCGCGGTACGGACCTGGCCCGTGGCGTCGGCGGTGCCGACGACCTTCCGCGCGACCTCGATCCCCGGCAGCCCGAGCACCTCGAACTCCCCCGCGAGCGCGCGGCGCACACCCGCCTCGACCTCGTCGCGATCCGCGGCGGCCAGGAACCCCACTTCCCCGAAGTTCACCCCGAAGACCGGTACCCCGGTCCCCGCATAGGCGCGCAGGCCGCTGAGGATCGACCCGTCGCCCCCGAGGACGAGGCAGAGATCCACGTCGTCCTCCACCGCCGCGTCGGTGGCCAGGCAGGGCGCCGCCACCAGGCCGTGCTTGCGGGTCTCCTGGGGGTCGAAGCGCAGCTCCACCCCGGCGGCCTCGGCCTCCGCGCACAGGAACCCGAGCGCCTCGGCGGTCTCCGCGGCGCGGCGGTGGGTGAACACGGTCACCCGCCGGGCCGCCCTCCTCACGGCTCCACCTCCCGGGCGGCCGCCTCGATGTCTTCCTGCGCCCCGGGACGACCGCCCTCGGCGAGCCAGACGAAGGACTCGCGGTTGCCCTTGGGGCCGGGAAGCCCGGAGGAGGCGAAGGCGAGCACGGTGAAGCCGAGCGCCCGCGCCGCCTCCCCGACGCCGATGAGCGCGGCGCGGCGGTGCTCGGGCGAGCGCACCACCCCGCCCTTGCCGACGTTGCCCTTGCCGACCTCGAACTGCGGCTTGACGAGGGCGAGGCAGTCGAAGGCGGGGGCGGCGCAACTCAGCACGGGCTCCAGGACCTTGGCCAGGCCGATGAAGGCGAGGTCGATGACCACGAGATCGGGGGGGTAGGGCAGCGCCTCGCGGACGAGGTGCCGAGCATTCGTCCGCTCGAGGACCGTCACGCGCGCGTCCTCGCGCAGGACCCAGGCGAGCTCGCCGTAGGCGACGTCGAGGGCGATCACGTGCGCTGCGCCGCGACGCAGGAGGCAGTCGGTGAAGCCGCCCGTGGAGGCGCCCACGTCGAGCGCGCGGCGGCCGGGAACGTCGAGCCCCAACGCCTCCAGCGCATGCTCGAGCTTCAGCCCGCCCCGCGAGGCGAACGCGCGCCCGGCGCGGACGTCGAGCTCGGCGTCCGGCGCCACGAGCGTCCCCGGCTTCTCCACGCGGCGCCCGTCGCCGGTCAGGCGCACCTCGCCGGCGAGCACGGAGGCCGCGGCGCGCGAGCGCGACGGGAACAGCCCGCGCTCGGCCAGGAGCGCGTCGAGGCGGACCTTCGCGGCGGCCATCGCGGCGGGACGTTAGCCCGGAGGCCCGTAGGGTGACTCGCGTCATGCCGAGCCCCGTCTCCTTCCTGGCCCGCCGCGTCGGCGGCCGCGCCCTGCCCTGGCTCACGGTGCTCGAGGCCGCCCGCACGATCTACCGGCGCGGGCAGCGGGGCTGGAGGGAGCTCTCGGCGTCCGAGCAGGCCGAGATGCGGCGGATACTCCGCGAGGCGCGGCACGCGCCGGGGGCGGTGAGCCCGCGCGACCGATCCGAGCTCCGGCGGATCGTGTTCAAGGCCCTGCGCAAGGCCGCCTCCCCTCTGTGATCGACCTCACAGTGGAGTGACCCCGGATCGGGCACTCTCCTGGTGTGCCCCGCTCCGCGGAGCGGGCGTAGGACCTTCACCCCACAGATCACATATAGAGATAACTCTCTCCTCCCGGAAACGGCCCGCCTCGGCGGGTCGTTTCTTTTTCGGGACCGCGGGTTTCTTCGCTAGCGGCCTGCGAGAGCGCTGGAACGGGTGAGCAGCCGCTCGCGACGACGCGCGACGGGGCGGCCAGGACGGTTGTCCGGGACGGCACGGACCCAGAAGCCGCCGCAGCGTGGGCAGCGCGGGATCTCCGGGTTCGTGGGCTCGCACCACTCGTGGCGGCAGACGGGCTCGGTGCAGGACAGGTGGGGCATCTCTCAGGTATCTCGACGGGCGTTGACAGGACCTTGACCCCCCAGGTACCACCAAGGGGCGGGGTCGGTAACCCGGTGCAACGGAATCGTCGGCGGGTGGCCGGAGAATCGTGTCGATTCAGCGCTCGGCGAGCGCGGGCTCGCCGACCGCCGCGGCGATCCGCTCGGCGATCCGCTCGCCCGTGAAGCCGACCTCCTCGTGCAGGAGCTTCGGCGAGCCGTGGGTGACGTAGCGGTCGGGCAGGCCCACGCGGAGGATCCGCGGGACCATGCCGGTCTCGTTGAGCGTCTCCCACACCGCCGAGCCGAAGCCGCCCTGCAGGACGCCCTCCTCGACGGTCACGAGCAGGTCGTGCTCGGCGGCGAGCTGCGCGGCCAGGGCGGCGTCCAGCGGCTTGGCCCAGCGTGCGTCGGCGACGGTCACCTCGAGCCCGCGCCCGGCGAGCACGTCGGCGGCCTGGAGCGCCTTCTGGACCCCGGTGCCGTAGCCCAGCAGCGCCACCCGCTTCCCCTCGCGCAGGATCTCGCCCTCGCCGATCGGCAGGAGCTCCGGGCCTCGCGTCGGCAGCGGCACCCCCACACCCTCGCCCCGGGGATAGCGGATCGCCGCCGGCCCGTCGTGGGCGATCACGGTGTGGAGCATGTGCACGAGCATCGCCTCGTCGCGCGGGGCGCCGAGGACGAGGTTGGGCAGGCAGCGCAGGTAGGCGATGTCGAAGACGCCATGGTGGGTCGGGCCGTCGTCGCCGACCAGGCCCGCACGATCCAGGCAGAACGTCACGTCGAGCTGCTGGAGGCAGATGTCGTGGACGATCTGGTCGTAGGCGCGCTGGAGGAAGGTGGAGTAGATCGCCGCGACGGGCTTGGCCCCGGCGAGCGCGAGCCCGGCGGCGAAGAGGATCGCCTGCTGCTCGGCGATGCCCACGTCGTAGTAGCGCTCGGGCATGGCCTTCTGGAGGATGTTCAGCCCGGTGCCGGAGTTCATCGCCGCGGTGATCCCGAGCACGCGTCCGTCCCGCCGGCACTCCTCCAGCAGCGCCTCCCCGAACACCTGGGTGTACTGGGGAGCGCCGGCGACGGCCGGCTTGGCGAGCTTGACCGCCGAGCCGTTGGCGATCGACTTCGGCTTGGCCGCGTGCCACTTCTCCATCCCCTCGAGGCCGCCCTCCTCGGCGGGGGCGAAGCCCTTGCCCTTCACGGTGGCGACGTGCACGACGACGGGCCGCTCGGCCCTGAGGGCCTCGGAGAGCGCCTCGCGCAGGGCGGGGACGTCGTGTCCGTCGATGACCCCCATGTAGGCCCAGTCGAGCTCCTCCCAGAACAGCCCGGGCGTCATGAACGCCTTGATGGACTCCTTGAAGGCGGGCCCGAGCTTCTCGAAGGCCGCGCCGAGGGGACCGGGCAGCTCGGTGAGCCCGTGCTCGACCCCCTCGCGCGCCTTCCACAGCTTGGGGTTCAGGCGGATGCGGTTGAACGACCGTGACAGGGCGCCGACGTTCGGGGAGATCGACATCCCGTTGTCGTTGAGCACGGCGACGATCGGGGTCCCGAGGCCACCGGCCTGATGGATGGCCTCGAAGGCGACGCCGCCGGTCATGGCGCCGTCGCCGATGACCGCGACGACCTTCCCGTCGGGCGCGTGGCCGTGGCGCATGGCCTCCTTGAGCCCGACCGCGTACCCGATGGACGTCGAGGCGTGGCCGGCGCCCATGATGTCGTGCTCGGACTCGTGGATCGCGCAGAAGGGCGCGAGGCCCTCGTACTTGCGGATCGTCGCGAGCTGGTCGCGCCGGCCCGTGAGGACCTTGTGCGGGTAGGCCTGGTGGCCGACGTCCCACAGGACCTTGTCCCGGGGGGACTCCAGAAGCGAGTGCAGGGCGACCGCGAGCTCGCAGGCGCCGAGGTTCGCCCCGAAGTGGCCGCCGATCTCCCCGACCGTGTCGATGATGTGCTCCCGGACCTCCTGCGCGAGCGCCACGAGCTCCGTCTCGGAGAGCCCGCGCAGGTCGGCGGGGGAGTCGATCCGGTGCAGGATGCGGGTCACGAGGGGCGGGAGTGGATGAAGTCGGTGATGAGCTCGAGCTCCGGGGCCCCGGTGGGGGCGGCGCGATGCAGGGTCTCCCGCGCATGGGCGTGGGAGGCCTCCGCGCGCCGCTTCGCCTCGTCGAGACCGAACTCCGACACGAACGTCCGCTTGCCGTGGCGCTCGTCCGATCCGCGGGGCTTGCCGAGAGCGTCGTCCGTGCCGGTCACGTCGAGGATGTCGTCAACGATCTGGAACAGGACGCCGAGCTCGGTCGCGAAGGCTCTGAAGCACTCAAGTGTACGGAGGTCGGAGATGCCACTCAGCAGGAGTACGCACTCGACGGATGCGCCGATGAGTCGGCCCGTCTTGAGCTCGTGGAGGCGGCGGAGGTCCACCGCGGGATCGGCGACGTCCAGATACTGGCCGCCGACCATCCCGCCGACCCCGGTGGCAGCCGCGAGCTCGGCGACGGCGGCGAGGACGTGGACGGGGTCCGCGCGCTGGTGGGTCAGGACGTGGCGGAAGGCCTCCGCGTAGAGGCCGTCGCCCGCGAGGATGGCCACGTCCTCCCCGAAGGCGCGGTGACAGGTGGGGCGCCCGCGGCGCAGGTCGTCGTCGTCCATCGCCGGGAGGTCGTCGTGGATGAGCGAGTAGGTGTGGATGAGCTCGAGGGCCGCGGCGAGCGGCATGACCTCCTCGTGGGGAAGGTCGATCGCGCGCGCGGTGGCCAGCGCGAGGACGGGACGGATGCGCTTGCCGCCGGCGAGCAGTGAGTAGCGCATGGCCTCCTCGAGGCCGGCCGTGGCGGGCTCGGGGGTGAACCGCAGACGGGCAAGATAGGCCTCGACCTCCTCGCGGAGGTGCTCGGGGTAGAAGGCCGTCAACGGGCGCCGGCGGCGCGGGCCCGGCGGTCGAGCTCGGCCGCCGCCTCGCCGGCCAGGCGGGCCGTCCGCTCGACGAGGGCGGCCGCCTCGTCGGGGGTCAGGTCGTCGCCGGACAGGCGGACGGCGGCGGCGCGGAGCTCCTCGGTGAGCTCGGTGAGGCGGCCCTCGGGAGCGCTCTCGCTCATCCGACCACCCGCGGGCCGGCTTCCCCGGAGGCGCGAGCGGCGCCCCCGTCGGCCTCCTCGTCGTGCGACCGCTTGGCCGCGGCGAGGATGCCGTTGACGAAGCCGGGGGCTTCCGCGCCCGAGTAGGACTTGGCGGTCTCCACGGCCTCGTCGATCGCGCCCTCGGAAGAGATGGGCTCGTCGGAGGGGACCAGGCCGGGATGGAGCATCTCGAGCAGCGCGACGCGGAGGATGGCCCGTTCCAGGGGCGCGATCCGGTCAAGGGTCCAGCCCCGGGCGTGACGGGCGATGATCGGGTCGAGCTCGTCCTGATGGTCGATGACCGCGTGGGCCACCGCGCGCGTGAAGATGGGCGCGTCGCGTCCGAGGGCGTCGGAGAGCGGCCGGCCGGTCAGGTCGTGCTGGTAGAGGGCGAAGACGGCCCCCCGGCGCTGGTCTGAGCGACGCACGCGGTCGAGCCTAGGCCCGTGACACGTACTCGCCCTTCCGCGTGTCCACCCGGACGCGCTCGCCCGTGTCGATGAACAGCGGGACCTGCACGACGGCGCCCGTCTCGAGGGTCGCGGGCTTCGTGCCGCCGCCCGAGACGCTGTCCCCGCGCACGCCCGGGTCGGTCTGGGCGACCTCGAGGTCGACGGCGCTCGGGAGCTGCACGTCGGAGGGCTCGTCGTCGATGTAGAGCACGTCCACCTCGTCGGACTCGCGCATCCAGCGCAGAGCCTCGGCGAGCGCCTCCTCGGGGACGGTGAGCTGCTCGTAGGAGCCCGAGTCCATGAAGTGGGCGTCCGTTCCGTCCTTGTAGAGGAACTGCATCTTGCGGACCTCGGTGCGCACGGAGCGGAACTTCTCCCCCGCCCGGAAGGTCTTGTCGAGCGACGCCCCGTCGCTCACCCGGCGCAGCTTGGTCCGCACGAACGCCCCGCCCTTGCCGGGCTTGACGTGCTGGAAGTCGACGATCTTGAAGACCGTCCCGTCCACGTCGATGTGGTTGCCGTTCTTGAACTGGTTGGTGGAGATCACTGAGAACAGCATTCTAATTGCGCGCCGGCGACCGTCTAAGCTCGGGGCAGGGGCTACAGAAGGGGCCTACGTGCCGGCAGGGCAGTGGTGGAGGCAGGCCGGCCGGCGATGGCGTGGTCCGTTGACGTTCATCGGGATCCTCGGGACGGCCGTGGGGATCGTCGCGCTCCTGGCCGGCCACCGCGCCGAGTTCACCACCGCACTGGGCGCCGCGCCCCTCAGCGTCCTCGCCCTCGTGGCCGCGATGCAGACCGTCGCGCTCCTCGCCCGCAGCGAGGCATGGCACACCAGCGTGCGCGCCGCGGGCGGGACGGTCTCGCGCCGGCGACTGTTCCGCGCTGCCAGCACCGGCTTCATTGGCTCCCTGCTCAACGGCCAGCTCGGCGCGGCCGTCCGGATCGCCACCCTGCGCCGCTCGGCTCAGAACGAATGCCCGCGGGTCCGGACCCTGCTGACCGCCGAGATGCCGATCGTCGCCGTCGAGGCGGTGCTCGCGGTGCTCTGCTCCTTCACCCTCGTCGCGCCGCTCGGGATCCCCTGGTGGGCGCCGCTCGTCGCCCTCGCGGTCCTGCTCGGCGGCGGCGCCGGACTGCGCCGCTTCATGGTCCGGAAGGGGCGTGAGCTCTGGGCGGGCCTCGCGGTCGTGCGGTGCTCCCGCGGCGGCCCGCGCGTCGTCGGCTTCGTCATCGTCTCCGTCTCGCTCCAGGTCCTGCGCAACTGGATCGTCCTGCATGCCCTGGGGATCGACGCCTCGCTGCTCGACGCCACCGCGGTCCTGATCGCGATGGTCACGCTCATGGCGCTGCCCGTGGGCCCCGGGGTCGGGGTGGGCGCCGTCGTGCTCATCCTCGGCTCCCAGGGCGTCGGCGCGGTCGGCGCCGCCGGGGTCCTGCTCACGGCCACGGGCCTGGCCGGCGGGCTGGCCTTCGCGCTCTGGGCGGTGCTCGACTGGGGCTGGGGCCGCGCCCGCGAGCTCCCCCACCGCCGCGCCGGAGCCATGCTCCGCGCCCTCGGTGCCTTCGACGAGCACGGCCGGCGACGGATCGAGCTCGCGTACTTCGGCGGCCTGAGCCAGCTCCAGGTCGCCCGCGCCCTCCAGGTCTCGCCGGTCTAGAAGGGGTCACCATGGACACGCACGCCCGGCACCTCGAGCTCCTCGAGGCCGAGGCGCGCTACCACCGCGAGCGCTACGACCTCTACCGGGCCCGCTCCTACGGTCCCCGTCCGACGCGGCTCGCGCGCATGCACGAGCTCCAGCGTGCCAGCGAGGGCGCCGAGCTCCGGCTGCGCCGCGCCCGGGCCGGGGAGTCGCTCCCTCCCGGCACCCCTAATCGACGACCGTGAGGTGCTTGGGCAGCGAGGAGAGGACGTCCTGACCGCCCTCGCGCACCACGACGAGATCCTCGATCCGGACCCCGAACGCCCCGGGGACGTACACCCCGGGCTCCACCGTCACCACGTTGCCCGCCACGAGCGCCCGCGGCTCGGCCTTGTTCGACAGCGTCGGGCCCTCGTGGACCTCGAGCCCCACCCCGTGCCCGAGCCCGTGGCCGAAGAGCTCGCCCTTCCCCGCGTCCTCGATCACCGCCCGGGAGCGCGCGTCGGCGTCGACGTTGGTCACCCCCGCCATCGCGCCCTCGAGCCCCACCGCCTGCGCGTGCTCGACCAGCATGTAGGCCTCCAGCGCGGCGGGGTCCACCCCCTCGCCGGTGGCCAGCGTCCGCGTGCAGTCCGAGCAGTAGCCGTCGAGCCTCGCGCCCCAGTCGACCACGAGCAGCGTGTCGCGCGGAATGGGCACGTCGCGCGGCTGGGCGTGCGGGAGGGCGCCGTGCGCCGCGGCGGCGACGATCGGCTCGAAGGAGATGGCCTCGGCCCCACGCTCGCGGATGCCGCGCTCCAGTGCCCACGCGGCCTCGCGCTCCGTCCGTCCCACGAGGCCCTCCTCGAGCAGGCCGAGCAGGGCCGCGTCGGCCAGCGCGGCGGCGGCCCGGATCCGCTCGATCTCCTCCGGCTCCTTGACCTCGCGCTCGGCCTCGACGATGCCGCTCGCGGCCACGAGCTCGACCCGGTCGGGCAGCGCCGCGCGCAGCTCCGCGTGGCGATCCACGGAGAGCGTCCCGGCCTCGAACCCGAGCCGCAGCGGTCCCTCTCCCAGCAGCCCGGCGACGTCGTCGAGCAGGTTGCGCCCGCCCCTGATCCGCTCCCAGTCGGGGACCTCCTCCTCGGCCTGCTCGACGTAGCGGAAGTCGGTCAGAAAGGCGCGGATCCCATCGGCGAGCACCGCGAAGGCGTTCGACCCGGTGAAGCCCGTGAGGTAGCGGACGTTGACGGTGTGGGTGACGAGCAGCGCGTCGAGCTCACGCTCGGCCAGCCGCGCGGCGAGGCGGTCGGCGCGGGCGGGCGCGTCAGGCGGAGCGGAGGGCATCGAGCGCGTCACGGTAGCCCTCGGGCCCCTTCCCGATGATCGTCGCCTCACAGAGCTCGGAGATCACCGAGAGGCGCCGCCACTCCTCGCGGGCGGTGATGTCGGAGAGGTGAACCTCGACCGCCCGCAGGCCCGACAGGTCGAGCGCGTCGCGGATGGCCCAGGCGTAGTGCGACCACGCACCGGGGTTGAGGATGAGCGCGTCGGCCTCGGCCGCATGGATGCGCTCGACGTAGGCCCCCTCGTAGTTGGTCTGGAAGAAGGACGCCTCGATCCCGCGCTCGGTCGCCCAGCCCGCGATGCGCGCCTCGAGCTGAGCGAGCGTCCCACCGCCGTAGACGAGCGCGTCGCGCCGCCCGAGTTGATCGAAGTTCACGCCGTGGAGGACGTCGACCCTCATCCCGCGAGCTCCTCCACGGCCCCGAGCAGGTCGGCGAGCCCGACCCGCTGGTTCCACACGGGCTCGCCCGGACGCCGGAGCAGGACGAACGGCGTCGGCCCCTCCCCCACCCGCTTCTTGTCGCGCACGGTGGCGGCGATGATCTCGTCGGGGTCCTCCCCGGCCAGCCGCGTCGGCAGCCCGGCGCGGAGCAGCAGCCCCTCCACCTCGGCGCGCAGCGCGTCCTGTCCCGACAGGCTCAGCGCCGCGAGCAGCCCCAGCCCCACCGCCTCACCGTGGCGGTAGCGCCCGTACCCGGTCACGGTCTCCACCGCGTGGGCGACCGTGTGGCCGAGGTTGAGCACCTGCCGGCGCCCGCCGTCGCGCTCGTCCTCCCCCACCACGCGGAGCTTCGTGCGCGCGCACGCGAGGACCATCTCCTCGTCGGGCTCCGCGCCGCCGCGGACCCGCTCCCACAGCCCGCCCCCGGCGATCAGCGCGGTCTTGACCACCTCGGCGTACCCCGCCGCGCGCTCGGCGTCCGGGAGCGAGGCGAGGACGCGCACGTCGAGCAGGACCGCCGCCGGCTGGTGGTAGGCGCCGACGTAGTTCTTGGCCTCGGGGAGGTCCACCCCCGTCTTGCCGCCCAGGGCGGCGTCGACGAGGGCCACGAGCGTCGTGGGGACCTGCACGACCGGCACCCCGCGCTGGTAGGCCGACGCGCAGAAGCCCGCGAGGTCCCCGACCACGCCGCCGCCCACCGCCGCGAGATGGTCTGACCGGGTGGCGCCCTCCGTGGCGAGCCAGCGCCACACCGCCTCGCACGCGGCCAGCGTCTTGGACTCCTCGCCGGGGCGCAGGACCCACCGCGGGGCGGGCACGTCGAGCACGGCCGCGACGTGCTCGTCGGTGATCGAGAAGCGCCGCCCCTCGAGCGGCCACCAGTCCCCCCGGTCCCCGACGACGACGGGATGGAGCCCCCACAGCAACCGGGTCTGAGGCGGACGGGAGAACGCCAGCGCCTCGGTGACGCGGCCCCCGGACAGCACGGTGACCGTGGCCACCTGGGCGTAGGCCGCCTCGCGTTCACGGTGCAGCGCGAAGAAGCGAGCCTTGTCGTGCGCCAGCGGCCGGCCCGCACCCTCCGCCCGGACCCAGGCCACCTCCGGGTCCACGTCGAGCCACACGACCTCGTGGCCGTGCAGCGCCCCACGCACCCGCGCCGACCCCAGGGCGCCGCCCCCGAGCGCGACGGCCGCGGCACCGTCGAGGAGTCGCAGCGTCTCCTCCTCCTCCGCCGCGCGGAACGCCGCCTCCCCCTCCCGGGCGAAGATCTCCGCGCAGCTCATCGCGAACCGCTCCTCGAGCACCGCGTCGACGTCGATCGCGCCCGGATCCAGCGCGCGTGCCGCCGTGCTCTTGCCGGCTCCCATGAAGCCGACGAGGACCGTGCTCAGCGGCGCCTCCACCCGATCCGCCGCTCGTAGGCCGCGAGCGCCTCGCGGACGTCGTCGATGTGGTCGCCGCCGAACTTGCGCCGGTAGGCGTCGGCGAGCACGAGCGCGACCATCGCCTCCCCCACCACCGCCGCGGCGGGGATCGTCGCCGAGTCCGTGCGCTCGCGCAGGGCGGGGGCCGGCTCGTGGGTGGCGATGTCCACCGAGCGCAGGGGCTTGGTCAGCGTGGGCAACGGCTTCATCGCCGCCCGGATCACGAGCGGCTCGCCGTTCGTCATCCCGCCCTCGATGCCACCCGCGCGGTTCGTCTCGCGGAAGAAGCCCCGCTCGGGGGAGAAGAAGATCTCGTCGTGGGCCTCCGAGCCGGGGAGGCCGGCGAGCTCGAACCCGCCGCCGATCGCCGCCCCCTTCATGGCCTGGATGGAGACGATGGCCTGGGCCAGGCGGCCGTCGATGCGCTCCTCCCACGAGACGTGCGAGCCCAGCCCCGGCACGAGGCCGAAGGCCCGCACCTCGAACACGCCCCCGAGTGACTCGTTCGCCTTGCGCAGGCGGTTGATCTCCTCGACCATCAGGGCGCTCGCCCCGGAGTCGAGGCACCGCACGGGTGACTCGTCGACCCCGGCGAAGTCCTCGGGCGCCAGCGTCTCGGGTACCGGCGCGACCACGCTCGTGATCTGCACGACGTGGGAGAGCACCTCCACGCCGAGCTCGCGCAGGAACGCCTTGGCCAGCGCGCCACCCGCCACGCGCGCAGCCGTTTCGCGGGCGCTCGCCCGCTCGAGCACGTTGCGCACGTCGGTGAACCGGTACTTCTGGACCCCGACGAGGTCGGCGTGACCGGGCCGCGGCAGGTGGACCTCGGGCACGTCGGCGTCGACGGGCCACGGGTTCATCCGCTCCTCCCAGTTGGCGAAGTCGCGGTTGGCGACCGAGACCGCCACGGGGCCGCCCAGCGTCCGCCCGTGGCGCACGCCCGCGGTGACCTCGGCGGCGTCGGACTCGATCTTCATCCGCCCTCCACGGCCGTGGCCGAGCTGGCGCCGGGCGAGGTCGCGGTCCAGCGCGGCGCGGTCGAGGACGAGCCCCGCGGGCAGGCCCTCGACGATGCACGTGAGGCCGGGGCCGTGCGACTCGCCGGCGGTGGTGAGGCGGAGACCCATGCGGGCGGAAGGCTACGCAGCAGTCCCGCGGCCGTCGGGCGGGGAGCGCGGCCTACGCTGGTGAGGACGTGCGCGTCCTCGTGCCCGACGATCCCGAGCGGCGCGAGCTCGCGCCGCTGCCCGCCGGCATCGAGCTGTCCGTGCTCGCGGCGGGTCCGCCGCCGCCGGACGTGGAGGTCGTCGTCCCGGAGGCGGGGACGCCGGACCTGGGCCGCCTGCTCGGCTCGCTCCCGCGGGTGCGCCTCGTCCAGACGCTGAGCGCGGGCGTGGACTGGGCCCTTTCCGCCATCCCCGAGGGCGTCACCGTCTGCGACGCACGCGGTGTCCACGACATCCCCGTGGCGGAGTGGACGGTGGGCGCGGTGCTGGCCGGGCTCAAGGGCCTGGGGATGGACGTGCCCGAACGCCGGGAGCTCTGCGGCCGGCGCGTGCTCATCCTCGGCCTCGGATCGATCGGCGCGGCGGTGGCGGCGCGGCTCGAGCCCTTCGGGGTGGAGCTCATCGCCGTCGCCCACTCCGCCCGCCCGGGCGTCCACGGCGTGAACGAGCTCCCCGTGCTGCTGCCGCGCGCCGAGGTGCTCGTCGTCCTCCTGCCGCTGACCGAGGAGACCGAGGGGATCGTCGACGCCGGGGCGCTCGCGCTCCTGCCCGACGACGCGCTCGTGGTCAACGCCGGCCGCGGCCCGCTCATCCGCACCGACGCCCTGCTCGCGGAGCTGGAGGCCCGTCGCCTGCGCGCCGTGCTCGACGTCACCGACCCCGAGCCCCTGCCCGACGACCACCCGCTGCGCCACGCACCCCAGACGCTCCTCACGCCGCACATCGCCGGCGACTCGCCCCGCTTCAAGTCCCGCGCCTACCGCCTCGTCCGCGCCCAGCTCGAGCGCCTGACCGCCGGCGACCCGCTCGAGAACGTCGTCGGCCGCGGCGGCTACTGACGCGCCGCTACTCCAGCTGGACGCGGACGTCCCGCGCCGTGCCCGTCAGCCGGTACGCCCCCGAGCTCGTCTTCTCCACGGGCTGCACCGAGAAGGTCACCTCCTCGCCGCTGCTGCGATTGGAGATCGCCGAGCAGTAGCCGGCGACGGTCGGCTCGATGCTCGTGCCGTCCACCGCGCGCAGGAGCTCGAGGCTGCGGCCCAGGCCGGCCCGGTCGGCGGCCGTCCCCGCCACCACGCCGGCGAGCAGGAGGCCCTCGCCGCGGCCCGAGGTCGGGTCGGCGAGCGGGATGAAGGAGACGCCCGTCCAGCCGATCGACTTCCCGGTCCGCAACGTGCCCACGACCTCCCGGACCCGGTCCACGCCGATGGCGTAGCCCTGGTTCTCGGCGCTCTGCCGGGTCAGCGTGTTGACCCCCACGAGCCGGGAGCGCAGGGAGACGAGCGGGCCGCCGGAGTTCCCGGGGTTGATCGCCGCATCGGTCTGCACGACGTTCGGGAGCTTCACCACCCCGGGCCCCACGGCGGCGTCGGCCCGGCTGCGCACCACGGAGACCACGCCCTGGGTCGCCACCAGGTTCGGCGTCGAGGAGGCGGTACCCGGGAAGCCCACGGCCACCACGGTCTCGCCCTGCTGGATCTCCTCCTGGGAGCCCAGCGGGAGGGTCTTCAACCCGGTGGTGTCCGTCACCTTCAGCAGCGCGAGGTCCTCGCACGGCGCGACCCCGACGACCTGCGCGGTCCTCCTCCGCCCCCCGGACACCACTGCGAACGAGCTCCGTCCCACCCCGGGCTGCAGGTTCACCACGTGGGCGTTCGTGACCACGAGCCCCGCACGCGCGTCGAGCACCCAGCCCGAGCCCGACCCCGTCGGAGTGCCGTCCAGCGAGGTCCCCACGAGGACGGTCGAGGGTCGGACCTCGCGGACGATGTCCTGGGTCGTCGGTGCGGGAGCGGAGGCCGTCCCGCCCCCACCCGCGTCCCGGCCGCCGCTGCCGCCGAAGACGCCACCGATCGCCAGCCCGGCCACGGCGAGCGCCACGAGCACCGCGGCACCGGCGAGCAGGGTGGTACGGCGCAGGCGGCTCTCCAGCCCCCGCAGGAACGTGGTCTGGCGCGGTCGGGGGGGTGCCTCGGTGGGCGCGAGGGAGATCTCCGCGCGGGTGTCGCCGATGCGCAGCTCCTCCCCGCCGCGCAGGTCGCGCGGCCCCTCCAGGCGCTCCTCGCCCACCCAGGTCCCGTTGGCCGAGCCGAGGTCCTCGAGCACCACGGCGTCCCCCGCCCCCCGGACGATCCGCGCGTGTCGGCGCGAGGCCTTCTCGTCGGGCACCACCACGTCGCAGGTGGGATCCCGGCCGAGAACCGACTCCTCGCCCCGCAGGTCGATCGTCTGCCCCGCGCGCGGCCCGGAGCGGAAGCTGAGGCGGACCGTCACAGCTCGCGCCGGGTCACGAGCCCGGCATCGAAGGCACGCTCCACGAGCCGCAGGCGCTTCTCGTTCTGGGGGAAGTCCCCCACGCCGAGCTTGTCGAAGAGCACCCGCAGGTGCCCCTTCACGGCGTCCACGCTGAGGAAGACCTCGGCGGCGACCTCGCGGTTCGTCGCCGGGCGGGCGTAGGGCTGTACCTCCTTGAACGGACGGCAGAGCGCGACGAGCACCCGGCGCTGGGCGTCGGACAGGCTGGCGGCCGCGGGGACGTCACGCGCGGGCCGCGTCTCGCCCGGCTCGTCCTCGCCCGGAGCGCGGAAGAGCACCTCGCTGTCGCCGAAGCGCAGGGCGTCCCCGTCGCGCAGGCGCCGGCGCCCCTCCACCCGCTCCCCGTTGACGTAGGAGCCGTTGCGCGAGAGCCCGTCGTCGGCGAGCACCCACGCCTCGCCGATCAGCTCGAGCTGGGCGTGCAGGCGTGACACCTCCTCGTCCTCGAGCCGGAGGTCGGCGGCGGGCCCCCGGCCGACCGTCGTCCGGCCCGCGAGCGCCACGATCCGCTCCGCCCCCTCCGCATCGCGATGGAGCAGGAAGGGCTCCCCGCGCGCCTCGGCCTGGAGTCGGCGCTGGAGCTCGACGGGAGTCACGGGGGGGCGGGCGGGCGGGGCGACGCGGCGCAACATAGCCCTCCCCAGGGTGGGTGAGGACCACACCTCGGGGTCCCACCCGCACCCCTCGGGTCCCTACCCACGCCCGCGTCGGGCGGCGACGCTGCGACCATGCACAACTACACAAGGAGCATCCCACGTGGCCGCCCGGCGCTCGCCGTGGCCGCCGCGGTGACCGCGCTCGCCGCCGGCTGCGGCGGCGGCAGCAGCGGTCAGGACCGGGCGGTGAAGAGCGACCGCCTGGCCCAGAGCGTCGAGGGCGCCGGGACGCTCGAGAAGACCCGGCCGCCCGACACGACGGCGGGCGGCGGCGGCGGCGCGACGACGCCGCCCAGCGCTCCCGAGCCCACCGGGCGGGTGCTCGCCACCCGGGACGGACAGGTCGACGACCTGCCCGTGCGGCTCGAGATCGTCTCGCTGCAGCGCAGCGGCGCCACCGCGGCGCTCACCATCCGGCTCGCGGTGCCGAGCTCCTACGGGGGCTCCGACTCCGCCCAGATCGCCGACACGTTCGACGACGGCGTCAGCGAGTCCGACCGGGATCCCGGCCAGGCCTACGACACGGTCGACGGCATCTCGCTCATCGATTCCACGAACCGCAAGCGCCACCTGGTCGCCCGCGACGCGCGGGGGACCTGCGTGTGCGACGAGAACCTCTCGAGCACGTTCGTCGAGCAGGGCTCGCCCCTGCTGCTGTCGGCCACGTTCGCGGCCCCGCCGCCCGACGTTGACGTCATCGACGTGGTCATCCCCAAGTTCGGGACCTTCAAGGATGTCCCGGTCTCGTAGGGGCGGCGCGCTCGCGCTGGCCACCGCGATGGCGCTCGCCGCCGGCCCCGCGGATTCCGTGGGAGCCGCCGGGGGGTCGACCACCGCGGAGGTCTCCGAGCTGACGCTGCCGATCATCGACCTGGAGCTCGAGACGACGTCCCTCGACGGTGGCTTCCGGAGGGTGGAGGGCCGGCGCGACGTGCGGTTAACCCTCTCGGCCGACGTGCTCTTCGCGTTCGACTCCGCCCGGTTGAGCCCCCGGGCGCGCTCCCGCCTCGCGGCGGCGGCGCGGGAGATCCGGGCGCTGCACCCGGACGCGGTGAGCATCATCGGGCACACGGACTCCAAGGGGTCCCCGGGCTACAACCTCGGCCTCTCGCGGCGACGGGCGGCCTCGGTCAGCTCGGCGCTCGCCGCGGCGCTCGGCGGAAGCGCTCCGCGCCTGACCGCCTCGGGGCGAGGCGAGAGCGAGCCCGTGGTCTCCAATACGGACCGCGCGGGGAACGACAGCCCGGCCGGCCGCGCCCGTAACCGCCGGGTGGAGATCAGGATCCCGAAGGGTTAGTGGACTGGTGCTGCGGCCCCCGCGACCGCGCGGGCCGCGGCATCACTCATCTAGGTGATCTCGGAGATCTTCCACTCGCCGAGCTCCTGCACCAGCGAGTAATCGTCGGAGTCCGTGGCGTTGTACTTCGCGGTCACCGAGCCGGTGTCAGACGAGGCGCTCACGGACTGGAGGTCGTAGGCCACGGGACGCCGGGGCAGGAGGCGCCGGCACTGGCCGGTGGCCGCGCGGCTCAGCAGGCCGCACGCCCCGGCGTCCCGGTGGCCGAAGCGCTCGACGGTGGTGGCGACCTGGATCGCCTCGGCGTCCTTCCAGCCGAAGGAGTCGATGTCGTCGATGAGCCACCGGCCGCCCTCGCGCACGAGGGAGAACTCGATGGGGTCCTGCCACTTCGTCTGGAGCACCTTCACGGTCGCCTGGTCGTCGGCGACCTCCACCCGACGGACCGTGTAGGCGGCCGGCTGGGCGCTCTCGTACTCGGTGTCGCAGCCCGTCGCCTCGTCCTTGGTGAGCGTGGCGCACGCCTGCTTCTCCCCCTCGGCGGCCGCGTAGGCGAGGACGGTCTGGCGCACGGCGTCCGCGGCGGCCTCGCGATCCTCGCCCCCCCGCGGCGCGGTGGTCGGACGGCGGAAGGTGCCGGTGTCCCCGCCGCTCCCGTCGCCCCCGGAGAGCAGGACGGCGGCGAGGACGCCGGCGGTCACGAGCGCCACGAGCGCAAGCGCGGCGGGCAGGAGCGGGTGGCGACGACCACCTCGGGCCGGCGACGGCTCCGGAGCGAGCGGGGGAGGCGGGGACGGGGCAGGGCGAGCGGGGGTGACGGGGGTGGCCGGGGTGGCCGGCGTGGGCGCGGCGCCGGCGAGCGGGGCGGTGGTCGCCGCTTCGGTCGCCAGCCCCGCCGGCGGAGCCTCCGCCACCGTCTGGGCGAGCGCCGCGGCCCGGGCGGCGGGGGCGGCGCGCACCTCGCGGCGAGCGGCGGCGACGAGCTCGCGGCAGGTGGGAAAGCGGTCCTCCCGGTCGCAGGCCAGGCCGCGCGCGAGCACCGCGTCGAGGCCCGCGGGGAGCTCGGGGCTCCGGGCGCTCACCCGGGGCCGCTCCTCGCCCTGGTGGGCCGCGAGGACCCCGTCGGAGTCCCGAGCGGTGAACGGCGGATCCCCGGTCAGGCACTCGAAGAGCACGCAGGCGAGCGAGTACTGGTCGCTGCGGCCGTCGAGCTTCTCCCCCGCGGCATGCTCCGGCGAGGCGTAGTTCACGGTGCCGATGAACGCCCCGGTCCGCGTGAGGCCGAGGTCGGCGGACTCGAGCTTGGCGATCCCGAAGTCGCACAGGTACGCCTGGTCGGGCTCGTCGAGGGTGCGGCGGGGGGTGACGAGCACGTTCTCGGGCTTGACGTCGCGGTGGACCAGGCCCTGGGCGTGCGCGACGTCGAGCGCCCACGCGACCTGGTCGGCGAGGTTGAGCGCGCGGGTCGGATCGAGACGGCCCTCGCGGGACAGGAGCGTGGCCAGGTCGGTCTCCACCAGGCGCATCGCGAGGTAGTGCCACCCGTCGTCCTCGCCGTGGTCGAAGACCGTGAGGATGTGCGGATGCGGGATGCTCGTGGCCATCCGCGACTCCGACAGGAACCGCTCGCGGAACTCCGTCCGCCGCGCCAGGCGCGGATTGAGCACCTTCACCGCCACCCGGTAGCCCTGGTCGAGGTCGTAGGCGGCGTAGACCGACCCCATCCCGCCGCCGCCGATGAGCTCGTCGAGGCGGAAGCGGTCGCCGAGCACCGTCCCTTTCTCCACGCGCTTGGCCATGGGCTCAGGCGCGCGCGGGAGCGCTCGCCCCGCCCGCCAGCAGACCGCCCAGGGCGCCGAGGACCGTTCCCACCAGGAGGAAGAGGGCGAGGGCGCCGGCGCCCTGGGCCGTGCCGAAGATATGCAGCACGGCGGTGGTGCCGTCGCCTCCCGAGATCGACAGGGAGTTCGACGCCAGCCCGTCGAGCACGGCCATGACGAGCCCCCACACGGGACCCACCACGGCACCCCAGGCCACCGGAAGCCACCGTGGCCCGGGGGCCCCGGCCCCGGCCGCGGCGGCGGCGGCGCCCGCGGCGGCGAAACCCGCGTAGAGCGCGAACAGCAGCGGCAGCGCGAGGAGCACGATGACCCCGGCTATGAAGACGGCGGAGGGCAGCCCGTCGTCGTAGGCGAAGATGCGGAACGGCTTGCCCGGCGACACCTCCCCGGCGCCGCGGGCAGGGGCGGGCAGACCGATGACCTGGGCGGCCCGCGGGTTCGCGGCGAAGGGCACGAGAGCGCCGAGCTCGGCGAAGTGGACCGAGTGGTCGACCGCGAACAGGGAGACCTCGGCGACGTCACGGCCCGTGGCCTTGGCGTCCTGGTCGGTGAGAACCTTAACGATCCAGGCGCCCGTGCCGAGCACGCCGCAGACGAGCAGGAGGAGGCCGAGGGGCCGCAGCGCGGCGCGGGCGGCGGCGAGGACCGGCCGCAGGGCCGGCGAGGGGCGACGACCGGGCGTCATGCCGGTCCGGCGCGCCGCGATCGCCGCGCCGAGGGCGCCCCATCCGAGGGCCGCCAGCACGGTGAGCCCGGCGTCCGGGTCGGTGTCGCCTGCGCTCAGCGCACACAGGAGCATGAGCATCGCGAAGGTCACGACGATCCCGGCGGCCGCGATGAGCCGGCCGCGCACGGAAACCCCGCGCAGGCGCGCGAAGACGACGGTCACGACGGCGGCCACGGCGCCTACAGGCACGAGGAGCCAGACCAGCGGAGCGACGCGCCGGGTGACGCTGACGGTTCCCCGGGCGGTGGGCAGCGGAAAGTTGTCGAAGGGAACCTGGAGGAAGCCGACGGCGTGGCGCAGGCCCTCGCGGAAGAAGCCGGCGCCGTTCCCGAGGGTCCCGATCAGGGAGTCCCGGGCGGGGAAGATGACGCCGACGAGGAGGCCGAAGAGGACGCAGGCGACCGCGGCGAGAGCGCCGCCGGCCAGCGATGCGGCGACGAGGGGCCGGCGAAGCTGCGCGCCCAAACGCCGCGCCAGCTCGGCGGGGTCGGCGGCCGGCGGGTCGCGAGGGGGTGGTGGAGGGGGTGGCGGTGGGGTCGCCGGCTCGATCCGTTCGGCCGGCGGCGGCGTCTCGGCCACCGGCTCACTGCCCCCGGCCGGCGGCGGCGTCTCGGCCGCCGGACCACTGCGCTCCGTCGGCGGAGGCGTCGCGGCAACCGGCTCGATCCGCTCGGTCGCCGACGACGTATCGGCGGCCGGCCTGATGCGCTCCGTCGGCGGCGACGGCTCCGCGGGTGCCGGAACGTCCACGACGGTCTCCGCCTGGGGGCGGGCGCGGGGAGTACCGCAGCTCGGGCAGAAGCGGGCGCCGTCGGGCAGTTCGTGACCGCAGTTGAGGCAGTGGACCGGTTCCATGTCGGGCGGCCGGAGCCTACGCGGAGGAGGCGATGCGCGGGGCCGTCATGCGACGGCCCCGCGCGTGCTCACAGCTCCTAGAGCTGCTGGACGTTGACGGCCTTCGGGCCCTTGGGGCCCGCCTCGCCGTCGTAGGAGACCTTCGCGCCCTCGGGGAG
>JAABUT010001173.1_pt1 | contig 31696 bp, 27 predicted proteins | sample 5559281 | NCBI WGS metagenome assembly JAABUT01 (sample SAMN10711880, study PRJNA513359) | rock metagenome | isolation source: Antarctica rocks | place: Antarctica: Victoria Land, Ricker Hills nord | collected 2016-01-04 | reverse complement strand
ACAACGATCCCGGCACCAGCCGTGCCCGCCCCGCTTGTACACCCACCCGGCGTGTCAGCCCGGCGCCACGCCGTCACATCGACTTTGAACAAGCCCTGCCCCCGGAACGGCCTTCACTGCATTCCACCCCCACAGCAGCGCCAGGACGCACCCGCCACCACCGGGACGACCCGGCGCTCCCTGCGTTTATAGAGGCTGCTCCGCGGCGGTCAGCTAATCTTTGTTCGCTTCAATCGTTGTGGACACCATCGTCAACGTGGCCTTGCCATCCATCGGACGAGCCCCTCCACGTTGGTCGAGGCCCTGCAAAACATCTTCACCGATCCGATCGGTGGCTACATCGTGTTCGCGGTCGGCTTCGGAATGGTGAACGAGCCGATCACGAACACCGCCGTCTCCGGATTGCCGCGCGCAGGCAGGGGTGACTGCGGCAGTCGCCTCCACCAGCCATCAGGTCGGTGCGTCACTGGGCGCCGCCATCGTCGGTTCCGTGATCAACTCCGGTTCAACGGGGCTATCTGGTGCAGCGGAGTACCCATCCGCAGGACCGACGGATCAAGATCGTGACCATCACCGACGCCGGTCGCCGCGCCGTGCCGAGGTCGCCGAGCATCCAGGGCGAGCCCCCGCCAACGCTGCGCCGGCTCGCTGCCGACGACCTGACGACGCTGAACCGGATACTCGCACAGCTGGTACGAGGCGAGAACTGAGGCGCTCGGGACACCGCTGCCCCCGGGGCGAAGGCACGGCAGTGCGGGTTCTCAGGACACCGCCGCCGCGGCCGCGCGTCCGGCCACCCGTCCCGAGAAGATGCAGCCACCGAGGAACGTCCCTTCCAGAGAGCGGTAGCCGTGCATGCCGCCGCCTCCGAAACCCGCAACCTCGCCGGCCGCGTACACGCCCGGCAGCGGATCACCGGTGGCCGTCAGCGCCCGTCCGTCCAAATCCGTCTCCAGGCCGCCCAGCGTCTTGCGGGTCAGGATGTTCAGCCGTACGGCGACGAGGGGACCGGCCGCGGGGTCCAGGAGCTGGTGCGGCGCCGCGACCCGGGTGAGCTTGTCGCCGAGGTAGGCCCGGGCACCGCGGATGGCGGTGACCTGCAGGTCCTTCGTGAACTTGTTGCCGATCTCGCGGTCGCGTGCCTCCAGTTGGCGTTGCAGGTCGGCGAGGTCGACCAGGTCCGCACCCACCAGGGCGTTCATGCCCGCCACCAGCTCGCGCAGCGTCACCGCGGTGACGAAATCCGCGCCGTTGCGCTGGAAGGCGGCCACCGGCGCCGGAGCGCCGCCCCGTCCACGCGTCAATACCTCGCGGATCGACTTGCCGGTCAGGTCCGGGTTCTGCTCGGACCCCGACAGCGAGAACTCCTTGTCGATGATCTTCTGCGTGAGCACGAACCAGCTGTAGTCGTAGCCGGTCTTCATCAGGTGCTCCAACGTCCCCAGGGTGTCGAAACCCGGGAAGAGTGGGACCGGTAGCCGCTGGCCGCGCGCGTCCAACCACACCGACGACGGACCGGGCAGGATCCGGATCCCGTGGTTCGGCCAGATCGGGTTCCAGTTCTGCAGGCCCTCGGTGTAGTGCCACATCCGGTCGGGGTTGATGACGCGGGCGCCGGTATCCGCCGTGATCGTCAGCATCCGGCCGTCCACGTGCGCGGGCACGCCGGCGACCATGGTCTTCGGCGGCGCCCCCAGCCGGGCCGGCCAGTTGCGTCGGACCAGGTCGTGGTCGCCGCCGATGCCGCCCGACGTCACGAGAACCGCCTGGGCGCGTAGCTCGAAGTCACCGACCTTCTCGCGGGAGCTGGTCCGGCCGCGTTCGACGCCGCTGGGAGCCAGCACCGAGCCGCGCACGCCGTCCACCACACCGGCGGTGCTGGTGAGCGCGTCCACCTGGTGCCGGAACTTGCAGGTCACCAGGCCGCGCTCTTCCGCCTCTCGGACCCGCCGGAGAAAGGGTGCGAGAACCCCTGGCCCGGTACCCCAGGTGACGTGGAACCGCGGCACCGAGTTGCCGTGTCCGGTGGCGAGGTAACCACCCCGCTCAGCCCAGCCGACCACGGGGAAGAACCGCATTCCCTGAGCATGCAGCCAGAACCGCTTCTCACCGGCCGCGAAGTCGACGTAGGCCTCGGCCCACCGCCGGGGCCAGTAATCTTCCGGCCGATCGAAGCCGGCGGTCCCCAGCCAGTCCTGCATCGCCAGCTCGGCGGAGTCCTTGATCCGCAGCCTGCGCTGCTCCGGTGAGTTGACCAGGAACAGCCCACCGAAGGACCAGAATGCCTGGCCACCCAGGGCCTGTTCGGGCTCCTGATCAATGAGGATCACCGTGCGTCCGGCATCGGCCAACTCGGCGGTGGCGACCAGCCCGGCCAGCCCACCACCGACCACGATCACATCTGCGTCGGTCACCGGGCCAGGTTAGCGGCCGCGCTCAGGCGAGGGTGAGGATCTCGGCGCCCTCGTCGGTGATGTGCAGCGTGTGCTCCCACTGCGCGACCCAGGACTTGTCGCGGGTGACGACCGTCCAGCCGTCGTCCCACATGTCCCAGGCGTACCCGCCCAGAGTGAGCATCGGCTCGACCGTGAAGGTCATACCGGCCTGGATCAGCGTCGTCGCCCGCGGCTCGTCGTAGGGCCAGACGGTCGGCTTGGCGTGGAAGGACTGCCCGACCCCGTGCCCCGTGAAGTCCCGGATCACGCCGTAGTCGAAACGCTTGGCGTAGGACTCGATGACCCGGCCGATGACGCTGACGGGACGGCCTGGGCGCGCGGCCTTGATCCCGCGCATCATTGCCTCGTGCGTCCGCTCGGACAGCAGCCGTACCTCGTCACTCGGCTCGCCGGCGAAGAACGTGGCGCAGGTGTCACCGTGCACGCCGTCGAGATAGGCGGTGATGTCGATCTTCACCACGTCACCGTCCACGAGCGCGAGGTTGTCGGGGATGCCATGGCAGACGACCTCGTTCACCGACGAGCACAGCGACTTCGGAAAGCCCTTGTAGCCGAGCGTCGAGGGGTAGGCGCCGTGGTCGAGCAGGAACTCGTGGCCGATCCGGTCGAGCTCGTCGGTGGTGACGCCGGGCGCGACGTGCCGGCCGACCTCGTCGCGAGCCAGGGCGGCGATCCGACCTGCCCGGCGCATCTTCTCGACGGTCTCGGCGTCCTTGACCATCGGGTCATCACGGTCCCACGGTGCCCCGGTCGGCTTGCCGGCGTTGTCCACGTAGGCAGGCGGGGTGATGTTCGGGGGGGTGCCGAGCATGGGCGAGACGGCCCCCGGCTGGACGGCCGGGCGGGTGTTCGGCATCGGCGGCTATACCTCGATCACCATCGGCATCAGCATCGGGCGGCGGCGGTACTTCTTGTCGACCCAACGCCCCACCGTCCGGCGGACGATGTGCGCGAGCGCGTCGGCGTCCCGGACGCCGTCCGCCACTGCCTTCTCCACGGTCTTGATGAGCTCGATGCGGATCGGGTCCAGCGCGTCAGGATCATCGGTGAAGCCGCGGGCGGTCAGCTCCGGCCCGTAGACCACCTTGCCGGCCCGCAGGTCGACCGCGACCAGGATCGACACGAAGCCCTCGTCACCGAGGATCTGGCGCTGCCGGATTGCCACGTCGCCGATGTCACCGACCGCGAGTCCGTCCACGTAGACGTTGCCGATCTCGATCTGACCCACCAGTTCGGCGTTCGAGCCGGTCAGGTCCACGACCACGCCGTTCTCGGCCAGCATGATGTGCTCGTCCGTCATCCCGGTCGAGCGGGCGATCGCGGCATGGGCACGCAGGTGGCGCCACTCGCCGTGCACCGGCATCAGGTTCTTCGGCCGCACCGCGTTGAGCAGGTAGCGCAGCTCACCGGCCGGGGCGTGACCGGAGACGTGCACCAGTGCAGTGGACTTGTGGACCACCTTGGCCCCGAGCCGGGACAGGCCGTTGATGACGTTGAACACCGAGTGCTCGTTGCCCGGAATCAGCGAGGACGCCAGCAGGATGGTGTCGTCGCTGACAATGCGGATGGTCGGGTGCTCCCGGTTGGCCATCCGGCTCAGCGCCGACAGCGGCTCGCCCTGGGACCCCGTACAGATCAGCATGATCCGGTTTGAGGGCAGCGACTCGGCGTCACGTAGATCGACCAGGACACCCTCAGGCACGCGCAGCAGTCCGAGATCGCGGGCGATCTGCATGTTGCGGATCATCGAGCGCCCGACCAGTGCTGCGTGCCGGCCGGACTCCTCGGCGGCGTCGAGCACCTGCTGGACCCGGTGCACGTGACTGGCGAAGCACGCGACGATCACCCGGCCGGTCGCGCGGGTGATGACGTCGGTGACGACCTTGCCGACCTCGCGCTCGCTCGGGATGAAGCCGGGAACCTCGGCGTTGGTCGAGTCGGCCAGCAGCAGGTCGACACCCTCGTCCCCCAGCCGTGAGAAGCCCGGAAGGTCGGTGATCCGGCCGTCCAGCGGGGTTTGGTCCATCTTGAAGTCGCCGGTGTGCAGCACGGTGCCGGCAGACGTCCGGATCGCGACCGCGAGGGCGTCCGGAATCGAGTGGTTGACCGCGTAGAACTGCAGATCCCAGGCGCCGACGGTGAGCCGCTCACCCTCGCGGACGATCCGCAGGTCCGGGCGCAGGCGGTGCTGCTCGAGCTTGGCCGACACCAGCGCCAGGGTCAGCCTGGAGCCGATCAGCGGGATGTCGGGACGGGAGCGCAGCAGGTAGGGCAGCGCGCCGATGTGGTCCTCATGGCCGTGCGTGAGCACGATGGCGTCGACGTCGGCCAGCCGGTCGACGTAGGCCGACCAGTCCGGCAGGCCGAGGTCGACACCGGGCGCGTTCGTCTTGCCGAGCAGCATCCCGCAGTCCACGACCAGCAGCCGTGGCTTACCGGACCTTGTCGTCGAGGTGCCGTCCGGAGCCGGCGACCGGCTCTCGAACATGGTCATGTTCCGGCCGACTTCGCTGATCCCGCCGAGCGCGACGATGCGCAGGACGCCGTCCTTGAGCTTGGGAGGGTTCCCCAGCTCTCGTTCTGGCGTGCTCACGTGTAGGGGCCCCCTGGCTTGTGGACGTTCGCTGATGGCTCCGCATGCGGTATTCGCCTCGGGGCGGTCGCGTGGAAGAGCTGTGTCCGGAACAGTTTATCCAAGCGCTGCACTAGCGTGCTGCCGTATGAGCCCGCACGCGCAGACGACCCTCGTCACGGCACTCGACACCAGCCAGGTGAGGAGCGTCGGAATCCTGACGATTGTCCTGCTGGTGCTCATCGGACTGGCGATCGCGCGGTTCGTCACCAAGATCATCACGCGACTGGTCGTACTGGTCGTCGTGCTGGTGCTCGCCATCGCGATCTACCAGCAGCGCGACCGGGTCGCCACTGCCGCCGGCAATGCGGCGAAGCGCTGCGACGCGACGTTCTTCGGCATCCATGTCCAGCCGCACGATCCAGTCGCCCGCAAGGCCTGCGAGCAGGCGGCGAAGAAGCTGCCGGCCGGAAAGTGAGCGCGCTAGGCGGCTGAGTGAGGAGGGGCTGAGTCGGGAGGGGCCATCGCCCAGCGAATGGTGCGCACCATCCCGTCACCGGCCAACCGCACCACGGTCGCCTCGGCGACGGGAAGGTAGGGCAGCCGCAGCGGCCAGCGCGCCCACCAGGGCAGGCTGGCCACGGCCGCTGCGGCGAGCAGACCGTACGGCGGACGTACCGCCAGTGGCAGCGGCGGCTGAAGCAGCATGAATCGTGCGGCGTCCCGGGCCTCGCGGGTGCCCCCGAGCTCGGGCCGGTACGCCGTGAGCTCGGCCCGGATTTGCGCCTCGGTCGTCGGCGGGTCGATCACTCCGAGCGCTGCGGCGACCTTGGCGGTATCGGTGACGTAGCCGTCGCGGCCGGCTTGGTCCAGCGGATGTGCTCCGTACCGCTGGTAGGCGTACAGAAAGCTGTCCACCTCAGCAACGTGCACCCACCGAAGCAGGTGTGGGTCCGACGCCGCGTACGGTCGGCCGTCCGGGGCGGTGCCCTGAACCCGCTCGTGGATCCGGCGGATCCTGGCGATCATCGCCTCGGCGTCGAACTCGGTGCCGAAGCTGGTCACCGCCAGGAAGTGGCTGGTGCGCTGCAACCGGCCCCAGGGGTCGCCGCGGAATCCGGAGTGCCCGGCGACGCCTGCCATCGCCAGCGGGTGCAGCGACTGCAGCAGCAGCGCGCGCAGGCCACCGACGAACATCGAAGCGTCGGCGTGCACCTGCCGGATCGGGCGGTCCTCGGCGAACCAGCGCGGCCCCTCGGAGAGCTGGATACGATCGCGCCGCTCAGGGCCCTCGGTGCCGGCGACCCGCTCGAACAAGGCCGTCGCGATGCGCTCGCGGACGGCTGAAACACCAGGAACAGTCACTGTTACGACAGTACGACGCGGTCGCAAGCAGTGACCGCGGATCGAGAAGTCGGTCAGATACCGGTCGAGGGAGCCGACTTGCGGCTGCGCCACCAGTGGATGACGGTGGGGAGGATGGACAGCACCACGACGGTGACGAGGATCAGGTCGATCTTCGGGGCGATGGTGTCGCGGACGAACGTGATGTGACCCAGCCAGTGCCCGAGCAGCAGCACCCCGTCCGTCCAGACGATGCCGCCGATGAGCGAGTACACCGCGTACAGCGCGAAACGCATCCGGCCGACGCCCGCCATCACCGTGGCCACCGTCCGTACGACCGGAACGAACCGGGCCAGTAGCACGGTCGCGGCTCCGAAGCGGTCGAAGAAGGCCTGGGAGCGGGTCACGTACTCGGGTTTGAAGAGCCGGGACCGCGGCCGGTCGAAGACCTTGGGCCCTGCCTCCCGGCCGATCCAGTATCCGACGAGGTTGCCGGCCACGGCGGCTATCGGCAGGGTGATCAGCAGGACCGGCAGGCTCGGCAGCCGCACCGACGGGTCATTGATCGCCAGCACCAACCCCGCCGCGAACAGCAGCGTGTCACCGGGCAGGAAGAAGCCGATCAGCAAACCGCACTCGGCGAAGATGATGATCAACAAGCCGGCGAGGCCGTACGTCCCGAGCAGGTGGTTGGGCGAGATCGGGCTCGCCAGAAGTGCGGTGGCCGCGTTCTGCGTCATGACACGGCAGCTTACGGACCGCACCGGAGAATCCTGCGCGACGCTCAGCGCGTCATCATGCGCCGGCGTACGGTGAAACCTTTGACGCAGGAGCCCCGCCGCGTCGGATGAGATCCTTGAACCCACAGATCCTTGAACCCACAAGGAGAGGCCACCGTAGAAAGGCAAGGTAATTGCATGCCCAGCGTCATCAAGACCGTCAACGTGTCCGTTCCGGTCCGCACCGCCTACAACCAGTGGACCCAGTTCGAGACGTTCCCGCAGTTCATGGGCGGCGTCGAGTCCATCACCCAGACCGATGACACCCACTCGCACTGGGTGACCAAGATCGGTGGCGTGACCCGGGAATTCGACACCGAGATCACCGAGCAGCACCCTGACGAGCGAGTCGCGTGGAAGAGCACCGACGGCAAGACCCAGGCCGGCGTGGTGACGTTCCACCGGCTGTCCGACAACGAAACCAAGGTCACCGTCCAGATCGACTGGGAGACCGAGGGCATCATCGAGAAGGCCGGCGCGCTGGTCGGCGTCGATGACCGCCAGGTGCACGCCGACCTGGAGCGGTTCAAGAAGTACATCGAGAGCCAGGGACACGAGGACGGCGCCTGGCGCGGCGACATCTCGAACCCCAGCCAGTAAGCCCCACGACCGGCCGGGCTCGGAGTCTTCGGACCTCGAGCCCGGCCGTTGTGCTGTCTGCTGTCTGCGCGGCACAGGATTCGTACAGCTGATCCGCCTGGGCGACCACGCCACGTACGACTCTCGGAGGCATCGCGCTCAGCGTTGCGTGCACGTCGAGCTCAGTGGGAAGGCGCGACCAATGGCACGGCAATGGTCAGATCCACCAGCTGCGGCCAACGGTTACGCGGTCTTTCGCTCGCGCAACGTGGCCGCTCCGGGTGCCGTGCCGCTTCTTTCGCCCGGTGTCACGTGCCGAGTCATTGGTCACCGGTGGACTCCCGCGGCAGCGTTATGCGACCCCAGGGGTCAGGACGCGCGGCGCGACTGGAAGCTGAAGAGTAATTTGTCAGGTGCCAGACTCAGCACCAGCCCGGCCAGTGACAAGAACAGCGACGGACCGGGGTGCGCTGAAGCGGCTGGAGCCTGGCGGGCGGTGTGCGAAATCGCTGCGAATGAAAGCATCTCCGAGATAACGACCCCAAGGAGTGAAAAGGCTGCATAGAGCCGAAGACATCTTGACTTCCCCCGGTAGGTTTCAGAAGCCATACCGAGCAGGATGGAAAGAAGGAGCGCCAGGGCAGTAGCAATCAATGCGTAGCCGAAACTCGGAGCACGCTGAACGCCGAGGGTGGGGATGCCAGCGGGACTGCTGGTGACTGAGCCCCACATGCTGAAATCAAACCGAAATTGACTAGTTCCGGGATTGACGCCGGTGGTCACATCCGATGTCGCAGTGGTCGAGCATAAGCGGGTGAAAGATCCGACGGTAAGAAATGCTACCGCGCAAAGCCTGATAGCGGAATCTCGGACGACGCGCGTCGTCGTGGAGGATAATCCATTAGGTGGTCCAGCGTCATCTGCGATAACGGACACAGGTATCTCTGGTAAAGCCTGCGCATCTTGCTGGGGGCCACGCTTCATGCCCATACGCTACAGACCTGGCTCGACAGCCTGACAGCCCGGATCTCTCTCGCGACGTGCGCGCAGCTACAAGTTGGGGCGGGTCGATACTAGCGATCACTACGTCACCAGCCAGAGGCTGCAACGGCCAAGGTGTCCGAACCCAGCAGCGCTGACGATGCCCCCGGCGTGCGACGGCACTTGCCGCGCCCCCCAACCTGTGGGCATACCCCGCATGCTCCACCCCAGAGGGTGCACCATGCTCAAGTTGAGACGAAGAGTTGAGAGCCGGTAATCCGCGCGGCACAGAAACTGTCTACTTGATCCACGCGCCATCGCCTTAAATGCCCCTGGGCTAGCTAGTGCCCACCGAGCTTGTAGAGGGTCCAGTTGGTCTCATACGGGTTCTGTAGCTGGTAAACCCAACCATTGAGGAGCCTTCGCCTGAGCCGCACGTCGCTTTGCTCGGGCCGTTCACAGAGTTGAGCGTCGGCCCGGTGAAGGTGAAGCCTAGGTTACCGCAATCCACCCATCCTCGGCCCTTGATCCCACCGCACAGGGTCATCTGCGCCGTGAACGAATATGTCCCGGGCGAGCCACTGGCACCGACGTTGCAGAACTGGGGGGAACGGCACCCGCAGAATTGGCAGTTGCCAACGCTGTTGAAGCACTGACGGCGCATAGGGAAAGCGCTACGGTGACGCTTACTCGCATAGCAGTGCCGTGAGAAGGCATGTGGGGCTTGATTTTGGAAACGAGGAGGTGAGGGACCGTAGCATCGTCCGAGTTTCGGTACAAGGCAGAGTATCCGTCCCGAATGATCGGGCCGGGACCGGCTCAGCTCCGGTAGTCCGCCAGCACCTGCCGTTCCCGGGCTGGGGTCAGACCGGGGGCGCCCTCGCTCGGCTGCCAGCCGCCCTCGATGGAGCTCATCCAGGCCCAGGTGTCGGCAAGCGTCTGCCCCAAGGGGCGCGTTCGCAAGCCAGCCGCCTCCGCCGTGGTGGTGTCGTGGCGCCAGGCGCTCGGGGCAGCTGCCGCCGGCAGCCACAGCGGCAGCTCCGTCCAGCCCTCGATGCCCGCCGAGTCCAGTACCTCGTCCGGCACCCAGACGAACTCCGCGTCCGAGCCCGTGACGGACCGGGCCTGCTCGAACAGCTCGCCGCGAGTGGCCTGGCCGACCGGGCCGGTGACCTCGAATGTGCCCGGCGGCCGGGTGAGAGCGAACTCGGCGATGTCACGGGCGTCGATGAGCCGCACCGGATCGGTCGACTCGCCCGGCGCCAGGATCTCACCGCCGCGGGCGATCCGGTCCAGCCACCACGGCAGCCGGCCGGAGGCGTCCCGGGGGCCGACGATCAGGCCGGCCCGCAGAATCGACGTCCGGTCAGGGCCGAAGGCCCGCAGCACTGCCCGCTCAGCACCGACCTTGCGCCAGCCGTACGGACCGGCACCGTCCAACCCGTCGGGTACCTGCTCGCCGACGGCGTCCGGATCGCCGTCGTACACACCGCCGGCGTGGTAGTCGGCAGCCTCGGGCCAGCCCGGATAGGCGTTGATGCTGGAGGTGAAGGCGTAGTGGGCGGCGCTCGGCTCCAGCAACCGCGCGGCAGCGTTCACCAACTCGGGCAGGTATCCGGTGTCGAACACCAGGTCGAAGGCCATACCCGCCAGCTGAGCCAGCTCCTCGGGTCGGGTCCGGTCGCCGGTGATCGCGCGGGCTCCCGCCACCGGGCTGCCGGTGCGGCCGCGGTTGAAGGTGGTGACGTTGTGACCGCTGGCCACTGCCAGTTCCGCAACCGCGCGCGAGAGAAACACCGTTCCGCCGAGCACCAGGACGTCCATCCCGCAACCTCACCAGAACGGCCGCGGTGTGCGCTACCGGTGTTCGCCGCAAGCGCAGGGGCGAAGTGGAATACTTTCCCCGACCGGCGGGCCAGCGTGGGCCCACCCTGCCTTCAGCGGGGCCGGCTCAGGCTCGATATGCCAGCCGCCCAAGAATCGTGACGGAGACTTCAATGCCCATCGCCACTCCCGAGATCTACAACCACATGCTGGACCGTGCCAAGGAGGGCGGCTTTGCCTACCCGGCGATCAACTGCACGTCCTCGGAGTCGGTGAACGCCGCGCTCAAGGGCTTCTCCGACGCCGGCAGCGACGGCATCATCCAGGTCTCCACCGGCGGTGCGGAGTTCGCGTCCGGCACCGGCGTGAAGGACATGGTCACCGGCGCCGTCGCGCTGGCCGAGTTCGCCCACGTGGTCGCCGCCAAGTACTCGATCAACGTCGCGCTGCACACCGACCACTGCCCGAAGGACAAGCTGGACGGCTACGTCCGTCCGCTGCTCGCCCTCTCGGCGGAGCGCGTCAACGCGGGCAAGGACCCGCTGTTCCAGTCGCACATGTGGGACGGCTCGGCGATCCCGCTGGAGGAGAATCTCACGATCGCCCAGGAGCTGCTGTCCCTGGCGCACGACGCGCACATCGTCCTCGAGCTCGAGATCGGCGTCGTGGGCGGTGAGGAGGACGGCGTCGCGAACGAGATCAACGACAAGCTCTACACGACGGACGAGGACTACGCGGCGACGCTCGACGCACTGGGCTCGGGCGAGAAGGGCCGCTACCTGCTCGCGGCCACGTTCGGCAACGTGCACGGCGTATACAAGCCGGGCAACGTCAAGCTGCGCCCGGTCGTCCTCAAGGGCGGCCAGCAGCTGGCCTCGCGCAAGCTCGGCCTGCCGGAGGGCTCCAAGCCGTTCGACCTGGTGTTCCACGGTGGTTCCGGTTCGACGCTGGACGAGATTCGCGAGGCCGTGTCCTACGGCGTGGTGAAGATGAACGTCGACACCGACACCCAATACGCCTTCACCCGGCCCATCGTCGGCCACATGTTCACCAACTACGACGGCGTGCTCAAGGTCGACGGCGAGGTCGGCAACAAGAAGGTGTACGACCCGCGCTCGTACCTGAAGGCAGCCGAGGGTGGCATGGCCGCTCGCGTCGTCGAGGCCTGCCGCGACCTGCTGTCCGAGGGCACGTCCGCCTCGGCCTGACCCGCTTCACCCGGCCGGCGGCCAGCCGCTGGCCGGGTGGCTTGGTGCCACGGGCAGAATAGGCATATGGACCTTCTCGCTCCCCGTACCCTGCTTCCCGTCGACCCTGCCACCGCCCTGCTGGCGGCCGGCGGTGACCCGGTTCAGGTGGCCACGGAGCACCCGTCGTCCTCGGCGGCGTGGGCAGCGCTCGCCGAGGAGGCGCTGGACCGCGAGTTCTGGATCGAGGGCTACGCCTATGCCCGGACCGGCTACCACCGCGGATTGGACTCCCTGCGCAAGGCGGGATGGCGAGGTACCGGCCCGGTGCCGTGGTCGCACGGGCCGAACCAGGGCTTTCTGCGCGCGCTGCACGCCTTGGCTGTTGCGGCGGCCGCCATCGGCGAGAGTGACGAGGCGGAGCGGTGCCAGAAATTCCTCGACGACTGCGACCCAGCTGCAGGCATCGCGCTCAGCTGAGCGGCGGCTAGCCGACTGAGGCACCCAGCAGCTCGCCGGTCTCGACGAGGTGCAGGGCGACGGCCGGCAGCTTCTTGTTCGCCGATTGCGAGGCACGCGACAGGGCCTGGAACGCCTGGTCCGGAGTGAGCCGGTGGCGCTCGATCAGGATTCCCTTCGCCTGGCCGATCACATCGCGATTGTGCAGCGCCGTGCTCAGCTGCGCGGTGCGTTGCGCGTCGGCCAGGGCCAGTGCCGCATGCGTCGCGTAGAGCCCGGTCAGCCGGAGGTCGTGATCGCTGAAGGCCGCCGACCGTGGGCTGTAGAGGCTGAGGGTTCCCAGGCACGAGGTGTCGACCCACAGCGGTACGCACAGCATGCTGGACACTCCCAGCGCTATTGCCCGGTCGATGAAGACCGGCCAGCGGGTCTCGGTGCCGGTGTCGCTGATGTGGACGGCGCTCTGCTGGCGCGCCGCGTCGATGCACGGTCCGGTGCCGATGTCGTGTTGCAGCGCATCCAGCACCTGGGGAGGCTCGCCGATGGCTGTCTGCGTGACGAATTCGCCGCGCCGTAGCAGGATCAGGCCGGCATGCTCGGCCGCGGGCAGCGTGTCCAGCACGGTCGAGACGATGGCGTCCAGGGTCGCGGACAGATCCACCGCGTTGAGCCGTAACGCCCGGGCGAGCTGCTCCAGGGTCGACCAGGTGTCCTCACCAACGTCGTCCATTGCCGGGACGTCGGGGGTCATCACCACCGCGGTACCACCTTTCTCCTCCGACGCAGATGGTGTCACAGGGCTCCCTCGCCGCCGTGTGCCGATCCGTCCGACGCTATGTTTAGCGGCAGGTGAAGACCGGTCGCCTCCATCGATGTAGCTGTGGAGATGTCATGCCCGTGCCACGAAAGCCAGATCAGAGCGCCCCCAAGCCCACCAGCCCCACCGGAGTTACCGCCGACAGCACGGAGCCGATCAGTGACGCCCGCGCGCAGGCGGGTGAGTACCTGACCACGGCACAAGGTGTGCGGCTGCCCGACACCGACCACTCACTCAAGGCCGGTAGCCGTGGCCCGACGCTGCTCGAAGACTTCCACCTGCGCGAGAAGATCACGCACTTCGACCACGAGCGCATTCCGGAGCGCGTGGTGCACGCCCGTGGTGCGGCGGCACACGGCGTCTTCGAGTCCTACGGCACCGCCAAGTCGGTCACCAAGGCCGGATTCCTGGCCAAGAAGGGACGCAGGACTCCGGTCTTCACCCGCTTCTCCACGGTGCTGGGCTCCCGGGGGTCCGCCGACACGGTGCGTGACACCCGTGGTTTCGCCGTGAAGTTCTACACCGACGAGGGCACTTTCGACCTCGTGGGCAACAACATTCCGGTCTTCTTCATCCAGGACGGCATCAAGTTCCCCGACGTCATCCATGCCGGCAAGCCGCATCCGGATCGGGAGATCCCGCAGGCCCAGTCCGCGCACGACACGTTCTGGGACTTCGTCTCACTGCACACCGAGGCGACCCACCACGTCCTGTGGAACATGAGCGACCGCGGCATTCCCCGCTCCTTCCGGACGATGGAGGGCTTCGGCGTCCACACCTTCCGGCTGGTCAACGCCGCCGGTGAGACCAGCCTGGTGAAGTTCCACTGGAAGCCGGTCGCAGGCGTGCACTCCCTGGTCTGGGAAGAAGCGCAGATCGCGGCCGGAGTGGACCCCGACTTCCACCGTCGCGACATGGCCGACGGCATCGAGGCCGGCGCGTTCCTGGAGTACGAGCTCGGCGTCCAGGTGATGGCCGACGACGGGACGGACACCTTCGAGGGCATCGACCTGCTCGATCCCACCAAGATCGTGCCCGAGGAGCTGGTGCCGGTGCAGCTGATCGGCAAGCTGACCCTGGACCGCAACCCGACCAACTACTTCGCCGAGACCGAGCAGGTCGCGTTCCACACCGGCCACCTGGTTCCGGGTATCGAGGTCACCAACGACCCGCTGATGCAGGCCCGGCTGTTCTCCTACCTCGACACCCAGCTCACCCGGCTCGGTGGCCCGAACTTCTCGCAGCTGCCGATCAACCGGCCGCACGCGCCGGTCAACGACCTGCTCCGCGACGGCATGCATCAGACGGCGATCCACACCGGGTCGGCGCCGTACCTGCCGAACAGCATCGACGGTGGCGAGCCGCTGGTCGCCTCGGCCGAGGAAGGCGGTTACGTGCAGATCGCGCGGCCCGTCGAGGGTGCCGTCGTGCGGGCCAACCCTGCCTCGTTCGACGACCACTTCTCGCAGGCGACCCTGTTCTACCGCAGCCTGTCCGGAATCGAGCAGGTCCATATCATCGAGGCGCTGACCTTCGAGCTGGGCAAGTGCTACGAGCAGGCCATCAAGGAGCGCGAGCTGCAGGTGCTGGCCAATGTCGACGCCGACCTGTGCGCGCAGGTGGCCGCCGGGCTCGGGCTGCCGACGCCGGAAGGCACTCCGGTCGAGCCCGCGCAGCTGTCGCCGGCGCTGTCCCAGGTGGTCACCACTCCCGGCCCGATCGCCGGACGCAAGGTCGGCGTCATCGCCGACGCCGCGTCCGATCTGGCGGGAATCGCGACGCTGCGCAAGAGCGTCGAGAAGCTCGGCGCGACGCTGCACGTCATTGCACCGGTCGGCGGCACCCTGACCTCGGGGAGTCATACCGAGATCATCGAGCGGACGCTGCTCACGGTGCGTTCGATCGAGTTCGACGCGCTCGTCGTGGCCGACGGCACCACTCCCACCGGCGACATCAAGCTCGTCCTGCTGCTGCAGGAGGCCTACCGGCACTGCAAGCCGGTCGCGGCCTGGGGCAGTGGCGCCGGCATCCTGCAGTCGGCCGGCATCGCGCCGGACGGCGCCGGTGTCCTGCTCGCCGACTCGACGGGCAAGGCCTTCACCGACGAGCTGACAACGGCCCTCGGCCTGCACCGGGTATGGGAGCGCGCGACGTTGGTGATGGCGTCGGCGGTGCCGCCGGCACGGTAACATCCGATCGTGATGAAACGTCTATATCCTGCCGCCGCTGGCTGTCGAAAGGTGCAGTGAGGACAGCTGGTCCTCCGCCTAGCGAAGGACCGAGATGTTCCTCCACACCCCCACCGGGGAACGGCTGAGCCGGTCCCCGGGGGCTCGAGGCGCTTCGCCGTCTCTCGCTCCAGCGGTACGGGCTGGCCGGCCGGCCTCGACGGTCACCAGCAGGATCCGGATGTGCAGCAGATCGCGGTGCTCGCGCAGCAGTTGCCGCAGGCGGAATTCGGCGTGATCAACATCCTCGACGGCTCCCGGCTCGTCCCCATCGCGGCCTCGCCGGGAGTCGTCCTGGGGCCCAGTGCCCGGTCCTTCTCGCTGTGCACCTGGGTGGTTCAGTCCGCTTCCGGACCGGGAGCGTTCATCTGCTCGGACGCCACCGAGGAAGCCGCACTGGCGACCAGCCCCTGGGTCACCGGCGCGATAGATCGGGTGCGCTTCTACGCCGCGGCGCCCCTGATGGGCCGCGAAGGCGTTGCCCTCGGCACGCTCTGCGTCTGGTCGCGCTCCACCGCCGAGGCGTCGGCCATGCGGCAGTCGATGCTGGAACACCTGGCCGACCGGGTCGTGGACAAGCTCGATCAGCGCAGAAGTCGCACGGACGCGCTGGCCGCGTGAGCTGGCCGCCGGCTGCTGCCGCCCCGATCGCTCACCGGACGGGGGAACCTCCGGAGTCAGTGACTGCCGCGGCCGCGCGCTCGGTGACGATCGACGCGGTGATCCGGGACGGCGCCATCCGGACGCTCTTCCAGCCGATCGTCCACCTGCAGTCGCAGGAGGTGGTCGGCTTCGAGGCGCTGTCCCGTGGGCCGGCCGACACGCCGATGGAGTCACCGGCCGTCCTGATCGAGGCCGCGCGCGTTGCCGGACGGCTGGGAGAGCTGGACTGGCTGTGCCGCGCACACGCGATGGAAGCGGTGGCGGCAAGTGGCCTGCACCTGAGCCTGTCCTGGTTCATCAACGTCGAGCCCGCCGGTCTGGAGATCGCGTGCCCCGCGTACCTGGTGTCCTCGCTGGCACAGGCGCGCACCGACCTGCGAGTGGTGCTGGCTCGGCGGCGGATCGCCCTTCGAGATCCTCAGCGGCGCCCGGAAGCCGGAACGGGCCGCCAAGCAGGACGTGCGCCACGACCCACCTGGAAGATCACGCTATCGACGCGCACGAGGCGGGGGTGGTGCTGGCGGCTCTGCAGCACGCCCGGTTCTTCGGCACCGCGGAGCAGGAGCGCTATCGCTGGATAGCGGAGCGCAACGCCCTGACGGTGGTGCTCGGGCAGGACGTCGGCGAGGTCGCCGAGCCGCGGTACCAAACGGCCTCGCTGCTGCCGGGCGGCCTGGTGCAGCGCGATTGGTTGATGATCGTGCTCACGCCGTACTTTGCCGCCGCGTTCGCCGCCCGCGACTGCGGTGACCAGGGGCCTGACTGCGAGCGGCGGTTCGACTACGTCTACACCCACGATCCGGATCTGGTCATTGCCGCCGGCCGGGCTTTTCTCCAGGAACTGGAGGATGGGCCCGTTCAGGGCTGGTTCGGCGGCAGCTCCGGCGGCGTCCTCGCGCCCGTCGGTACGGTCGCCGCCATGAGCCCGCATACCGCTCCGGCACCTCGGCCCGCGCTGCGCGCGTTCGGCAGGCGGCACCGCTGAGTGCCGCCGTTGAGCCGTTGAGCCGTTGAGCCGTTGAGCTGCCTCGCAGCCCGATCAGGACATCAGGAGCTTGCCCAGCCGGCGGCTGGCGATCCACAGCCCGATGCCGGCCATGACCGCGAAGTACAGCACGTGCCCGGCCATCGACGCGTCCAGGTCACCGACCGACAGGCCGCGCATCAACGCCACGCCATGGTGCAGCGGCAGGCATTCCACGGCGGTCCGCAGCCACAGCGGGTAGGCGTTCAGGCCGTAGAACGTCCCGGAGAACAGGAACATCGGCAGGGTGAACAGCGTGACGATCTCGAGGTCCTGCCAGGAGCGCAGGAACGTGGTGGCCGCCATGCCGACAGCGGCGAAGCCGAAGGCGATCAGCAGTGCCGCCGGGATCAGCAGGAGGCCCCATGGCGACAGGATCAGTCCCATGGCCAGCATCACGGCGACGAAGCCGATGGCGTACAGCCCGCCGCGGGTGAGCGCCCAGGCGATCTCGCCGAGTGCCACGTCGAGGACGCCGAGCGAGGTGGCCAGCATCCCCTCGTAGAGCTTGCCGTACTTGAGCTTGAAGAACACGTTCATGGTGGAGTCGAAGATGGCTCCGTTCATCGCAGAGGAGGCAAGGAGTGCCGGTGCGATGTACTGCGCGTACGTCAGCGCCTCACCGTTCGGACCGGTCACGCCACCGACCAGGGCGCCGAGGCCGGTGCCGAACGAGAGCAGGTAGAACAGCGGCTCGAAGAATCCGGACACCAAGATCAGCCAGGACCGGCGGTACACCAGCACTGAGCGCTCCATCAGCACCCGGGACCGGCCCGCGTAGATATTGGCCGGCAGCATGCGGAGCAACAGGCCACGGCGCTGCCCGGCGCCGGCGGAGCTCTCGGGTGCCTGGTCGAGGATCAGCGATCGGCTCACGTGGACAACCTGACCCGGTAGCGCCAGCCGGTCAGCAGCACGCCCGCCACGGTGAGCGCGACGAGGTACGCCAGGTGCACAAACACGGCCAGCCCACTCACCTGACCGACGCCGGAGCGTAGGTGCAGCGGCCCGAGCGACACCCACCGGGCCAGCTCGGTGGCGTGCCACAGCGGCGAGACCCAGGCCAGCAACCGCGCCCACTCGGGCAGGGTGCTGATCGGGTAGAACGTCCCCGAGAACAGGAACATCGGCGTCACCAAGAACCGAAAAATGGCGGCGAAGCCCCCGCCCTCGGTCTCGATGGACGCCGAATACGCGGCCACGGGCGCGGCGAAGGCCATCGCGCCGAGGGCCGCCACCGGGACGGTGAGCACGGACGCGATCGACCTGAGGCCGCCGAAGCACGCGACCACGAGCAGGTACAGCACGGCCGACAGGGCGGCTCGGACCGCGATCCAGGCGAGGGTGGCCTGCGCGATCTGCGTGGCGGTGAGCGGTGTGGCGTTCATGCCGAAGTAAGTCCGGTGGTACTTGAACCCGCCGTGCAGGATCGGGTACGTCGCCTCGCCGGCGCCCACCTGCAACGCGGTCGCGGCAACCAGGGCCGGCGCGATGAAGCTGAGGTAGCTGATGCCGAGGCTCCCTGCCCCAGTGCCCTTGTTGACGACGCTGCCGAGCCCGACCCCGAGGGCGAGCAGGTAGAGGACCGGCGCACCGAGCTGCGAGATCGCCGACACCTTGAAGTACCGGCGCGCGGTGATCGCGAAGTACTCGAACAGCGCGGGGATGCCCCCACCACCGGCCCGTACGTACTCCGCAGTGGCGGTCTGCCGGTCGCTCGCGCCGATGGAACTGGCGCTCATCAGTCCACCAGGCTTCGGCCGGTGAGCCGGAGGAAGACGTCTTCGAGGCTGGCGCGGCGGACCAGGCTGGACACCGGCCGCAGCCCCCTGGCCTGCACCGCTCGCAGCGCGGCCTCGCCGTCATCGACGTACAGCAGCAGCCGGTCGGCCAGCACCTCGATGCGATCGGCGAGGTCCCCGATCGCCTCCGCCCGCGCCTCGTTCTCGCTGATCGGGAACCGCAGCTCGGCAACCTCGCGGGTGGCGTGCTCGGCGATCAGCTGCCGCGGCGAGCCCTCGGCGACGATGCGGCCGTGGTCCATCACCACCAGCCGATCGCACAGCTGCTCGGCCTCGTCCATGTAGTGGGTGGTGAGCACCAGCGTCACGCCCTGGTGCTTCAGCCGGTAGAGCCGGTCCCACAGGATGTGCCGGGCCTGCGGGTCCAGCCCGGTGGTGGGCTCGTCCAGCAATAGGATCTCGGGATCGTTGATCAGCGAGCGGGCGATGGTGAGCCGTCGCTTCATGCCACCGGAGAGTGGCTCGACCTTGTCCTTGGCGCGCTCGGCGAGCTGCGCGAAGTCCAGTAACTCGTCGATCTTGGGCCGCAGCACCCGACGAGGAATGCCGAAGTAGCGCCCGTAGACGTACAGATTCTCCCAGACGGTCAGTTCGAGGTCGAGATTGTCCAGCTGCGGAACGACGCCGAGCCGGGACCGGATCGCCGGCCCTTCGAGCGCCGGATCCTTGCCCAGGACGCGCAGGATTCCGCCGCTGACCGGCGAGACCGCACCCACCATGCGCATGGTCGAGGACTTGCCCGCGCCGTTGGGACCGAGAAAGCCGAACGACTCGCCCTGGGCGACCGAGAAGTCGATCCCGTCCACCGCGAGGAAGTCCTCGAAGCACTTGGTCAGGGCCGACGCCTCGATCATCGGCGCGGCACTGGACGGGTTGGTCACCTTGAAGACGGTACAAGTGGACTACGACAGCTCCGACTGATTATCGAGCTCGAAGGTCTCGACGACCTCGTGCCTGGCACGACCGCGCGGGCCCTGCCCCAGATAGGACCGGAACAGCGTTACCTCCTCGACCCGCCAGCTCGGACCGGAGTACAGATCGAGAACCCGGAACCACCGGGTGACGTCCAACGGCTGACCTAGCCGGGCGAGCGTGAGATGCGGCCGGAACGGGCCGCCCTCGACCTCCACGCCCGCCTTGCCGGCGCCCGCCCGGACGTTGGTCGCCAACTTGCCGAGCTCCTCGGTGTTCCCGGCGACCCCGGCCCAGAGCACCTTGGCGGCGGCCGCATCGGGAAAGGCGCCGGCCCCGCTGACGCTCAGCTCGAACTTCTCGCGCCGGCCAGCCGCGGCCGTCAGGCGCTCCAACAGGTCGTCGAGGATGCGCTCGGCCACCGACGGCAGGAAGGCCAGCGTCAGGTGCCACTGGTCGACGGCGCTCCACCGCAGTGGGCTGTCTCGCTCACGTCGTGGTTCGACGTACTCGGCGAGGTCCTCGACGACCTCCAGCGGCGGCTGCATCGCGACGAACATCCGCATGCTCATCGGCGGGCCAGTTCGGGCGGTGGCACCGGCCGCACCGGGGTGAAGGAGGCAGGCAGCGCGTTCTCGTGCAGCGGGTGCAACGCCTGCGCCCGGCTCGTCAGCAGGGAATGGACCAGCTCGGCGTGCAGGTCGTAGGCGTCCGCCGGTCCGACGCCGCGCTGCACCCGGTCGCGCAGGAACGCCAGTTCCGTGGCCGCGAGCTGAAAGTGTTCCAGCGCCTGGGCGCCGGCCTTACCGGACCGGGACCGCACCGAGCGCAGCCACGACCTGCGGGCGCTGATGCTCTGTAGCCACCCGGCCTCGGCAGGGGTCACCCAGCGGTAGTACACCATCGCCGGAAGCTGCTTGCGCACCACGTCCTGCTCGCGTCGGCGGTGCCGTCGGGCCAGCAGCACCCCACCGATGAACACCGGCACCATGATGACGACGTACACGACGATGTAGCCGCGCAGGCCGAAGGTCAACGAGCTGTTCCACAGCGAGTGCAGGGCTACCGCGCCGAGGTAGCCGGCTACCGGGTACAGCCAGCGTGCGGAGCCGCGGCCCTTGCTGATGGCCAGGCCGAAGCCCAGGCCGGTGAGCGAGGTGAACAGCGGGTGCGCGAACGGCGCCATCACCAGCCGCATCACCACCGTGGCAACGCCGGTCTCGGTGCCCTCGCCGAAGCTCTGCGCCACGTAGCCGATGTCTTCGATGAACGCGAACCCGATCGCGGTGACGCCCGCGTAGACCAGGCCGTCGACCACGCCGTCGAACTCGTGCCGACGGACGCCGGTGAGCATCAGCAGCAGGAATGCGCCCTTCGCGGCCTCTTCGATTGCGGGTCCCGCGACCGTGAGCACCAGTCCGGTACCCAGCACCTCGCTGGTGGCGAGCTCCAGCACCAGGCTGACGACCACCGCCACGGTCGCGCCCCAGAGAAACGCCAGCAGCAGCAGTCGGGCGGGCTCGGGCTCCCACCGGTCCAGCCACAGGTAGCAGGCGAGCACGACCGCCATGGCGATCGCAGACAGCGGGGTGGCGATCAGCAGGCCGACCGGATGCCGGGCGCCGGTGATCAGCAGCACGACCGCCGCGACGACGCCGAGCACGATCAGCACCGCGATCGGGGCGCCGGTGGCGCCGGCCTGGCGACGCAGCCATGGCTGGTGCAGGGCGGGAGGCGCCGCGGACGGCGAGGGGGCGCTCATGCGCAGAACTCTATGGCCCCGCGCCGCCGCGGCCCAGTCGGTTATCCGAGCTGCCCGGCATCCGGGGTGGCCAGCAGCCACAGCTCGGGTTCGGACCAGAACGTCCGCTTCGCGCGGGGGCGCTCCCGTGGCCGGCCGTCGGAGACGATCCGCGCCTCGTCGCAGGCGAGTTGCAGCGACCGGCCACGGCAGCTGCGGGCACGGAACCGCCCCAGCCGGACGGTCGCCCGCAGCTCGCTCGGGCCGAGCCGGCGGACGCTCAACGACCGCACCTCGCCGTCGCACAGCCGCTGGTCATCGACCACCGCCCGCACCCACCACGGCTGGCAGGGTGTCCATGGCGTCAGTTCGGCGGCGTCCACGCAGACGCCACCGGAGTCGTCCTTGATCACGCCGACCAGCCGCGTCCGTCCGGTGCGGGCGAGCTCCAGCTGGTCAGCCCGGCCGGCGGGCAGCCCGAGCTCGCGCAGGTATCCGATCGGCTCGCGGGTGAGCACCGCTGTCTCGACGGCCCCGAGCAGGTCCCTGCGCATCATCCGGTGCAGCGCGAGGTTCAGCCCGGCCAGGTCGGCGTCCACCAGCACCCGCTCGCCGTCGAGGGTGCCCAGGGCCGCGTCGATGCCGGCAGGGTCGCTCGCCCGCACCGACCGCACGTCCAGCTCGGCAAGCCGCGACGCGATCGGGTCCGCGGTCGGCTCCGTGCCGGTCGAGCCGATGCGCAGATGCACCAGTCGCACGTTCGTTACCCTCTCCGGGTGGCGTCCGGCCCTCGCCTGCGACGGCGTGGGCGCCGTATACATTGCACATTGAGACGCGCCCTGCCAGGCCATCCGGCTGGTGAGCGGTCCCGAGTCAGGAGTCTGCTACATGCCCGCGATCGTGGTGGTCGGCGCTCAGTGGGGCGACGAAGGCAAGGGCAAGGCCACCGACCTGCTCGGTAGCCGCGTCGACTACGTCGTCAAGTTCAACGGCGGCAACAACGCCGGTCACACCATCGTCATCGACGGCGAGAAGTTCGCCCTGCACCTGCTGCCGTCGGGCATTCTGAGCGAGAACTGCATCCCGGTGATCGGCAACGGCGTGGTCATCGACCTCGAGGTGCTGTTCCACGAGATCGACGAACTGCAGGCCCGGGGCCGGTCGGCTGAGCGCCTGATGGTGAGTGCCGACGCGCACATCATCCCGCCGTACAACACCGTGATCGACAAGGTGACCGAGCGCTTCGCCGGCAGCCGGAAGATCGGCACCACCGGGCGCGGCATCGGCCCGACGTACGCCGACAAGATGAACCGGATCGGTATCCGGGTGCAGGACCTCTTCGACGAGCAGACCCTGCGCGAGAAGGTCGAGGGCGCCCTCAACCTGAAGAATCAGGTGCTGGCCAAGGTCTACAACCGGCGGGCCCTTCAGGTGGACTCGGTGGTCGATGACCTCCTGTCCTACGCCGACCGGATGCGCCCGATGGTGGCGAACTCAGCGCTGGTGCTGCACGAGGCGCTCGAGGCCGGCAAGACAGTGCTGCTCGAAGCCGGCCAGGCGACTCTGCTCGATGTCGACCACGGCAACTATCCGTTCGTCACCTCCTCCAGCGCTACGGCAGGCGGCGCGTGCACCGGCAGCGGCATCCCGCCGACCCGGGTCACCACCGTCATCGGCATCGTCAAGGCCTACGCCACCCGGGTCGGTGAGGGCCCGTTCCCCACCGAACTGCATGACGAGTGGGGCGACCGGCTGCGCAACACCGGGGCGGAGTTCGGCACGACCACCGGACGCCCACGGCGCACCGGCTGGTACGACGCGCCCATCGCGCGGTACGCCGCGCGCATCAACGGCGTGACCGACTTCGTCCTCACCAAGCTCGACATCCTGACCGGCATCGAGTCCATTCCGGTGTGCGTCGCGTACGAGATCGGCGGCAAGCGGGTGGACGAGATGCCTATGACGCAGCGGGAGTTCGCGGCCGCCAAGCCCGTCTACGAGCATTTCGAGGGCTGGGACGCCGACATTTCCAAGGCCCGTTCGCTGGACGACCTGCCGGCCACCTGCCGCGACTATGTCACCGCGTTGGAGCGGCTGTCGGGCGCCCGGATCTCGGTCATCGGCGTCGGACCCGGCCGCGAGCAGTCGATCGTAGTGCACGACCTGCTGGCCTGACCTACCCTGGGCCCATGCGGCGGCCGGCGATACGCTCCGCGGTGGGGTGCGGTTTGGTGGCCCTCGCGCTGGGGATGGCCGGCGGCTGTACCTCGCGCTCGCCGGCGGCTCCGGCTGGCTCGAGTCAGCCGCCTGCCGCGGTGCCGAGCGACTGGCCGGCCTATCACCAGAACGCCCAGCGCACCGGCGTCAGTGCCACGATGCCGGCGGCCACGGGCGTCCTCACGGCGAGGCGGGTGGCGCTGGACGGGCAGGTCTATGCCTCACCGCTGGTCGTCGGCGGAACAGTTGTCGTGGCCACCGAGCGCAACCGGGTGTACGGCCTGACACCGGACGGGGCCACGAAGTGGTCGGTACTCCTCGGCGCGCCCACGAACCAGTCGGAGCTGCCGTGCGGAAACATCGATCCGCTGGGCATCACCGGTACGCCGGTCTACGACGCCGCCAGCAGATCGGTGTTCCTGGTCGCCTCGGTGAGCGCGAAGGTCAGGCACGATCTGGTCGCGCTCGATCCGGTCACGGGCGCGGTTCGGTGGCGACGCCCTATCGACCTGCCCGGAACGGATGCTCAGGCCATGCAGCAGCGCGGGGCACTGACCATCTCTCAGGGCAAGGTGTGGGTGCCGTTCGGTGGGCTGGCGGGCGATTGCGGCGCGTACAAGGGCCGATTGGTCGGTGTGCCTACCGGCAAACCGGTCGCCTACACCGTGCCGACCACCCGCGAGGGCGGGATCTGGACGCCCCCGGGACCGACCGAACTGGCGGGAAAGCTGCTGGTAGCGGTCGGCAACGGCGAGTCCGTCGGCGGCCGGTACGACTACAGCGACTCGGTCCTCGAGCTGGACGGGACCCGGCTGGTGGACTCGTTCTCGCCCACCACCTGGGCGAGCGACAATGCCGCCGACCTCGATCTCGGATCGCAGGGTCCGGCCGTGGTACAGGGCAGGTGGGTGTTCATCGCGGGCAAGTCCGGTACCGCGTACGTGCTGCACGCGGGCCGGTTCGGCGGCATCGGCGGCGAGGTGTCGCAGGCGACGGTGTGCCGGTCCTTCGGGGGTACGGCAGTGGTCGCCGACACGGTGTACGTCCCGTGCTCGGACGGTCTCCGCGCCGTCCGCGTCGACTCGGCCGGTACGGTCAGGACGGTGTGGCGCGCGGCAGCGTCCGTGCAGGGCTCGCCGGTCGTCGGTGGGGGCCGGGTGTACGCCCTGGACCAGGCGGCCGGCGTGCTGAACGCGCTGGACCCCGCAACCGGCCGGGTGCGCGAGCGGGTCGTGGTCGGGGGCGTGAGCCGGTTCGCCACGCCGGCCATCGGCGGAGCGTCGCTGTTCGTGCCCACGCTCAGCGGCATCACGATCGTCCGTACCGTGCGCTGAAATGTCCTGTCTTGTCATTAGATGGCCACTGTGCGTCCTTGGCAGCGTCTGCGCGTTAGGGCAGGGTGGGCGATAGCAAGAAACTACCCGTACCGTACGGCCGGTTTCGTCCGTCGACCCGGTGCATGCGGGCACCTGGGAGAGCACATGAAATAGATCCCTTGTATCGCTGGTCGGGTTGCTGGCCTCACTGACGACCCTGGTCGCCGTCAGCGCACCTGCCTCGGCTGCCACTGAACTCACCAGGCGCAGGCCGCGTCGCAGCTGTCAGCGGCTGGAATCACCTGGGTTCCAACGGAAACTGCACCACCAGGTCGGTGTCGACCTGCACGTACTTCGAGCAGATCAACCAGAGCACCGTCACGGGTGCCATCACTCTCAAGCGGTCCAGCGGATCGCACTGGGACATCACGTTTTAAACCTGCGGCTGCTAGGGATTCGGCCAGCTCCCCGTTGCCGGGTTGGCATGCGGCAGGCACAATGCCTAGCGTGAGCGTCGAGGCAAACAACGCCCACGTCTGAGAACGGTTCGCCGATGTCCTATAACACCCCCCAGCAGACCGCGGAGCTGGCGGTCGAGTCCGGAACCGCGAAGGCGGCGTACCCAGTAGGCAAGGCCCTGGTCGGAGGCTTCCTGGCCGGTGCCTACATCGCCTTCGGAGGCCTGCTTGCGATCGTCGCGTCCGCGGGGTTGAACTCCGCGACCTGGGGCGGGATCGTCACACTCGTCACCGGCTTGACGTTCAGCCTGGGACTGGTGCTCACCATCGTCGGCGGGGCCGAGCTGCTGACCGGCAACATGATGCTGGTGCCGATCGCGGTGCTGAGCCGCCGGACCAAGCTGGGCAGGCTCGGGTTCAACTGGGCGTTCGTGTTCGTCGGCAACTTCATCGGGTCCCTCTTCGTGGCATACGTGCTGGCGGACAAGACCGGTGTCATCGGCACCACGGCGTCGAAGGCGGGAACGGGACCGGCCTCGAACTACGCCCGGCTCGCCGCGCTGACGATCAGCAAGGCGGTAGGCGAGAGCAACCTCGAGGTCTTCCTGCGCGCTATCGGCTGCAACTGGCTGGTCTGCCTCGGTGTCTGGCTGGCGCTGGCCTCTACCGACGTCGCGGGCAAGATCCTGGGCATCGTCCTGCCGATCACCGCGTTCGTGGCGCTGGGCTTCGACCACGTCGTGGCCAACATGTTCTTCCTGCCGCTGGCGATGTTTCAGCACGTCCCCGGCGTCACCATCACGCATGTGGTGACCAACCTCATCTTCGCGCTGCTGGGCAACATGGTCGGCGCCGGGCTGTTCGTCGCCGGTGCTTACTGGTACCTCTATCTGAACGTGCACAAGCCGCAGCCGGGGCCTGGTGGCCCAGGCACCATCAGGGACCGGTAACCGGCTGACGGTGGCTCCTCGATAACCTGCGGGGTATGCGGGCACTCGTCGTCGGTTCTGGTGCTCGCGAGCACGCACTCTGCCTGTCGCTGGCCAACGACCCGGCGGTGACGGCCCTGAGCTGCGCTCCGGGCAATGCCGGCACGGCCGCCGTCGCCGAGCAGCGGCCGGTCAATCCGCTGGACCCGGACGCCGTCGCCGCGCTGGCCGCGGCCGTCTCGGCGGACTTGGTCGTCATCGGACCGGAGGCGCCACTGGTGGCCGGGGTGGCCGACGCGGTGCGGGCGGCGGGCATCACCTGCTTCGGACCGTCCCGCGCCGCGGCGCAGTTGGAGGGCAGCAAGAGCTTCGCCAAGGACGTGATGACCGCGGCCGGGGTGCCGACCGCACGGGCCTTCACCTGCAACGAGGCCGCGCAGGCGGAGCAGGCCCTGGACGAGTTCGGGCCGCCGTACGTGGTGAAGGACGACGGCCTGGCTGCGGGCAAGGGTGTGGTGGTCACCGATGACCGGGCAGCGGCGCTGGCACACGCCGCGGCCTGTGGCCGGGTGGTCGTGGAGGAGTACCTGGACGGCCCCGAGGTGTCGCTGTTCTGCGTCACCGACGGCGTGACGGTGCTCCCGCTGCTGCCGGCCCAGGACTTCAAACGCCTGGGCGACGGCGACACCGGTCCGAACACCGGCGGGATGGGTGCCTACGCGCCGCTGGCCTGGCTGCCGGACGGCACCGTGGACGAGGTGGTCCGGACGGTGGCGAATCCCACCGTGGACGAGCTCCGCCGGCGCGGCACGCCGTTCGCCGGACTGCTCTATGTGGGCCTGGCGATGACGAAGCTGGGCCCTCGGGTCATCGAGTTCAACGCGCGCTTCGGAGATCCTGAGACGCAGGTGGTGCTCGCCCTGTTGGAGTCGCCGCTGGCGGGGCTGCTGCACGCGGCGGCCACCGGCACCCTGGCCGCGCATCCGCCGTTGCGCTGGCGTTCGGGTGCGGCGGTGACCGTGGTGATAGCGGCAGCGAACTACCCGGGGACGCCGCGGTTGGACGATCCGATCACCGGCGGCGACCAGCCTGGCGTCATCCACGCAGGCACCCGCCGCGACGACCGCGGCGCCCTGCGCTCTGCCGGTGGACGGGTGCTGTCGGCGACCGCCGTCGCCGACACCCTTGCGGCGGCCCGCGAAACCGCCTACCGGCTGGTCGATTCCATCGAGTTGCCGGGCAGCCAGCACCGCACCGACATCGCGCTGGCCGCGTCTCGATCCTGAGCGGCGGCAAGCCGGCGAACTAGGCGGTAATGGTGATCGGCGTGCCGTTGGACACCAGCTTCCAATCCTGTCGCGAGAACACCGTGGGGTCGATCGACTTGGCCGCGGTGACCCAGTCGATGATCAGCTGCCGGATCTCGACCTGGGCGTTGTAGACCACCGGCGCCCCGGTGACGCCGGGGAAGCCACCGCCACCGGACTGCCGGTAGTTGTTGATGGCCACGACGAACTGCTTGTCCGCCGGGATCGCCGCGCCGCCGTACATCAGGTTCTTGATCCGAGAGCCCACCGGCTGGGCGATGTCGATGTCATACGTCAAGGATTCCGCGGCCGAACTCCCCGATCCGCCCATGATGTCGTAGTTGTAGTCCGGCGTCCCGGTCGGCGCGGTCGGGGTGACGGCGTTGGTGACGTCGTCGGCCTTGAACGGGCCGGTACTGGTGATCTGCTTGAAGTAGGCGGCCGAGAACTCCAGGTACGCCTTGACCTGGGCGCCGGTGAAGGTGATGGCCGCGAGGGTGTTGTCGAAGATGTAGAGCCCGGCGACGTCGCGGACGGTGACGTTGCCCGCCGGGATGGCCGCGTCCGCGTTGAACGGCGCGGCGATGGACAGCACCGGCAGCGCGGCCGAGGACGACCCGGCCAGGGCCTTCTTCACCGCGTCCGCCTGGATGTAGTTGACGAAGTCGATGGCCGCGGTGTCCTCGTAGCGGGACGTGGCGGCCGACATCGCGGTGGTGGAGGTCCCGATCACGCCGTTGACGTAGGACCGGACGGCGGCGTGCTGCTTGGCGACCAGCGAGACGATCTTGTCGTCGGCCGGAACGGTGTTGGCGTTGAGCACCGTCGAGCTGGCGGTGCCGACGTGCCAGCGTCCGCGCTGCTTCACCAGGTCGAGGTCCAGAACGGTCAGCCGCTCGCCCCACTTCAGCGGCTCCGACAGCAGCACCTGCTTGCCGGTCTTGGTGTTCTGAACGAAGCGCTGCGGGATCTCGACGTGGGCGTGACCGACCAGGATCGCGTCGATGTCGGGAACCTGCTGGGCGAGCAACGTCGAGGCGTTCTCGGGCCACGGCAGCGCGTCGCCGTAGGAGGACGAGGTGTCGGCACCGGAGTGGCACGAGACGATCACGATGTCCGCGCCGGCCCGCTTGACCTTCGGGATGACGAGCTTGGCCTGTTCCACGATGCCGTTGAACTTGATCTTGCCGTCCAGGTTGTCCTTGTCCCAGATCGCACAGCCGGGAGTGACCAGGCCGACGATGCCGACCTTCACGTACTCGCCATGGCCGTCGTCGTGCCGGTGGCCGTGCTCGTGACCGCGGTGGTCCCCGACCCGGACCTTCTTGATGATGAACTCTTCGAACGCGGCCTTGCCGGTGTTCCAGTCCAGGGCATTCGCGCCGAGCAGCGGGTGGTGCAGCTGGGACTGGAACTTGCGCAGGGTGCTCAGGCCGTAGTTGAACTCGTGGTTGCCCAAAGCAGCGGCGTCGTAGCCGATCGCGTTCATGGCCGCGGCCATCGGGTGCACGGGTGCCTTCGCGCCGGTGATCGGGTCGATCCGGGCGTAGTAGTAGGCCAGCGGGGTGCCCTGGATGGTGTCGCCGGCATCCAGCGTCAGGGTGGAGCAACGTCCCCGCTCGGCACGCATCGCGCTGACCAGGGTCGAGATCTTGGCCAGGCCGACGTCGTTGTGCTTCGCGTCGTCGTACTCGGCGTCCTTGTAGTAGTCCCAGTTCAGGATGTTGCCGTGGGTGTCGGTGGTGCCCAGCACGGTCAGCCGGAAGCTGTCGTCCTTATTGCTCTTGCTCTGAGCCGCCGCCGGCGAGGCGCCGAAGAAGGCTGCTCCTGCCGTTCCCACGGCAGCGGAGGCGAGTAACTGACGTCGGCTCATCGTGATCTTGTCCACCTGGAGTTCCGTTCTGTCGACAATCGGCATCTGCGCCGCATATGGCGTCCGGAGCCTAGGCGATGTGAGCGTTCTTGATGTGAACTGCGCACGAACGCACCATGTCAGTGCCCGGCGACTCCCGGCTGGCGGTACGGAACAATAGGCGGTGTGAACGACAAGCCCGCAATCCCCGACGTCCTGGCCAGCCGCTACGCATCGCCGGCAATGGCGGTGATCTTCAGCCCCGCGCACAAGGTCGTCCTGGAGCGCCAGCTGTGGCTCGCCGTCCTGACGGCCCAGCGCGAGCTGGGCATCGCGACCCCGGACGGTGCCGTCGAGGCATACGTCAAGGTCGTCGAGGCGGGGTTGAGCGCGGTCGACCTGGACTCGATCGCCGCTCGTGAGCGGGTGACCAAGCACGATGTGAAGGCTCGCATCGAGGAGTTCTCTGAGCTGGCGGGCTTCGAGCAGATCCACAAGGGCATGACGAGCCGGGACCTGACCGAGAACGTCGAGCAGCTGCAGGTCCGTTCCGCGCTGGCGCTGGCCCGGACGAAGGTGCTGGCGGTGCTGGTACGGCTGGCGCGCCGGGCGAGCGAATTCGAGGCGCAGCCGCTGGCAGGGCGCTCCCACAACGTCGCGGCTCAGACCACCACCCTGGGCAAGCGATTCGCCACGGTGGCCGACGAGCTGCTGGTGGCGCTCGGCCGGCTGGACGGTCTCATTGCCCGCTATCCCTTGCGTGGCATCAAGGGCCCGGTCGGTACCGCCCAGGACATGCTGGATTTGCTCGACGGTGACGCCGGCAAGCTGGCCGAGCTCGAGTCGCGGGTGGCTCGGCATCTGGGCTTCGACAAGGTGCTGACCAGCGTCGGCCAGGTGTACCCGCGGTCGCTCGACTTCGACGTGCTGTCGGCGTTGGTGCAGCTCGCCGCAGCGCCGTCCAATCTCGCCAAGACGATTCGGCTCATGGCGGGCAATGAGCTGGTGACCGAGGGCTTCAAACCCGGCCAGGTCGGGTCCTCGGCGATGCCGCACAAGATGAACAGCCGCTCCGCCGAGCGCATCAACGGCTTCGCGGTGATCCTGCGGGGGTATGCGAGCATGGCCGGTGAGCTGGCGGGTGACCAGTGGAACGAGGGCGACGTCAGCTGCTCGGTGGTCCGCCGGGTGGCGCTGCCGGACGCCTTCTTCGCCCTGGACGGCCTGCTCGAGACGACGCTGACGGTGCTGGACGACTTCGGGGCCTTTCCGGCCGTGATCGAGCGCGAGCTGGACCGTTACCTGCCTTTCCTCGCGACGACAAAGGTGCTGATGGCGGCCGTCCGCGCGGGCAAGGGGCGAGAGCAGGCACACGAGGCGATCAAGGAGCATGCCGTCCGGGTGGCGCTCGACATGCGGGAGCAGGGTGCCGCCCACAACGACCTGCTGGCGCGGCTGGCCGCCGATGAGCGGCTGGGCCTCGACGCGGCCACACTGGCCGGGTTGCTCGCCGACCCGCTGGAGTTCACCGGGGCGGCTCGCGCTCAGGTGCACGCAGTGGTTGCCGCCGTGGACGAGGCCGTGTCCAGCGAACCGGCCGCGGCTTCTTACGTTCCCGAACCGATCCTGTAGCCGCTTCGTTCGGGGCTGCTGTCTTCCGGCGGGCTGCTACCTTCCGGTTTTTAGTCTCTGTGCTCAGCTGGCAGGGGCCACCGAGGCTCCGGCGACGCCATGGCGAGCGAGTGCGTCGGCGACGAAGCCGCTGGACGGATCAGCGTCGCCCAGTCCTCCAGCAGCTGACGGATGCCCGCAGCGACTTCGACGCCTCCGTTCTTCACGGCCTTCAGCTCTGCGGGTGCATCTGCCAGTCGGTCGATCTGCGCGCGTGCAGCTCGCGGGTAAGGAACTCCACCTCGACGCCTAACCCGGCCGAGTTCACGAGCGAGGGGATACCGACTTTCGACGCCGCAGCGCGGTTGATCGAGCGTATCGCCGATCTCCTCTGACCATGGTCGCGACGCGAACCACGTGCCGTACGGCCATCGGTCGGCCAGTCACCCTGGCCGACGGTGAACACGGCATTGCCGTGTTCGGGGGTGTATGAGGAGTCATATGTTGATCAGTTCGGCGCCGGTCGGGCCTAGTGTTGCGTGAATGAAGTAGCTGTACCTCGCGGTAGCATGGTGTATGTCGTTGACTGTTGCCGTGCAGATGCCCGCTGAGGACCGCGCCGAGTTGACCCGTTGGAC
>JAABUT010001172.1_pt1 | contig 31705 bp, 27 predicted proteins | sample 5559281 | NCBI WGS metagenome assembly JAABUT01 (sample SAMN10711880, study PRJNA513359) | rock metagenome | isolation source: Antarctica rocks | place: Antarctica: Victoria Land, Ricker Hills nord | collected 2016-01-04 | reverse complement strand
TGAGATGCTGTTCCATGCCCGCGCCTCCATAGTGCCTCGCAACACCATGATGGCCCGGGTAGGCCACGGGGCCAACCAGCCCCGTGGCCACTTACCCCGCCAAAACTTTGTCCCTAGACCCTAGGCGCGCAAAGGACCACAGAGCAGAAAAGTCTCCGGCCTGGATAGGGGCGAGGTAGCTTAGCGCGGCATAAGCCGCAAACATTCCCAGGCTCGGCAGGAGGATGAGTTTAGCCGGAGTGCTATCAAGCAGCCAGCCGCCCAGCGCATTTGCCCCCCGTCCTGTCCATGAACTTGACTTAGGTGCGGTATCGGCCAAGCGGGCCTTCTGAGGTTCATGCTCAGGCAACTCCCTAAGCTGGGCAGGATTATGCGATTATTGCAAGTTCGGTGCAAACGGCCCGTTCAACCGCACGACAGCCAGGTTCAGCCAGGCCGCGAACGTCACCCAAAGCAAGTAGGGCACGACGCACCAGGCGGCCAGCACGGACAGCGGCGCCACCCCGATCACGAGCGCCAGCACCGACGACCACAGAAACGTCACCTCATAAAGCGCCCAATCCGGCCGGCGCAGGCGGAAGAACAGCGGCGACCAGGCGAAGTGGAACAGCGCATTGACGCCGAACAGGATTACGACCTTCCGGGACAAGTCCGGGCTGGGCGCCGCATCCCATGCCAGCGACGCGGACCATGCCGTGAGGCCGAGGATCACCGTCCAAGCCGGGCCGAACAGCCAGTCCGGCGGTTGCCAGGTTGGCTTGCGGAGGTTGCGGTACCAAGGGCCGATACTGGTCGCGAGCCCTCCAGCCGCGGACAGCAGGATGGCGCCGAGCAAGGCGATGGCAAGGGACCAAGTCATAATCCCAGTGCTACACCATTCCCTCTCCCTTCGGGAGAGGGCTGGGGTGAGGGGATTTTGGCTGCGGAACGGTAAGCTGCCAGTTCCGCTGGAATAAGGACCCGCTTGGGCCAACAACCGTCCTCGAAGACCCCCTCACCCCAACCCTCTCCCGGAGGGAGAGGGAGAAGCAAGCTACGCAAAGATATCCCGGGGGCTGTCCGCCCGCAGCTCGTCGCCCAACGCCGCCCCGGCGCGCGCCGCATCTGCCTGCAAGCAATCCAGATGCCGCTTCAGCACGAAGCTGCCATCCGCCCGCGCCACCAAACCCGTGAGCCGCATCCGCCCCTCCGGCAGCAGCTGCGCGTGACCACCAATGGGCGTACGGCAGGACCCGTCCAGCGCGCCCAGCAGCGAGCGCTCGGCTGTCGCCATGACTCGGGCCGGCTTGTCCTCAATGGCGCCCAGCAGGTCACGGATTGCCGTGTCCCCGGCGCGTACAGTGATCCCGACGATGCCCTGGCAGGACGACGGCACCATCACCTCGGGATCAATCACCACCGACGCCTCGTCCTCCAGCCCCAGCCGGCGCATCCCGGCGAGGGCGAGCAGGCTGGCGGCATAGTCCCCGCGCTTCACCTTGTCCAGGCGCCCATGCACGTTGCCCCTGATGTTCTGGATCTGCAGGTCCGGGCGGGCATGCAGCAACTGCGCCGCGCGCCGAGTGCTGCTGCTGCCGACCACCGCGCCGTGGGGCAGGGTGGCATAGGGGTCGTTGCCCCCGGGGATCATCGCGTCCGTGCCCAGGATCAGCGCATCCCGCGGGTCCTCACGCGGCAGCACGCACGCCAGCGCAATGCCCGGCGGCAGCTCGGTTTCCAGATCCTTCAGGCTGTGCACCGCGAAGTCTATCCGCCGGTCGAGCAACGCCTCATGGATTTCCTTAGAAAACAACCCCTTGCCACCGATGTCGGCCAGGCGCTCGCCAGTGGCCTGGGTCGCGTCGCCCGTGGTGCGTATGGCGTGCTCCTGGAACACGTCCATGCCGCGCAGCACCGGGCAGAACTTGGTGAGCAGGCCCAGGAAGGCACGGGTCTGCACCAGCGCCAGCGGCGACGCCCGGGTGCCGACGCGCAGCGGCAAGGGGTGGGTGTGCGGCCGGGCGCTCGCCCTGGCGCGCGCCGCCGGGCGCGTGCAGGCCGTGGCAACACCCGGTCCAGTCATCATGTCCATGCCCGCTTCCCCATGGTTATGTGTGTCCTGGCGTGTTGGCCGCGCCATTGCAGTCCGTTCATGCCCCAAACGGGGGATTTAGCCGTACCACGGCCAGGTTCAGCACGCTCGCGAACGTCACCCAGGCCAGATATGGCACGAGCAGCCACCCCGCCGTGCGTGACAGCGGCCACACCGCGGCAATCATCACGACGATGGAGGCCAGGAACGCCGCCGTCTCCAGCAACGCCCAGTCCGGGCGGTGCAGGCCGAAGAACAGCTCGCTCCATAGCACGTTCAGCAACGCGTTGGCGGCGAACAGCACCAGGATGCGCTCGTGTGTCCGCCGGTCGCGGGCGGCCCGCCACGCCTTGACCCCGGCGATGGCGATCATGGCATACAGCGTGGTCCAGACCGGCCCGAACAGCAGATCCGGCGGCTGCCAGGACGGCTTGTGCAGCGCTTGGTACCACGGTCCCACGTCCGTCGCCGACGCCCCCAGCCCGGCGACCGCTAGGGCCGCCAGCGCCGCGACAACGACCGGGTTGCGGAAGGACGCTGGCCATCGCCGGATCACGCGCGGGCAAGGCCGAGCAACTGTGCGGTGTCCTTCAGGAAGATGCGGACATGAGCCAGCGGGTCACGCCGGACCAGCTTCTTGTTCATGTACGACTCCCAAGTCAAGCGCTGCACATCCGGGTCCCGGCACATGTGCACGAACTTCTCCCGCCGCTTGTCCGACGAGTACCAGAACCACTGCATGACCCCGAGCACCAGGAACACCGTGCCGTGCGCCTTCATGAACCGCTTGCGCGCCAGCTTGAGGCTCCGCGCGTCGCCGGTGGCGTGCAGCGCTTCCACGGCCTCCGCCGCCAGGCGCCCGCCCAGCATGGCGTAGTAGATGCCCTCGCCGCTCGCGGGCGCCACGACGCCTGCGGCGTCCCCGGCCAGCACCACGTCGCGTCCGTTGTCCCAGCGGCGCATCGGGCGCAGCGGGATCGGCGCTCCCTCCCGCCGGATGGTCTCCAGCCCGTCCAGCCCGGTGGCCTTGCGCAGCGCGCCGATGGCCGGGCGCAGGCCAAAGCCCTTGCGGGCCGAGCCGGTGCCGATGCTCATGGTGTCCCCGTGCGGGAAAATCCACGCGTAGAAGTCGGGCGATAGGGTGCCCTGGTAATAGACGTCGCAGCGGTTCCCGTCGAAGGCGGCGGGGTCGCGCGGCGAGCGGACGATCTCGTGGTAGGCGAACACGTAGCGGACGCGCTCCCATCCCTTCACGCACTGCTTGGCAACGTTGGACTTCGCGCCGTCCGCGCCGATGATCGCCCGGCCGCGCACCTGGCCGGGGCCGTCCGGAGTCTTGAAATGGACAACGGCAACGCCGTCCGGGTCACGGCCGACGCGCTCGAAGGTTCCGGTGCGGCGTTCCGCGCCTGCCTCGGCGGCACGCTCGCGCAGATGCTCGTCGAAATGCTCCCGGTCCACCATCCCGACATAGCCGCCGGTGATCGGCATGTCGGCCTCTTTGGCGCTGGGCGAGACAATGCGGGCGCCAGACGCGCGGGCGACGATCTGGCTGTCGGGGATGGCGAACTCGCGCACGCACACCGGCGGGATGGCGCCGCCGCAGGGCTTGATGCGCCCGCCGCGATCCAGCAGCAGCACGCGGCGGCCGTTGCGCGCCAGGTCCATGGCCGCGGTCGCCCCGGCTGGGCCACCGCCGACCACAACCGCATCCCATGTTTCGGTCATTGCACCCTCCGTCATCATTGCCGTCATGCCGCTTGGACCGCGCCGGACGGCGCACGCGTCGCCCCGCCGAACACGCTGGCGGCCAGCCTTGCCGCCAGCAGGAACACCGCCGCCTCGGCGACGAACACTGCGGCGTAGGCTGGGGCCGGGGCGCCCAGGGCGGCGCGGGCCAGGTCGCTGGCGCCGGTGCCCAGCAAGCCGCCGGCGCCGAAGGCCAATGCCTGCGCTGCGCCCCACAGGCCCATTCGCGTTCCCTCCCGCGAGGCGCGGCCCTGGCCCGCCAATCCCATCATCGCGCCGATGGCCGACACCGCGAAGGCGCCGTTGCCCATGCCCAGCAGCACGACGGTGCCGCGCATCGCCCACTCCGGCCCGCCCAGCGCGCAGGCCGCCAACGCCAGCGCAGCCGCAGCGGAACCGAGGCAGCCGCCCACGGTCCAGGTCCGCATCGCACCGGCCCCCAGCACGCCGCCGAGCGCCACCAGCCCCATGCCGGCCAGCACGCCGGCATGATGCATCCCCGTCAGCCCGGCGCCGCGGCCCGGCGTCAGCGCGAACACCGCGCCGGCGAACGGCTCCAGCACCAGCTCCTGCGCGCTGTAGGCCAGCATGGACACGAACACGAACAGGGCGAAGCGCCGGGCCTGCGGCTCCGCCCACACGTCGCGCAGGGCGAGGAGAAACGGCTGGTGCGCGGCGGCGCGCATGGCCGGGGCCGGGGCGGCGTCGCCCTCCATGCCCCACACCGCCAGGATGGACACGGCCAGCCCGAGCAGGGACACGCCGCTGACGACGGCGATCATCCGGCCGGTGGAGAAGGGGTCCAGCAGCTTGCCGGCCGTCACCGAGGTGACGACGATCCCGGCGATCATCATGGTCCAGACAACGGTAGCCGCCGGGCCGCGCCGGTCGGAGGCGACGCGCTTGGCCAGCAGCGTCAGCAGCGCGGTGCCGGCCGCTCCCACGCCCAGCCCGACCAGGGTGAAGGCAAACAGCGCCAATGCCAGCCCGGCCGCAAGGCTCGCCGCCATCAACGCCGTCGCTGCTGCCGCGCCTGTGCCGCCTAGCGCCAGGGCCACCATGCCGCCGATGATCCAGGGCGTCCGGCGCCCGCCCATGTCCGAGCCGTAGCCCAGCCGGGGCCGCAGTACCTGCACGGCGTAATGCAGCGCCACCAACACACCTGGGATGATTGCCGGCAGCGCCAGCTCGACGACCATGACGCGGTTGAGCGTGGAGGTCGTCAGCACCACGATGGACCCGAGTGCCGCCTGCACCAGGCCCAGCCGGACGATCCCCAGCCAGCCAATCTGTCCCATGGGCGCCGCGGCCATCACATCCCCGCCCGCAGCGCAAATGCGCTGAACAGCATTCCGGCGACATACAGCGTCGTGCCGGTGCCGTTATACCAGGGCGCCAGCCGCCGCGGCTCTCCCACGAAGCGCTGCATCAGGACGGCCTGCGCGGCCAGCAGCAACACAATCACGCAAGCGTAGTAAGGATGGCCCCAGCGCAGCAGGAGCACGATCACGATGGCCTGCGGCAGCGCCATCACCCAGCACGCCAGGGTCGCCGCCCGGTCAACGCCCAGCAACACCGGCAGGGAGTTGACGCCGGTCTGCTTATCGCCCTCGACCGACTTGAAGTCGTTGAGCGTCATGATCCCATGCGCGCCGAGGCTATACAGCGCAGCCATTCCAACGATGCGCAGGTCCGGGAAGGCGCCCGTCATCACGGCGGCGCCGGTGAACCAGGGCAGCCCCTCGTAGCACGCGCCGCAGGCCGCGTTGCCCAGCCAGCCGTTCTGCTTCAGCCGCAGCGGCGGCGCGCTGTAGGCCCAGGCCAGCGCCATGCCGACCAGCGCCGCGCCGAACGCCCAGCGCCCCAGCGCTGCCGCCCACAGCAGGGAAACGGCGGTCCAGCCCAGGGCGATGTGCAGGCCGCGGCGGCCCGGGATGCGTCCGGATGGGATAGGCCGGTCCGGCTCGTTGATGGCGTCCACGTGGCGGTCGAACCAGTCGTTGGCGGCCTGGCTGGTCGCGCACACCAGCGGACCCGCCAGGACGGCGCCAGCCAGCGCCAGCGGCCAGCGGCTGGACAGGGGCGCGCCGGACGACACCACGCCGCAGCCGAATGCCCACATGGGCGCGAACCAGGTGATGGGATGCAGCAACTCAGCGACCGCCCGCCAGTCGGTCCGCCCAGCAGCCGGCGCAGGAAGGATGGCGCCGCTCATTCCACGTCCGCCCCGGTCAGGTCGCCGATGCCATAGCGGCGCAGCTTCACATACAGGCTTTGCCGGCTCAGCCCGAGCATCTCCGCTGCCGAGGCCCGGTTGTCCCTGGTCAGCTCCAGCGCAGCCTCGATGGCCAGGCGCTCGATCACCTCCGTGCTTTCCCGCACCAGCTCCTTCAGCGACACCCAGCCAATCAGCTCGGTCAACTGCTCGACCGAGCGCGGCAGGGCTTTGCCGGCGTGCGTGGCGGCGCCGTGCGGGGCCGGGGCAACCTGCAGGCCGAGGTTCAGGCGGCTGCTCACGTTGCGTATGGCGTAGCCCAGCGCCAACCCGCTCTCCCCGGGCACCGCGACGGCGGACACCTCAACCTGGGCTGGTGCGCCGTGCTCGCCGTGGATGGTGGTGCTGAAGAAGCGCACGGTGCCCCGGCTGCGCAGGTTCGCGCTCAGCACGCTCAGGTCAACGCCGCTTTCGCCGACCCAGCGGTCCAGCCGCTGGCCCACCGCCTCGTCCTCGTGCGTCAACTGCACCAGTTCCAGGAAGGCGGCGTTGGCGGTGATGATGTCGCCGTCGTCATCGGTGACGACGTAGGCGTCCGGCGCGCTTTCGACCGTGCGCAGCAGCGTCAGCTTGGGATGCGGCAGGCGTGCGGGATGGACCTGGGCTTGGCTCTGCACCATCCGCACCAGCACCAGCGACGCATTCTCCTGCCGGAACGGCGACATGTGGAGCATGACGGCAGCGCCGTGCTCCCCGGCCAGTTGCGCCGGCACGTCCTCTGCCCGCCCGCCGGCACGTATGGCGTCCATCCCGGCCTGGACGAAAGGTAGGGAGACCGGGCCGAACAGGTCAGCCAGCGCCCGCCCGGTCACGTCGGCGGCACCGCTGCCACCTAGGGCCTTGGCGGCCGCATTGGCCTCGGTCACCCGTCCCTTGACCGGGTCGAGGATCAGCATCGCCTCCCCGGACAACTGGAACAGCAGGCGATAGCGCATCTCCATGTCGCGCAGGCGGGCGTAGTCGCGCTCCATGCCCTGCTGGGCGTTCATCAGGCGCTGCTGCAAGGCGGACATGGCGCGCAGGTCGCGGCCGAACGCCACCACGCGGCCGTCGCCGCCGACTTGGACGCCGCAATACAGCACAGGGACGCTGCGCCCGTCCGGGGCCAGGTGGTTCATCTGCCGCCAGCGCGGCTCCGCATGTGCCGCGGCGTCATTCAGCAGGGCGATGATCTTGGTGTGGCTGTCGGGCGCGAGCGTCGCCTGGATGGGCTGCCCGACCCACCCGGCGGTGTCCGGCAGGTCATCGGCCAGTTGGCCGCTTTGCACGGCCATGTCCCGGATCACCCCGGCGCCGTCCAGCACCAGCGTGATGTCGGACGCCGCGCCGATCAGCGTTGCGGCGGATGCCGCGTCGAGGCCGCCGAGCGATGTCTGCGGCGAAACGAATGTCTTCACGAGTGCCGAGGTCCCCCAGTGCATGGACATCGCCCCTCCTACGCCGTTGCCGTGTGCCGGGGGCGCACGGTATTCTGGTGGCCATCGTGGCCATCGTGGCCAGGGTGGGGCGGCTGCGTCCTATGCCATTGGGGGTGCGCTGTCACTCGCGCGCCCGGTTGTGTTCGACCAGCGCCTGCGCCTGCGCGACCGCCTGCCGTCCATCGGTTGCCGTGCCGTCCGCACCAAGCTGTGCCGCGAGCAGGGGATTTCCGATGAAGGGGGGGCCGCCGACCATGACCGCAAGGCCGGGGTTGAGGGATGCGCGGCGGACCGCGCGGATCTCGGAATATACCGCTTCCAGCCGCTCGTCGCAGGCCAGGGAGAATCCGACGACGTCCACGTGCTCCCGCCCGACCATGCCGGCCAGCTCGGCGGAGTCGCGGACCGGGCCGCTCCAGGCGTTCCAGCCGGCGTGGCGGAAGAACTCATGCACCATCGAAAGGCCAAAGCTGTGGGACTCGCCCGGCAGCGGCACCAATAGGATGCGCGGGCCGTCGGTGCGCTGGTCCAGGAAGGAGGGGCTGAATTCGTGCATTGCGCTTTGCAGGCGCCACAGGCCGAGCGTCACCTCCGTGAAATCGCAGAGGTCCTCGTCCCACATCGTGCCGAGACGGCGGGCAGCAGGGGCGAGCAGGTCCAGGTAGATCGCCTCGGCACCGGCGCCATTGCCGCGCATGGACTCGACGTAGGCCGCCGCACCAGACTCGCCGTGCGCCAGCAACAAGTCGACCAGTTCCGCCACATGGGCCGGCGCGACGACAAGCGCAGGCGCCGGGGGGGCGACAAGCGCGGACGCCGGGGTGATGGCGCCGGTGCGGGCTGCCAACAGCCGCGGGATCACGTCCAACTGCACCGTCCGTATCAGGATGGCCCGCCGGCGCTGGTCGCGTGCGCGCAGGCCCTGTTGCCGGGCAATGCCGAGTGCACCGCTCTCCGACCTGACGTCCTGCATGGCGAATGCTGGTCCCATTTGCCTCATATCCTGCTCCCTTCGACCCTGAGGCTTTGTCGCCCCTTGTGTCAACCTTGATTTACGTAACGCGCGCTTGACACCTCATCCAGCGGCGTTTTAGCGTCTCCTGATGGTTGACGATCCTCCGCGGCGGAGATCGGACAGCCAGGCAGTCTAAGGCGAGGCGTGGCGTAAACAGGCGGTGCTCCCGGAACCGTGACCCAGGGGCACAACCGGCACCGCACCGCGCAGGGGAGGCGTTGTCAAGCAATGTTTACGCAACTCATCAACCGGGCGTTGGACCAGTTCGATTGCTGCCCTTGGGGTGGCGCAGCAGGACGCGGCTTCCCTCGCCCCAAGGTGCAAAGCCGTGCGCTTTACACGCCAGAGGAGCGCATCCGCCGGGACGCCTCGCCTTGGACGGTCGTGCAGGGCGTGCTGGCGCCGGCGCAGTTCCTGGTGTTCCTGGTCAGCCTGTTCCTGGTGACGCGCTACTTGCAGACCGGCGCAGGCGAGGGGGCGGCCATTGCCTCCGTCGTCGCCAAAACAGGGTTCCTGTATGTCATCATGATCACCGGCGCGATCTGGGAGCGCGAGGTGTTCGGCCGCTACCTGTTCGCCCCGGCGTTCTATTGGGAGGACATGGTCAGCATGCTGGTGCTGGCGCTGCACACGACCTACCTCGTGGGGCTGCTGTCAGGCCAGGTTGACGCGGCCCGGCTGATGTGGCTGGCGCTGCTGGCCTATGCCACCTACGTCATCAACGCCGCGCAGTTCATCATCAAGCTGCGCGCCGCCCGGCGCCAAGGGGCGGCCTGGTCCGCGCCCGCCGGCCTGGGCCTGCAATCTTGAGCGCAGCGCTGGCCGCGTCCCCGGGCTGCACCGACGCCCCTCGCGTCCAGGACGGAGTGCTGCGGGAGCGCGGCCAGCGCGAGGTGTTCTGCGGCCTGACCGGCATCATCTGGCTGCACCGCAAGATACAGGACGCGTTCTTCCTGGTGGTGGGGTCCCGCACCTGCGCCCACCTGATCCAGTCGGCGGCGGGCGTAATGATCTTCGCCGAGCCGCGCTTCGCCACCGCGATCATTGACGAGCGCGACCTGGCCGGGCTGGCCGACGCCAACGAGGAGCTGGACCGGGTGGTGTCCCAGCTTCTGGAGCGCCGCCCGGACATCCGGCTGCTGTTCCTGGTCGGCTCCTGTCCCAGCGAAGTGATCAAACTGGACCTGTCCCGCGCCGCCGAGCGGCTGTCGGCGCAGCACATGCCGCAGGTGCGGGTTCTGAACTATAGCGGCAGCGGCATCGAGACGACTTTCACCCAAGGCGAGGACGCCTGCCTTGCCGCCCTGGTGCCGATCCTGCCGCGGGAGGCCGCCGGGGCGCCGAAGTCTCTGCTGATTGTCGGCGCGCTGGCGGACGTGGTGGAGGACCAGTTCCGCCGTCTGCTGCTGGCGATGGGGATCGGCGACGTGCGGTTCCTGCCGCCCCGCAGCGGCATTGACCTGCCGGCGGTGGGGCCGGGCACGGTTTATCTGCTGGCCCAGCCCTTCCTGGCCGACACCGCACGCGCCCTGGACGCCCGCGGCGCCGACCGCCTGCCGGCGCCGTTCCCCTTAGGCGCAGAGGGCACAACGGCCTGGCTGCGCGCCGCCGCCGATGCGTTCGGCGTGTCGGATGCCGTGTTCGAGGCCGCCGTCGCCGCTCCCCGCGCCCGTGCCGAAACCGGCATGGCCCGGCTACGCCCGGAGCTGTCCGGCAAGTCCGTGTTCTTCTTCCCCGACAGCCAGCTTGAGATTCCGCTCGCCCGCGTGCTGGCGCGGGAGCTGGGGATGCGGCTGATCGAGGTTGGCACTCCCTTTTTGCACCGTACGCACTTGGCCGAGGAGCTGGCGCTGCTGCCTGCCGGCACCGCGCTGAGCGAGGGCCAGGATGTGGACCGGCAGCTCGACCGCGCCCGCGCCGCCCGCCCCGACCTGGTGGTCTGCGGCCTGGGCCTGGCGAACCCGCTGGAGGCCGAGGGCATCGGTACCAAGTGGTCCATCGAGCTGCTGTTCACCCCGATCCAGGGCTACGACCAGGCCGCCGACCTGGCCGAACTGTTCGCGCGTCCGCTGGTGCGGCGCACGAAGCTGCGGGTGTAGGCGATGAGCCGCTTCTTCTCCCTCTCCCTCCGGGAGAGGGCCGGGGTGAGGGAAGCCACGCAGCGCCAGCCTTGGCCGTGTAGGACCCTGGCTCTGTCAGGTTCCAGCACTGTTCTTGCGGTTTCCCTCACCCCAACCCTCTCCCGGAGGGGGAGGGAGCGGACGGTTTCCTCGCCCGCTTCTCACAAGCAGAATGGCTCCTATCCATGCAGCTAACCCTCTGGACCTACGAAGGCCCGCCGCATGTCGGCGCCATGCGCGTCGCCGCGGCGATGCAGGGCGTCCACTACGTCCTGCACGCGCCGCAGGGCGACACCTACGCCGACCTGCTGTTCACCATGATCGAGCGGCGGCAGACCCGCCCGCCCGTCACCTATACGACGTTTCAGGCCCGCGACCTCGGCGGCGACACGGCGGAGCTGTTCAAGTCCGCAGCCCGCGATGCCTATGAGCGGTTCAAGCCCGACCTGATGCTGGTTGGCGCAAGCTGCACGGCAGAGCTGATCCAGGACGACCCCGGCGGCCTCGCCCGCGCGCTGCACCTGCCGGTGCCGGTCGTCGCCGTGGAGCTGCCGGCCTACCAGAAGAAAGAGAACTGGGGCGCGGCGGAGACCTTCTACCAGATTGTCCGCGCCTGCGCCGGGCCGCACGCGCCGCCACCGGGCACGAAGAGGGAGCGCGGCGCGCGTCCGCGGGCGAACATCCTGGGCGCGACGGCGCTGGGCTTCCGGCACCGCGACGACGTGGTCGAGGTCGCGCGGCTGCTGGCGCAGCTTGGCGTGGACGTGAACGTGTCGGCGCCGGCGGGGGCGACTCCGGCCGACCTGGCACGGCTGGGCGATGCCGACTTCAACGTGGTGCTGTATCCCGAGGTCGCAGGCACCGCCGCGGCCTGGCTGACCCGGACCTTCGGCCAGCCGGCGACCAAGACCGTGCCGATTGGCATCGGCGCGACGCGCGAGTTCGTGCAGGAGGTCGCGGCGCTCGCGGGCGTGGACGCAGGCCCGGCGCTCGCCGGGGCGCCCAGCCGGATGCCCTGGTACTCGCGCTCGGTGGACAGCAGCTATCTCACGGGCAAGCGGGTGTTCGTGTTCGGCGATGCGACCCACGCGGTCGCCGCCGCCCGTGTCGCGCATGAGGAGTTCGGCTTCACCGTCGTCGGCCTCGGCACCTACAGCCGCGAGGGCGCCCGCGAGGTGCGCGCCGCCGCCAAGCTGTATGGGATCGAGGCGCTGATCGCCGACGACTACCTGGAGGTCGAGGCCGCGGTGACCGCCTTGCAGCCCGAGCTGGTGCTCGGCACGCAGATGGAGCGGCACATCGCCAAGCGGCTCGGCGTGCCCTGCGCCGTGATCTCCGCCCCGGTGCACGTGCAGGACTTCCCCGCCCGCTACGCCCCGCAGATGGGCTGGGAGGGCGCCAACGTCCTGTTCGACACCTGGGTCCACCCGCTGATGATGGGCCTGGAGGAGCACCTGGTCGGCATGTTCCGCGGCGACTTCGAGTTCGGCGGCGACGCCGCGCCGAGCCATCTGGGCGCTGCCGAGCAGGCCCGCGCGCCGGAGCCGGTAACGCCGACCGCGATCAGTTGGGCCGCCGACGCCGACAAGGAACTCGGAAAGATACCGTTCTTCGTCCGCGGCAAGGCCCGGCGGAACACGGAACGCTTCGCGGCGGAGCAAGGCGTCGCAGTCATCACGGTGGAGACGCTCTATGACGCCAAAGCGCATTTCGGCCGCTGAGATGGGTGCTCCGGTGCCACCCAGCCTGCGTGTCGTGATCGTGACGATGGACAGCCACCTGAGCGGCGCCGTCGCCCGCGCGGAGACGGTGCTGGCCCAGGAGAACCCCGGCCTGAGCGTCGTCGTCCACGCCGCCGACGAGTGGGGCGGCGATGCCGAGGCGCTCGCAGCCTGCCACGAGGACATCGCCCGGGGCGACATCGTGATCGCCACCATGCTGTTCCTGGAGGACCACATCCGCCCGGTCCTGCCGGCATTGCAGGCGCGGCGGGACGGCTGCGACGCCATGCTGTGCTGCATGTCGGCCGGCGAAATCACCAAGCTGACCAAGCTCGGACGCTTCGACATGTCGCAGGAGGCCAAGGGCGCCCTGGCAATGCTCAAGAAGCTGCGCGGCGGGGCCAAGCCCGGAGCTACGTCGAGCGGCAAGGACCAGATGCGGATGCTGCGGCGCCTGCCGAAGCTGATGCGCTTCATCCCCGGCACTGCGCAGGACGTGCGGACCTACTTCCTGGCGCTGCAATACTGGCTGGCCGGTTCAGACGAGAACCTGGCCAACATGGTGCGTATGCTGGTGGGCCGCTACGCCAGCGGCGAGCGCCGCGGCTATGCCGGCAAGGTCGTGGCCGCCGCCCCCATCGAGTATCCCGATGTCGGCCTCTATCACCCGAAGGCGCCAGGCCGCGTGGTCGAGCAGTTGGACCAGCTTCCGCGCCGGCTGGGCGTCGGCGGGGCCGGCACGGTCGGGCTGGTGCTGCTGCGGTCCTACCTGATCAGCGGCAACGCCAGGCATTATGACGGCGTGATCGAGGCGCTGGAGGCCCGCGGCCTGCGCGTCATCCCCGCCTTCGCCAGCGGCCTGGACGCGCGCCCGGCCATCGAGCGGTTCTTCATGGCGGCAGGTGTGCCGGTCGTCCATGCCGTGATCTCGCTGACCGGATTCAGCCTGGTCGGCGGACCCGCCTACAACGACAGCCATGCCGCGGAGACCATCCTGGCGGCGTTGGACGTGCCTTACATCACCGCGCACCCCGTCGAGTTCCAGACGCTGGACCAGTGGCAGGCCGACCCGCGCGGGCTGCTGCCGGTGGAGGCGACGATGATGGTCGCGCTGCCGGAGCTGGACGGCGGCATGGCGCCGATGACCTTCGGCGGGCGTTGCGGACGCGCCCAGACCGCCAACCCCTGCGAGGGCTGCGACGCCAGCACCTGCAAGCGCAACATGGCGTCCCACCCCGAGCGCGCCGGGATGCTGGCCGCGCGCGTCGCCCGCATGGTGGCGCTGCGCCGCACGGAGCGGGCCGACCGCAAGATTGCGACGGTGCTGTTCAACTTCCCGCCCAACGCCGGGGCGACGGGCACGGCGGCCTACTTGGCGGTGTTCAATTCGCTGCACAATACGCTGGGAGCGCTGCGGGACGCCGGATACACGGTCGAGGTGCCCGAGACAGTCGAAGACCTGCGGGCGCAGGTGTGCGGCGGCAACGCCGAGCGGTATGGCACCGACGCCAACGTGGCCGTCCACATCCCGGTTGACACCCATGTGCGCCGGCAGCGCTGGCTGGACCAGATCGAGGCAAGCTGGGGTCCGGCGCCGGGCCGCGCCCAGGCGGACGGCAAGGGCATCTTCGTGCTGGGCAAGCACTTCGGCAACGTGTTCGTCGGGCTGCAGCCGTCCTTCGGCTACGAGGGCGACCCGATGCGGCTGCTGTTCGAGAAGGGGTTCGCCCCGACCCATGCCTTCGCGGCGTTCTACCGCTACCTCAGCGAAGACTTCGGCGCCCACGCCGTGCTGCACTTCGGCACGCATGGCGCGATCGAGTTCATGCCGGGCAAGCAGGCCGGGCTATCGGCGGAGTGCTGGCCGGACCGGCTGATCGGCGACCTGCCGAACTTCAACCTGTATGCGTCCAACAACCCGAGCGAGGGCATGATCGCCAAGCGCCGGGCCAACGCGGTGCTGATCAGCTATCTGACGCCGCCGGTGGCGCATGCCGGGCTGTATCGCGGGCTGCTGGACCTGAAGAGCACCCTGGACCGCTGGCGCGGCATGGACCCGGACACCGATCAGGAGCAGCGGACGCAGTTGGCGGTGCTGGTGCAGGCGCAGGCCGCTGCGGTGGACCTGGCCCCGGCGGAGCCGGCCTGGGCGGACCCGGTGCCGGAAATAGACCGGCTGACATCCGCGCTGCTGGAGCTGGAATACGCCCTGATCCCGCACGGCTTCCACGTGATCGGCCAGCCTCCCAGCGCCGATGAGCGTGCGGAGATGCTGGACGCCGCCCGCGTGACCGAGCCTGCGGAGCGCGCCCGGCTGGACATGCTGCTGGCGACAGACAGCGAGCTGCCGGCGATCATCCATGCGCTGGACGGCGGCTTCGTCCGACCGGCGCCGGGCGGGGACCTGCTGCGTACGACCGACGTGCTGCCCACAGGCCGCAACTTGCACGGCTTCGATCCCTTCCGCCTGCCCAGCGCCTTCGCGGTGCAGGACGGCGCCCGGCAGGCCGACCGGCTGCTGGCCCGGCACGCGCAGGACAGCGGGGGACTGCCGGAGACGGTGGCAATGGTTCTCTGGGGTACCGACAACCTCAAGACGGAGGGCGGACCCATCGCCCAGGCGTTGTGGCTGATGGGCGCGGCGCCGCGCTTCGACAGCTACGGGCGGCTCAGCGGCGCGCGGCTGCTGCCGCTGAGCGAGGTCGGACGGGCGCGGGTGGACGTGGTGGTCACCCTGTCCGGCATCTTCCGCGACCTGCTGCCTTTGCAGACCAAGCTGCTGGCGGAGGCGGCGCTGCTGGCAGCACAGGCTGACGAGGCGCCGGAGGACAATTTCATCCGCAAGCACGCCCTGGCCTTCATGGCCGCCAACGGCGGCGACATGGAGCAGGCGGCGCTGCGGGTGTTCGGCAACGGGGACGGCGCTTACGGCGCCAACGTCAACAGCCTGGTCGCCAGCGGCACCTGGGAGGACGAGGACGAGCTGGCGGACGCCTACGTCAGCCGCAAGGGCTTCGCCTACGGCGTGTCGGGCCGCCCGGAGCGGCAGGCGAAGCTGCTGACCCACGTGCTGGGCAGCGTGGACGTGACCTACCAGAACCTGGACAGCATCGAGCTGGGCGTCACCACCGTGGACCACTACTTCGATACGCTGGGCGGCATCACCCGCGCCGTGAAGCAGGTTCGCGGCGGCGTGTCGGCAAGCGTCCTGATCGGCGACCAGACCCGCGGCGACGGCGTGGTGCGCTCCCTATCCGAGCAGGTGTCGCTGGAAACCCGCACCCGGGCGCTGAACCCGAAGTGGTACGAGGGCCTGCTTAAGCACGGCTACGAGGGCGTGCGCGAGATCGAGGCGCACGTGACCAACACGCTGGGCTGGTCGGCGACGACCGGCGAAGTGTCGCCCTGGGTGTATCAGCAACTGGCAGAAACCTACGCGCTGGACGACGAGATGCGCGACCGGATCGCCAAGCTGAACCCGAAGGCGTCGTCCAAGCTGGTCAACCGGCTGATTGAGGCGACGGAGCGCAAGTATTGGCAGCCCGATGCCGCCACCCTGGACGCGCTGCGGCGTGCCGGGGAAGACCTTGAGGACCGCCTAGAAGGCGTTGAAGTGGAGTTGGCCGCATGACCGTCGCAACCCTTCCCTATCCCGTCCGCAACAAGGTGTCGCAGCGGGGTGACGGCGAAGGCAGCCTGCAGGTGCAGCTTGACCCGGCCCTGAACATCGGCACCGCCAAGGTGTTCGCCGTCTATGGCAAGGGCGGCATCGGCAAGAGCACCACCAGCAGCAACCTGTCCGCCGCATTTAGCCATCTCGGCAAGCGCGTGCTGCAGATCGGCTGCGACCCCAAGCACGACAGCACCTTCACCTTGACCAAGCAGTTGCTGCCGACGGTGATTGACGTGCTGGAGGGGGTGAACTTCCATTCGGAGGAGCTGCGGGTCGAGGACTTCGTGTTCCCCGGCTACAACGGCGTCATGTGCGTCGAGGCGGGCGGGCCGCCCGCAGGCACCGGCTGCGGCGGCTACGTCGTAGGCCAGACGGTGAAGCTGCTGAAGGAGCATCATCTGCTGGAAGAAACCGACGTGGTGATCTTCGACGTGCTGGGCGACGTGGTGTGCGGCGGCTTCGCCAGCCCGTTGCAGCACGCTGGCCGGGCGGTGGTAGTGGCCGCCAACGACTTCGACAGCATCTTCGCGCTGAACCGCATCGTCGCCGCGATCCAGGCGAAGGCGAAGAACTACGACGTGCGGCTGGGCGGGGTGATCGTGAACCGCAGCGCTGCAACGGACCAGATAGACCGCTACAACAACGCGACCGGGCTGCGCTCTCTGGCGCACTTCCCGGACCTGGACGCCATACGGCGCAGCCGGCTGAAGAAATGCACCCTGTTCGAGATGGAGTCCTCGCCGGAGCTGGAGGCGGTCAAGCTCGAATACATGCGCCTGGCCGCGCAGCTTTGGGCCGGGACGGAGCCGCTGCTGGGCGCGCCGCTGCGCGACCGGGACATCTTCGATCTGCTTGGATACGACTGATGGCCGCCATTCTGCTCCCTCTCCCCCTGGGAGAGGGCCGGGGTGAGGGAAGCCACGCAGCGCCATTCCGGCCAGGCATGTCACCAGCCTCGCTGCAACGGCCGGGACTCGCGCTTGCGGCTTTTCCCTCACCCCAACCCTCTCCCGGAGGGAGAGGGAGCAGGCAGCAGATCGGACGGACATCCTGATGGCCACCGCAACCTATCTCGCCCGGCGCGGGCAGCTTGAAACGTACTTCGACCGCACGGCCGCCACTGCCTGGGCGCGGCTGACCTCCGACGCGCCAGTCAGCGGAATACGCGCGACGGTCCGGGCCGGCCGGGACCGGATGCGGGCGACGCTGCTGTCGTGGATGCCCGAGGACCTGCACGGCGTCCGGCTGCTGGACGCCGGATGCGGTACCGGCGCCCTGGCAGTCGAGGCGGCACGGCGCGGAGCCGACGTCGTCGCGATAGATCTGTCCTCGACCCTGGTGGGCGTGGCGCGCGACCGGATGCCGGCCGGGCTACGGATTGACTGGCGCAGCGGCGACATGACGGACCCGGCGCTCGGACGCTTCGACTACGTGGTCGGCATGGACAGCCTGATCCACTACCGCGCGCCAGACATGGCGCGGGTAGCGGCGCAGTTGGCGGCGCTGGCGGAGAAAAAAGTGCTGTTCACCTTCGCGCCGCGGACGCCGCTGCTGTCCGTGATGCACGCCGCCGGCAAGCTGTTCCCCCGCGCCGACCGGGCGCCGGCCATCGAGCCGGTGCGCCACCTGACCATCAGCAGCTTGCTGCGGGCCGACCCGGCGATGGCCGGCTGGCGCCGGGTCCGCACAGTACGGATTGCGAGCGGCTTCTACACCTCCCAGGCGCTGGAGCTGGTGCGGCAATGAACGGTCGCGGCATCCCCGGCTGGACGCTTCATGGCATGGCGGCCAGCCTCCGCGGGCTGAATGCCCGCGCCGGGCGCAAGTGGGCGCAGGTCGGCACCGGTTTCATGCCGTTCGCCGACGCCGCGTCCGACACCCTGCCGATGCCGCGGCTGCTGCGCCTGGCGCTGTTCCAGGTGACGGTGGGGATGTCGGTGGTGCTGCTGATCGGCACCCTGAACCGGGTGATGATCGTGGAGCTGGGCGTGCCGGCCTGGCTGGTAGCGGCGATGATCTCGCTGCCGCTGCTGTTCGCGCCGTTCCGCGCCGTGGTGGGGTGGAAGTCGGACACGCACCGCTCCGTGCTGGGCTGGCGGCGGGTGCCCTATCTTTGGATGGGCACGCTGGTGCAGTTCGGCGGCCTGGCCATCATGCCATTCGCGCTGATCCTGCTGTCCGGCGACAGCAACGCGGCGCCCTGGGTCGGGCAGGCGGCGGCGGCGCTGGCGTTCCTGATGGTGGGCGCCGGGCTGCATACGACGCAGACGGTCGGGCTGGCGCTGGCCACCGACTTGTCCCCGCCGGAGTCGCACCCAACCGTCGTCGCCTTGCTGTGCATGATGCTGCTGCTGGGCATGGTGTTCAGCGCCCTGCTATTCGGCGTGCTGCTGCACCCGTTCAGCCAGATACGGCTGATCCAGGTGATCCAGGGCGCGGCGGTGGCGACGATGGTCCTGAATGCCGTCGCCCTGTGGAAGCAGGAGCCGCGCAACCCCGCCGCCACGCGCGCGGACCGGTCGGCGCCGACCTTCGTGGAAACCTGGCGGTCGTTCAACTGCGGGGCGCAGGCCCGGCGGCGGCTGGTGGCGCTGGGCTTCGGCACCGTCGCTTTCTCCATGCAGGACATCCTGCTGGAGCCGTATGGCGGCCAGGTCCTGCATCTGCCGGTGAGCGCCACCACGGCGATGACGGCGGTGCTGGCGGTGGGCGGGCTGTTCGGCTTCGCGCTGGCGGCGCGAGTGCTGCGGCGCGGGGCGGACCCTTACCGGCTGGCCGGCGCAGGGGCATTGGCGGGGCTGGTGGCGTTCTCGTCGGTGATATTTGCGGCGCCTCTGGACAGCGCCGGGCTGTTCGCGCTGGGGGTGGCCGGGATCGGCTTTGGCGCCGGGCTGTTCGCTCATTGCACGCTGACGGCGGCAATGGCGACGGCGCCGCGCGACCAGGTGGGCCTGACGCTCGGTGTCTGGGGCGCGGTGCAGGCGTCGGCTGCAGGCGCCGCGGTGGCAATGGGCGGGCTGGTTCGGGACGGAGTGGCGTCGCTGGCCGACGCTGGCACGCTTGGCCCCGTGCTGGTCAACCCGGCGACGGGATACGTCGCCGTCTATTTGATCGAGGTCGCTCTGTTGTTCGGCACCTTGGTCGCCGTGGGACCGCTGGTCCGCTGGGCGCCTGCCCAGACGGGCTACGCGCCCCAGCAAGAACAAGCGGTGTAGGGAGAAGTCCGATGCAAACGGGTGCAATCACCGGCTATATGGATATCGCGCAGCTCGTGCTTTATGCGTTCTGGCTGTTCTTCGCCGGGCTAGTCTTCTACCTCGTGCGTGAGAACAAACGGGAGGGCTACCCGCTCGTGACCGAGCGCAAGGGCGAGGTCATCCCGGGCTTCCCGGTGCCGCCGCCGCCCAAGTCGTTCACCATGCACGACGGCCATGTCTTCCTGGCACCGCGAAAGGAGCAGGGGGAGCGCGTAGCCGGGCAGCACACGGCGTCCTGGTATGGCTCCCCGATCGTGCCGACGGGCAACCCGTTGGTGGACGGCGTCGGCCCGGCAGCCTACGCGCAAAACCGGTCTGACAAGCCCGACGTGACCTTCGACGACGAGCTGCCGAAGATCGTGCCGCTGCGCAACCACCAGATGTTCTGGATCGCCACCGAGGACCCGAACCCCGAGGGCATGGCCGTCTATGGCCACGACGGCGCCCTGGCCGGGACGGTGGTTGATAGCTGGGTGGACCGGTCAGAGGTGGTGATCCGCTACTTCGAGGTAGAGCTGGCGGATGGCGGCGGCCGGGTGCTGTTGCCGCAGCACTTCGCCCGCATCAACCGCAAGCGGCGGCAGATTAGGGTCGGCGCCATCACCGGCGCGCAATTTCACGATGTGCCTCGGCTGAAGAATGCTGACACTGTAACGATCCTGGAGGAGGAAAAGCTGGTGGGCTATTTCGGCGGCGGCTTCCTGTACTCTACGCCCAAGCGGTCGGAGCCGATCCTGTGAGCGCGCGTCAGACCGCCTTCCGGGGCGAGGCGCCGCAAGGCCTGCCGTCCCACCTGCCGGAGGACGAGCGGCTGCTATGGCAGGGCGTGCCGGACTGGCGCAGGGTGGCGCTGCGGGTATTCCACATCCGTGGGCTGGCGCTCTACTTCGGCGCCATCTTGGCGTGGTGCCTGGTGTCCGGCCTGATGGACGGGACGCCTGCGGGGGAGCTAGCTCTCCTGACGGCGAAGTATGCCGGGGCGGGGCTGGTGCCGATCGCAGTGCTGACGCTGTATTCGTGGGGCGTCGGGCGCAGCACGGTCTACTCCATCACCAACAAGCGCGTGGTGTTCAAGATGGGCCTGGTGCTGCCGCTGACGATCAACCTGCCCTTCGCCAAGGTGGATTCTGCATCCATGCGGGTCGGCAAGGGCGGAATCGGCGATATCTGCCTTTCGCTGCACCCCGGGGACCGGCTAGCGTGGTTCATGCTGTGGCCACACGCGCGGCCGTGGCGCATGGCTCGGTCTGAGCCTGCATTGCGCGCCATCCCGGATGCCGCCCATGTCGGGCAGCTCCTGGGACGTGCCTTGTCGGCCTCGGCGGAGCAGCCGGCGGCCGTCTTGGCGCCGCAGGACCACCCCGGCGTCGGCGCCCCCGCGCCGGTGGCGGCTTAAACACCCGGGCCGCAAAGGCCTGGCAGACCTAGGAGGATACGCCGTGCCCGACCCCAATCTACGCCACTGGCCGCTACGGGCCGTCGTCGCGGTGATCAGCATCGCCCTGATTGTCGCCATTGCCGGCCGCATCGCCGGCCCCAGCCCGGTCGAGGAGACCGGGTCGGTGGTGGCCAGCCGGGATCTGCGATTCGCTGACCGTCAGGACGGCGCTGTCGTAGTGACGGACGCCCGGACGGAGCAGACAGTGGACGTGCTGCAAGGCGAGCAGGGCTTCATCCGTGCCACCATGCGCGGCCTTGTCCGGACACGGCTCCTTGCCAGGGTTGATGCGGCACCGCCGTTCCGCCTGACCGCCTGGAGCGATGGCAGGCTGACCCTGGACGACACCGGGACGGGGCGGCACCTGGAGCTGCAGGCATTCGGCAGCTTGAACGTCGCCGTGTTCGCCCGGCTGCTGCGCCTGGAGCCGCATTTCGAGCAGGCGGCGCACACGGCGGGTCAGCAACTGTGAGCTGGCTGTTGGGCGGGGAGACCGTCACCGTTCCCTGCGACGTGGACATCGAGCAGACGCCGCTGTCCTTCCATGCCCACGCCGTGCCGGACGGCGGCGACATCCAGCCTGGCGACAAGGTCGTCGTCCATGGCGTCCCCCAGGACGTGGGCTTCGGCGAGCGCCGCCTCATGCGCTGCACCGCCACCGTCACCCGCGGCGGCGCGTTGGCCCGCTGGTGGGCGGAATTCGCCGGCATGTTCGAGCTGACGGAACTCTATGAGGTCGGCTTCATGCCGAAGGAGATGCACTGATGTCCACGACCCTCGCCCCCCAGCCTGCGTCCAAGCCGGCTACCTCCAAGCCGATGAACGAATCCACGCGCATGGCGCAGGAGGACACTGTCCTCAGCCCGCGCTTCTACACCACTGACTTCGCCGCGATGGAGCGCATCAACGTGGACGGTGTCCGCGGTGAGTGGGACGCGCTGCTCGCCGAGATGCGGGCGGACCCGAACCGCGGCCACTTCATCAGGGACAGCCGGTTCGACGTGGATCTTTCCGGCATGGAACCGGCGCTGCGGGCGGAGCTGCTGGAGTTCCTGGTCAGCTCCGTCACCGCGGAGTTCAGCGGCTGCGTGCTGTATGCCGAGATCAAGAAGCGCATCACCCACGGCGACATCCACGAGCTGTTCAGCCTGATGACGCGCGACGAGGCCCGGCACGCCGGGTTCATCAACGACACGCTGAAGGACTTCGGCGTCGGCGTGGACCTGTCATTCCTGACCAAGGTGAAGAAGTATACCTACTTCAAGCCCAAGTTCGTCTTCTACGCGACCTACCTGTCCGAGAAGATCGGCTACGCCCGCTACATCACCATCTTCCGCCACCTGCAGAAGAATCCTGACCGGATGATCCACCCGATCTTCGCCTGGTTCGAGGAATGGTGCGGCGACGAGTTCCGGCATGGCGAGGCGTTCGCGCTGCTGATGCGGGCGGACCCCCGGCTGCTGCAAGGGCGCAACAAGCTGTGGATACGCTTCTTCCTGCTGGCTGTGTTCGCGACGATGTATGTGCGCGACCATGCGCGCCCGGTGTTCCACAAGGCGCTGGGGGTGGACCCCACGGAATACGACTTCACGGTGTTCCGCATCACCACGGAGATCACCAAGCAGGTGTTCCCGGTGTCGCTGGACCTGGACAACCCGGCGCTGGCCCGCGGGTTCGAGCGGCTGCGGCAGATTACCGTAGCAAAGGGCGAGGCGCGGCGGCAGGGCGGCGTGATGGGCAAGCTACGGGGCGCCGGGCTGTCGCTGGCGGCGGCGGCAACCTTCGCGCGGCTGTATCTGCTGCCGGTGAAGGCCAACACCATGCCGGAGAACGTCCGCCTGCAGGCTGCGTGGTAGCGGCATGGCCATCGCCGGGCCTGTCCTGTATGCGCTCTTCGTATGGTGGTTCAGCACCGGGCTGATCATCTGGCTGGACAACCTGCCCGCCCGCACCTTCCGCTGGAGCATGGCGGGCGGCACGGCCCTGTTCGCGGTGGCATTGTGGCAGTTGGCTGCAACCAGCGCGGACGGGTCAGCCCCCTCCGTCTATGCCGCTTTCACCTGGGCGGTGCTGGCATGGGGCTGGCACGAGATGGCGTTCTTCATGGGCTATATCACCGGGCCGCGCCGCACGGCCTGCCCGGCGGGCTGCGGCGGTTGGGCGCACTTCCGGCACGGCTTCGAGGCTTGCCTGTGGCACGAGCTGGCGATCCTGGCGACCGCCGGCGTGATCGTCTGGGCAAGCTGGGGAGCGCCGAACCAGGCCGGGACCTGGACCTTCATGGTGCTATGGGCTGGACGGACTTCGGCAAAGCTTAACTTCTTCCTGGGCGTACGGAACCTGGGCGAGGAGTTCCTGCCGGAGCGGCTGGCCTACCTGAAAAGCTTCTTCCGGCGCCGTGCGATGAACCCGTTGATGCCTATATCGGTGGGGCTTGGCCTGCTCTGGCTGGCGGCGCTGGCCGGGCAGCCAGGGACTTTGGGCAAGACTTTCATCGTGACGATGCTGACCCTGGCGATGATCGAGCATGTGGTGCTCGTGCTGCCGCTGCCTTTCGCCCGGCTGTGGGGCTGGGCGGTGACGGAGCGGCGGGCGGCAGGGCGCGACGCCCTGCTGATCGTGCGGGAGTCAGGCTGCGCCGCCGGGTGCAGCACCCATGCCGAGACGGATGCCGCACCGGGTGCGGCGGCCTGAACACGCATATGCCGGGAGGGCAGGCGATGGACTACGAGGACTTCTACCGCAAGGGCTTGGACGGGCTGCGCCGGGATGGCAACTACCGGACCTTCGCTAACCTGCAGCGCCAGGCCGGCAGCTTCCCGCGCGCGTCGCACATGCGCGGCAACGCGCAGGAGGAGGTGACGGTCTGGTGCAGCAACGACTACCTCGGCATGGGCCAGCACCGCAAGGTGCTGGCTGCCGTGCACGAGGCAGTTGACAGTTGCGGCGCCGGCGCCGGCGGCACCCGCAACATCGCCGGCACCAACCACTACCATGTCATGCTGGAGGAGGAGTTGGCCGACCTGCACGGCAAGGAAGCGGCACTGCTGTTCAGCTCCGGCTATATGTCGAACCTGGCGGCGCTCAGCACCCTGGCCGGGCGTATGCCGGGCTGCACGATCTTCTCCGATGCGCTGAACCACGCCAGCATGATTGAGGGCATCCGGCACAGCCGCGCGCCCTACCAGATCTTCGGGCATAACGACCCTGAGGACCTGGACCGCCGCCTGTCCGAGATGGACCGGGACACGCCCAAGCTGATTGCCTTCGAGAGCGTGTATTCCATGGACGGCGACATCGCCCCGATTGCCGAGTTCTGCGACGTGGCCGAGAAGCACAACGCCATGACCTATTGCGATGAGGTCCATGCCGTCGGCCTGTATGGTCCACGCGGTGGCGGCGTCGCCGAGCGGGAGGGCCTGATGGATCGCCTGACCGTAATCGAGGGCACGCTGGCCAAGGGTTACGGCATTATTGGCGGCTACATCGCGTCATCGGCCGTGGTGGTGGACTATGTGCGGAGCTTCGCCTCGGGCTTCATCTTCACCACCTCGCAGCCTCCTGCCGTCGCGGCAGGCGCCTTGGCGAGCGTGCGGCACCTGAAGGCCAGCAGCGAGGAGCGGGCGGCGCAGCAGGACCGCGTGGCCAAGCTGCGGCGGGCGCTGGACCTGGCGGGCATTCCGCACATGCACAATCCCAGCCACATCGTCCCGGTGATGGTCGGCGACGCCGTGCTGTGCAAAGCGATCAGCGACCAACTGATGGAGCGTGGCATCTACATCCAGCCGATCAACTATCCCACGGTGCCACGCGGGACGGAGCGGCTGCGGATCACGCCGGGGCCGCTGCACACGGACGCGGACATCGCGCACCTGGTGTCGGCGCTGTCGGAGATATGGGCCGGGCTGGACTTGCAGAAGGTGGCCTAGGCTTTCCCGTCGCAGGTATCGTTTTATCGCCGCTGGTGGCAGTGCGCGGTGCGGCAGCCCAAGCGGGTTGATCGTGGCCCGGTGGGCTTCCGCGCCGAAAGCATCAATTCTGGTGGCATCTTCGCCGTGGAAGAGGATCTCTGGGCGTGACGGGTTTTCCCGGTTGCCGGAACTCTGCCACATTGCGGGTGTTACTCGCGGCGAGCAGCCAAACTGCGTAACCTCCAGCCAAGTGAGTTGCCTCATGACAAACACTCCGACCCGTCGCATCGTGCTTCGCACCGGCCTCGGCGTTGCCGCGGGTGCCACGCTGGCGGCAGGTGCTGCCCGCGCGCAGGATGAGAAGATTGCGCAGGAGCTGGTGCAGTATCAGAATCAGCCGAAGGACGGCCAGCAGTGCAACAAGTGCGCCCAATGGGTTGAGCCGAATGCCTGCAAGATCGTGGCCGGCGTCATCGCCCCGCAGGGTTACTGTGTCGCCTACGCGCCCAAAGAGGGCTGACGACCTCAGCCTTCGCTTGATCCATAAAGGCTGGGCGAGAGAGCCGGCACAGGCCGGGATCGACGACGGTCCCTAAAACTCTGCCCAGCCGTTACGCTGACCTGCTTTTCTGGCTGGCTTGCCGGTCCGTAACGGTACGACGTCCCCATGGTGCTTGGCCGGAAGTGTAGCGGCCTCTCCCACCTGAAAGTGGCCTGTCAACTCCGCTAAGTCCTCGGCCTCTCTGAACAGGCTCTGGGTGGCGGCAGTCGTCTGCTCCACCATCGCCGCGTTCTGTTGCGTCGCCTGGTCCATCTGGTTGATGGCGATGTTGACCTGTGCTAGGCCATTTGCCTGCTCCTCCGCGCTGGCAGCTATGGCGGCGACGACACTGTTGATCACGCCGACCTCGGTAACGATGCGTGTCAGAGCGTGGCCTGCGCCCGCCACCAGCGCCACGCCGCGGTCCACCTCCCGGTTACTGGCACTGATCAGCCCTTTGATCTCTCGCGCCGCGCCAGCGCTTCGCTGCGCCAGTGCCCGAACCTCGCTGGCCACCACCGCAAAGCCGCGCCCGGCATCCCCGGCGCGCGCCGCCTCTACCCCCGCGTTCAACGCCAGGAGGTTGGTTTGAAACGCAATCTCGTCGATTACGCCAATGATTTGGCCGATCTGCCGGGCCGAGGCCTCGATTGCGGACATTGCGGCGACGGCGTCGCTCATCACCGTGCCGGACTTCTCTGCGCCGGCCTGGGCGGCCGACGCCACGCCTCGCGCCTCCGCTGGGCTCTTCGCAGTGCTCCGCACGGCGGTCGTGATACTGTCCAGCGCGGCGGCGGTCTGCTCCAGCGTCGCGGCCTGGTGCTCGGTCCGGCGGGACAGGTCGTCGGCGGCGTTGCCGATCTCCGACGTGCCGCCGCGGATTGTGCCGGCTGTCGCGGCGATGCGCGCCATCGCGGCCTGCAATCCGGCCATCGCGGCGTTAAAGTCTCCACGCAGATGCTCCCACTCCGGGGTAAAGGGCTGGTCCAGCCGGGCCGTCAGCTTGCCCTGAGACAGGCGCGACAGGCCCATGGCCAGGGCCTGCACCATCACAAGCTGGGCAGCAGCGTAGTCCGTCCGCTCCGCCTCATGCCGGGCGCGTTCATTATCCCCGGCCTGGCGATGCGCCTCTACCTCGGCTTCTAGCGCCGCCTTGGCGACCGCGGCCTTTTTGAAAACGCCGACTGCGGCAGCCATGACTCGAGTTTCGGCCAGGGCGCCGCCGTCCGGCAGAGGCTGCCCCATCTCGCCAGCAGCCAGGTCCCGCATTGCGGTGGCCAAATCCCAGGTTGGACAGAGGATGGAGCGGACGATCCACGCCACTACCCCGGCCAGCACCAGCACCAGCGCCGCCGTGATGCCGCCCAGCAGCAGCAGCGACGACCGGAAAGCCGCAATCAGGTCGTCCACGTATGTTGCGGTCGCGACCACCCAACCCCAGGGCTGGTAGTAGCGATACACCGCAAGCTTGTGCAGCGGCTCCGTGCCACCCAGCCGCGGGATGCGATATTCGACGCTGGCCACGCCGTCCCGCACGGCGCGCGGGATCGCGTTGGCATTCCAACGGAAGCCATCAGCGTCGGCCTGGTTCATGAAGTTCCGTCCGGCCGACTTGGGGTCGGGGTGCGCCAAGGTGTTGCCCGCCACGTCGCGGATGAAGAAATAATCGCCGTGCCCGTAGGTCATCGCCACGACCGCGGACAGGGCGCGGGCCTTCGCTTCGGCTTCCGTGATCGTGCCAGCCGCCGCCTGCGTGCGGATGGCCTCGATCAGGTTGGCAGCGGCTTCAGTCATCAGCTCCATCTGCGCGATGCGCTGGCCGCGCATTGTTTGCCATCGCGTCGCCATCTCGGCGCCGAGCAGGATCAGCAGCGCAACGCCGAATAGCGCGATCAGCGCATACAGGCGGACGGACAGGCGGGACAGCAGGTGCATCGGGGGAGCCTTGGCAGATTACGATGGCCGCACCCTGGCACCAAAGGGTAAAGGCCCCGTTGCTGCCGACCACGCGTCCTGCGGACGGCTCAGGCCGCCTGCGAGGGCAGGCCGGCCTCCGCAGTGGGCCTGTCCTCCGTAGTGCCGGCGTGCCTCAAGTCCGCAACCTCCAGCCGGGTGGACCGCACCTTCGGCAGGCCCGGGCGCGGCTGGCCGATGCGGCCCAGGAACACCAGGCTGTCGGGATGCCGGCCCAGCACCGACTGGAACCGGGCGGCAAGCTTCCGCGCCTTGGCCCGCAGCGCAGGGTCGGCCGTGAACGGCAGACCATGCGCGCCATAGTGCGAGAAGATCAGGGTCGCCAGGCCTGGCTGCATCGCAAGGCCCAGCCGCGTCGCCGTCAGCCAGAACCGCTGCACCGCGCCGCCCAGGCGAAGTGCGCGGGTCACCCGGTCCTCCTCGTCCGGCCCGGCCGGGGCCAGGGTGAAGAAGGCGGCGCTGCCCAGGGCTGGACGCAGGTCCAACTGCGCCGCCGCGGCCCAGGTGCCGGACACCCGGTTCATGCCGTGCATCCGCGGCCAGTGCGTCATCGCCCAGCGCATGATCCGCAGCGTCGCGCGGTCCAGGCCGATGGCGCCCGCCGGCAGCCCGGTGGCGCTGTGGCCCGGCGACCAGTCAATCACCTTCTGATGGACGGCGAAGGCTTCCTGCGCGCGCAGGCGTATGTCGGTCGCCAATGCTCCCAGCCGGGCCATGCGCAGCCGGGCGCCCCGGTCTTCGTACCAAGACACCTGCAGGTCTGAGCCTGCCGACGCTTCCAACGCCGCGCGCTCCGCCGGGCGGAGCGGGCGGGACAAGTATGGGCGCCGGTCAACGGAGCGCAGGGCGAGCACCGAATGCAGCCGGTCCGCCGCAATTCCTGGCGCTTCGGGCATCCGGGCAATGATGCTGTAAGGGTCGCTGCCTCCCTCGACGGACCAATCGAGACGGCGGCCCTGGACGCTGGCCGCGATGCGCAGGTTTTCCAGCAGCATGCCGCCGGACAGCAGGGAAGGCTCTCCATCCCGGTATTCGTAGGGGTTCGTCCCCGCCTCGGTCGGCAGGTGGATGCGGACGGTGTCGCCGTCCAGAGTTTCGAACCGCCAGGGCTGGGTGTTGTCGCCGCTGGGCGCCCAGCGCGCGGCGTCCAGGATCTCCTCCAACGGCGTCCGTGCCGCCGCGGCGGCCGGAGGGGGCATCGGCGCAGGCTTGGGCTTGGCGAGCATCTTGCGGGCGAGAGCGAGGCGGATGCGCTGCGACGGCGTGTCGTTGCCCTGGGGCAGGCGGGTCACGGCCAGGCGCCCGCGCATAGGGTCGAAGTGGTGGTGATAGGGCGCGGCCCGCAGGCCGGGACGCTGCAGCAGCAGTTGCAGCGCCATGGTGCCGACCACGCCGGCGCAAAGCTGGCATGACGCCCCCATGGACGGGCCGCGCTTTTCCGCCAGGTTGATGCGCGATGGGTCCACGAGGTAGGCCCGGTGCAGGCCTTGCGGGGCCACGCCCATGAGGAAGCGGAGATACTGCTCGTTCTCTGTCTGCCCCTCGAAGCGGAAATACTCTTCAAATGGCATGCCGCCGGGCACGAAGGCGAGGTAGCCGGTGCCGAGGCCGATGGGCGCCGCGGTCACGGCCGGGATGCCCAACTGCTCCGCCCGGGCAAAGACCAGGCGGCGTATGCCAAGCGCGAAGAAGTCGAACCCGTCCACGAACAGGTCGGCCCCGTCCAGGAAGTCGTCTATGTTGGCGTCGGTCACGCCGTGCGGGAAGCGTGCGATCTCCAGCTCGGGGTTGATGGCCAGCGCCATCTCCGCCATCACGTCGAGCTTGGGGCGGCCGATGCTGTCCATCGTCGCCCCGGCCTGCCGGTTGAAGTTGGCGATGTCGAACGTGTCGAAGTCGGCGAGCCGGAACCGGCCGATGCCCATCCGCACCAGCGTCAGCAGATGCCAGCCGCCGACTCCGCCCATTCCGGCGATGGCGACGCAACGGCCACGCAGCGACGCCTGCTCCGCTTCCGTGACCCAGCCTATGTTGCGGTCGAACGCCTGGGCATAGCTAAATGGTGCTGGCATGCGGCGGCCCGGTCTTCTGTTAACCCGCTCCTTCTACCGCCAACTGCGGGGCCTGGGCTAGCGGGCGCGTGTCAGGCGGCCTGGCGTTCCGCCCAGGCGAAGGGGACCACCTCGGCCAAGGGGGCAAAGGCGCCGCCCGCGGTCACGTAGTTCCAGATCTCCGGCTGCTCCTGCGCCATGCGGCGAAGCATCGTCCCCAGGTCGCAGAACGCCGGCTGGCGCAGGCCATGATACTCGACCAGTGGCCCCATGTATTCGAAGTGGATGGCGGAGGCGCGTAGCAGCCGCAGCAGGGTGCGCTCCATCACGGCGCACCAGTGGGTGACGCCCTCCTGCTGGCTGAGCTGCACCAGGCCGCGCACCAGCGCCAGGCGGAACAGGCTGGTCGCAGCCGTGCTCAATCCCCGGCGTTCCTTGGACAGCGCAAAGCGGGAAATCTCCGCCGTGTCCCGGAACGGCAGGGTGGCAAACCGCTCGGCGGCGCAGACCGCCTGCATTGGAAAGCTGTCGGACCGCTTGGCGGCGTGCGGGAGGATCAAACGGGCCGTGCCGATGACGGTGCCGCAGGCCGCCAGACGGAGCATCACGTGGCTGGAGTGAGCATCGTAGGCATCGGTTTCGATGCCGTCCTGGCCGGGCTCGTAGCCGCGTTCCAGGCAGTAAACCTGGTGGCGGAGGCGGAGGACCTCATGGATCTCGGCCGGCGTCTCGGCCAATTGCACGACCAGCTCGGAGGAGGCGGCTGCGATGGCGGTGGTCAGGGTTGCTTGGCTCATGGAACCTCAACGTTGACTGGAGCGACTTGGCTCACGTTAACGTGAGTAAAGCTAGTCACAGCAGCAGTTGCAAGTTGGAAAGCATCTGCGGACCGGTAAAATTTGTTGCTAAAGTGTAAATGAACGGACGATCATGGGAGCAAGTAAGCATCCAAGGCCAGAATTGGCCAGCCATATTGTTGGCCCACAGGCTTTGAGTGGTGCTGAGGCTGGCGTTAATCCGTTTTGACTAACCTTGTTTGCTGCACTGCGCCGCTTTGACAGGATTTGGGGCTGGAATGGCCTGCGCAGACGTGAGCGGCGCCGGGCCGGAGATGCAATGCAGCAGGACATGGCCGGGGCGTTATGCCTTAGCATTATCTAATCAATAAAATGTCAGGTTAGTTTACACTTTATGCGGGTCGGCGAGGTGGTTCAGCCATGAATCCGTGTATGTCCATTGTAAGCTGACATTTGTTCACGCAATCGTAATAGGACTGTGTTGGAAGCATGTCCCGGGACTGCTTGACAAATCATTATGATTATCGAACCAGAGTTATACCACCTGCTGGCGTGTCTAGGTTTCCTTGCAGAATCACAACTATTCGTGACGTTCTGCCAGGGTAATGTCAGAAATCCTTACGTTCTGATCGGGAGAATGGGCCATCCCCAGTCCGTACGCTCTTGAAAACCCGCTCCAGCATGTCTGGCACGACCCTTGCAGTGATCTCGGCAGTGCAACTTGTGCGCGCACTCATCTGATGGGAGACACCAATGCCAACTTTCCGTTACCTTCTCGCTGCTACAACTGGACTCGCTCTTCTCGCAACTGCCGGGGTTGCAGAAGCTGCTCCGTACGCTGTCGCCGCGATTAACTTCAGCAATCTCAGCTTGACCGGGGTCGTTGGTGCAGCAGGCACCACCATCAACAGCTCAACGGTGACCACTAGCAGCAGCGCCAACTACGACAGCGTCGCTCCCGATGCCGCTTCGAACCCTGGCAACCTGAACAGCGGCTCCGACGTTCGCCAATCGGTGTCGGGCGTTGCGTCCGCTCCGGCACAGAACACCTTCTCGCCGGCCCTGGTTGGTGGTGGCGCACGTGGTGATGCAGGTCTGTTCGGCCAGATCAACAACAACGCGTCGGCTGGTGATGTTGCGGAAGGCCGCCTCCTCGTTCCCTCATCTTCCGCGGCGTCTGCTGGCGGCACGTCCACTGGCGTGAACATCACCTTCACCACTGCGGGCGGGACCGTTGGACTGACCTTCTCGGCGTCGGACTTCCTGCAGGCCACGACCACGGATGCGGCTGACGGCGCCAGCTCGGAAGTAAACGCCAGTTTCTCGATCGCGTCGGGCGGCACGAGTTTCCTCAACTTCGCGCCGAGTGCGTTGAACACTTCGGTCAGCGCTTCAGGCGTCAACGGCAACCAGTCGTTCACCTCGCCGACAACGAGCTACTCGACCTCGGTTAACCTCGCTCCCGGCACCTACCAGCTGACCTTGCTGTCCGGCGCGCAGGAGCGCCTACAGACGGGCGTTCCGGCTGCGGTGCCCGAGCCGGCCTCGATGGCGCTGCTTGGCATTGGCCTGGCCGGCATCGGCCTGATCCGCCGCCGCCGCGCCTGATCAAACTTTCTGCTCCGTTAAGCCGGAGCAGTACTGAGCGTAGAAGGGGGCGGTGCCGGATGGTGCCGCCCTTTCTCTATGTCTAG
>JAABUT010001171.1_pt1 | contig 31786 bp, 34 predicted proteins | sample 5559281 | NCBI WGS metagenome assembly JAABUT01 (sample SAMN10711880, study PRJNA513359) | rock metagenome | isolation source: Antarctica rocks | place: Antarctica: Victoria Land, Ricker Hills nord | collected 2016-01-04 | reverse complement strand
TGCGACAAGAAAATGATTACTGAAAACGAAAAAGTAGAATGAGAAGAACACGAAGGGGCGAGAAAACGAGAGCACGAGAGAGAGAAGTTGTTTGGTTGAAAGTGCTTGTTTGCGCAAACTATCAATGTGATTGATCAATGAAAAGATATAAAGCAGCGACTTTGGTCAAGATACATGTAACCTAACATATGCACAGCGTCTAGACAGTGTCATAGTCATAGACTGCATGCACTTAATGAAGAAAAAAAATAATCACAACGAAAGCGAAACTGCAAGCTATTAGCGATGCAATCGCAATATGCAGCGAAAAAGCACTCAAAAACAGCGAAATTTGAATGTACATGAACAGTCAAATGACTTTGCAAAGACTAAACATAAAGAGCAACGTCAATGCGAAGTTATTCAATGATATACGACAAAACTTGATCAATTTACGTCAGAATCAGTGTCAAATTTGCATACAGTGAATATTGAGTTGCAAAAGCATTATTGAAAACGAAAAAGCAGATCAATTAATCAAAAGCATTGCTCAAGAATCATCAACTATCAACAACATGAAAGCAATCATCATAAGCTTCGTCAAAAAGCAAATTTGCAAAAAGACGAAATTACAATGGTTAAATGTCTGAAAAAGCAGCATCAAGAAGAAAAATCAGTATCAAAAGCACATATTGAATGTGAATCTAAGTCATAAATCACTAAAAAAGATGAGAAAAATCGATAGACTAACGTTTTCAATCTTTATTCAGCTGAAAATGAGACATGATTACTTCAAGAGCTATTTGCATCGATTATCAGAGAATAATTCGAACAAATGCTATGAAATATGCAATGCAAGGCAAACATCAAAGCATTTACTGCTGAACTGCAAACATTATTCGTGTCTCTCACTTTCGCTCAGTTCTTCGCTTAGTGCTCATCAGTCATGCATCACTTTCAGCCATGCATGCATCACTAAACTTCATATTTTTGATTCATCACCTTCAAAAATTCACCAAATTTCAATCACATGACTGCTACTTACGCTATCATCGAGAGTTGCATTCAGAAGACTATTGACGTCATAAACACGCGTGAAAATTCTAATCGAGCCGAAATTGCGCGCGAGTTTCATGTTTCATATGATCAACTTCAATTTAGACTACGAGATTATCAGTTCAAAACAGCAGTACGAGAACTGCATAACAGAGCTTTAAAATCTGATCAAAAGTCAGCTTTATGACAATACTTAACTATAGTGAATCAGTTAGATCTGTCAGCTAGACTACACATGATGCAATCAACGACAAACGTTCTTCATGCTCAAGACTTTGCTCGTTGAAATTCTTCATCTCTACTGAACGCTCAATGAGTCAAACGATGATTAGATCGTCAGTCAGATCTCTTCAAAGCTAAACGAAAGTCTTTAGCAGCTGAAAGAAAGAATGCGCATGATTCAAAAGTACTACAGACTCATTTGATGAGTTTAAAGAGATGATGATTCAATATGATATAACGAAGAATGATACATAAAATTTCGACGAAATCGACTATTGTATGAGCATTGCATGCTTCGATTGAATTGTTACTGTAGATTCAAATAGAAGAAGAATTTACTACAAAGCTTTGTATATTCTGAAAAGACGCTAATGCAATGACTTGTAAAATGAAGTTGCTGCAGAATCAATTAAGTCAAATAGAAGTCGCTGAAAATGCTCGCAAAGCACGCAAAAAGCAGTCTAATAAAATTCTCAAAATCGAAGACATCTTGTACATCAAAGATGCTTGAAGTATGACTCAAGATAGATAGAAATTGAAGAACGAGAGACAGCAGCAGCGTGAAAAGGCCTGGGAAAAGCGATATTTAAATGCACTAAGAAAGTGCTACAGAGCTACTAAGTCTCATAGAGCTGCTTGCATTAAGTTTGTTCAGATCTATCAGAAGAAATGACGGATAATTTTGAAGCAATTGCTCAAAAATTCTCTTGTATATAAAGAGTAGTTGAATTTAGTAATGCATGACTGAAAGTGATGCATGACTGATGAGCACTAAGGGAAGAACTGAGCGAAAGTGAGGGGCACGAATATAGAGCAGAGCAGATAAAGCTTAAGGAAAAAGCTCAGCTTAAAAACACAGACATTATATTGACACTGTTCATCATCAAGATTGAAAGAATTGCAACACTAAAGTATTTGAAAAATACTTGAATTATGACAAGAAAATGACTATTAGAAATGAAAGAGTAGAACGCGAAGAATGTGAAGAGACAAAGAAAAACGAAAGTACGATGATGAGAATTGAGTGAAAGCGCTTGTATGCACAAACTATCAATGTGATTGATCAACAAAAAGATATAAAGCAACGACTTTGATCAGATTACATGTAACTTAGCATACATACAGCGTTTAAACAGTGTCATAGTCATAAACTGCATGCACTTAATGAAGAAATTTAAAAAAAAACTTGAGCTGAGAACAACGTAATGCAATTTAATGACTTGAAATCTGAACTGATACACTTTGAAAGTCACAAGACAACACTCAATCAAATGACTATTCTACTCAATAACATAATCATAAAATCAAAGACATGCGTATGATGACTAGAAGTCTGACTGAATCGAAAGCTCGATTTCAAAGTTCATGTGCAAACGAAAATCGCAACAGTCATAAGAACGCTACACTCATTGTTTAAATTAATGAATAGTGAGTGAAAACTAAATGTCAAATCAGAAAAGCAGTTATATCTGACATGCATCACGTTTATTAGCAATTATGACGTCAAAATATGATGAAATAATCAAAAAAGCTACTTAGTCAAATTTCGCAAACTGCAAAATGCTGCATTACAAAAAATTCTGAGTGTGTTTTGAACATCATTGATAAATGCTATGCAAATAGAAGTTGAAATTTCGTTGATGAAGATGTAATTAAATCAAAAATGCAAGAACTATGCAATTTGAATAGTTAAATTATTGAAAAAACATTTTATTAGAAAAAGAACATTTATTTTATACTCATCTTAATACTTTATTAAATTGAATCTAGATCTGAATGCATCGAAATATCTGAACTGAAACAAGATGAAGATGAACTTATCTTGAAAAGTCAAGAAGTGCAAAGACAGACTTACGCAAATATATTGAATATTGAACAAAGTGCAAAAAACACTGAATTCAATAAAAGAAATCGAAATTTCTCACTTTAAGAAATTATGAGATCAGAAAATTGAATATCTGACAAAGATGCAAATTGAATTCGCAAGAGATGAAATATGTGAAATGATAAATACACATTATAGAAAACTGAAAACAATAGTGATGTACATTGACACATCGCAAACTTGAAAAAAGATAGTAAAGCTCAAAACAGAAATTGAAATCACAATGATATTTACACATGAGTCTGTTAGATGCAGCAAGATGACAAGCATGATTGATAAAATAATCATAATGAAAGTGAAATTACAAGCTATTGATGATGCAATCGCGATATGCAATGAAGAAACATCTGAAGACAGTCAAATGATGCTGCAAAGATTAAAAGCAAAGAGCAATGTTAACTTGAAATTATTCAATAACATACAACAAAATCTGATCAATTTGCAACAAAATCAATGTTATATTTGCATACAGTGAGTATTGAGTTGCAAAGACATCATTGAAAATGAAGCAGTGAATTAATTAATCAAAGATGTAACATGAAAAAAATCAGTAATCGACATCAGAAAAAGAACAATCATGAGCTTTATCAAAAAGCAAATAGACAAAGAGATAAAAGAACAATAATTAATTGTTATTTGTAGTGAGTGCTACGCTAGCGTAGCACTCTTTTCATATTTACTATCGCTTTTCTCTGCGCTTTATACTGTAACTGTTCTCAATGCAAGAACTTTATAAGCTTGTTTCTTTTTTACTTTCTCTCTCTTTCATCTGATTCTTTGATGACATCACAGTCTGAAATTGATTCAGTATGCTTATCAAGAATATCATTCAAATGATTGCTGTTATCACGCTCATGATTTTTAGAAGCTTTCTTAAGTTCATGATGTTCTCTTTGCATTGCATCATTTTTCATTCTATCTTTCATTTAAAACATGTTAATAAAATGTGCTTGATTAACATTTAATCTTTGTCATACTTGCATGTTATCATAGCAACATCAAGTACTCATCTCTCATGTAAAAATTGATTGAAGTCAATTTTTTATGCATAACTGCATCAGTAATATGCTGTGAGACTTTGCATGACTTTTATGCAGTTGCAAATGTTGATGTATCACTTCTGATGTCAAATATTGAAAATGAGCTGTATTAAATCTCTCTTTTCAGACTACTTTTTAAGTTTGTCTGATCTGTTTTTGTATGAGCATCAATCTCATCATTACTTCAGTGCATTAATGCTCAGTCAGCAATAAAGACAAATCATGTGCATCATTAATTATTTTGTTCATCGCTTCATTTTTAAGTACTTCTGCATGTTTTGTCACTTAATGTAACTTCAGCATGACTTCTTAAAATCAAATGCTTTCATGTACAATCTGAACTCATTGCAGACATGTTTAATCTTTTGTTGATATCATAACTTTCACTGTTTTCAGAGAAGTCTGACTATCACTGTATACTTTGTATATCTTTTCATGACACTCTTGATTCACTGTTGCTACGTTTGTGAAATGTTTCATTCTTGCAACTAACTCTTTCAGCTCATCATGATGAATAATGACTAAAGTCGATTTTCTCAGTCTCTTATTTAACTTTCAGTTCATTCTCATCATGATTGCTGTAACATTGTTTCTGCTGTTGCTATCATTTAAGTAAACTCTTTGCTTCAATGCAAATATGTTGAAATTATGTTGTTTTATTGACATTTTCTTGTTTGCAACTATAACTATCTTCAATGACTCTGATCAGAAAGTCACTGTGTAAAAATGATTTCAATTAATCTTCATCTGCTTGAGTGTTTCTTTCATTCACTTTCACTTCAGCTGTAAAGATGTTTTGCACAGCTTTGATTTTCAATCTCTTTTGAATGTCAAGTTGTTATGAATTTAATGCATTGTCATCTCAATAACTTTGTCTGATTTTCAAGAGTTCATGTTTATTATTGATCTTTGTATCAGCTTTCATAAGTGAATATTTATCAATGTCATGTTTATTTTCATTTGTAAAGTCTCTGTTAATGTTGCATGATAAACATTGATGATTTGTTGCAATGCTCTTTCTTGCACTGATCTCAGCTTAATGTTCAGACTCTTTCAATGATCTTTCACTTTCTGTGATGTATATCATATAATGACTTCGTGACTAAGCAGAAAGTGCATCATCACGAGGTATATTTGCTTATTCATCATCATTGATGAGCTTCAAGTGAACTCAATGATTGTCTGTATGTTTTTTTGTCTAATTACTAGTTTTGCTTCAACATGATGCATGTAAATCACTCATCTCAACTTAAAGTTCAGTTGAACTCTCAAGACTCTGATGTCTGATTTTAAGTTAATCTGATATTTCATCAACTTTACATCAACTTTCATATTAAATTATTTAAAGATTTTTATAAAGTGAATCAGCTTATGCTTTGTCATTGAGAATTTGATGTCATGCGTTTTTAATCATTGTTCACATTTATCATAGATTTCACTAAAAACTCTGCAGTTGCAACTGAACGCGTCATACAATCTGCAAAAAGTAGGTCAAAATCGATGATGAAATGAGAGTTCATCAACGCAGAAGAAAGAATCATCAATTCAGACAGTAATTTGATTGATAAATCGAAGAGCAAACTCACACAAAAAGAACAAGTCGTCAATCGACTTTAGAACAGCATAAAAGACTGCGTACTGACGCAAAAATCAAAATCGAACTCTTTTGCGCTTGAAGATCACACAGAGAACAACATTGTTTCAAAGAAGTACAGCATTTCTTATCAAATCACTATCTGTTTTATCTTTTCTTGATGTGCAAGACAATAAGTTGAGATCAGTCATTACTATTCTGAGCGAGATAATCTAACTACTTCAATATCTGAAATATAAAGCAATTGTGTCAAGCATTTTCTATCAAAAAGAGTAATCTAGATTCTTGCAAACTAGATTTATATCATTTTCATCTGACATAAGTCAATAATAGAAGATGATTTATTGCAAATTTCAAGATAGAAATTGAGAAATCTCTACACTAAAGTTACTGTTTACATGAAACGCTCTGAGTAAAAGATTAAAGAAATATTTAAGTGATATCAAGTGAATTTTCTAGAAGCTTGAAGTTCAAAACTCGAAAAAACTCTCTATGAAAAGAAATATAAAGAGTCACTTTATGCATTCTTTCTCGCCTCATTTCGCGAATAGTAACATGAAACTCAGTAGAAGTAATAGCTCAGCGTCAGAACTCAAAACATCAATGATAGAAATCAAAAAGTTAATGTTAGAAATTGAAATAAATCTATGAGATGAACTTAGCATGAGTTTATCAACAAGTAAACAACTGCAAAACAACATTGTTGATTTATTTTGCAGTCAACAGAAATCATTCACATCAGTAAATAAAAAAACGCAATACATGTTTAGTTCACTTGATGCATTGATGCTAAATTCACATGCAAATGCACATAATGACAAGAATACAATCAATCTGCGAAAGATGAATTCGCAGCAAAAAGAGCAAACATAAGCGATTGTGAAATTCAAAGAAATGAAAAAGCGAAAAGTGATGAAAAGTTTGCAAAAAGAAGCTAGCATCGAAGTTAGTATGAGCAAGTGCTACAATATCATCTCTAAAAAGATGCAGATAAAGAGACTGCGCGAAAGAATTGAATTCGCAGTCAATCAGCTAAGACAAGCAATATCAGAACAGAAAGAAACTATAAGTCATAGCTTAATTTACATTCGAAGAGCATGCAATGAAAGCATAGAAAACTCGATTCAGAAGCAAATAGATCGACTTCAAAGTTAAACAAACAACAAACTGAAGATCATTCTACAATTGATTCAACAAAATGCTGAAAACATCAAAAAGAAAATCAATGCAAAGCAAATGACAGAGAATTCACAAATCTTGCAGAAGACGAAGATTTCGCAAATGTTGCAAGTCATGCAAAATTCGCAAAAATCAACGCAGAAGCTCACATATGTGCAAAAAGCAGCTCAAGTCACAGATGCAAATGCAAATGCAAATGCAGACGAATGAAATCTAATTATCAAGAAATTCTCGTCAAAATCACAAGAAATATCATATCACAAAAGAAGACTCATTGTCAATCTCAAAAATGAGAACTGAACGTTGAAGATAATGAAAATGCAAGATTTAATGAATAATGCATTGAAAAAGATGAAAATCGATCTAAGAGTTGTCATGATAGTCAAAACGCTAAAGAAAAACAACATTGCTTTGATGATCTTGAAAAAATACATCGCAGATATTTTACTAGCACAAAGAGCAATATGAAAGCATGTTTTTGATGTTAAAAGCATTAAGAAAGATGAGAAATGACACAAAATAGTCATACACAGTTTGAAAATCGAAATGAAATATCTGAGAATCAAGCTAGAGAAGTACAACTCTGAATTGAAGTTGATAATCAATTCAATATGATTATCAAAAGATGAAAATAAAGCAAGAAAGAATCATGCTTCAACGATACTGATGTTCAAAATCGAGACAGAAGCACAAAGACATCTGAAAAAACAACTTTTAGCTGCGAGATTAACATATTGAACAGTCGAATATCAAGACTATCAATCAAATGATCAATGTCAAAAATGTCAAACATTCAAGCATTTGCAAAACAAATGCAACAGATCATCAAGATGCTTGTACTGCGAGCGAAATCATCAGATCTGAAATCATAAATGTTGATTATTTACATGCAAAGATGAATAATCATGCAATCACATGATTTCTAAATGTTGCAACTGTCAAAATGCACACTTCGCAAATAGCGTAATGTGTGAAACATATCAAACAGCTCAGTTTATTAGCTCACAAAAAGATCATTTAGTCACGAAATTGTAATGAGTATTGCATTTGAAATGTCACAAAACAATGCAAATGATGAAAGCTTTGCAAACACGTTGAATATTTGAATTCTACAGCACAATTGCGCAAGATCAACGCAAATTATGCATGCATGCATGAAATTTGCGAAAAACAAGACAGACATTATTATACTACAAGAATCATGAATGAAAGACGAAAATATAACAATTTTGCATTCGTCGTTTATCTGCATTAAATCAAATGTTCAGAATACTCATGTCAAAGTACTGATATTTGTTGCGAAAAACGCAAAGAAATTTACATGCACATCAAGATCAGACATAGTCAATAGCAAAGATATGCAAGCGATATCAATAATGAACAAGAAAATTCAGAAGAAAATTTTATTGTTCAATATTTACAATGAAAAGTCACAAAACGCAGATGATGAGCAATTATACATGATTGAGCGAAAATTAGCAAAAGTTATGCTAAATTCTGAGCAAAAAGTTATTATTGTCGAAGACTTTAATGCACATCATAGCTGATGAAACGCAAAAATTTCAAACTTTATTAAAACGAAAGCGTTAATAAAGTGAATAAATTTACATAAATGCAATCTGATTAACACTTCTGATATAGACACATATCATAGTTATTCAGAACAGTCAAGCTCAGTACTTGATTTAGCATTTGCATCAAAGAATATGCACAATCATATTAAGAATTGACATATAGACGAGAATGCAGACACAGAATTCAATCATGAAGTAATTCTATTTACAATAGTTATGAAAAAAGTGAAGTTGATCAAAAATTCGCTGAACACGTCATACAATTTGCAAAAAGTCGACTGAAAAGACTTTGATGAGCATTTGCAAGAGACGAAAGACAAAATGATAGTCAAGATGCAAAGAATCACAAGTTTAGAAGCAAAAATCATTTATTTAACTGAATGCATCAAAAATACAGTGAAATTATTCGTATTTAAATAGCGAATATGCGCAAAATCAAAACTCTGATGAAATAATGAGTTCATCAAAATGCAAAAGATGCTGTCGTCAAAAAAGTGAATCTGAAAAAGATGCAGAAATGATGACGCATAAGCAGAGATAGTGTAAATGCGAAATTCGTATCATGATGCAATAAAGCTGATCAAAAATCAATTCTGAATCAATTTTTTGAACAACATTAAAGAAAAAGAAGTGTTTCAGATTTACAAGTTCATTAAATCACGTCTAATCAAGAAGCTATCTTCAATACAAAACTTGCAAAAAGAATTGAAGATTGAATTCAATGAAAAGTGCAAGACATTTCTGAAAGCAATGTACTCATTATCATCGAAAATTCAAATCAATGAAGAATTACTATTGAACGAAAGTATACAGTGATTAAGAGTTATTGAAGGAAAAATCAAGCACGCTATTAACTTCTCAGCACTCAGAAAAGCACTCGAATCAGATGATATATCATTTGCAATCATACAGCGAGCGTACAAAACTATATTGAAGATCTTCAATTTAATGTACTCAGATTTGATTGAAAATGACTATCATTCAAAGATATGACGCGAAGACACGAGAATTATTCTGAAAAAATCAGACAAATCGAATTATTCAATTTTGAAAAAATACAGAATTATTATGCTGTTAAATTGTTTAGACAAAGTAGCAGAAAAAATAATAGCAGTGCAACTGTTTTACACAGCTGAAATTAATGATAAGTTGCTGAATTTTGATCAAATGAGAGACAGAAAACAAAGATCAGCTATAGACGCAGTACTAAATCTAGTACATGATGTGCAAATGACGAAAAGTCGAGAAAACACGCTTATCTATCTACTTCTAGATGTCAAAGAAGTCTTCGATCATGTTGCGTTGAAACAGCTGATCAAAATATTAATTAAACTGAAAATATCAGTCAATTTAATCAATTAAGTAAAATGTTTCTTACAAAATCAAATTATTGACTTAGCATTTGACGATGAACGTCAGAAATTAAAGAAAATAAGCACAGAAATATCACAAGACTCATTTATCTCACTCATTTTATTTCTAATTTATATTTGATATCTGTTTTCAAAGATTCGCGCAAAGTTCAAACATTTACAGTCACTCAGCTATATTGACGACGTGACGCTATACGTTGAGGAAAGAAATATTGACAAGAATGTGAAAATACTGGAAAACGCAGCAAAAATCGCTTTCACATGAGCTGAGAACAACGCAGTGCAATTCAATGACTCGAAATCTGAACTGATACACTTTGAAAGACACAAGACGACATTCAATCAAATGATTATTCTACTCAATAACACGATCATAAAATCAAAGACATGCGTACAATGACTAGAAGTCTGACTGAATCGAAAGCTCAACTTCAAAGTTCATGTGCAAACGAAAATCGCAACAGTCACAAGAACGCTACACTCGTTATTTAGATTAATGAATAGTGAGTGAGAACTAAATGTCAAATCAGAAAAGCAGTTATATCTGACATGCGTCACGTCTATTAGCGATTATGACGTCGAAATATGATGAAATAATCAAAAAAGCTACTTAGTCAAATTTCGCAAACTGCAAAACGCTGCATTACGAAAAATTCTGAGTGTGTTTTGAACATCATCAATAGATGCTATGCAAATAGAAGTTGAAATCTCATCAATGAAGATGTGATTAAATCAAAAGTGCAAGAACTATGCAATTTGAATAGTTGAATTATTGAAAAAACACTTTATCAGAAAAAGAACATTTATTTTGTACTCATCTCAATACTCTATTGAATTGAATCTAGATCTGAACGCATCAAAATATCTGAACTGAAACGAGATGAAGAAAAACTTATCTCAAAAAGTCAAGAAGTGCAAAGACAGACTTACGCAGATATATCAAATATTGAACAAAGTGCAAAAAACACTGAATTCAATAAAAGAAATCGAAATTTCTTACTTCAAGAAATCATGAGGTCAAGAAATCGAGCATTTAGCAAGAATTCAAACCGAATTTGCAAAAAGCGAAACTCGCGAAACAATCAATTCACACTACAGAAAATTAGAAAGAATTATCAAAAAGGCGAAAAATATAGTGATGTATATCAATGCATCGCAAATTCGAAAAAAGATAGCAGAAATCGAAATAGAAACTGAAACAACAGTAATATTCACGCATGAACTCATCAGATACAGCAAAGTGACAAGCGTTTATAACAAAATAATCACAACGAAAGTGAAACTGCAAGCTATTAGCGATGCAATTGCAATATACAGCGAAAAAGCACTCAAAAACAGCGATATTTGAGTGTACATGAACAGTCAAATGACTTTGCAAAGACTAAACACAAAGAGCAACGTCAATGCGAAGTTATTCGATGACATACGACAAAACTTGACCAATTTACGTCAGAATCAGTGTCAAATTCACATACAGTGAATATCGAGTTGCAAGAGCATTATTGAGAACGAAAAAGCGAATCAATTGATCAAAAGCGCTGCTCAAGAATTATCAGTTATCGACAACACGAAAGCAATCATCATAAGCTTCGCCAAAAAGCAAATTTGCAAAGAGACGAAATTACAATGATTAAATGTCTGAAAAAGCAGCATCAAGAAGGAAAATCAGTATCAAAAGCACATATCAAATGTGAATCTAAGTCATAAATCACTAAAAGAGATGAGAAAAATCGATAGACTAACGTTTTCAACCTTTATTCAGCTGAAAATGAAACATGACTATTTCAAGAGTTATTTGCATCGATTATCAGAGAATAATTCGAACAAATGCTATGAAATATGCAATGCAAGACAAAAGTTGAAGCATTTACTGCTGAACTGCAGACATTATAGAGCAGAGCAGATAAAGCTTAAGAAAAAAGCTCAGCTCAAAAACACAGACACTATATTGACACTGTTCATCATCAAAATTGAAAGAATTGCAACACTAGAGTATTTGAAAAATACTCGAATTGCGACGAGAAAATGACTATTAGAAACGAAAGAGTAGAACGCAAAGAATGCGAAGAAACAAAGAAAAACGAAAGTACGATGATGAGAATTGAGAAAGAGCGCTTGTATGCGCAAACTATTGATGTGATTGATCAATGAAAAGATATAAAGCAGCGACTTTGATCAGATTACATGTAACTTAGCATACATACAGCGTCTAGACAGTGTCATAGTCATAGACTGCATGCACTTAATGAAGAAATAAAAAATTAAAAAAATCTACAGTTGCATTTTATAAACTTTTTGTATATTAAGATATTAACATCATTCATGAAGTTTATGAAGTTAATTTTCAGCTTGATGTTGTTATGATTCTAGCTACGCATCTTCATTGATAGCTATGTTGATAGCTATGTTGATGACTATGTTGATGATTATTCTGAGAACTATCATTGATTGCTCATCGCTAGAGCATAGACTTGTTTCAAAGTCAATTCTATTCAGAGTTAGCTTATGTTCTTCTGAGTCATATAGATAGTCGACTCTTTTCTTCTAAATACTTTTCTTTCTTAGCATTTATATACTTGTTACATTACACTCATATGACTCACTCTATGCTGATTTCTAACATTATATAAATGCTTCTTCATTACAGACGAAGAGAAATAATCTGCATCAAGTTGCTTTTGTTTGATTCAACTATCGACTTTAATCTAGTTGACTTGCGATCATGCGACAGCACTCACTCTTCTTCTCTCATGAGCTGATCAGCGAGAATAAATAAAAGATTGAACTCGTAAGCTAATCAACAAGTATAAACAAAAGATTGAAACTCTTTTCAACTAAATCAGAAGATCAGCGAAAGCATCGTTCATTCAGATTCGCAAGAAATTCTTCGAATTTGTTGAACAACAAAGTCAGTCATAAAACTGCATCAAAGTCTTTATTTCAAGAGCAATTGCATGAGATCAGTCTAGAACTGCATCGAAGTCTTTATCTTAAAAGCAAATCTCATAGTAAGTCTGCTACAATGACGTCGTCAATGCAATGATCTACTTTCTCATCATTCCACTCATCAGTGAATTGATCTGTTGACTCGTTCATGTGCAACTAGTGAGTCTGCTTCAATGACATGATAATATCTTCAATAACAAGCAAATTTATGAGCTTGTTTCTACATTGAAATCATCAGTGAGTCTGCTTCAATGACGTCGTCAATGCAATGATTTACTCATTCTCATCATTCTACTCATCAGTGAATTGATCTGTTGACTCGTTCACATGCAACTAGTGAGTTTGCTTCAATGACATTTATTCTCAATGCAATGATCTATTTCATCATTTTACTCATCAGTGAATCTGATCATACATTCACATGCAACTAGTGAGTCTGCTACAATGACATCTTTCGTCAATACAATGATTTATCTACTCACATTGCTTTATCTATCAGTGAATCAATCTGTCGACTCGTTTGCATACAACTAGTGAGTAGACTGATCGCGTCAAGTCAAGTACTCGACTTGAAAAGTGTTGAGTTAAGTTGAAATTTTTTTGAAAAAGTGTTGAGTTGAGTTGAGAAGTTGAACTCAAGCACTCGAGTCGAGTTGAGAAGCTTGACTCAATAACTCGACTTGAAAACTCGATTCAACTCGACAAGATATTAAATAGATGTAAATAGCTTGGTTGAACAGTCTTCATGATCTTCTTCATGACTTTCTATCATGTTTCTTCGTCATGACTTTCTATCAAAGTCAAACAATCTTCATGTTTTTTCTTCATGTTTCTCTTCATGTTTCTCTCTATGTTTTTCTTCATGTTTCTCTCTATGTTTCTCTTCATGTTTCTCGTCATGACTTTCTATTGAAAAGATAATGCAAAAAGGTAATGCAAAAGTCAAAAACCGGAAAATTTTCTATATTTAACTCTCTTGATGTCAAGCTCAAGTTCTTGACAAGTCGAGTTGAATTGACTCAATTTTCAGTCGAGTTGAGTTGCGTTGAATTGAAAATATGAGCAATTCGACTTGAATTGAGTTGAAAATGTGAGCAACTTGACTCGATCTTGATTCGAGTTCAAAATGTCAACTCAAAACTCAACTTGATGATCAGTCTACTAGTGAGTCTGCTTCAATAACACTTCTATCTTGCATAGTGAGTCTGCTACAATAGACATTTTGATTCTACATAAGACTAAGAAAATACATTCATGTGAACATGAATCATTGAAGAAGAGAAGTAATGTTACGATTCTAGCTACACATCTTCGTTGATAGCTATGTTGATAGCTATGTTGATGACTATTCTGAGAACTATCGTTGATCACTTGTGGTTAAAGCATAGACTTGTTTCAAAGTTAACTTTATTCAGAGTTAGCTTATGTTCTTCTGAATCATATAGATAGTCAATTCTTTTCTTCTAAATACTTTTCTTTCTTAGCATTTATATACTCATTACATTACACTCATATGACTCGCTCTATGCTGATCTTTAACAGATGTCATCACATGCTTTTAACAAGTTCACATTGTAAAACAAATATAATATCAATGATAGCAAAGAGTTTTGTAATATGTTGATGTTCATGCTGCATTTCATCATTATGTAGTCATTAATTGTGATCATGATGCGTTGATCTTTCAGAAAGTTCTTCACAAACTTAAGAAACAGTTTAGAAACTTTTCTCTTCTTCATGTCATGTAAAAGTCTGCTGTGCATCACATTGTCAAATGCACTTTTCTTATTCAGACTCAGCAGTGAGATTATTCTTCTTCTCATGTCAATTCACACAGTACGTATCTTTTCTATAATTAGTTGCAGAGTTGTATTTGTTGATTTATGCTTACAAGCTCTCATCTGAATGTTCAATATTGAGTCATAAGCTTCTATGATATTTTGCAGACATTCAAATACAATGAACTTCAATATTTTGCTCAATGTGTTGAATAGCACAATTGATTTATATATTTTTGCATTAAAGTAATCTTTCTTGTTTGACTTTTACATAACTATTGTGACTGCATTCTTGAACTGAGTTGATTGTATTCTCTTTTGTAAACATCTTTCAAAAAGAAAGTGTATTTATTTTGACATATCATTAATGAGTCTGCGTATTATTTTATTTATATATTTCATGTGTTTCAATGTCTTGTCAAATGTTGCTTTGTAGATGACTCTTTTAATTTCATGATGTATCAGTGAAGCATCATTTTCAATTGAGAATGAATACTTGAAGTTTATTGTGTTTAGCATGAAAATCTTTGAAGATAATGAAAAGTGAGTTTAAAACATCATTTTCACTTTATTCTGCGTTGTTGTAACAATGTCAGAGCACTCTGACTTGATCAGAGAAGAAATTGTTGCTTAAGTTAATATGTTTGCAACTGCATTTCTTGCTCATTTCGCAGTTTTAAACAGTTTTCTCAAGAATTATTCAACATTCTGCATGATCTTTTGATATTCACTGCGTTTCTGTTTTCTGATGATCTTGCTTTTCTTGTCACATGCTTGAATATACTTTGTTCAATCATTGATGATTCAACAACTTCTTCTTATTCATTGCATGCTTTTGATGATCTTTGTACACTTTTTCGTTCATTCTGCTTTGATTATTTTATATGATTTCGCTCAGAAAGTGAAAATTTTAATGATTTTCTTCAATGCATTTAGCAGTTGCTTGATGTACTCATTTATGCATCAACGTCTCATTTCATGATTCAACAATGATTTCAACATTTATTCTTTCAAAGTATTAAAAAACTTCTTTTCATTTATTGTTTTTCAGTTGCAACGCGATTTTTACGCTGATTCTTTGCAGACTCTGAAATCTATAATTGTCTGTATTAACAGATGATCTGAGAAGTTTTTCATTTCTTCGTTGATTTCACATCATATTAATTAATTCATAACATCATCTGTTGTGAAGATTAAATTTATTGTTGTTTAAGATTCTTGATAATTTCTTGTAATTATGTCTTGAAACAATGTTAGTAATGCATTGATGTTTGTGATCATTTTAATTAACTCATTCAACAATAAATGTTGTTTTAAATAAAATGATTCTTCTCATGTGAAGTGATGCAGATTGAAATCTTCTACAAGAATGCTTTTTCTCGACATGTGCAGCATTTTTTCAATGTTTGAAAAATTTTCTTTTTCATGAATGATCTTATGATCTCTGAGTGATAAATTGTATGCTTCATGAATGTGTATAATTCTTTGAATCATCTGTGCATCATTTATTAATGTTTATAACGTAATTGTGTCTATGTCTTTAAAGTATCATGTTAAGTATCAGATGTTGCTGTCGATTCTCTTGTTTATATAGAAACAGATTCTATCTTCATTATTTTTCAGCATGAAGTCAACAATTGCTGAGCAGTATGCTTTGAAAATGTCATCAAATCATCAGAGTTCTTAAAGAATCAGAATGTCATAGTTTTTTATCTTTTTCTCATATAGTGTCATGATGAATTGACACATAAAGATTAGCTCTGAAACTCTATGACTCTGTAAAGACATCATTTAGACTACGTCATATCTTTGACTTAATATGTCATGAGTTATGTCGTGCTTGACTTGACAATGCTTGACAAACTCTTTATAGTTGATCAATTTTCTCGAGTTATCAAGAACTTCTTAATAATTAGCTCTATCAAAAATATACTCATTCTGTGTCTGCTTAGAATATCACATTGTCATACCATTCTTATAGATTTTGTCTATTCATCTAGTAGACTCAATCATTACAGTTCTAATTATTTCAAACTCTTCTTAGAGATGATGATTCAATATTCAAGCATGATAACAGCAACGTGATTGCAACAAAGTTGCAATGATGATGTCTCAATCTTGCAAGACACTATATCAGAAAACGAACGTTGCATAATGAAATCAGAAAGTGAAGAAGCAGAAGATGAACTCTCTCTTGATATTGATGAACAGCTGACTCACGCAATACTTCAATGTGATGAACTGCAAAAGAAACAGAAGTTAGCAGCTATTTGATTGAAGATTGAGACTCTGCAAGTCGTTGAAACGACGAAGAAAAGTCGTTCAGCTTTCATTCAAGCTTTCATTCAAGCTCTCATGAAGAACTTAAATGATTTACGCATTGTCTCAATAGTGTCGACGATGACAAAACAAACTCATCACGAAGTCGTTTTGCAAAAGCAAAGATTCTCAATGCTCTTGAAGAAGTATCATGACAAAATCATAAGAGAGCATAGAGAGTGAATTCGTGATGTCAAAATCTTGTTTCAAAATACTTCTTAACATTTTAAAAGTGATAAGAAAAAGATTTTGTATTGCATGATTTATCTCAAGAATGAATCAAAGAAGCTTTGATTCAATCATGAAGAGATTATGTTTGCAGCTCAGCAGATGTGATTTGATTTTATCGACTTTCTTCTTAATCTAATCGAAAACTCGATGAATCAAAGCATAGATGTGACTCAGCAGTACGCGAATGCATTGCAACGTTCAGATCAAACAATACGAACGTTTGCAGCTCATCTGAGCACTCTGAAACATCAACTTTCGTTGTATAGTGATGAGCATAAGTGAACTTATTTATTCATCAAGTTGAGATCTGAGCTGCACATGATCATTACTAATGTGCAGTCGATTTCTATCACATAAAATGCATTAATCGATCTTGTCGCTCGATTGAAAACAAATCTGCGAAAAGAACACGTCTTGTCATTGAAATGATTTCAAGACGAAGACTTGCATGATTGAGATAAAATCAATAAAAAGACTCATTTAAAGCAAAAGAAATCTCATCAATCAACTAGATATAACTCTTCGTTGAAGATAAGCTTGCACACTTCGTCATGTTATAGCAAGAATTTGTTCAATATAATGTGTTATACATGCAATTGAAAGAATCATTACTTTATTAATTGTAGAGACGAGAAGATCAAGAACAAGTTAAAAGAATCTGATGCAAATCGAGTACTCATTGATTTGATGTCACATATGAGTCATTTCAAGATTTTGAAAAAAGACAAGCTCTCAATGAATGCTTCAAATCGTCGAGAAAAAAACAAGAAGTTCTCTTCGTAAAGACTCTTATATACAAAGAGCATGTAATTCAGAAAAATCAGAAGACAGAAACGAAGATTCACATGAATATCAACGTCAAGATGAACGTGATTAGTCAACGTTTCATTGTTGAGCAGAATATGTCGTTGCTGAACGTTGATCTTTCAAGATTTATCTGAATGAATGATCAGAATGTTTATTGTTATGACGTTTATAAGATGTGTTATCGATTGAGAGACAGCTAAAGCATAAAGAAAAAAGATATAAGTATCTTTTATGCTATTGACAAGAAAGAATCTTTTCTAGTCTTGAGTATGTTAAATATGCAATTCAAGCATATTCAAATAGACATGATTGTAAAAACATGATGTTTCAACGTGAATGAGCACGTCTTTGAGTTGTTCTTCGCACAAGCATTTGCGAAAGCTCTACAAGATGAGTCTACTGTGTATGCTTTTGTCATGATCAACGTCGTCAAAGAGTTGATCATTGAACATCAAGTGAAAGCAATGAATAACGTGACAAGTCGTATTACAAACATGTTTGAAGCGCAGACTTTACTCGTTGAATTGAAAGAGTATGAAAATGTATTCTCGACAGAAAATGCAGATAAACTGCCTTTGCATGAAGATCACGATCATGCAATTGAAATCACTGCAAAGTCATCATATGAATCGTTGTATAATTTGTTGAACACAGAGTTAGCGATTCTGAAACAGTATCTAGATGATGTTTTAGCGAAAGAATGAATTAAGCACTTCATCAGCTCAACTGATGTGTTTATTCTATTCATTTTCAAAAAGAACGATAGTCTTCATTTATGCATGAACTATCAAGATTTAAATAAGATTACTATCAAAAATCGTCATTCACTGTCTTTAATCAGTGAAACTCTAGACAGACTCAGTAAAGTCAAGCAGTTCACTAAGTTAAATCTGAAGAATGTCTATCATTGTTTCAGAATTCAACATGAAAATGAGTGAAAGATGATGTTTTGTACTCATTATGATCACTTCAAATATATGATCATGTCATTTGATTTAATCAATGCATCTGTCATCTTTCAGACTTATATTAATAAGATCTTGACAGAACTTTTAAATGACTTTTGTGTTATTTATCTGAATGACATTCTAATCTTCTTCGTAGAGAAGACTGATCACGTAGATTACATGAAGCAGATTCTGAAGAGACTAAGAAAGTTCAAGCTATATGTTAGCTTAAAGAAATGTGAATTCTTCATCACTAAAGTGAACTTTCTAGAATTTGTCATATTCACAGAGAGTGTTTCAATAAATTCAAGTAGAATAGACATCATCAAAACGTGACTCAGATCGAAGATGTATTGAAAAATACAAGTTTTTCTGAAATTCATCAATTTCTATCGACGTTTTATACATCACTACTCTCAGATAGCAGAGTTTTTAACAGAACTGCTGAGAGATAGTGTAAAAGATGTAAAAATGAGCTCATTCATATGATCAAGCGAAGCGAAACAAGCTTTTAATCAGCTTCGCAACGTCTTCATGAGAGCATCTATACTAAGACACTTTGACTCAGAGTGACATATACATATCGAGATCAATGCATTCAATTATGCAGTCGCGAATATTTTGTCTCAGTCAGATGACGAAGATCAGTGACATTTGATTGCATTCTGATTCAGAATGATGATAAATGTTGAAAGAAACTATGAAACATATGATCAGAAGCTTCTAGTCATAGTATCAATGTTTAAACATTGACGACACTATGTGAAAGACAGTTATCATACTGTTGAAGTTCTGACTGATCATAATAATCTGAAGAGTTTTATGAACGTTCAAGAGCTAAATGAAAGACAAGTCAAATGAGTCATGAGATTGTTGATTTGCAACTTTGAAATAGCACATAGATCAGAAAAGATAAACTCAATCAATGCATCATCAAGACAATCTGACTATAAGAGTGAGAACATCTCTGCGAATTATTTGCTGCTCACTCTGCAGCGAAAGCTGACTAGAATAGAAAGCTTAAATAGCTTTATATTCGTAGTGATCAGAGAATTATACTGTATACAAGTGATTAACAATGTCGAGAAGATGTTCATTCACAGTATAAGTATGAACAGATATTCAGCAGAACATGAATGATTAACGATGTCAAGAAGATGTTTGTTCACAATGTCAGTGAAAACACAAGTACGTGTTTAGCAATGCATGTCAGAAGTATGCTGCTGAGAGTCATGACTTTAGTAATGCAAGAAATGCATCTAGACAAAGTACATTTCTTGAGAAATAAAATCTCTCAACTCGAATCAACAACTTCAAAGAGCACAGACGTTGAAACGTCAACTCATAAAGATCACAACGTAGCTGAGAAACAGCTTAATTCTGTTGCTGAAACTGTTGATTGCAAACAACTTATTTCACGTGCAATTGTCAGAGTATTGACAATTCACGAAATAATATACAACTTCAGTAGTAAATTCGTAGTTGAGCTCATCAAGATCTTACAGCAAGAAGATGAATTTGCTGTGAGACTAAGAGCAGACAAAACGACGAGTATATGAAAGAGTGACGTTGAAGCTTGAACATTAAATAGTCAAGAAATGATAGAATACAACGAATCATTGTGTGTTTCAGAAGATCTTTCTGTCAGAGAAGAGCTGTTGAAACGTCATCATGATGACTCGTTAGCAAGACATTTTGATGCTGACAAGATCAGCGAGCTATTAAATCGCAAATATTACTGAAAAAGTATGATCAAGAATGTCAAAGAGTATATAAATACTTGTAACATTTGTCAGAGAGTAAAGATGAAACGTCATCTATCATATGACGAGTTGAAATCATTATTTCAACTCACAGATTCATGAAAAGAAATCACTATAAATTTCATAACAGATCTGTCGTCTAGTAAATAAAAAAAAGTTGTGTATGACTCAATTCTTGTGATAGTTAATCACTACATGAAGATGATGCATTATCTGTCTATAAAAAAGACTCTGACTGTTGTAAAGTTAGCAGAGTTGTTCTTTGAGAAGATTGTTTTAAAATATGAAGTATTGAATGATATAGTTATCAATAAAGATAGTCTATTTATCAATGCGTTCTGATCAGAGATCTGCTATCATGTCAAGATGAAACGACGACTAAGCATCACTTTTCATTCGCAAACAGATGATCAGACAGAATGACAGAATAAAACGCTGAAACATTATCTACAAGTATATTGTTCAGAAAAGCAAGACAACTGAGCTACGCTTCTACTCATAGTTGAGTTCATGTATCATCAGACAAAGCACTCTTCATTGAACTGTAGTTTCTTTAAAATCATGTATGACTACAAGTCAATCTTTAACATATGCATCAAGAATGATGCTATGAAAGAAGAAGTGTCAGCAGCAAAAGAACGCGTTGAAATGCTGCAAGATGTGCAAAACACGTTGATGAAATGATAACAAAATGCGATCAATGCTCAGACAAAGTACTATAATTGAAAACATAAGTCTAAGTTCTTTAATGTTGATGATTTAATCATGCTATCAGCAAAAAACCTGAAGCAGAAGAAGTTAAGCAAGAAGTTATTAAATAAGATGATAGAATTCTTTCATATACAGAAACTCATAGACAAGCAGACGTATCATCTTGATCTTTCAATCATTTATAGAGTTCATTCTGTCTTTCATGTATCTCTCTTAGAGTCGTATAATCGTAGGCTAAATGATGACTTTATACTCGATTATCTTGTACTTAAGCTTATTGATGATGAGCAAGAATGAAAGATAGAAAAGATTCTACAAAAGTGAAAAAGAAAGAAAATCTTATATTATAAGATACAATGAAAAGAATATCTCATTGAATATAATCAATGAATATTGAGCGAAGATATGAAAGATGTTTCGAAGCTTATAGAAGCTTTTGAAATGAGGCTGAAACATAAGCGAAAAGCATAATCACTCACTTTCAAGCATAAACTCATTATTAGAAAAGAAGAATCACTGTATTATGATAGTTTCACTCTCTAATGAAACGATCACATATGTAAATCAACAGACAGAAGAAAAAGATGCAAAGACACTCAAACGCGTTCAATAAGAAAGCGCAATCATCACGACACAACAAACATCACGCAATCATCACTTCATCAAACATCTTTCACACAAGACAAGATTGCAAACTTCTTCTTCTTTTTCATTGTCAGATTTACATTGAAACGTGAAGACAGAGAATCGAAAGACGACAGATTATGCTAAAAATATATCAGAATAATCAGAAACATTGATAAAACAATATATAATTGAGATTGAATGTATTGCAAAGCGCTTTACATTCAGAATTTCTCTAACAATGTTATTGAAAATCATCATTTCTTTGAGAATTAGCTTTTGAATCTTTAAAGACTTAAGTTTGTAAACTTCTTCGAGATGATTCTTTACACACGTCGCTGTTATCAATTTCTTGTAAAGAATTTTCTGATGAGCAATGAATGTTATCAGAGTGATGATCTCTTCTTCATTCTTAATTGCACTATCATGAATTTTCTGTAGATGAAAGAATTTATTGATAGTTAAAATGCAGATGTCGAGAATCTAGACATTGAATCATAAGTGTTTAACAAACATATTATATAAGTATACTCATTGCGATATAGAAACTCTCATTACTTGCACAGCGAGCACACTTCTTGTACATTGTCTTTCTTTGAAAGATGATGTCACACAGCGATGCTTTATTCTTGATGTGTAGAACTCAAGCACACTTTATACAAATCATTCTATCTAGAACTTCGAAATCAGCAACACTTCTTTCGCTTATTTCAATCATTGACAGCTGAAAAGCATCAGTAACGACATCAAGAAGTTGAATAAGCGAATCTCATCATTGTTCTTCAATTTCGCGAAGTCTGTGAGTTCAACAAGATCATCAACGAAGCGTCAGCAATCATTTCTTTTCTCATCATCTCTTGAATTTTCTATTCAATAGCGAAGATGTACTTGAAAGTTTAAATAGTAAAAGTGATGAGTTCTTGATCAGAATTTGATGACATCTGCATCATCACAAGCGATTCAGCATCAGCAGCATGATGATCATCATGTTTGATCAATGTTTTTTGAGCAGACTTATGATACTGTTAGTCGCAGTAATAGTCATGAAACTTCAAGTGTGACATCACTTACTTTCGTAATGATCTTGATTTAAGCATCAGTCAACTTCATCATCTTATGACTTTCTTTGAGCGTCGTTGCGCATTCATGACTCATGATCTAGATTTCTTACTCTTATGATACAGATATACTCAAAGTTTGTGAAAAGTAATTATACAATGATAAAAATATAATCATGATTGAAAAAAGATAAAGTTGAAGAATGAGAAGTTAAGAAAAACTGAAAGAGCAATAAACAAACAACAATTGTTATTCACTTTGATCTACGCTTTATCATCTCAATCACATCATTTACTCAAAAGATAAACAATGTTTATGTGCTATTTACACGTCATCATTGCTGTCATCTACATCAACTACACATCATATATACTATTTATAATGTCATTTATACGCATTATAATCGAAGACAAATCATCATTCAATCGAAAGTTTCTCTTTTTCTTGTTTTCTCACAGAGGTTTGAAGATTTTTATCAAGAGCTTCTAGAGCGAATCAATGAGTGTGCATCATTATTTATCAGAGTAAACAACGACATTAAATTATTAAGATTGAGAATGAATCTTCTTAGAAGAGAAGACAATTGTCATGATGAATTGACACATAAAAGTTAGCTCTGAAACTTTATGACTCTGTCAAGACATTGTTTAGACTACGTCATATCTTCAACTTAATATGTCATGAGTTATATCATGCTCAACTTGACAATGCTTGACAAACTCTTTATAGTCGATCAATTCTTTCAAGTTATCGAGAGCTTCTTAATAATTAGCTCTACCAAAAATATACTCATTCTGTGTCTGCTTAAAATATCACATTGTCATATCACTCTTATAGATCTCATTTATTCATCTAGTAGACTTAATCATCACATATAATAATGCTATTATTATCTTGTTTCTGAACTTGTGAACATTGTACTATAGTATTCAAAGCTTCTTTTGCTGAGATATTAATGTTTATATTTCAGACTGTTTAATGTTCTTTTAAGTGTTTGTAAAGCGCTTGCTTCACTTGTAAGATTCTTAACAAAAGATGATATTAACAACAACATGATTGATGTTGACTTTAATTTATTTGATCTTGACTTCTTAATCAAGTGATTCAATATAGTGTTTTCTGATGTGATGATCATGCTAAGCAGACAGCTTTTATTCATTGAGCATCTTTGCTTTCTTTTCAAGTTGTTGTTCATCAGTGATTTCAGACTGATAAATGTTTCTGTGAATGTTTTTAATGTTGCTGTCTTTGGTTCTTTCTGCTCTCATACAACATGATATAAAAATCTGTGCTTTGTAACTCTCTTTATTCTTTCTTTTTCAGCTTGTTATTTATGACATTGAGAGTCAAAGATTCTATATATGTTTCAACATGCTTCACATTTTCACATGTTTCAAGTCTGTTTGTAAAAACAGTGCTTTAAGTGATGATTCAGCATGCAGTAAATGCATTTCTATTTATTTTTGCATTTATACATCTTGTGATTATATTCTTGATACTTTAGACATTGATGCACTCTGCAACTTAAGTTGTAGAACTGTGTGATCTTTATATTGATCTTATAACATACTTTCTCATTGATCAGCTTGTTCATCATTTCAGCGCTGATTACATATATCATCAGCAAAACATATTTCTTCTGCTCACTCTTTTTTGTGAGTCATTTAATCTTCTTGATCATCATTTCTGAATGTATATCTTTGTTAATCTTGATGAGCATTCTCACTTCTTTCTTCTTTATGTTCTTAAACATTTCTTCAATTCTAATTTCATGTATTATTACTTCAAAACTGACTTTGCATAAACATGCATTCAATAATATTTCTTTGAGCAGAAAGAACTTGAATCATGAACATTCTTTAAATTTATATACTAACTACGTATAAATCTTGTTAAGACTGCGTGTCTGTTACTACAACATAAGCAACTCACAAGACTTGTTAAGTTTGACATGAGCAAACTCAAGAATCTCATTAATATCATTTAACAGACGTTCAGATACAGACATTCTATACATGAGTGATATGCTGATGAGAAGACTTTGTTAAAAGAAGAGAAACACAAGCAAGTTAATAGAGAATGATTGAATCACACTGTTTGATTAAAAGTATAGCATATGAACATTTTTGCAAAACATGATTGATCTGCATGAGAAAGATCTTTACAGATAACATGAAACAGATGAGTTGCACATTTAACAAGCAAAGCGAGTGTTTGCAAAACATGATATACAATAACAATGACTGTCAATATTAAGAATCTCACTTCTTCACTGAGTTTTGATTCTCAAATATCTTGATGATAAAGTCAATCTTTAGTCAAAGACATCATCTGTATAGCTTGAAAGAACAGTAGCATATGTTGATGTGATTAAAGAAGAAATTGACTGCAATACACATGCATATTGCAAATGAAACATCTGTGACTCATACTTAAGAAGTAAACTGTTGAAATCTGAGCAGTGAGAAATTTTGTTTATCTTGAACTGTGAATCTGTTGCAAGAAAACTCTCTGAGTAACTTCTTGAGTTTAAGAGAAAAATCAGCATAAAGATTATGCTTTATGTATGTTGTATGCAACGTATACAACATATTTTCAATAAAAATGATGTTAAAACATTATGTAAGCGAAAAAGTTGATTATGCAGAGTTTTCATCTACGCGACAGCATTCTTTCTAACAGTCACAATCAATCTACAAAGAAGATTAATGACATGTCAATGTCAGTAAAAGATGAAAAGATATCTAGTGAAAAAGTCAATCTTAGTATGAGAATCATGATTACAAGTGATCAAAGAATTTGCAACTCATTGATTGCATTGATATGTTGAAACATCTTCATTACATCAACAATATCATTGAGTAATTGATAAAAAAATATCAGATAAAATAGTTGATTTCAATCTGAGAGTCGTGATTACAATGCTTGAAGAAGTAGTGACTTGTTGATCACGCTGATATACTGAGAGAACTTGAACTCATCTTCTTTACTTGACATCAAGTCATACATTTATCTATGTGAAAAATTAAGAGTGCAGAAGAATGATCAAAATGCATTCGCTTCTATTGATCAAAATCAATCATTGTATGATTGCAATTGCACATTTATACTAATAATTCATTCAACGTCTACGTGACATAAATCAAATCAAGAGAAGAAAAGAGTTATTCAATATAATCATACTTTATCTTCTCATTGTGTACATCTCTCTTTCATCACGTATTTCTCTGCTCAATGAATGATAATCATTAAGCAAGAGAACGCAGTTTTTGACATTACAATCATGAGCATCACGAGTGCAATGAAATTAACTTCACGATCGAAAATCAAAGATCAAAGCATCGTTATATAAAATATCATCAATGAAGAGCAGAATAAGAATGATGCATCATAATCAAGCAATACAGACACTCATCAAAAGTTTACTTAAGTGTCACACGCTGAATAGAAGCTATAGATGCAAACTTGATACATAGTTTCATGATCATTGTTTCAATGATGTGAAGTCATTATATAAATGACGAGTGATTTTCTTTCTCAAAGAGTTTTGTTCACTCAATATAAATAGCATAGAGTTTCTCATGAGTTGAGTTTAAATCAATGTCACAAAAGTGTATGAATTCAAATCAAATCAACAATATTTCTTTGATTCAAAAATCATTTTTCTTCAATATTCTTTTGTTGTTCTTTTACTGTTCTTTATCTTGACTCAAAATATCAGTAATTTTAATCATCTTTTCATCATTTTTATGTTTTTACGCGTCAACAACATCTTGTTGACGTTAATTTCTCTCGCTCATTTCACTATGTTCTTCATTATTGTTATCATGATTCTCTTTACTTCTTCTTCTTCTTTGATGAAGATTTTTACTTCAAATTTCTCATAATAATTTTACATTGATGATGATATGTCAACGTTGAACACAAAATAACTCTCAAATGATGTCATTGACTTCACACTTGCTCTTTTCACTCAGCTGTCAACGTGTTTTCTCTTCTTCGCGAACTTTTTTTCAAGTCTGCTCATTATCTTTTTCAATCTTTTCAACTGATTCTTCATGCATTGATTGACAGTTGACACAGCGATGCATTGATGTATCAGCTTTTCTATCATCTCTGTTAAACTTCTCATCTTTTTTCAGAGCATCAGCTTGTTGTTTCTACATTCATTGAATTCATAAAGTACTTGCAGCTTGTATAATTTCTTCTGTATATCTTTTATCTTGACTGAATTTTTCTGCAAGATAATAATAATCATCTTTTGTTCACTTGTCAACATTATGTTAATGATGCTTCTCATCTGTTCTTGACAATAAGAATGAAGCGCAAGCATCATGTTAATGATGTGCTCTGTCTTTAAATAGTTTAAGTAATTTATTTTCGTGATTTTGCATACAATTCAAAGAATCTTTTCTTGTTTAAATTTGATTTAAATTTGATTTAAATGTATTTTAATCTTACATGTACATCATTATATTAAACTGCATTTCATCTTTCTTTTACTTAAATTTAACTCAGATCTTGTTTAAATTTGACTTAAACATTTTGTTTAAATTTAATTTAAATGTAACTTAAATGTATTTCAATTTTTTGTGCATCATCATGTTAAAATGCATCTCATTTTATTTTATTTTTCAGATTTTATTAAGATTTAACTTAAACATCTTGCTCAGATTTAACTGTTATGAGCATATCAAGACTGAACAAGACTGAAGTTTTAATTAATTTGCAGTGAATGCTAGCGAGTTTTCTGTGTAATAATTAAAGCTAGTCAATGATTTAGTCAAGATTTAATTTAAATCTGACTTAAGTTTAACTCAGATATAATTTAATCTTTTTTTCTTTCTTAACACTTTTTTCTTTCAACAACATCTTGTTCATTTACATCATATTCTTCTCATGTCACAAACACATTTCTTTCAAGTTTAATGCAGTCTTTGAACATTACATAAATAGAAGCTTTTGTATCAATCTTCTTCTGTATTTTTAATATTCAGTTATAGTTATTTTTAAAAATCAAGCACTATCAATTCTGATCTTCATTAATTGTATCATTTAAACATGATTCTGACATTATATTAAGAATTCATTACATCATTGACAAAATCGTAAGGCGGAAAAAGTCAATATTAACTGATTTTTGTCAACTTTTTCTGAGTTAGCTGTTAATCTCATGTGTCAGCTAACGATTGAAATTAGCTGACTCTCTTAGTTATTAACTGACTATTAGCTATCACTTAACTGACTTAGCTGTGCACTCAGCTAATATTGATTTTATCTCTTTTGTCAACTTCTTCAACATTTGCGCATTTTATTTATTAGTAATCAAATATTGAATTAATAATTGAATAATTATTGCGCTTGTATAATTGATTAATTAATGATTAATTTAACTAACTAAATAATAGCTATTTACACAGTTTAATATATGCGCTGGAAAAGTCAATAAGAAAGTCAATGAAGAAGTTAATGAGAAAGTTAATGAGTAAATTAATAAGATAGAAAGTCATGTAGAATGTTCAATAGAAAGTCATGTAGAATGTTCAATAAAGAGTCATGTAAAATGTTCAATAAAGTTATATTTGATGCTTGATAGAAAACAAATTTAATTCTTGATTACGAAGCAATTTGAAGCTTGGTGAAAAGTCATGTAGAGAGTCATGAAGAGAGTCATGAAGAGTGTACGATAGAATCATGTTTGATGCTTGATAAAGAACAAATTTGATTCTTGAATGATGAATAAAGTGATGAGTAAAGTGATGAGTAGAATAATCAGTAAAGTGATCAGTAGAATAATCAGTAGAATGATCAGTAAATAGCTCAGTAGAAAGATCAGTAGAAAGATTGATAATGTCAGAATCATGTCTAAATGATACAATCAATAAAGATCAGAGTTGATAGTGCTTGATCTTTAGAAATAGCTATAACTGAATATTAAGAATACAGAAGAAGATTAATACAAGAGCTTCTATTTATGTAATGTTCAGAGACTGTGTTAGACTTGAAAGAGATGTGTTTGTGACATGAAAAGAAGATGATGTAAATGAACAAGATGTTGATGAAAAGAAAAGAGTGTTGAGAAAGAAAAAGAGTGTTGAGTCATATCTGAGTCAAATCTGAGTCAGATCTAAATCAGATCTTGTGTTGAGATCATGTCTAGAATCTAATCACACTGCAGCGAGATAGTGCGTAGCTGAATAGAATGTTTGATCAATAGAGATAGCTATAACTAGAATATTAAGAATACAGAAGAAATCAAAGAAAGATTTCAAGCTGTATCTATAGTAGGGCAAAACATAGAAAATAAAGCAGGTTTGCTCAAGTATTGAAAGCGCTAGAATAGAGTGTTGAGGCTAGAGATTCAACATGAGCCAAAATCTCTAGAGCTTGTTGACTAGAAAACTCTATTCAATCTCGACACACTCGTAACATTATCTTCTTCTCTTTAAAAGTCATGTCTCTATGACTTGTAGTGTAGTTCATAGCATTGACGTAGAGTCTTGATGCCTGTCTTTCTATCAATCTTTCTATTGATTCAAATCAACTCGTCAAATGTCTATTGTAGCAGACTCACTATGTGAGATAGAGTGATTATTGAAGCAGACTCACTAGTTGCACGTGAACGCGAGATAGATTGATTCACTGATAGGTCAAGCGATAAGAATAGATAGATCATTGCATTGATGAAGAGTGTCATTGTAGCAGACTCACTATGAGAACGTTATTTGTAGTAGCAGACTCACTAATTTGATCTGACGACACAGATTGTTTTGACTCGCCTGATTCACAAGCTTGATTCGAGGCAAAGAGGAAAAGAAATGAGTTGAACAGCTTATTTTCACTCGTCTGCTTCACGAGAATGGGTTGATTCTAGAGCAATTCACGAAGATTCTTTATCGTGATTCTCTTAATCGAGTGAACTGTGCGTACTTAATGAGCGATAGATTCTCTAGCAATTCAAACAGTCTCGTCGTTGATTTTATTGACCTTCTGATGTTGTTCTGTCTTTCGATTGCGTTGATCACCAGGTAAAACAAATTTCTTTATACTCGTTTCGTTGTTCGTCTAGTAGCTTGAATGAGTAATGAAATTAATATCGTGTGATAAACGAATTCTTAATATAATGTTGAGATCATGTCTAGAATCTAATCACACTGCAGCGAGATAGTGCGTAGCTGAATAGAATGTTTGATCAATAAAGATAGCTATAACTAGAATATTAAGAATACAGAAGAAATCAAAGAAAGATTTCGAGCTGTATCTATAGTAGAGCAAAACAAAGAGAACGAAGCAGGTTTGCTCAAGTATTGAAAGCGCTAGAATAGAGTGTTGAGGCTAGAAATTCAACATGAGTCAAAACTTCTAGAGCTTGTTGACTAGAAAACTTTATTCAATCTCGATACACTCGTAACATCTTGATTAAATCATTAACTAGCTTTAATCAATCTTGATACGCTCGTAACATTACTCTTTCTTCGAAAATTCATGTTTGCATGAATGTAGTTCATTTGCTCACTTCTGTTGATAGTTATTTCGATATTTAGCGCGATTTGTTTGAATATAGCTTATGAAATTCATTCAAAACTTTCTCTGAGTCATTGAATTTCTCTTTATCGACATAGTATCATTCATCATCTCTATCTAGATCTTTTCATTTGACTTTGTACTGTATTTGATCTTGATAGCATCTGAAGTTCAATATATCATTTATCTTTCAATGTTCATCGTCTTTAATAGTGATTGATCTGAGTGATTCTGAATGCTGTTCTGATAGAGAGTTTTCTGAATACGATCGTAGTAGCTTCAAGCTGAACATCGAATGCAGATGCTTTATGCTGATTGATAGACGAAGATGATAAAATGTATTCACTTTAGCAGTGATTTGATAGAAATCTAGCTGTTTGTTCTTCAAATCTTTGCAGAATCTCGTTGTCTTGACATTTCTGAAAAATAGTTAAACTCAGTCATTTACTTCATATGTGACGTCTCGTCTATGTTTATTGATCTGAACTTCAATGATCAGCTTTGTCTTTTTCAATTGTTGATGATCGAAGCTCAGTAACTCTTTCATTTGAATGACAATATCATCTGTCTTTCTAGTTTCAAGTCATTCACAAGTCGTTTCATAGTCAGTTGTATCTGAATCAAAACTCATTCAAGAATGAAATTCTTTATTGAAGTAAAAGAGAATCATTGAAGTGATTAAGAAGATATTGAAATTGTTGCTGAATTTCATCATAGATATTCATTTAACTCAGTCATTCTGCATGTAATTGCAGTAGATTCTAAGTTTGCGTTCAACGTCTTGATTGACTCATTTCAATTGATCATCAATTTCAGAATGATAAACTGTGAATAAACTAGCTATGATTCTCAGTCATTTGCAAAAACTCTTTCACATAGTTAATATGAATTGAGAGTCTCTGTTCGAAACAATAGAACTGAATAAATCATGCAGTCGATAGATGTTTCATAGCATGATTCAAATCGTTTCTTTGACTAAGATGTTATCATCTTTTCAATGACAGAAAACATAGTGATGTTCTTTGATGAAATGATATATGATTATGCAAATGATGTTATAGTTTTCTGACAGAAATAGTTCAGTGATGAAGTTCATAGTTATATCTTTTCAGCGTTTCTGTAAAATTAAAAGAGAATGATGAAGTTCATTGATGCTATTTCTAGAGACTTTGCTT